>JAEIGA010000237.1_pt1 | contig 78115 bp, 72 predicted proteins | sample 9270691 | NCBI WGS metagenome assembly JAEIGA01 (sample SAMN17057246, study PRJNA624740) | gut metagenome | biome: biome; isolation source: fecal sample | host: Bos grunniens | place: China: Xizang | collected 2019 | reverse complement strand
CTGCTCTAACGATTTTCGCTATATGCGTTTTTTGTTTGTCATTTAATGACTGTTTTCAAGTACATATTTTATACTCAAAAGATTTTGACAGAAACTTTCAAAATAACTATTATTTCGTCTTATTTCCTTCTATTCAATTTTTAAGCTACTCCCGTCAACATCGGTTGACGCTTGCCGTCTTTTTTCGCGACAGCCTACATATAATATCATAAGCAAAGTATTAAGTCAAGCATTTTTTCAAGGTTTTTTAAATTTTTTTTAAGTTTTTTTAAACTTTTTTTTGGACTACAAAATATTGTGTTTTTCCGTTTGTTAGACACGATATATTGTAATTTCCATAACTTAAAATCACAAGAAAAAATCTAACGATTTTGCCTATAATGTTTTCTGCTCTTTTTGAGAGCATTACCGATTATATATGAAAACAATTTATTTGTCAAACATTTTTACAAGGTTTTTTAAAAATTTTGTCTTTTTAGCAAAAAAGGGCAAATTGCACTATTTATCCCATTTTTTTAGTGCATTTTGCCTTTTTACTTTTGCCTATATACATTATATATATAATATAGTGTTTTTATTCTTAAAAAATAGCCTTTTCGATTACGCCACCGCCGATACATTTATCCCCGTCATAAAAAACGGCGAACTGACCTTCGGTGATTGCACGTTGGCGTTCTTTGAATTCAACTTCGATAAACCCGTCTTTAATATGCACGGTGCATTCTTGTTCTGGTTGGCGATACCTGAATTTTGCCGTGCAAGTGAAAATCTTTTGTTTTGGCTCAAAAGGAATCCAGTTGCAAGAATTCATAATTAAGCCTTTTGAATAAAGTTTTTCTTCACAGCCGTGTGCAACGTATAATATATTGTTTTTTAAATCTTTTTCAATTACAAACCATCGTGAACCGTCATCGCCCTTTTGCCCACCTATGTTAAGGCCACGGCGTTGACCTATTGTGTAATACATAAGTCCCAAATGTTCGCCCAAGACCTTTCCGTCATAAGTTTTAATCGGTCCTTTTTGGTTTGGAATATAAGTTTGCAAAAAGTTTCTAAAATTACGCTCGCCTATAAAGCAAATTCCGGTTGAATCTTTTTTGGTTGCCGTTGCAAGTCCGTTTTTAGTTGCAATTTCACGAACTTCAGTTTTATCAAGTTTGCCGAGCGGGAACAAAACCTTATCAAGTTGGTCTTGCGAAAGTTGGTTTAGAAAATAGGTTTGGTCTTTTGATTGGTCTTTTGCTTTTAAGAGATAATGCGTGTCGCCATCGTGCAAAACGTCGCAATAATGCCCTGTTGCAATATAGTCCGCACCTAGTTCTAACGCCTTTTGCTTAAAGTCTTTAAACTTGATTTCCCTATTGCACAAAACGTCTGGATTAGGCGTTCTGCCAGCCTTATATTCGGCTAAAAAGTAAGAAAACACCCTGTCCATATATTCTTTTGCAAAGTTTACTGAATAGTATGGAATGCCGATTTTGTTAGCCACCCTTCTAACGTCAGAAAAATCTTCTTCGCTGGTGCAAGCACCGCATTCGTCCTTTTCTTCCCAATTGTTCATAAAAAGACCGATAACGTTATAGCCTTGTTCTTTTAAAATAAGTGCTGCGACAGAACTATCCACACCACCACTCATGCCAACAACAACGGTCTTTTTCATAATGAACTCCTTTAATTTGATTTATAAACGCATATATAATAACATAAATCTTTAAAATACGCAATAAATTATCTTATATGGTTAAATAAATAGCATAATTCTCAAATTTTTATTGCATAAAGTTTGTTTTTATGCTAAAATGTATCTTACTATAATGTTTTAGGAGGAAATTATGCCGGACGGCTCTGTTCCCATACTTATCGCACTCGTTGTGCTAATTATTTTGTCGGGGTTCTTCTCGTCAACTGAAACAGCATATTCGTGTGCAAACCGCATTAAACTACGCTCGCTTGCTTCAAGCGGAAATAAGCGTGCAAAGCAGGTTTTAGACCTTGCAGAAACTAATTACGATAGACTTATAAGTACAATTCTTATAGGCAACAACATTGTAAACATCGTGGCAACCACCCTTGCAACCATTTTCTTTGCTGACTTGATTAAAAACAGTGCAACAGCAAACGTTGTTTCAACCGTGGTTATGACCATTGCGATTTTAATTTTTGGGGAAATTACGCCAAAGTTAATAGCAAAAACTTATCCAGAAAAAATGGCTATGGCGTTTTATCCTTTAATTAAAGGTGTTTATTATCTTCTTTTCTTGCTTAACCTTGTCTTCTCTGGCTGGAAATGGCTTATCAGCAAGATTTTCAGGTTCAAAGATGATGACGTTGTCACCGAGGCTGAAATTATGACCATCGTTGAAGAAGCCGAAGAAGACGGCACCTTAAAAGAAGAAGAAACCGAACTTATCCGTTCTGTTATTGAGTTTGACGACCTTGAAGTTGGCGACATTTTAGTTCCAAGAGTTAATATCGTTGCTGTGGACGTTTCCTCTTCTATGGATGACATAAGAAAGGTTTTCGCAAGAGAAGGTTATTCGAGAATTTTGGTTTATAAAGATAGCATCGACACCGTTATCGGTACAATTCACGAAAAGGACTTTTTTAATGCTTATCTTGCGGGCAAGAAAGGTATTGACGGCATAATGCAAAACGCTTTCTATACGACCGAACACGCAAAGATTTCCGACCTATTAAAGCAACTTCAAAAGAAGAAACTTCATATTGCAGTCGTTTTGGACGAATATGGCGGAACGCTTGGTCTTATCACTATGGAAGATATTTTGGAAGAATTGGTTGGCGAAATTTACGACGAGCATGATGAAATCATCAATTACTTTAAGGACTTGAACGACACCACTTGCATTGTTGACGGTAATGCCCCTGTCAACGAAACGTTTGAAAAGTTTGGCTTAAAGGAAGATGAATCGGTTGATGCCAATACAATGAGCGGATTTGTTATCGAACAACTTGGGCTTATCCCTCACGCTGGATACCAATTTGAATATCAAAACATTTCTATTGAAGTTCTTAAATCTACGGTTAAAAGAGTTTTGCAAATGAAAATAACCGTGAACGAAGAAGTGGAAGAAAACGAACAAACAAATGAATAATACAAAAGACTGCTACTTAAATTTTTAAGTAGCAGTTATGCACTTGTGGCCCAATTGGATAGGGCATCAGATTCCGATTCTGAAGGTTATAGGTTCAAATCCTATCAAGTGCACCAAAAGGGATAAGTCGTGACAGGCTTATCCCCTTTTTTATTGCTTGAAAAACTTTCAAGCGACTTTTTTTGTTAATTGCAAAGCGTTTTATAAGATATTGTGTTATAATGCTTTTGATAAATATTTTAGGAGCAAAAATGAAAAACGATTTTGGAACATTTTTTAAGCAAAAACGACAAGACAAAAACTTGACGCAAAAACAACTTGCAAGTTTATTGTTCGTTTCCGAATCTACCATAAGCAAGTGGGAGAAAAATGTTGCCCACCCAGATATAACGCTTTTGCCTAAAATCTCTGAAATTTTAGAAGTTTCTGAACACGAACTTATAACGGCAAGCGTTGATGAGAAATCTAGAACGGAAAAATCACAGGCGAAAAAATGGCGTACGCTTTCTTTTTCGTGGGGTTTGTTTTGGTATATTGCTTATGCACTTGCACTTATCCCCTGCTTTATTTGCAACCTTGCAATAGATAAAACGCTTTCGTGGTTTTGGATTGTTGTTTGTTCGCTTTTGCTTTCGTTCACCTTTACAAACCTGCCAAAAATAATTAAAAAGCACAAACTTTTGCTTTTGCCACTTTGTCAGTTTTTATCTTTGTGCTTACTTTTTGGCGTATGCTGTATCTTCACTAACGGAAATTGGTTTTGGGTTGCAACCTTATCGGTTTTTTTAGGCTTGGTAATAATTTTTGTGCCGATATATATTGCTAAATATAAAGCATTTTTGAAAATAAGAAAATATAACGATTTTGTTTCTATCGGCATTGATTTTATTGTCCTAAATATTTTGCTTGTTGTAATTAACCTTAAAACCTTGACTAATTCGGACTGGTGGTATTTTTCACTTGCCTTACCTGTTGTAAGTGGCGTTTACTTAATTATAAACTTGTTGCTTTGCATAAGGTTTATAAAAATCAACAAATTATTAAAAACAAGTTTGATTTTGTTTTTGATTGATTTTATACTTTATTTGCCACCAATGTTTATTAGGATTAAAAACCCTGCACTACAAAACGAGTTTAACGACATTAATGTTTTAAGAGCAAACTTTTCTAATTGGCAGATTGACAATGTTGAAAACAACGTTCACCTTATAATCTTTTTAAGCCTTTTACTTATATCGGTTGTGTTCTTTGTCGTTGGGCTTATTCGCCACTTAAAAAAACCTAAATAGTATAAACAATATATATAATATATACACAAATAAAAAAGCACTTTGCGATTTGCAAAGTGCTTTTAGTTTTTTGGTTAAACTTATTTATCCAAGTTTTTCTTTAAGGTTTCAAGTTGAGCGTAAAGTTCTGCTGGAACTCTTGTCAATTCGCCATAGAAACCTTCGATGCCTTCTGCTTCTTTCTTCCAGTTTTCCTTGTCGATTGTTAAAAGTTCTTTAATAGTGTCAAGATTTACGTCTTCCAAACCTTCGATATTGATGTCTTCTGCCTTTGGAACGAAACCGATAGGTGTTTCAACAGCGTCAACCTTGTCTTCACAACGGTTGATAATCCATTCAAGAACACGCATATTGTCACCAAAACCAGGCCAAATGAAGTTGCCGTTATCGTCTGTTCTAAACCAGTTTACGTTGAAAATCTTTGGTTGGTTTTTAATCTTATCGCCCATTTCAATCCAGTGTGCAAAGTAGTCACCCATGTTGTAGCCAACAAATGGTCTCATAGCCATTGGGTCACGACGAACAACACCTACGGCACCTGTTGCAGCAGCGGTTGTTTCACTAGCCATAATTGAGCCAACGAACACGCCGTTGTTCCAATCTCTTGATTGATATACAAGTGGAGCGGTTTTTGCACGTCTTCCACCGAACACGATTGCTTCTAGTGGAACGCCGTTTGGTGCTTCGAATTGGTCAGAAATACATGGGCAGTTGATTGCAGGAGCAGTGAAACGGCTGTTTGGATGTGCACCCTTAATAGCCTTTCCATCAGCGTCTTTCATGTCGCCGTTCCAAGCGTTGCCTTTCCAGTCAATAGCGTTCTTTGGTGGGTTTTTATCCAAACCTTCCCACCAAACAGTGTTGTCATCAAGATTTTGAACAACGTTGGTGAAAATGGTGTTTTTCATTGTTGAAAGTAATGCGTTAGGGTTAGACTTCATGTTTGTTCCTGGTGCAACACCGAAGAAACCGTTTTCTGGGTTTACTGCCCAAAGTCTTCCGTCTTCGCCCACTCTAATCCAAGCGATGTCATCGCCCACGCATTCGATTTCATAACCCTTTTCCAAGTATGATTTTGGTGGGATAAGCATTGCTAAATTGGTTTTACCGCAAGCACTAGGGAATGCAGCAGCAATATATTTCTTTTCGCCCTTTGGATTTTTGATGCCAAGGATAAGCATATGTTCAGCCATCCAGCCTTCGTTCTTGCCAAGGAATGATGCAATACGAAGTGCGAAACATTTTTTACCTAAAAGAACGTTTCCGCCATAGTTAGAGTTGATTGACATAATAGCGTTTTCTTCTGGGAAGTGCATAATGTATCTCTTTTCTTCTGAAAGTTCAGCATAAGAGTGCAAGCCCTTAATAAAATCGCCATCGCCCAAAGCGTCAATAACAGCCTTGCCAACTCTGGTCATAATAGCCATGTTTAATACAACGTAAACAGAGTCGGTAAGTTCGATACCGATTTTAGAGAACTTACTGCCTACTGCACCCATTGAATAAGGGATAACGTACATAGTTCTGCCCTTCATAACGTCCTTGAATAAGTCGTTCATCAAGTTCATTGCTTCGCCCGTTTCCATCCAGTTGTTGATTGGTGCAGAGTCTTCTTTATTCTTTGAACAAATAAAAGTTCTGCCTTCAACACGTGCAACGTCGTTTACAGTTGTGCGGTGCAAATAGCAACCTGGCAATTTTTCTTGGTTAAGTTTGATAAGAATTTTTTCTTCAACTGCTTGTTGTCTTAATGCTTCTAATTGTTCTTCGCTACCGTCAATCCAAACAATGTTATCAGGTTGGCAAAGTGCTTTTGTTTCATTGATAAAATCAAGAACCTTTTTGTTTGTTGTCATAATAATTCTCCTTGTGTTCGGTTTACTCCGATATTTTTTCTCACGACATAATTTTTGATAGTGCTTTTGCTGTTTTAGATTAGTTAAAACCCCAATCCTTCCCAAAAAAAGCCTTATCTTCTCGCAGTTTATAGTTTATCATAGTTTGTGTCAAATGTAAAGATTTTTAGGTATAATTTTGCCAAATTTTTGTAGCAATTTTAACTTGAAACATATTTTGCCGTTTTTTGACAAAACACGCATTTTTTTTGCTCTTTTTTTCATATATAATATATGAAATCTCGTATGCAAAGGTTATAATTTTTTGATTATAAAAGGCAGGTTAAAATGCAGTATCAAAAAAAGGTTTTAATGCTTAAATGTGCCGACAATGCGTTTATTAACAAAAAGCCTCTCGGTGCTATCGCAAGAATAGAAATTGAAAACGGTGTTGCAGAGTTTCACCTTTCGGTAATAAACTTGCCCACCCTTTCCCCTGCCAACTTTTTTGCACTTGTCGTTGACCAAAATAAGCGGGCTTTCGAGTTTGATTTGGGGGCAAGGCCAACAAGTTTTGTCAGTTTGTTTAACGCTGTGCCGTGCGTTGAAAACGGTTTTGCCGTTGGGCTTTACTTTGTTAAGGACAGTTTGCCACAAACTTTGGCGTTTGCAAGTGAAAACGAAAAGGCGTTTTCTCTAAACGACTTTAAAAAATTGGTTGCAGAAAAGTGCCTTGTTAAGTTTAAGGAAAACAAAAAGGAAGAAAATTTTTCTATTCCACCCGAATATGATGACGAGGCGGTTGCCACCGAAAATTATTTTGAAATTGATAACGAGATAAAACAAAAACTTTGCCATATTAAGGAAAACCAAAATGAAGAACTGTGGATTGAAAATGAATTGCCTGATTGCCAAGGCAAAAAAGAAACGCAAGAAGAACTTGCTTTCTCTAACGGCACTAAAAATGAAACGGACTATTGTTTATGCCAAGAGCATCAAAGAATAACGCCATTTTTTGAACAAGTTAAGTTAGAATTAGAGCAGTTATTCTTAAAATTCCCCGCCGAAGAAGACCTTGAAAAATGCTTTTTTGACAGCAAGTGGGTTAAAATAAATTATTCGGAAAACAAGTATTACGTTGTCGGTGTAATAAAGGAATTTGGCAAGGAAAAATACGTTTGCTATGGCGTTCCAGACAAATATTCCAAAACACCACCAAAAGAACTTGCAGGCTATTGCACTTTTATCCCAAAATCAATTTTCAACGCCTTTGGCGACGGATATTGGATAATGTTTCAAGACGCTCTTTCAGGCAAATGTATCCATATAGAATAGAAAAATAAAAAAGACAGGATTTTTCCTGTCTTTTTTTAGTTGTTTTAGTTATCCCTTTGCTTGCTAAAGTGTAGCGTGCCCTACTTTCATTTGAATATAAATTCCAAAAAAGTTTTTATGGTTTTTAATCTTCAATTCCCAAAAGATAATCTGATGAAACATTCAAATATTGTGCAATATCAACTATTGATTTCATAGGTGGCTCGTTATTACCATTTAACCACTCTGAAAGCGTTGATTTTTGCACGCATAAGTGCTTTGCAAGGTCAACTTGCTTTTTATTTTGCACCTTTAATTCTTGCTTTACTCTTTCGCCAAAAATTTTCATTTTACACTCCTATAATTCATATTATATGAACATTTTTTAACAAACGCTTGACAGTTCATAAAATATGAATTATATTATAAAAGAGGTGACATATGTTAAATTGTAATTTAGAATTGGTTAAAAAAGGTGCGGAAGACAAAGATACTAAACTTATTCTAAAAAGAAACAGCGAAATTATAAGCCTTATTAAGCAGTTTATTCCTTATGAAGACTATAACAAATTTCAAGAATTGATAGACAACTACGAAAAACTCATAAACAAATATTCAAAATATGCTTATCTATTAGGCTTTACAAGGGCTGTTTACGAAGATGAGTAAACTTTTTTGCTATAACAAAAAACTGGTCATACTAATTTCACGAATAAAAAAGCACACCACTCTTTACTTTTTTCAAAACGTAGTGTGCTATCTTTTTATATTATCTAAAAATTACCTAACAAAACAAACTTTGTCTATCTTTCTTATTTAATCGTTTCTTTCTTTGCCAAAGAAAAATAGAGCGACCGTGCCTGGCCCCGTGTGGCAACCAATGGTTGTGCCAATGCTATTAACCGTCACCTTACCACGGACTTGTGGGAAATTTTCTTCGACCAAACTTTTAACAGCCAAAGCATCTTCAACGCAGTGTGCATGGGTTATATAAACCTTTTCATTATACTCTGTTCCACCGTCGGCAAACTCGACCATTTTTTCAACGATTGCTTTTATAACCGCCTTTTTACCCCTAACCTTTTGGTGAGGAACAAGTTTGCCAAAAACGTTTACCCTTAAAAGTGGGCAAATGGTTAAAAGAGTTCCAAGCCAACCGCTTGCCTTTGAAATTCGCCCGCCACGGACAAAGAACTTTAAGTCGGTTGAGAAAAACCAGTGGTGAACTTTAAGTTTATTTTGCTCTGCCCACTCGTAAACTTCTTCAACCGTTTTGCCAGCATCTCTTAACTCACAAAGTTTATCAACTAATAAGCCATACCCAGCAGACGCACCAAGGCTGTCAACAACGTACACCATTTTTTTGCCCAATTCCTCGTTGACCTCTTTTGCAGCCATAATAGCAGAGTTTGCCGTGCCAGACAATCCGCCCGAAAGGGTGACGTGCAAAATCGGCAACCCCTTTTCTAACAGTTTTTTAAAGTGGTTGACGTACTCATAAATATTTACCTGCATTGTTTTAGTATCTGCACCGTCATCCATCGCTCTATAAAACTCTTCATACGAAATCGACGCTCCAAGGTCGTCTATCAATTCCTTATTCCCTAAAATTAAATGAAAAGGGATATACTCTATATCTTTTGATTTTAAAAACTCGCTTGTCAAATCTGCTGGCGAGCAACAACTTAAAACAAATTTCATTTCTTGCCTCTACTGTTTTTTATTTATGATATTTTTTCTTGCGAATTTTTACAAGCGAAAACTTATTTTTTTGCTCTACACTTTATTTTTGCACTTCGCTTAAAAAGCGAATTGTCCGTTTTTTTGGTTTTTCGGCACAAAAAAGTTGTTTTTTACGGTTTTTTGTGCTAAAATCTAGTTATGGATGAAAAAGATATTATCGCAAAAAATATAACTTTATATAGAAAGAAAATGGGGCTTTCGCAATTAGAACTTGCCAAAAAAATGCAGTATTCAAATAAAAATATTTCCAAGTGGGAAAATGGCGAAGCCACGCCAAGCATATTTACATTAAAGCGACTAGCAGAAGTTTTCAATATAACGGTTGACCAACTTATCTCAAATGAAGAAAGCACAACAGCCGTTGAACAACCAAAAACAAACCGCCGTGCATTTGGCAAAATTTTGTGGCTGCTTTTATCGAACGCCATTTTGCTAGCCGGTGCTTGCATAACCATATATTTGTTTAGCATACTTCAAATAAAAGGCTTTAACAAATGGTTGTTTTTGCTTTACACCTTGCCACTTTCGGCACTTTCGGTGTTTATATTTATTGCTTGTGTTAAAAAAAGAGTGGATATAATCTCAATGTCGGTGTCGGGCTGGCTTGTTGCCCTTTGTTTATATTTAAGCCTGCCAACCGTTAAAGGTATCCATTATATATTCCTTTTAATGTTTGGATTGCAAGTTTTAATACCGGTGATAATGCTTATAATCAACCACCACATAAACTCAAAACCAAAAAACAAAAAAGACTAAACAAAAAAGACAGGGTTTGTCGCTCTTCCTATAGGGAATTGCGACAACTAAATAAATCCGTGAACGGATTTGTTATATTTGCTTACGCAAGTTATATTGCCTACGGCAGTGATATTCGCCTACGGCAAGTTTTGGATTTATTTAATATAACTGCGACTGCAAGTCGCAATCTAACGCAAAACTTGTTTTGCATATCACTTTTAGCCACAAGGCTAAAAATATAACTATATTAACCTAATCTTTTGTGGTAAAGATAAAGCCCACCATGTTTCGCTTTTTGCGAAGTATAGTGGGCTACACTTTTGTATTAAAGTAAAAATCCCTAAGAGAAAAGACCTTTTCTTCCTGTCTTTTCTTTTTGTGAAAAACAAAAAGCAAGACCATAAGCCTTGCCCCAATATTTGTACTAACTCTACAAGATTAGTGGCAAAAAAATAAAAACTCGCAAAAAGTATCGAAGAACTTTTTGCGATAAGGAAGAGCAGGCTGATAAGTCATTGCTTTTTGTGAAAAACAAAAAGCAAGACCATAAGCCTTGCTCTGACGTGGTGCCCAAGGCATTTCAAATCCGAACCGAAAAATCTTCAAATGTCAATACGATATGGGTATATTTATAAAAAATAGACATTAAAAACGGCAGATTTTTTAATCCGCCGTTTTGATGATTTATAAAAATTAATCTTCCTCTACTTGATATAAGTAGGGCAATAACTCATCTATTGCTATATTTAAAGCCACTTCATTTACATTCCCACTTTTTAGTTGTGTGAATTTTTTCTTAATAAACTCTTTATTTTCTGCATTTAGAGTCTTATCTGAGTTTATTACTTTATTTCCTTTAAAAATCGACAGCGTTGCTAAAAAGACTTCTAATTCTTTTTTATAAAGTTCAATTGTTTCTCTCATATAAATATTTCTCCTTATTCTACTTCAAATCTAAGTTTAGGATATTCTCCGTCTTCTAAATACCAGTCGGTTTCACTCCATCCTAATACATTTAGAATAAAACTACGCGACTTAAAATTTGCAAGATTAGTTGCGTAATCACTATCCGAATACGAATAACAATTATTTATTTCTGTAAGATATGAAGAAGATGCACAAAGTTTTCCTAATGTAAAGCAGTTGTCTAAATATCTTTGATTGTAACTTGTACTGATGATATCGGGATTTTCACAATTTACAATATAACCGCTAATAGAATAACAATTTTTATATCGCGCATTTTTACTATCCACACAAGCAATTCCACCAGAATAGTCACCCGATGAGCCGTTGATGGTACACGAAGTATAGCAATTTGTAACCATACTGCTATTATAGCCAATTAACCCACCTATATATGATTTTCCAACATTTGATGTAGAAGTCTTGCTGACAATTTCTTTAATAGTTCCTTTGCTAAAACAATTTTTAACAATGCCTGTATTCCTACCTATAAGTCCACCAATATTTCCAGAATAATTAGCGGTTATTTGAATGTTTGATGAACAGTATTTAACGTCACCTGCTTCATTTATACCTATTAACCCACCAAAACACTCGTCTAAATAATCCCCGTATCCAAAACGAATGTTCATAGTTCCTATAACGTGGCAATTTGATACTGCACCGTTAACATATTGATACCCCACCAAAGCGCCGATATTTTGTCCGCTTATAGTACTACCATTATTTACAGCTATAACAGTTGGATCGCCACTAAAGTTAACTCTAATGTTTAGATTTTTAATTGTTCCTTTTGAATAACCGAACAATCCCACGTCTTGTCGATAGCTTACGGATGAAAAATTAAGAATAGAATAATCTGCGCCGTTAAAATATCCTGTAAACGGGTTGGTTTCATCTCCAAGCGGTTCCCAAGTTACTCCGCTTAAATCAATGTTTTTCGTTAATTCATATGCGCCCGACAAATTATATGCAACGGACTGTAATTCTGCAACACTTGAAATATAAGCACCGTTGAAGTTCCATTTTGCGTATAACGTGATTGCGCCCGATTCGCCAACTGAAATAGAAGATTTTTGATTAACAAAGTCTTCATCTAAATACCAACCGTCAAAAGTATGATATTCATCGTAAGTTGCAGGTATAAAATCAAAGGAAGATTCTACGTTATAGGTTGCAGGGTTATTTCCGTTCTTTACGTCAAAATATCCTAATTTATATTGAATCGAATACTCTATAATCGACCACGTAGCATAGAGGTTAAGTGTGCCGAATGTTCCTTTATTAATTTTCGTCACTTTATTGCCGTCTTCGTCCACCCAACCGTTAAATACGTAATGTTCTTTTTCAAGACCTAAAAAGATATAATCGGTAGAAACGATATAGGTAGTGATATTCGTGTGTTCAACGCCTTTCGTATCATAGTAATTGATACCGTAAACAATTTCTTCGCTATCATATACTGCATACAAGTTCAAGCCCGCCGTAATTGCATTGGTAAAGTTATATTCCACGCCGTTTTCTTCAATCGACCAATGCGAGAAAGTATAACGATAACCATTAGAATCCGCTCTTATCGGCGTACCCATAGGAACAGTAGCAGAATTGTTCAAAACGATATTTTGACTACTAAACAATACGCCGTCGTTATAATAGGAAACCAAAGCACAAACGGTTAAACCAACCGTACCCGTTGCATTGGTGTAATTATGCGTATCTTCGGGAACAAACGTCCAAGAATACGTTTTATAACCAAGCGCAAGCGTTTGACCGTTATCAAGCGAAATCGTACCTGCCACTTCGGTATCGGCAATAAGTTCTACCGCTGAATACAAGTTTAAGGATTGATTGCAGGATACTTCTTTGATATACGGCACGGCTTGATTGATTTTAAGAGTTACCGTCATATCTTCAATCAAATGATAGTTATTGCTATCGCCGTTGAACTTTGCCGTTACGTTATAAGTTCCAACGTCCGTTTTGCCGTTACCAACGTAAGATACTTCCACGCCGCTGGGAAGAGTTCCCGTAACTAAAGCGTTCTTCGCTGTTGTATCATAAGTAAACGTTTGATTTTTGAACGAAACGCCACTCATATCGTAAGTTGCTTTATCAATGATAAGCGAAGCTGGCCAATCGGGAAGTTTATTATAGTTTTCCGTATCGCCCGTAAAGGTTGCAGTTACAGTATACGTATTCGCATTAATTTTGCCGTTGTTCGTATAGTTTACGGTTACGCCGTCGGGAAGGTTGCCCGTAACGTAGATAGACTTCGGCGTTCCGTCGTAGGTAAATCTACCGCCAACGAATTGTGTCTTGCTCATATCATAAGTTGCCTTATTGATAGTAAGCATTGCTTGCATATCGTCTATTGCGTAATAGTTGATAGAATCGCCCGTAAAGATAGCGATTACAATGTATTGATTTGCACTTATCTTATCGTTGTTTTCATATGTTACGGTTACGCCATCGGGCAGATTATCACTAACGGCAAGAGAGTGGATTTTGCCGTCGTAGGTCACCGTTTTGTTTTCAAAGGTAACCTCGCTCATATCGTACATAGCTTTTTTGATCGTAAGAACCGCCGTCATATCTTCGGGTACGACGTAGTTTTCCGTTTCACAAGTAAAGGTCGCCGTTACGTTATAGGTATTAGCATTAGTCTTGCCGTTATTGACGTAAGAAACGGTCACTTCTTCGGGAAGCGTTCCGCTAATGGCAAGGCTACGTTTTTCTCCGTTATACGTGAACGTTTTATCTTCAAAAGAGATACCCGAAACAGTTGCCTTGTTAATAATGAGTTTTGCGCTCATATCATTTGGTACAATATAATTTCCGCTTGTATCTGCAAACGAAGCGGTTACTGTGTACGTGTTTGCGTTTACTTTATCATTATTTGTATAAGTCACTTTTACGCAAGCGGGAAGATTGCCGTCAATCGCAAGCGCGTGCGTTTTTGTATCGTAGGTTACAGTTTTATCTGTAAAAGTAATTCCCGTTATGGTGGCTTTGTTGATAACCAACGTTGCCGTCATATTCTCGGGATTTTCATAATTGCCCGTCGTATCGGTAAAGGTAGCCGTAACGGTATAAGCATCGACGTTGGTTTTATCGTTACCCGTATAAGAAACTGAAAGTCCGCTCGGAACGTTTTGCGCTTCGATAGAGTACGCATTGCCATTGTATGTTACGGTTTTATCTGCAAAGGCAACACCACTCATATCATAGGTAGCCTTATTGATAATAAGCGTTGCGGTTTTGTCGGCAGGATTTTCATAGTTTCCCGTTGTGTCAGTGAATTTTGCGATAACGGTATAAGTATCGGCGTTCATTTTATTGTTATTTTCATAATCAACGCTAACGCCATTAGGAATATTCGTTACGATAACGGAATGAATTTCCCCATTATAGGTTACGGTTTTATCCGCAAAAACAACCGCACTCATATCGTAGGTTGCTTTTGCTATATCAAAAGAGTAAGAAAGGTCGGTGGCAGTTTCATCGCTCCATTGATAATTGTTTTTATCTTTCAAGGAAACCGTTACGGTATGATTTCCTGCATTGGTTTGTTTATTTCCACTAATCGTATAGAGGCTATTTTCTGCAAGGAAATACGTTTGCTCGTTACCGTTATATACAAACGAAGTGGAATCTTGAGTGGGTTTAGATACGCTTGCTTTATTAATAGTAAGCGTTGCTGTTTTGTCCGCGATAGGCTCGTAGTTTGCGCTATCGCCCGTGAACGTTGCTGTTATCGTATATTCGTCGGCGTTGGTTTGATTATTGCCCGTGTATTCAACAGTCACCCCGTTGGGCAAATTCGTTGCCGTGATAGAATGACTTTCGCCGTTATAGGTCACGGCTTTGTCCACAAAGACAACACCACTCATATCATAAGCAGCCTTATTGATTTTAAGCGTTGCCGTCAACTGCAAATCTTCGTGGTTTTCTTGACTTATAGTTGCCGTAACGGTATATTCGCCCGCGTTAGTATATGTATTTGCCTTGTCATAGGTAACGCTCGCACCGTTGGGAAGATTGCTAACGGCGAGCGTTTTTTCCGTGCCGTCATAAGTCGTTTCTACATCTTCAAACGTTACACCATCAATGGTATTAAGGATAAATTTAGCATAAACCGACATATCGCTTGATAAAGGTGCGTCTAAAAGCGAATTTGCCGTGAACGGTTTATTCCATACGTCTTTATCCCAAAACCAACCGTCGAAAGTATGTGTTTCTTTCGTAGGATTTTCGGGAAGTGCTATAACTTCGTCTCCACTCGTGTCAATCGTTGCATAAATTTCATTATCTACAACGAAATTAAGTTTGAACGAAACTTCTTTATCGCCACAAGCCGTTAAACCGAATATGCACATAAGCATAGCGGTAAGAGTGAGAATAAGAGTGAAAAATCTTTTTTTCATAGAAATCCTCCAATGATAAATGAATTTTTCTTTTTTATTTTTGGCATAGATTATTCTAATCCGCGTAGAATTTATATAAAAAATTCATAGAATTTTTATCAAAAGTAATTTTTGCTATCAATTTTTGCTTCCAAATATAAATATAGTTGACTTTTTCGTTAAGAAGATTTAAAATAATTACATAGATTAGAATATTCTATGTAGAAAACGGCGAGAGGCTATCTCGCCGTTTTCTTGTGCTTTTAGCGCGTTTATAATAGGAGTTTTCCAAGCCTATTCATCATTTCCGTCTTATGTTCGAGTAAAGAGTGGGCGTATCGATTTAAGGTAACCATAGGATTTTTATGCCCTAAAATTTCAGATAGCGTTTTAATATCCATACCGCACTCTAAAGCCCTTGTTGCAAACGTGTGACGAAGAGAGTGAAAACCTTTATGTGGCAATTTTAGTCTTTTCAAAAGTAATTCAAAACTCTTTTGATAGGAGCGAATCTGTGCACCGTGTATGCGTTCACCAAAAATAACGTAGTTTCCGCTTGACGCTTTCTTGTGTTCTCTTAACCTTATAAGCAGTTGCTTTGGAATAGGAATAATACGCTCGGAGCAATCCGTTTTCGGGGTATCTGTAATCTTAACGTATTCGCCGTTTTCCCAAGAGTCGTGGCAAGATTTAGAAACGGTTATAATTCCTTTTTGTAAGTCCACGTCATCCCAAGTAAGGGATAGCAATTCTCCAATACGCAAGCCCGTATAAAGACAAAGCACCACGCCGAACATTTTGTTTTTCTTCTTTTCAAAGATATATTGCTCAATTTTGCGCTGTTCTTCTTTAGAAAAGCAATCAACTTGCTTTTCACGCTGTTTAGGGCGCACGATAGCCATCGTAAACTCTGTGTCCGTTACACCAAGTAAAACTGCTCGGCGCAAAGAAGATTTTAGCACGGATATAATGCAGTTCACGGTATTTGCGGATAAACCTTTTTCGGATAAATCAACAGTGAAACGTTGCAAAACGGTTGCCATTAACTCGTGTAGCTCAAACTCGCCAAGCGCGGGGAGTATATGTAGTTCTATTTGTCTTTGATATTTTTTGTACGTTCTTATTTTCGTAGTGGGCTTGACGTACAAAGCAAGCCACTCGTTTAACCAATTTTTATATTTCATAATAACATCTCCTTTTTAAATAATTAAAAGCACACTTCTTCGCTTTGCGAAGTATAGTGTGCTATGCTTTTTTATGAAAATCAATAATTTATGACTAAATAAAAAACAATAAGAACGTAAATTCCTACCGTTATAATGATTAAAGAGTAAAAGCAAATCCGAACCATTCACTTGTTACAAGTATTTGGTTCGGATTATACTGTTTTGGTGCCGCTGGCCGGACTTGAACCGGCACGGTATCGCTACCACTGGATTTTGAGTCCAGCGCGTCTGCCAATTTCACCACAGCGGCAAAAATATTGTGTTAAGAGTTGCAAAATTGCTGTATTTTTGTTAAAATTATTAGGAATAACAATAATAAAAATAAAAAGCAAATCTAACTTGCTATATGATAATATCACAAAAAAAGAATTTTAGCAAGCATTTAAGGGAAAAATTATGGAAAAATTAGTATTGATAGACGGAAACAGTTTAATCAACAGAGCATTTTATGCAATGCCTGTTTTGACGACCAAGTCGGGCGAAAACACTAATGCCGTTTACGGGTTTATGAATATGTTTTTCAAAATGCTTGCGAGCGAAAAACCGACGTACGTTGGGGTGGCGTTTGACCTAAAAGCACCGACGTTTAGGCACAAATTATACACCGAGTATAAAGGCACAAGAAAACCGATGCCAGAAGAACTCCGCCCACAAATCCCACTACTTAAAGAAGTGCTTAAAACAATGGGGATAAAGACTTTTGAACTTGAAGGGAGCGAGGCGGACGACATAATCGGCACGATAGCCAAAGCGACCGACGTTAAGACAATTATAATCACGGGCGATAAGGATTCTTTCCAACTTGTTGACGAGCAGACCGAAGTGCATTTTACCGTGCGTGGAATTTCTGACGTTGAGGTTTATGATAAAGACAACTTTTTTGAAAAGACCGAACTTGTGCCAAGCCAAATTACCGATTTAAAAGCACTTATGGGCGACAATTCGGACAATATCCCTGGCGTTAGCGGGGTTGGCGAAAAGACGGCAAAAACACTTTTAAAAGAATACCAAACAATAGAAAATCTATACGAGCATACTGATGAGTTAAAGGGCAAATTGCAAGAAAAGATAGTTGCTGGCAAAGACAGTGCGTTTTTATCAAAGACTCTTGCCACCATTGACGTGAACTGCGGGGTGGACACAGATTTAAGCAAAATGACCTTTACCCTTCCATTTTCAGACAAGGTAAGAAAAAGGTTTGTTGAGTTAGAGTTTAAGTCGCTTTATAACAAGCAAGAGTGGTTTAGCCAAAGCGAGCAAAGCCAAGACGAACAAGGTTTAGAAGAAAGCAAAACGGTAAACGCTGTTAAACAAGTTGTCAACGTTAGCGATATAGAAAAAGACTTGCCACTTTTAGCAAAGCAAGTTTCGATAGTGATAAATAAAGACAGCATAAATTTAAGCGACGGCCAAACCGAGTACGTTATAAAAATTATGCAAACGCTACTTGATGACGGGTTTTCGGAAAGCCAAGTTTTAGAACGCCTTTCCCCTATCTTCAAGGGCGAAAGCACAATAATCGCATATAACAAAAAAGCCCTTAAGCATTACGTTAAGAATAACGTTGGTATAGAAATCAGTGCCGAGTGCGAGGACGTGGCGATAATAAAATACCTTGCCGACTTTTCGGGCAAGGACGAAAGTTTAGATGACGTTTTGATTGAGTATGGTTTAAGCGACAAAACGCCAGCCTTTTCTCTTTTTGAACTTTACAAAAAATTAAAGGCAAAACTTAAAGAAGAAGGGCTAACATCACTATACTATGACGTTGAATTGCCTTTATCGGACGTGCTAAAAGAAATGGAAGACAACGGCTTTAAGGTTGACTACGACGCACTTTTGACGGCTGGGAACAAGTATAGAGCGGAAATAGAAAAGATAGAAGAGCAGATTAGAACGCTTGCGGACGAACCAACGCTAAACGCCAATTCGCCAAAACAGTTGGGCGAATTGTTGTTTGAAAAACTTAAGATTGGCAAGGGCAAAAAGACAAAGACTGGGTATTCAACCTCTGCCGACGTGTTAGAAGGGCTTGAAGATGCCCACCCTATCGTGCCACTTATTTTAAAGCATAGACAATTACAAAAAATCAGTTCGACATATATTGAGGGTTTTAAGCCGTTAATCGACAAAAAAACCGGACTTATCCACACCACTTTCAACCAAACCTTGACTGCGACAGGGCGATTATCGAGCAAAGAGCCAAACTTGCAAAATATCCCTGTTCGAGAAGAAGAAGGCAAGGAAATAAGAAAGTTTTTTGTTGCAAAGGACAAGGAAAGAGTGCTTGTTAGTGCCGATTACTCGCAAATAGAGTTAAGGCTTTTGGCGTGCTTTTCAAAGTGCCAAAGTTTGATTGACGCTTTTAATGGCGGAAAAGATATTCACACAGCAACGGCAATGAAAGTGTTTAAGAAAACCCAAGAAGAAATGACACCATATTATAGGAGCAGGGCAAAGGCTGTGAATTTTGGGATAATTTACGGTATGAGCGAGTTTGGGCTTGCAAAGACTTTGAATATATCTAACTACGAGGCGAGAGAGTTTATTTCTGCATACTTTAACGAATATCCAGAAGTTAAAGAATATATGACAAACAACGTGGAATTTGCAAAGGCAAACGGCTATGCTAAAACACTTCTTAATAGAAAAAGATATATAAGAGAATTGCTTTCAAGCAATTATATGACAAGGCAGTTTGGCGAGCGTGTTGCAATGAATATGCCATTGCAAGGTAGCAGTGCCGACATAATAAAGATTGCAATGATTAAAGTTAATAACAGATTGAAGAAAGAGAACCTTAAATCTGAACTAATCTTGCAAGTGCACGATGAACTTATTATAGACGCTTTTAAGAGCGAAAAAGAACAAGTTGAAAAAATACTTGTTGAAGAAATGGAGGGTGCGGTAAAACTTGCAGTTCGCTTGACGGTTGAGTTAGGCTCGGGCGAAACGTGGTTTGACGCAAAATAAAATGCCAAAAAAACTTATAGCGATTACGGGTGGAATAGGCAGTGGAAAAAGTTTGGTTTTAGAAACGCTTGAAAAAGCAGGGCACCATACCCTTTCAAGCGATAAAATCGTTAAGGACCTTTATAAAAAACCAAAAATCAAACGCATTTTAAAAGACCTTTTCCCAAACGCCGTTAAAGGTGAAACAAGGTTAAGGATAGACTATAAAACTCTTTCTGAACTTGCATTTAAAGATAAGGAAAACAATGAAGGATTGACAAAAGCCATAACCCCACTTGTTTTAGAACAAATTTTAAGAAAAACAAAAAGCAAAGACGGGTTGGTTTTTGTGGAAGTGCCACTGCTTTTTGAGTGTGGGTTTGCCGACCACTTTGACAATGCGATTGTTGTTTTAAGGGATAAAAACGAAAGAATTGAAAGCGTTAAAACACGCTCAAATTTAACAAAAGAACAAGTTGAAAAAAGAATGGCTTTTCAAGTTGATTACGATAAAATTGATTTATCAAAATATTTAGTTGTTATTAACGATAAAAACACAGAAGATTTAAAGAACAAAGTTTTAAGATTGGTAAGCGATTTAAATAAATAAAAAGCAAAAAGAAAAGATAAAAAATCTTTTCTTTTTTGTTTAATATAAAAAACAAAAGCGATAGAATTTTCTATCGCTTTTTTGTTTTTGTTAAATTTTAGATTTCTCTAAATTTTGCTATTAAGCATTTTTCCAAGAAACAACACCGTCAACAACGTTCCAGAAACCTGAATCAGTGAACAATTTAATGTTTTCTTCTGTCAAGTAAGTTGCCATTTCTGTTGCATCTGCACAGTCATAGAAACCATCTTGAGTGATAAATCTAACTTCTAACGTGTCTGCTGCACTTGATTCGCCAAGTAAGTTTGCCATTCTTGTTGCACCGTGACGATATAATTTACCTTTGTAAATGATTTCACCTAAAGTATAAGCTGTATCTTCAGCGAAAACAAATCTTGCATCGTCAAGTTGACTCATCTTATATGATTGTGGAGCAACTAAACTTTGTGTTGTTGTTTCTTCACCAGTTTCTTCATTTGTTGTGGTGTTTTCAACAACCCTCCAACCAACTTCTGCCGTTGTGCCGTCTGTTAACTTTGGCAACTTGTCACTGTTTACAAACACGGTTGCACTATTTGTTGCCGTTAATTGTTGACCATAATAACTTGTGCCGTTCAATACATATAAAACATCACCGTAATCATAACCGACGAAAAGCGGAGACGAACCGACTGCATAAACGTTTTGACCAGTTGTGCCGGTGAATTCGTTTGCTTGTTCTTTGTTTAGCATATCATTATAGTCACTTGCAAGTGGTGCTACCTTATTGCTACTATTCCAAGCCCAGTTATACAAATCCCAAGTAGCCTCACCGTTAGTGTTAATCATATTTGGGAAATATTCTTTTATTTCATCTAAACTAATATTAGCCCTAAAATATGGTGAAATCCATTGACCTTCGCCAGTAGCATATCTGACCGCACCTTTTGTTCCGTCAGATTTAACAAATGTCTTATCATAATAAGCATCAGTGAATGCTCTGAAATTGAATACGCCTGCAGTTGTGACGCCTTGACCTACACCTGTGCCATTTTGACCTGTTGCGTTTGTTGTTGAAATCGTTGCTCCCATAACAGTTTCGTTAACAAGGCTAACGTTTGCAACAAAGTTCTTTAATTCACAGTTTTGAATATCCATAAGGATGCCTTTGTTATAGTCAGCAGAATAATTTTTTGCATCTTTTACTTCTGCATAAATATTTTCAAACGTTGTGTTTCGTGCCGCTGTTGTAATACCTGCACCATTAGAGAGAACACTTGAATAGGTGCCACCACTTCTGGCAAAACTATGGCCTAAACTTAAGAAAGCAACGTTTTTGATTGTTGCACCAAACGCTGGTGGTAAAATACCGCCTTGCATTCTAGAAGACTTTGTGTCTTTACTTCTCATATTCATAGAAAAGCCTCTGCCATCAAAAGTTCCAATAAAGCCAGTGCCTGCAGCAGCCTCAACTCTACCAATCTTTGCTCTTGCAGGTGCGCCTTCTTTGTCAACAGTCTCATAAGCAGGTTGACCATCGTGCAAACCATTGCCAAGGTCTAACGCATACTCGTAGTCTCCGGTTGTGACGTTTTTAGTGTTTGTAAATGGATACATATCAATGTGTGCCCCTAAAACGTATAAGCCATCATACGCCCTATCTGCAAAACGCAACTGCATAGCAGCGTTTGAATCTTGGTATGAGAAAGAGCCTGTGGATGCTGAACCAGCAACTATATTTTGAGGGGTATTAGTCTTAAAAGAGAAAATAGATTGATATTGACGTCTATTGATTGTCTTTCTATTAGTCGTCAAAACAAGCACCGCTTGTGCTAAATAGTCTTTTGTGTCATCAATAGCAGTAGCATTTGTATAGTTAAATTCCCCATCTTCAGTCATATAAGTGCTATCATCAAATTTTGAAAAGTTTCCGGTGTAAGTATCAGCGAAACGCATAATTACGCGTTCTGCAACTTTTGCAACGTAAACGGTGATTGAATCTGCACCGTAAATTACAAAGTAGCCTTGACCAGATACGCCTTCTTTATACATTGGTAAAGATTGAACAACTGTTTCATCAAGCAAGTCATCACCATCAACAATGCCTGTTGCATCAATTCTCTTACCTGCAAATGCAGTGCTTGTGATGTTGCCATCAGTAGCCATTTCTAATGGTGATAATTCTGATTGTTCAGTTTCACCAACCATAACTCTGTTGGTTGAACGGCAGATATATGCATCATCATTTTTATAAGTTAAAGCGTTTACTTGTGCTACGAAAGTTTGGATGGTTGAAATATCAATTTCAACTTCGTCGCCAGGTACTGTTTCATTACCAACGTCTTGACGAATATAGTTTTCAACTAAAACATTCCTTGGAACTGCTGATTTTGCACTACCAAAAACGTCGTTATCAACGTCATAATCAACAACGATATTGGTTGCTTCACTTGCCTTGTTTGCATTCATATAGAATGGAATAGCAGTCAACTCTAAAGCAGAAAAAGCAATTGAATTATTGCCTAATTTGGTTTGGTCATAAATGATACCGCCCAAATATTCTGCAACACCTTCTTCGTTAAACATTTTGCCAAGGTCTTGGCCATCACTCTTGCTTGAACCTACGTATGCAAAAGATTCAAAACCCGTTGCAACAAGGTCTGCATAGATACCTTTATCGGTATGTTCAACACTTTCAAGAAGTTTTGTTGGCCCGATTAACATACCAAACTTAACAAGTGCTGTATCGTTTTGGGTAATGTTATCATATTCTGCTTTTGTGATATGAGCACCGAACATAATTGCCCATTGGTTAGCCTTGTCTGCAAAAGCACCTTCCCCAGTATAGTTTTGAACAACTGACCTTGCTAATACAATCTTAACTTCGCCAGTGCCCATTTCAACTGTTTCTTCTGGGACAACGATTTCTGGTTCTTCGCCTTCTGTTTCCCCACCTTCTTCTGGAAGAACAACTTCTGCTCCAGATTCTGGTTCTTCACCTTCCGTTGCGTTTGCAAATGATGGCAATGCTGGGAACAATACCATACAAAAACTTAAAATCGCAACGATTGCTAACAAATAAATAGATTTGATTTTTGTTAAAAATTTCATTTCTCTAATCTCCTTTACCTGTCACAGTCTCTTAAATCAATCCGCCCCACTTATCTGTAGGGAAATGAATTGAGTTGTTTGAGTTGAAAGACGCCATCATTACGTCTTCAACGACATAGTCTACTAGTAAAACTGTTGGTTCTACATACTTTTTCTTCATTAAAAAAAGTCCTCCTTACTAATTCAACTGTTTTTACATTTGCGTGCCTTATTTCCCACCGTATATCCCCATAATATATTATGTTTATATTAAGGCACAAGTTTTTCCTAATATAGTAATAATTGGCAGTGCTTTTTCTTTAAAATAGGGCACTTTTCCATTCATACTATAACTTTACAAAGTAATTATATACTTTATGACTGTTTTTGTCAACACTTTTTTAAAGTTTTTATGGTTTTTTTGCAAATTTTGATTGTTTTTTGTCTAAAATGGCGGTTTTTGGAAAAATTTTTTATTTTTTTCTAAAAAAACAAAAAAAAGCGTTTTTGCTTTGTTACAAAAACGCTTTTTTCTTTGGGTTGTTTTGTTTGTTTTTATGTTTTTTGTTGGCGACTAAATGCTTTTATTTTTTGTCGGTTTTGGCTTTTTCTATTATTTCGCTTATTCTATCAAGGTCGTCTCTGGTGTAATAATCGATATAAATTCTGCCCTTTTTATCGTTGCCGATAGCGTTGACTTTGGTGCCTAAAACCCTTTGCATTTCGCTTACAAGTTCTTTTAGTTCAGCCGAAAGTTCTTGCCTGATTTTCTTTTTGGCTTTAACTTCTTCAGGCTCAAAGAATTCCTTGACTTTCTTTTCGATTTCTCTAACCGACAAGCCTTCCTTTATAGACTGTTCGGCATACTTTTTCTGGTCGGTTTGTGGCAAAGATAGAATCGCCCTTGCGTGCCCAGCAGATAGCGTGCCGTTTGCAACCATTTTTATTACTTCTGGGGCCAAATTCAACAATCTCAAAGTGTTGGCAATGGCTGGTCTTGACTTGCCTATTCTGTCAGCCAAGTCTTCCTGTGTCATTCCGTAATCGTCCATTAGCGAACGCATTGCAGTTGCCGCTTCGATTGGGTTTAAGTCTTCCCTTTGCAAGTTCTCGATAAGCGAGATTTCTTTGATTTGCCTTTCGGTATAGTTCTTTACGATTACCGGAACGGTCGAAAGTCCTGCTAGTTTACTCGCCCTAAATCGCCTTTCGCCTGCGATTATCATATACCTGTCGCCACTCTTGTTGACGATGATTGGCATGATTACGCCGTGCTTTGAGATAGAGTCGGCTAGTTCTTGCAACGCCGTTTGGTCAAACACTTTTCGTGGCTGGTTTGGGTTTGCAAAGATTGAACTAATTTCTATTTGTTTTACCGTTTCGCCCGTTTTGTCGCTTTCTTCTTCCTCAAACAACAGGCTCTTGCCGTAATCTTCTTCTGTTTCTGAAAATAGTGCTGATAGGCCTTTTCCTAATCCTTTGGCTTTCATTTTTTATCCCCTTTATTCTTTGGTTTTCTTGGTTGGTTGTCTTTCCAAATATTCTTCGGTCAACGCTAGGTATGCTTTCGCTCCAGAGCATCTGGTATCGTGCAACATTATTGGCTTGCCGTGGCTTGGGGCTTCGGCTAGCCTTATGTTCCTTGGTATAACGGTGTCAAACACTCGTTTGCCAAAGTATTTGCGGATTTCTTGGCTGATTTGCCTTGAGATGATTGCTCTGTTGTCGTTCATCGTTAGCACAACGCCTTCGATTTTTAACGCTGGGTTAAGGTGCTTTACTACGAGTTTTATTGTGTTCATTAGTTGAGATAAGCCTTCCAATGCGTAATACTCGCTTTGTATCGGTATCATAACCGTGTCGCTCGCCGCTAGGGCGTTTATCGTCAATAACCCCAACGATGGCGGACAGTCTATCGTAATATAATCATAACTTTCTTTGGCTTTCTCTAGGACTTTTCTTAAAACCTTTTCTCGTTCCTTGATATACACCAATTCAACTTCTGCCCCAGCAAGGTCTATGTTCGATGGCAAAATGTCCAAGCCTTCCACGTCCGTTTTTAGCACCGCTTGTTCTATCGGCATTTCGTCTATCATTACGTTATATACCGACGCTTTTACGTCGCTTTTTGCAAAGCCTAATCCGCTCGTTGCGTTGCCTTGGGCATCAAGGTCCACTATTAAGCATTTGTAGCCCTTATGGGCCAAGTATGCTGACATGTTCACGCACGTTGTCGTTTTGCCTACGCCACCTTTCTGGTTCGAAAAAGCTATTATTTTTCCCATCGTTTGCTCTCCTTTGCTGTTTTTCGCTTTTTGGGGTTTTCAGTTGTTGGTTTTAAGTTTATTGTTGGGCGTTTGTGTCATTTTCGCCCTTGTCTTCGTTTTGGTCGGCCGTTGTTTCGTCGGTCTTTTCGGCTGTTTCTTTTTCCGCTGTTTTTTCGGCGGGTTTGGTTTTTGCCTTTTTGGCTTTAGCCTCTTTTTCGCTGATTATAACCGATTTTCTATCGAACGGGTTTTGGTTAAGCGTCCTTTCGTTTTCGTCCATAAACGCCATGATTTCTTCCACGCTCTTTCCTTCCATAAGCATATCGACTTCTTCGCTGAAAATAGTTTCTCTTTCCACCAACAATCTTGCCATGTTGTCAAGCAAGGTCTTGTTCTTTGACAATAAATCACGGGCTTTCTTTAAGCCTCCGTCGATTATCTTTCTTATTTCTTCGTCGATAATACCTGCAGTTTGCTCGCTGTAATTTACGTGCGATGCCATATCTCTGCCGATAAACACTTCTTTATCCGAACCGTATGAGATTGGGCCTACCTTGTCGCTCATACCCCACTCGGTCACCATCAACCTTGCTCGCTTGGTCACCGCTTGTATGTCGCCCGATGCCCCCGCCGATATGTCTTTTATAATAAGTTCTTCGGCAACCCTTCCGCCAAGAGTCATAACTATATCGTCTAACAATTTTGCCTTGGTTAAGTGGTTGTCGTCGCTATCAGGTCTTGTCATTGTATAGCCCGCCGCTTGACCTCTTGGAATTATCGAAACTTCATGCACAGGGTCGCAGTTTGGCAACAATCGTGCTAGTACTGCGTGGCCTGATTCGTGGTATGCCGTTATACGTTTATCCGTTTCGGTCACAAGCCTGCTCTTCTTTTGTGGGCCCATCAATACTTTGTTTATGCCTTCGTAAAGGTCTTTGTTAGTAATGAATTTTCTGTTTGCTCTCGCTGCCAAAATCGCTGCTTCGTTTAGCAAGTTTTCAAGGTCTGCACCCGAAAAACCACTGGTCATTCTTGCAACCGTTTTGAAACTTACTTCGCTTGCAAGCGGTTTGTTTCTTGCATGGACTTTCAAAATCGCTTCTCTACCCCTAACGTCTGGCACGTTTACGTAAATTTGCCTGTCAAATCTGCCTGGACGCAACAATGCTGGGTCTAATATGTCCGCTCTGTTGGTTGCCGCCATAACGATTATGCCGTCGTTGGTTTCAAAACCGTCCATTTGAACGAGAAGTTGGTTAAGCGTTTGCTCTCTTTCATCGTGGCCACCGCCCATACCTGTGCCTCTTTGACGGCCGACTGCGTCAATTTCGTCAATAAACACTATGCATGGCATACTCTTTTTTGCCATGTCGAATAAATCTCTTACCCTTGATGCACCAACGCCGACAAACATTTCTACAAAGTCTGAACCGCTTATTGAAAAGAACGGTACACCCGCTTCGCCCGCAACGGCTTTTGCAAACAAGGTTTTACCCGTGCCCGGAGGGCCTACAAGCAACACGCCTTTTGGTATTCTTGCACCAAGGTCAGAGAATTTTTTAGGGTTTTTCAAGAAGTCAACAACTTCCGCCAACTCTTCCTTTTCTTCCTCTGCACCTGCAACGTCGGTAAACCTTACTTTTAAGTTTTGGTTCACTCTTGCATTGGTTTTTGCAAAGTTCATTGCACTCTTTGTTCCACCTTGAGTTTGCATCATAAGAATAAAGAACACAATTGCTATCAAAATCGTTCCGCCAAGCGGCAACAATGATGACCAAATTGAGCCAGCGTTAGGGTCGGTGTAAGAATAGCTTATGCCCAAACCACTCATTAGTTCGGTTAGTTTTTCAACCTCGCTATCAGCCCTTGAATAATTGGTCGTAAAGGTCAAAACTTCGCCCGTTTTTACGCTTACTAAATCAAATTCGACAACGTATCCATCAAACAAAACGTTTGTAATCTTAATGCCCTCGCTCTTGCTAAAGCCACTGCCGATGATTTCTTGCTTGATTTGTTTAGCATTGGCCTTATCTAATTCGTCTACACTTAATATCTTCTTGGTGGTTTCACCATTATCTTCCGCCATTACTTCCAATATAGAATGCAATTCAGAAGTATTCACTTCTGTTCTACCCATTAAGCAAGAGGTAAACGAGAAAATCGCTATAACTGCCACTATAATGCCAAGGATAATCCATATCCCTTTTCCTTTCTTTTTGCCCAAAATAATTTCTCCTTTATAAAATCGTTCATTGCGAATTATACACACATAATATTAACTCACCCTTAATTAAACCTTAAGTTAAGCGAGCATTTTTGAGAAAATCGTTAAATTCGCAAGGGAATTTCTAATGTTTATTATTTATATTATACAATATAAGTTAAAAAAATACAATACTTTTTCCAAAATTTTACTCTGGTTTGAAAAAGCAAAGATTTTATATATGGCGCTACGCATTTTACTATGGTGCAAAACGCTATAAAATTGATAAAATATTTTGCACCTATAATGTTTTATAAAACAAAATTTTAAAAAAATTGTTAAGTTTTACTATACGCAAAAAAACTATTTAAGATAAACTTAAAAATAAAAATTAAGAAAAACCAATTTGCCACCGCCCTACACCATCGTTTTAGCAAAAGTTTTTGCCATAAACATCGCTCACAAAATCTATAACAAAAGCTAAATTATAAAAAAATGGGAAATTTGCGGGCAATTTTGTGCTTTAAAAAATGTCATTTTAACGCTGTGAGACAGAATGGTTTAATTTTTTAGGTGGGAAAAATTTTTGCCATTTTGTCTCACAAGGGTTGTTTTTAGCAAAAACAGAGCGAGCCCAAAAATAAATTTTATAAAACACGTTGGCTTTTTTGATTTTGCTGTTTCACGTGGAACAATTTAAAAAATATAAAAAAATAGGTGTTTCACGTGAAACAAAAATGGGGTAAAAATAAATGGGGGTATTTTAATATGTGTATATATTTATAAAAATAGGTTAGTTTTGCTTGTTTTAGGGGCTTTTTATCCATTTATTCAACGTTTTTATTGTTTTTTAGGTTGTTTTGAAGGTTATTTAAAGCATTTTTTATAATTTTTAACCTAAAAAAATAAAAAACGTCTGCAAAAATTTATTCCTTTTGCAGACGTTTTATAGTTTTTTTTAATTTTTTATTGTTTTTTATACTAAATTGTTGATATTATTATGTTTATAACGTTGTTTTGACTGATTGCGGTGATAATAAGGTTAAACATGTTGATATCGGCAATAAATTTAGCAATAGTCGATATTTGGATATTTGCATAAATGTTTTGGAAAAAGTTAAGTGGAATAATACTTATAATCATAATAACGAGTTCAAAAATGATAATTCCGTGAACAATCCCTAGAAAAAAGCCTAGCGTCTTGTCAAATTTCTCAACTTTTTTGTTTTTATACGCATCTTTAACCAATGAGCATAATACCGCAAATATTAATTTAAATAATATAAACAGCACAACCACAGACAAGATTAACACAATATAGTATGCAAATGTTGGGCATAACGCATCGCCAACTGTTGCATCAGGGGAGTAGGAGCCAGTTTTGAGCGAAAGGATAATGCTTGCGATATATCCGCCTAGCCCTGCCGAAGTCAACGTGGCTTTGTTTGCATCGCTAATCTTAATTGATAGAACGTTTTTTCCAAACAGGTTTGTCACAACTCCATCTAGTTCGTTTGCAAAACTGCTGATTAGCCCGTGTTTGCTTTGCATAAACTTAACAACCGATGGGGCAAGCAAAACTGCCAAAAGAAGCCCAATGAAAGTTCCAAACAAAGAAAAGAACGTTTTTGTGAAACCTTTTATTGCACCGTGCAGTGCAAACACTAAAATAAAAATTAGCGCTATAATATCTATGGTGGCGCAAAGACTTGAAGAAAGAATGTTTGTCATAATGCACCTTGTAAATATTTTCTTTATTATAACACATTTTTTTGTTTTTTACTATAAAAAATAAAAATTTTGTATATATTTTACTTTTTTGGCAATATTTACTTTAATAAAATTTTTAAGTGAGAAATTATATGGCAGGCAAGGAATTTTCGTTTAGCACTTTTAACGACCATTCTTCAATGGGGATATATCAAGGCTTAATCGATTGCAACGTTAAAAATAAAAAACCTTTTTTCATTTGCATTGGAAGTGATTTAGTGTTGGGGGATAGTTTAGGGCCTTTGGTTGGAACGTTTTTGAAAAATAAGAATATTGGCTCATACGTTTATGGAACGTTAAACTTTCCTATAACGGCAAAAGAAATTGAATATGCAAGAACTTATCTAAAACAAATGCATCCGAACTCGATTTCAATTGCCATTGATGCAGCAATAGGCAACAGTGATGACGTGGGGCTTGTTCGTGTGTTTGATAGGGGATTAAAGCCTGGGCTTGGCGTAGATAAGAATTTAGGAACGGTTGGTGATATCAGTATAATTGGCGTTGTTGCATCAAGGTCAAATAAAAATTATAATCTTTTCAATTTGACAAGGCTTAACTTAATATATAAAATGGCTGAAACTATTGCAAACGGAATAGAAAAATACGTTTGCTATCTTAATAACAAAAATAATTTTTCAATCAATTCGTTTGGGGCATAATAAAAGCAAATAAACGCACGCTTAATCAAGCGTGCGTTTTTAAATTTATTTAGCCTTTTTTAACAGTTCGTTTGGCATTTTTTGTTCGTTTATTATTCTTTCACCAAGCAAACTGCCGTTGCAAGTTCAGTTGTGTGTGAAATTGAAACGTCAATTTTTTTATCGCCCAAAAGTTCTTTGGTTTTGCCAAAGAGTTCCACGTAAGGTTTTCCGTTTTCATAATGCAAAACCTTAACTTCACGAATAAAGCCACCGCCAAGAGCCTTAACAACGCTTTCTTTAACACAAAAGCAACCCGCCAAATGCATTGCAGGGGAGTGGTTAGCGTAAGCATACGAAAGTTCTTCGCTAAAAAACAACTTCTTCGCGTTTTCTTGGTTTTCTATAAGTTTTTCAACTCTTTTTACTTCAACAATATCTATGCCAATCATTATTCGTTTAACAATGCTATTGAATAGTCAAGTCTTTTAAGCGTTTCTTCCTTGCCTAAAAGTTCGGCAATTTCCATAACGCCACCAGCAGTTGATTGTTTGCCAGAGATAGCAACCCTAACGCACCAGAAAACTTGCCCGTTTTTAACGCCAAGTTGTTCAACAAGTGCCATTAACGAATCGTGCACGCCGTCAAAAGTGAACTCTTTTAATTCAGCAATAGCCTTTCTTGCAAGTGGAAGAACGGTTTTAGCGATTTCTTTGTCCGTCTTCATCTTCTTATGCGTGTAAAGTTCTAAATCGTATCTATCAAACTCTTCTAAAAAGTTGATTTTTTCAGGTATTTCGCTAAAGATTTCAATTCTTGTTTTTAATAAAGATGCAATCTTTAATAAATCGTATTTGCCGTAAACCTTGCTTTCTTTTAAGAACTTGTCTGCTTTTTCAACAAACTCTTCATCAGTCATAGCCTTAATATATTCGCCAGAAAGCCATTTCATTTTGGCTTCGTCAAATATTGATGGCGACTTGTTGATGCCTTCAAGCGAAAAGTTTGCACAAAGTTCGCTTAAACTCATTTTTTCAACGTTAGACTTTGGACTCCAGCCTAAAAGTGCAATGTAGTTTACGATTGCCTCTTTAACGTAGCCCTTATTTACAAAATCTTCATAACTTGCGTCGCCATTTCTCTTGCTTAACTTGTGTTGAGCGTCCTTCATAATAGGTGGAAGGTGAATGTAAGTTGGTCTTTCCCAACCAAATGCATCGTACATAAGATTATATTTTGGTGTAGAAGAAAGATATTCGGTGCCACGAATAACGTGGGTAATGCCCATCAAGTGGTCATCAACAACGTTTGCAAAGTTATATGTTGGCATTCCGTCACTCTTAATCAATATACCGTCTTCAATATCTTTATAGTCAACGCTAATGTCACCATAAACAAGGTCGTGATAACTGCCCGTGCCTTCAAGTGGCACGTTTTGACGGATAACGTATGGCTCGCCCGCCTTAATTTTTGCCTCAATTTCTTCTTTTGAAAGTTTTAAGCAGTGCTTGTCGTATCTGATGTTGCCCGTTTCATCCTTTAAGCCTTCAATTCTTTCAGGCTTACAGAAACAGTAATATGCCCCGCCAAGTTCAACCAGTTTTTTTGCGTACTCTAAATAAAGGTCTTTTCTTTCACTTTGAACGTAAGGGCCAAAATCCCCGCCAACGTCTGGGCCTTCATCATACATAATGCCCGAATCACGCATAGTATCGTAAATAATTTGAACAGACCCGTCAACATATCTTGCCGTGTCAGTATCTTCAATTCTTAAAATAAACTTTCCGTCATAACGCTTTGAATAAAGGTATCCGTAAAGTGCTGTTCGAAGCCCACCGATATGCAAATAACCTGTTGGGCTTGGTGCGAAACGAGTTCTTACCATATTTTTCTCCTAAAATCTATTTTATATCATTAAATATTTTTTCTAAATTGGTTTGTTCTTTAATTTTTTCAATAAGCCCTTCGGCTTTATAACTAAACGTCTTTTCCCCCGCAACGATAACGTGGTCGATAAGATTAACGCCGTTTAATTGGCACAAAAGATTAATCTTTTTAGTCGAAAGGTCGTCTTCAGCGGTTGGTGAACAGTTATTGCTTGTGTGATTATGCGTCAAAATTGCATGGCAAGGCTTATAGACGTTAAGTGCACTTACAAGTTCAGGTATTTCCGCACTGACTTTGTGTTTTTCGTTATCGGTAAACTCAACCTTTGCAACAAGCGAAAACCTTTTGTCTAACAAAAGCATTATAAACTTTTCGCTTCTTTCGTACCTTAAAAGCCCGATTACAAAATCTTTTGTCTTTTGTGGTGTGGAAAAATCAATTTGCCTTTCGGCTTTTTTGCTTGCCCTTTTAAGCACTTCGCCCATAGCGACAATAAATGCTGAAACTCTTTCACCCACACCATCGACAGCCGAAAGTTGCTCTTTACTTGCACTGAACACACCGTTAAGGTCCCCAAAAATCCTGATTAGCCTATGTGCAAGCGGGTTAGTGTCAATTCTTGGCACAACGTAAAACAACAAAACTTCTAGAACCTGATGGTCTGTAAGAGCCTCTGCATTATTCAATAACAATTCAACTGCACGGGCCCTATGCCCAGCGTGTAAATTCTTATCTTTGCTCATAAAAATATTTTATCATAAAATCATAAAAAAACAAAATAAAAAAATTATTTTTGTCAATATGATTACAATATTTTTATAGTTATTGTATAATATAATAGTAAACTATCAATTAAACAGACTTTTAGGGGTTATTATGCGTGATTTTAACAACTACCTTTTACATTTAGAAAAACTAATTTCATATAAAACCGTTTGCGGTAAACCTTTGCCGAACGCACCGTTTGGCGAGCAAAATTCCCTTTGCCTTAACTACTTTTTGAACCTTGCAAAGTCTTTTGGCTTTGAAACAATCAATTACGACAACTATATTGGCGAAGTTTTTTTCGGCACGGGCGAAGAAGTGGGGATTATCGGGCACATTGACGTTGTCCCAACAGGTTTAGGTTGGGAAACCGACCCTTTTACTCTAACCGAAAAGGACGGCGTTTTATATGGCAGGGGCGTTTGTGATGATAAAGCACCGCTTTTATCTTGCCTTTACGCATTAAAAGAACTAAAAGAAAGCGGGCTTTCGGTAAACAAAAAATTCCGCCTTTTCGTTGGCACTGATGAAGAAACGGGTTGGCGAGATATAGACTATCTAAACACAAAAACCACCGTTCCCGAGTTTGGCTTTTCGCCTGACGGCGACTTTCCGTTAAGTTATGCTGAAAAGGGCATTGCTTACGTCAACTTTTCCATTAACAGCCTTAAAAACTTTGCCGACATTAAGGGTGGCACGGTTATAAACGCCGTTTGCGATTATGCAACGGCACAACCACTTATCAAGGTCGATGAAAATGAACTTAAAAAGTTTGGGCTTGCTCTTAATGACGAGGGGCTTATCGTTTCAAAAGGCAAATCTGCACACGGTTCTGTTCCACATCTTGGCAAAAACGCAATCAAGCCACTTTTTGAATACTTTTTAAGCCAAGGCGAGGACGTTAAACAAGTTTTAGATTATATTTTTTATGACAAGTTGGAAGTTGGCAAACTTAAAACCGAGCAAGGCTATCTTACCTTTTCGCCAAACTTAATTAGCGAAAAGGACGGCGTAATTACTATTAAATGCGATTGCCGTTTCCCTGCACCGCTTGAACAAAAGGACTTTTTGCCATACTTTGAAAAGTTTAACCTAAACGTTAAAACTTCAATAAAACACCCATCGGTTATGGTTGAAAAAACAGGCAGTTTTGTTCAAACCTTGCTTGGTGCTTATAACGAGATTACGGGCGAAACCGCCCAACCTGTAAGTATGGGTGGCTCGACTTTTGCAAGGGCGTTTAGTAAAGGCTGTTCTTTTGGCCCAAAATTTGTTGGGCAAGTTGATAATATCCACGATGCAAACGAACAAGTGTCGATTGAAAATCTTTTGACCGCATATAAAATTTATAAAAAGGCAATTTTTGACCTTGCAAGTAGATAAACTTAAACACAAAAAACCTTTGGCAAAAAGCCAAAGGTTTTTTATTAACGATTTTTTATTACTGGTTGTCCAAACCAAAAAAGGCTTGTGGGTGAGAACAAACGGGGCATTTTTCAGGTGGGTTTTTGCCTTTGTGCTTATGCCCGCAGTTAGAACATTTCCACCAAACTTCTTTTGACTCGCTAAACATTTTGTCGTTTTTAACCTTTTCTAAAAGGCAAAGGTACTTTTCTTCGTGTTGTCTTTCAATGGCTGAAACGCCGTCAAAAAGTTCGGCGATATCGTCAAAGCCTTCTTCTCTTGCAATCTTTGCAAACTCTGCATATAAAACTGAACGCTCGTAATTTTCAAGGTCTGCCGCATCTTTAAGGTTTTCTTCGGTGCTGGCGATTCCGTGGAACAACTTAAACCATACTTTTGCATGGGCTTGCTCGTTGTCGGCAAACTGCTTAAACACGTTGTAAATCACTTCAAAGCCGTCTTTTTTTGCTTGATCGGCATAAAAAGAATATTCGTTATATGCACCCGATTCTCTTAAATATGCTTTCATCAAATTGTCGTAAGTTTTGCTATCTTTTAACTTCATAATTTTCTCTCCTTATCTTTCTTTTTTAGTAGTTTTGCCAAAAATAGCATTTTAATACTTAATTGTGGTGTAATTAGTTGAATATTTTGCAGTTTTAGATTATAATATAGGGGAAAATTTGATTTTTTAGGTGATTATTATGAATTTTGATATTGAACTCGTTGGCAAAATCGGTTCAATGGCTCTCATTGATAAAGCAAGCAATATTTTAGACTATACCTTGATTGCAAGGCTTTCGTCTGAACTTAAACCGGGATATATTTGGATAACGAGTGGTGCTGCCGAAACGGGCAGGCTTGACTATATAAAGAGAAACGGAAAAGAACTTTCTGGCGAAAAGGAAGATATTAAGACCGACTATGCATCGCAAGGTCAATCAATTTTAATGTCAACCTATCGTGAGTTTGTCGATTCAAAGTACTCGCTCCGTCAAGTTTTGGTTGAACACCAACACTTTAACGACCCACAAAAAAGGGAACACCTTAAAGCAATGCTTATTCGTGCAACCGAGCAAAACGCTATTCCTATTATTAACTATAACGATGCTATCAGCACAGAAGAAAGCAGAAGGTTTGAAATTCAATCGCTTAAAAACCAAAATTCAAAGGTTGTTGAGTGTGTTGACAACGATGAAACGGCTTCCCAAATTGCTTGCCTTGTTAAAGCAAAAACCTTGCTTATTTTAACAAGTGCAGACGGTATTTATAAGGATAGCCACGACCCAAGCACTTTGATTGAAGAAATTTCTGGTAAGGACGTTTACGAAGTTTTGGATAACATTACCGAGTGTGAAAATTATTGCAACGGTGCATCTCGTGCGGGGGCAAACGGTGCAAAGGCTAAACTTGAATACATTAAAGACGCTGTTAAGATTGGCACAAAGGTTATAATCGCATCGGCAAAATGCTCGATTAACGACCTTTTAAGTGGCAAAGCAAAAGCAACCAGAATAGGCGTTAGATAATTTATTAAACAAAAAAATAAAACGGCAAAATTTTTGTCGTTTTTTTGTTTTTAAATGTATATCTTTTTGTTTTCTACACAACATATTATCAAGGGGGAAGATTATGAGAGATAATAAGAAAAGTAAAACGAATAGCAAGAAGCAAAACGATGCGAAAAATTGCAAGTAAGAAATCATTTATAAGCAATTTTGATACGCAAGGTTCATATACAGGTGTAAACGCTTTTGATAAGTATGAAAAACCTGTTCAAGATGCTGACGATTTATAAAAAATCTTAAAACTAAACCTTGAAAAAACGAAAAAGACTGGCTTAAAGAAGTTATTAGAATTTTAATTAAGTAATAATTACCTAATAAAAATTAGTAAAATAATGGATTAACTCGGTCTTTTTTATTTTTAGTTGACAAAACTGATAAATTAATATATAATACTTTTACTTTTTGAGTTGGTTATACGGTCGCGGGGACAGGGAGAGCCTGTCAATGAGGAAAGTCCGAGCGTTTTAGAAACAGGGTGCCGGAGAAATCCCGGTGAAGGTGACTTTAAGGAAAGTGCAACAGAAAACAACTGCCTATTTTTAGGTAATGGTGAAAAGGCGTGGTAAGAGCACACCGACCGAGTGGCGACACAAGGTGCAATGTAAACCCCACCCGACGCAAGATTGACAAACTGTTTTATTAGGGAGTTTCGCCAAAACAGTTTAACAAATATCGCTGGGGGATAACGGCAACGTTATTCGTAGATAAATGACCGTACACGACAGAACTCGGCTTATAGACCGACTGAAAAAGAACGTGAGCCTTGCAAGGCAAAACCTTGCAAGGCTCTTCAATTTTTTATTTGTTCATTTTTGGATTATCTGTTCTTTCTAACAAATAATCAATGGAAACGTCAAAATAATCAGCAAACGCTATCAACGTTTCATAATCGGCTTGCCTTTGCCCGTTTTCATACCTACTTATGCTGTTTTGATTCATATTTAAGTCAACAGCAAGTTTTAATTGAGATATTTTTCTCTTTTCCCTTAAAAATTTTAGTTTCATACGCTTGACATTATTATACCGAATCGGTATAATAAAAATATCCCGTTTCGGTATATTTTATTCAAAGGAGAGTTATTATGAGAGAATCTAAATTTGACGGCGGTTTGTTGGGGTTAATTGGCATTAATTTATTAACAGGCTTTTTAACAATTATAACACTTGGCCTTGGCTTACCTTGGGCAACGTGCTTAAAACAAAAATGGTTTACTTCGCACACTATAATTGATGGCAACCGTTTATGTTTTGACGGCACAGGTGGACAACTTTTTGGTAATTATATTAAGTGGTTCTTCCTTACTATCATCACTCTTGGTATTTATGCATTCTGGCTTACAATTAAGATGCAAAAATGGATTACCAAGCACACCCATACTTTAGAATCTGGCAAATATGAGCCTATAATCTAGTCACAGGTTATATTAAAAGCGTGAGAAAATCTCACGCTTTTTTTATTTTCTTAAATAAACCATTAAAACTGCAATGTCTGCTGGGGAAACGCCGGAAATTCTGCCCGCTTGCCCTAGGTTCTTTGGCCTAATCTTATCTAGTTTTTGTTGGGCTTCAATTCTTAAACCCTTAATTGAAAGATAATCAATATCGTCTGGCAAATCTTTTTCTTCAAGTTTCTTTGCCTTTTCAATCTGCTCTAAACCTTTTTGCAAATACCCTTGATATTTTGCGTCAATCTCAACGGTTGCAAGAATTGCACTGTCAATCCCGTCAAAACCACCAAGTTCACTAATTATATCGGATAGTGGAATTCCACGCCTTATAAGGTCTCCCTTGGTTAAGCCTTGGTTTGCCTTTTCATAACCATACTTTTTAAGCAAACTTTCAGCATCTTTTGGTTTAACTAAAACGTTCATTTCGTCGGTTGCCAATTCCCACAAACGCTTCCTTTCCAAAAACCTTTGGTATCTATCATCGTCAACAAGCCCAGCATTTCTACCTTTTTCGGTAAGCCTAAAATCTGGGTTATCTTGCCTTAACACAATTCGATATTCTGCACGGCTTGTCATCATTCTATATGGTTCGTTGGTGCCTTTTGTCACAAGGTCATCAATTAAAACGCCAATGTATCCATCATCACGGGATAAAATCAACGGTTTTTCGCCACGCATTTTTAGTGAAGCGTTAAGCCCTGCGATAAGCCCTTGTGCAGCAGCCTCTTCATAACCGCTTGTGCCGTTAATTTGCCCTGCCGTGTAAAGCCCTTCAATTTTTTTATATTCTAGGGTAGGGTATAGGTCAAGCGAATCAATGCAGTCATACTCGATAGCGTAAGCATATCTCATAATCTCGCAATTTTCCAAACCCTTAATCGTTCTATACATAGCCTTTTGAACGTCGTGTGGAAGTGAAGTGGATAAGCCTTGAACGTAAATTTCGTTGGTGTCAGCCCCTTCTGGCTCTAAAAAGAGTTGGTGGCGTTCTTTATCGCTAAAACGAACGACCTTATCTTCAATAGACGGGCAATATCTTGGCCCTGTGCCTTTTATAAGCCCACCGTAAAGCGGACTTCTATGCAAATTGTCCCTTATAATTTGGTGGGTTTTTTCGTTTGTGTAAGTCAAATAGCAAGGCGTTTGGTTTTGTGGCACTTGCTTTGTTAAAAAACTGAACGGGTAAATATCCTTTTCGCCGTCCTGAATTTCCAAAACCGAAAAATCAATCGTTCTTTTATCCACCCTTGCAGGCGTTCCCGTCTTAAATCTTCTGATGGTAAAGCCAAGTTTAATAAGGTTTTCAGTCAATCCCCCGTTTGCTGCTTGAAAGCCGTTTGGCCCAGAATTTTGCCTCCACTCGCCAGCGATAACGCTTCCGTTTAGGTAAACGCCCGTTGCAACGACCACGCTTTTACACTCTATAACCCCGCCAAAAGAAGTCAACACGCCAACAACCTTTTTGCCGTCATCATCGGTCAAAATTTCCACTGCTTCGCCTTGCAAAATTTTAAGGTTAGGGGTGTTTTCAAGCGTCTTTTTCATTATTGTGTGGTAATAGTTTTTGTCGGCTTGCCCCCTTAACGATTGAACAGCCGCACCTTTACCACGGTTGAGCATGCGGATTTGCAAAAGTGCGTTGTCTGCGTTAATACCCATTTCGCCACCGAGTGCGTCAATTTCCTTAACGATTTGCCCCTTTGCCGTTCCGCCTATTGAAGGATTGCACGCCATAAAGGCTATGCTATCAAGGTTTAAGGTTAGCATAACCGTTTTAAAGCCCGTTCTTGCAAGGGCTAATGCCGCTTCGCAACCGGCGTGTCCTGCACCGATAACGACTGCATCAAATTGTCCTTCAATAAATCTATTTTCCATACTAAAACACTTTATATAATAATGTTTATATTATTCTTTAAGCAATTTTTTCTTAATATCGTTAATTTCGATTGATAACTTCCTATCCGTTTCCATTTGCTCGCTAATCTTATCACGAGTGTAGTTAACGGTTGCGTGGTCACGGCTGAAAATCTTACCAACCGTCACTTGTGGCAAGGTCATCATATCGATTACCAAATACATACTAACTTGTCTTGCAAGTGCAATCTCTTTGGTCTTTTTCTTTGACATAATGTCTTGCTTTGAAACCTTATAAAACTCGCAAACACTGTTGATAATATCTTCGGCACGGAGTTCTTCTTGCCTTTCGCCAGCAGATTCTTTTAACGCCTCGTTCACAAGTTCGATAGTGATAGGCTTTTCATGCAATTTAGATGCAAAAATAACCTTTGTCAACTTGCCGATAAGCGTTCTAATATCCCCGTCGTTCATTTCAGCGATATAGGTTAAGACCTTAACGTTTACAACACACTTTTTCTCTTCTGACTTTCTTTTTAGAATAGCAATTCTTGTTTCCAAATCAGGTGGTTGAACGTCTGCTAAAAGCCCGCCTTCAAAACGTGTGCGGAGTCTTTCTTCCAAAACTTCAATTTCCTTTGGTGGCCTATCCGACGCCAAAACGACTTGCTTATTTTGCATAACAAGTTCGTTAAAGGTGTGGAAAAACTCTGTTTGAATACCTTGCTTGGTTGCCAAAAACTGCACGTCGTCAATCAACAACACGTCCACGTTTCTATATCTTCTTCTAAACTCGGCATTGGCGTTTGTTCCTTTGCCTTTACTTAACCCTTCGATAAATTGGTTAGTAAACTGCTCGCAAGTAGCGTACAACACGTTAAGGGTAGGGTTGTGAATTTTTAAGTAGTTAGCAATAGCCATTAAAATGTGCGTTTTACCTAAACCCGTGCCACCATAAACGAAAAGTGGGTTATAAGAATCGCCTGGGTTTTCAGCAACGGCTTTTGCGGCAGCATAAATCATTTCGTTTGATGGTCCAACAACAAACGATTCAAAAGTGAATTTAGCGTTGATTGGCGAGCCTTGGTTTTGGATATTTTCCCTTTCGTCCTCGCCAAGTTGCTTTAAATATTCCTCTCTATCCTTTGCAACCACCACTTCAAAGTCGTTAATATAAGTGTCGCACTTTAAGATAGCCTCTTTAATTTTGTTCCCGATTAAGTTATTTGTCACCCCGTCGGCAAAAATCTTGCTTTCGGTGCAAAGCACGATAACGTTGCCTTTAAGGTCAACAGGCTTTAAGTTCATAATAAAACTTCCAAACGCTACTGAACTGACAAGCCTTTCAATTTGTGGCAAAAACACATTTTCCCATAAAATCTCGTAATTTTCCTTATCCATATTTCTTCCTTTTATATATTCTTTAAAATCTTTCGTTTTTGTTGCATTTAAGTAAAAAACATTATATAATATTTTTAAAAGAAAATAAAGTATTACTGACAGTTTTTTTCAAAATTATTTTAAAAATTATGAATATTAAAACATTGACCTTAAAAAACTTCCGAAATTACGAATATCAGGAGTTCGAATTTACTGACGGAATTAATATCTTAACGGGTGCAAACGCCCAAGGCAAAACCAACTGTGCCGAAGCAATTTTCTTCTTATGCACAGGTTATTCGCCACGTGCTAATAAAGATAAACTGCTTGTCCGCCACGGTCAAGAAAGTGCCGAGATAAAGGGCGTTGCAAGTTCGACTTATGGCGACGTGTCGGTTAGAATAAACTTTAACAAGCAAGACAAAAAATCAATCTATATAAACGAACTTCAAGTTTTAAGGATTGGCGAACTTTTGGGCAACATTAACAGCGTGTTCTTTAACCCAGCCGAACTAAAACTCGTTCAAGAAAGCCCAGAAGATAGGCGAAGGTTTATGAACATTTCACTTTCGCAAATGAGCAAAAACTATTTTTACGCCCTATCTCGCTATAACAAAATTTTAGCACAAAGGAACAACCTTTTAAAAGACCCAGATAAATACCTTATTAGAGAAACCTTGCCTATTTGGGACGAGCAGTTCACCAAGGAAGCGGGCAAAATTATTAAGGCAAGAAACGACTTTTTAAGCCAAATTTCGCCTATTGCTAGCCAAAAGCACTCGCTTTTGTCAGATAATAAGGAAGTGCTTGAAATGAAGACCGAAAGCGGTTATTACGGCAGTGAACAAGATATTGCTTTTGCTATGAAAGAGGACTTAAAACTATCTATTGAAAAGGATATGCGTTTGGGCTTTACCAATATCGGGCCACATAGGGACGATATTAAGTTTACGCTTAACGGCGATGACGTTAGGGTGTTTGGCTCACAAGGTCAACAGCGAACAGTCGCCCTTGCACTTAAACTTGCTGAAACCGAGATTTTTTATAAGCGTTTTAACGAATATCCTATTTTGATTTTGGACGACGTGTTAAGTGAATTAGACAAAAAACGCCAAAAAAAGTTAATCTCTGCCGTTTCGCATATGCAAACCATTTTCACCGCAACACATATAGATAGAACGGTTTTTAAGGGTGCGGAAATTAATAAATTAACCATAGAAAACGGGAAAATTAAGAAAAGATAATTTTTATAAAAAAACGGTAGAAATATCGTTTTTTTTAAATTGTTTGAATTTTTTGTTTTTTTGTGGTATAATAGGTGTTGTCAAAAAAAGGATAAATAAAATTTTTATGCTTAATTTACTTAAAAAACAATCGCCTGCAAGAATAATTGCAATGGGCTTTATGTTCACGATTTTGCTTGGCTCGGCACTTCTTATGCTTCCATTTTGCATAAAAGACGGGCAGACTTTATCGTATATTGATGCACTGCACACCTCGACAAGTGCCGTTTGTGTGACAGGGCTTATCGTTAAGGACGTGGGCAGTACTTTCACGCCTTTCGGTCAAACGATTATCGCCATTTTAATTCAAATTGGTGGCTTGGGCATTTCCACAATCGGTGCGGGAATAATTCTTGCCGTTGGAAAAAAAGTTAGCCTTAAGGGCGTGAACATTATTAAAGAAGGCTCAAATTTAAGCACGAGAAAGGGGCTTATCGCATTTATTAAGGAAATTTTTATAACAACCGTTATAATTGAATTTATAGGGGCAGTTATCAGTTTTTCCGTCTTTATTCAAGATATGCATTTTTCAACGGCGGTTGGAATGAGTTTGTTTCACAGCATTGCGTCCTTTAACAACGCTGGGTTTGATATAATGGGTTGTTTGGGCAGTGAGTTTGCTTACCTTAACCTTGCACCTTATAAAGATAACGTTGTGCTAAATTTAACCACTTCGCTTTTGATTATTTTGGGCGGTATAGGGTTTTTGGTAATAAAGGACTTGCTTAACAGCAAATTCCGTTGGAAAAACTTTTCGATGCACACAAAAGTCGTTTTGTCAATGACGGTGGTTTTGCTAACGGGCGGAACGCTTTTATTAAAACTTACCGAAAAGGGCAATATATCTTGGCTTGGGGCTTTCTTCACTTCGGTTTCGGCAAGAACGGCTGGCTTTTCAACCTTTAATTTAAGCGAATTTACTGTTGCAGGCTTATTCTTAATTATATGTTTAATGTTTGTTGGTGCTTCCCCTGGGTCAACGGGTGGCGGTATCAAAACCACAACCGTGTTCGCTCTTTTTCAAGGCATAAAATCATCGGCAACAAACAAATCGGAAAAGGCGTTTAAATATTCAATGCCAAAAGATGCTTATAAAAAAGCGTCGGTAATCGCACTATTATCGCTTTTTGTAATTATTGTGGGAACGTTTGTCGTTGCTATTTTTGAACCACAGTTTACACTAACGCAAATTTTATTTGAAATGACAAGTGCTTTCGGCACGGTTGGGCTTTCAACCGGCATAACCCCGTCGCTTTCGGTGGGCAGTAAAGTTGTGAACGTTATTATAATGTTTATAGGAAGGCTTGGGCCACTTACCATTGCATCGCTTTGGTCGTTCTCTCGTGGCGAGGGTTATTATTATCCAGAGGGGAATATATCAATAGGTTAAAAGGACTTAAAAAGGAAAAGATTATGAAAAACAAAAAAATGACTTATGGAATTATCGGTTTAGGCAGATTCGGTATGGCTCTTGCACAAAAACTTTCGGGCATGGGTTCGGAAATTTTAGTTGCCGATAAAGATGAAAGAAAAGTTAGTTTAATGCGTGAACTTACTGAAAACGCTTTTATTACAAACGATTTGGAAAGAAAAACTCTTTCAGATATGGGCTTTTCTAATTGTGACGTGGTTGTGGTTTGTATCGGTGCGATTGACGTTTCAATTTTAACGGTTATGAAGTTGCAAAACTTGGGCGTTAAGCGTATTATCGCCAAAGCAACCAGCCCAGAACACGGCGAAATTTTATCTAAACTCGGTGCGGAAATTGTTTATCCAGAACAAGATATGGCACTCCGTTTAGCACACAGGCTTGAAATGGGGCAAGGTTTAGACTTTATTGAGTTAAGCGAATCAATCAAGGTTGCAACCTTTAACGTGCCAAACGATTTTGTTGGCAAAACTATTTTAGACGTTTCTTTAAGAGAAAACTTTGGCTTAAACATTATCGCCATTGAAAACAACGGCACTGTTGTTGACACAATCCGCCCAACTTACGCTTTTAAGGAAAACGACGTGTTATACCTTTGCGGAAGCAAAAAAGCAATCTTTGCCATTTCAGATTATCTCGAAAAATTGAAATAGTATAAAAAAAATTAAAACTCGGCTTTAATAATAGTCGAGTTTTTTAAATTATTTTTTCTCTTTAAGCGTTTTCACTCATAAGTTAATTATATCATAAAGTTATTTTTAAGTAAAGTGATATTGTTTGCGTTGCAAACAGTTATATTTTTAGAAAATCTAAAAGTTATATTTTGACATTAAGTCAAAGTTATATTATATTTGCCACAACTTTCCCGAAAGGGAAAATAAAACTTTGCGTAGCAAAATAACACTGCGATAGCAATATAACTTGCCGATAGGCAAATATAACTAGTGCGTCAGTAATAATCCCTATTACTGACGCACTACTTCGTGAGTGTTTTTATATTTTCTTAAAATCCAAGTGCTTTTTTAACTATATCGTTCTTTTCTAAAACACCAACTGATTTGTTGATAATTTTGCCGTCCTTATAATAAAATAGGGTAGGGATAACTTCAACCTTATGGTCAAGTGCAAGTTGCATTTCTTCATCAACGTTGGCTTTTGCAACCTTGATTTTGCCTGCATATTCGGTTGCAATTTGCTCTAAAATAGGTGCAATCATTTTGCAAGGGCCACACCAAGTTGCCCAAAAATCTACAACAACAGGAATTTCGCTTTTTAATACTTCTTGTTCAAAATTTGCTTTTGTTAATATAACTTCCATAATTTTTCTCCTTTATTTTTCTTTATAATAAAGCATACAGTGGCAAAACCCTTCAAACTGTGGGTCTGCGATTTGCTCTTTAAACTCTTTGCACATACACTTATAATCTTCGGTGCGGTTAAGCCTGCAAGGGCAATATCCACCCGTTCTTTTTAAGCCTTCTTTAATAGTTTCAACAACTTCTTTATTTGGGTTAAGTTTAACGCTCATTTTCTTTCTCGCTTTTTTTATTATTCTAACATAATTATATATAATAAATCAATATTTTAGTCAAAAAAAGAAGAGTTATTTTTAACTCTTCTTTTATTTTTGGTTGTTTTTAATTCTTATTTTGTTATTAATTCATAATACCAATCGCCGATTGAGGTTAAAACTCCGCTTATAGCAGAATCTTCATATTTATCAAGCCCCAATTCAGCAGGTATTTCTATCATTGTTTTACCTTCTATTTCAGTGCTTGAAATCGTGTGTAATTCACCAATTAAACCGTTTAGTGGAACAAGCACTGCAAACGCAATAACCAATCCTTGAACCAAACCGATGATTGCACCAAAACCCTTTTTCTTTATCAAATCTTTCTTAACAAAGATTTTGCAGATAGGGAAGATGATAAGCCAAGAAACAAAACGCAAAACGTTGAACACTAATATGAAAATCAATAGGCTTATTGCTGTCATAAGAGCCGAACTAATATCTAGCATTTCTTGTGGAACGTTTCCACCGCCTTCGCCTTCCATTGCGGTAAGCATTTCGCCAAGCGTTCCTTTACCCGTGTCGATTTCCATAACGATTTCTTTTATCATTGGCACCAAACAAACCGCACCAGCGATACAACCGATAATTAAAATCAAACGAAGAATTGAACGGTTCCTGCCTCTCATCATACCGAAAAGAGTTCCAAATAATAGAGCAACTGCCAATAAAATGATAACAATTATTGAAATATCCATTTTCCTTTCCTTCTTTTTGTATTTTTATTATATTGTTTTTTTATTAACAATATGTTTTTTCTTATTATTTATCTTTTAAACTGTTTCCAAGGTAAGTGCCAAAACTCAAAGGACTTTTTTTCTTTTGTTCAGAAAATCCGCTTGGTTTTCTATCTCTTCTTTTGTTGTTAAAGCCTTTGCCTTTTTTATTAAAGTCTCTTTTTCCTTTGCCGTCTTGCTTGTTTCTGCCTGCGTTATAAGGCTTTGCAAATTCATCTTTATCAAAAGGAACGATAACAACGTATCTATTTGGTTCTTTTCCTTCGCTCTTTGTGGTGCAAGTTTGACTATCGGATAGGGTAGTGTGGATAATTCTTCTTTCATAAGGGCTCATAGGCTCTAAAATAACTTCCCTTCTCATTTCGGTTGCCTTTTCTTCCAACTTTTTAGCAAGAGAAATTAAAGTGTCTTCTCTTTTTTCTCTATAGTTTTCACAGTCAACAACCACTTTTTTATAGTCTTTTTTGCCAATGTTCATGCTTGCACCGGCTAAAGTTTGGATTGCATCCAAAACTTCACCACGGTATCCGATAACGTTTGCTGAATCATTTGAAACAAGTTTAATAACCGTTTTATCGCCCTTTTCGTAAACTTCGGTGTTTACGTCAAGGTCCAAAAACTTTGCAATCTCTTTAACAAATTCAGCAGTTTTTTCTTTTTCATCAACAATTTTTTCTATTTCTACTTTTGCCATAACCTTAATTTTGCCGAATAAACCTTTAACAGGCTCTGCTAAAACGGTTATGTTTGCTTGGCTTTTTTCTAAATTCATTTCTTTTAAGCCTAATTCTATTGCTTCATCAATAGTTTTGCCAACAAACTGCATTTTGCTCTCCTTTTTTATATTTTTTTTATTTATTCTTTTTCTTAACCTTAATTTTACCTGTCAAAAAGTCTCCGCCTTGTTCGTGAGCAAACTTGTCGTCCTTATTTTTCTTTTCCTTTTTAGGCTCTTCCTTTTTAGGTTCAGGTTGCTTAACGTAAATTCTTCCACGAACTTTCGTGTCAGTCTTTTTGTTAGCATTTTCTTTTTTAAGTTGAATATCAACGATAACGTTAATCAAATAGGTTGTTGCAATACTTATAATCGAACTTACGACAATGTAAAGCGAGAACGCTGCCGTGTACATAAACGCAAACACTGCCATCATAATAGGCATAACCCATTTCATAACCTTTTGTGTTTGTGCACCTTGCCCGTCAACAGTTTGCAATTCCATTTGTGCTTTTTGTGAATTACCCATAACAAGTTGCATAAACAACGAAGATAATGCGGTTAAAGCAACTAAAATGTAATAGCCGTTTGGTGCGGTTTTTTCATAACCGAGTTTTGCGATAAGGTTATTATATCCATCCTTACCAATATTTGCACCGTTATAGCCGTGTGTTTGCTTAAAGGTTGACCAACTGCTTTCGATTGGGTGAGAAGTTAAACTATCGGTTGCCCAAATATTTTTAACCCAAAGGAATGATTGTTGTTCGTTTTTATAAGTTTGGGCAGACTTACTTTGTCTAATATCTAAAATAAACTTTTCCGCCGTCCAAACGTTTTCTTGATTTTCGTTAACAAGGTCTTTTAACTCGTTAAAAGTTTTACCGTTTACCTTTAAGAAATTGTTTTCTTCAGTCGCTAACTTATATCCGTCCTGACTTGCAACAGTTTCTAAAATATCTGCTCTTGGCTTAAAACTTTCTTTAATCCAAGTTTTTTGGCCGTTTTCTTCATAGAAAGTGTGTTCGTAAGTGATATAACTGTTTGTGGTTGTTAAAACAAATTTAGAATATGTTTTTCCATCTTTAATTTCATCAAAAACAATTTCATAATTAATATCAAATTCAGTATTATTAAAACCGTCAACTTCATCAATTTTATTATCTGAATTAGTATCATCACTTAAAATGCTTGCACAATCTACTATAAGTTTACCGTTTTTATCTCTATAAATATACCTTTCTTGGTCATCAACGTCAAAACCTGCATAAACAACGTTGTTGTAAGAGTTGCTCATATTATAAAAATAGGTCTTGTTTTGGAATTTTGAGTAATCGGTAAATGCATTAATTGCAACGATAAAGATAACAAGCGTTAAAATGGTTGGTAAGCAAGCCCCCCACATAGAATAGCCGTTTCTCTTGTATAACGCCATCATTTTTCTGTTATACATTTCTTTATTGTCTGCATATTGTCTTTGCAATTTTTCTAATTCTGGCCGCATCTCTTCCATTTTAACAGAGTTCTTCCTCATAGACGCTCTTGAAAAATAGTCAAATGGGAAGGTTAGCAATTTAAGAACAATTGTAAACACAATTACGCCCACTGCAACGTTTCCGCAAATAGATACTATCCAAAATATTATATCAACAATCCAACTGCCTGTACTTGGCTTGGAAAAATTTAAAATTTCCATTTTAATATACCCACTTAATTACGCTTTTTTTATCAGGGACCTTATCAAAACCGCCCTTACACCAAGGCGTGCATCTTAAAATCCTTTTTATCCCTAAAAACCAGCCCACAAAAAAGCCGTGTTTTAAAATTGCTTCCAAAGTATATTGAGAGCAAGAGGGGATATACATACATGTCCCTTTTGATAAATATTTCTGATAAAACCTTATCAATTTAACGCTTATAAATTTTAACATTTTTCTATAAATCCACCCTTAATAAAAAGATACTCCATATTCTTTTTAAAACTTTCAAGCGTATATTCTTCTTTTACTTTCGGTATAAAAACAAAAAAGAAGTTTTGTCTTAAATCCAAACTAAAACTTCTAAAAGATTCCCGTAAAAGACGTTTAATTCTATTCCTTTTTACGCTTCCGCCGTGTTTCTTACCCACGGCGAAGCCAACTTTCAATTCTTTTTGTTCAAAATAAATTAGTGTTAGGTCAGAACTAAACAGTCTTTTCCCTTTATTAAATACTAAATTGAAATCTTTTTCTTTTTTTAACCTAAACTCTTTTTTCATTTATTATGCAGAGAGTTTATGACGACCTTTATTACGACGTCTCTTTAACACGTTTTTACCGTTGCGTGTTTTCATTCTTGCTCTAAATCCGTGAACTTTACTTCTTTGTCTTTTTTTAGGTTGATACGTTTGTTTCATAATCTATCTCCTTAAACCTTTTGTTTTTAATATTTTTTTGCTTATATATTGTATATATAATTTTTTATTTTGTCAATGATTTATGCACTAATTCTTACAGGAAGAACTAAATATAACGAACTTTCTTTACCCACTGCAGTGATTGTGCAAGGGTCGATTGGCGTGTTAAGATTTATCGTTATAAATTCGTCATCAATTATTTTTAGATATTCTATAATAAATTTGCCGTTAAATGCGATTGTTAAATCTTTACCTGTTAGCATAACTGAAACGTTTTCGTTTACCACACCAATTTCAGATTTTGCACTTATTGACATCATATCTTCTTTAATATCAAACTTAACAACGTTATATCTATCGTTTCTTGCAACGATTGATGCTCTTTCAATACTTGTTAAAAGTGCTTGCCTATTAACAGTTAATTTATTTTCAAAATTTGCTGGCAAAATGTGGTTATACTTAACAAATTCGCCCTCAATTAGTCTGCTCATTAAAACAGTGTTTTCCACTTGAACGAAAAGTGAATTCTTTTGAATATAAATTTTAATCGTGTTTTCATCTTTATCTAAAAGTCTGATAATTTCGTTAAGTGCTCTTGCAGGTATAACAGCCTTAATGTTTTGGTCAGATAAAACTTGTTTTTTAACAACAGCCATTCTAAACCCGTCAAGAGCAACTGCTGTCAATAAACTATCGTTTATTTCAAATAAACAACCTTTTAAGATTGGCCTTGAATCGTCTGCTGAACAAGCAAAAGCCGTTTTTTCAACAATTTCCTTAAAATCTTTTTGGGTCAATTCTATAAAATTGCCATCTTCATCTTTTTCAATCTTTGGGAAGTTTTCAGCAGGGAAGATTTGAAGTTCGCTTTCAGAATCAGAATATTTAATTTTTAACTGACCGTCATAAAGGCGTGAAAGTTCAATTTGTTCTTTTTCAAGTTTTTTAACAAACTCAACAAAATATTTACCAACAACAACTGTTTCGCCTTCCATCAAAACGTCTGCTTTAATCTTCTTTTCAATGGTAAGTTCCATATCGGTTGCAAGCAAAGTTAAAGTATCGCCCTTTGCAGTAATTTTAATTCCTTCTAATATAGGGTTAGATGCTTTTACGCTTAACGCTTTGCTAACCTTTAACACTGCATCTGATAAATCAAGACCGTCACATATAAGTTTCATTTTTCCCCTCCGTTTATCCTTTATTTTAAGAAAAAAATCGTTATTTAAATTATACCCTTTTATTATATAATAAAAGGGAAAAAAAATCAAGGCTTTTTCTAATGATAAATTTGCTATTTTCCTTTTTTAGAAAAAACAAAAATTTTTAATTTTTTAATTTCCTTTGTATTGTTTTTTTTATTTATTTTTTAAATTTAAAAAGGTATTAGGTATAGTAGTATGGCGTTGAAAAGTTGATAAGTGTTTTTTCGTTATATAATCCTTAATGAAAAGATATGTAGATAAAACGTTTATAAAAAAGTTATAACTTTTAATTTTGTTTGATAACTATAAAAATTATTAAAAAGGTTAAAAAAAATTGAAAAATTTTTACCAATGTGTTATACTTTTTCTATGAAAAATTATTTTGAAAAATATAACATAAAAATTTCAAACGAAAAGATAGAAAAGTTTGAAAAATATTATCAACTATTGATGGAATATAACCAAAAATTCAACATAACTGCTATCACAGAGCGAGAAGAAGTTATTGAAAAACACTTTATCGACAGTTTATTAAACGTTGATAACGTTGACGGGAAAACGTTGATAGATATTGGTTCGGGAGGGGGATTTCCCGCTATTCCTATAAGGATTTTTAAAGATGACCTTTCGTTAGTAATGGTTGATTCCACGGGCAAAAAATGTGAGTTCTTAAAAGCCGTTGTTGATAACTTAAAACTTACCAACGTCAGCGTTATTTGTGGCAGAGCAGAAGACCTTGCAAAAGATAAAAATTATAGGGAAAAGTTTGATATGTGTTCTGCCCGTGCTGTTGCAAGACTTAATACTTTATGTGAATATTGTATGCCGTTTGTTAAAAAAGGTGGAAAGTTTATTGCTTATAAAGGAAACGCACAAGAAGAAATTGACGAGGCACAAAACGCAATCAAGATTTTGGGTGGTAAATTAGAAAAAGTTGATAACTTTTCTTTAAGCGATGCAACAAGGCAAATTATAACTATTAGAAAGGAAAATAACACGCCGGCAATTTATCCAAGGGGAAACGGAAAGGAAAGAAAAAAACCGCTTTAATTATGGAAATTATAAGAGAAAAAACAATTTGTGTTTCAGGGCATAGATATATTGGTAAAGACTTAAATAAAGAAAGAGTTGAGGGTTTTTTGGTTAAGTTAATCGAAAAAGGCTTTAACACGTTTTTGATAGGTATGGCCTTGGGTTTTGACACATTGTGTTTTCAGATTTTGGAAAGATTAAGAGAGAAAAACGACATTAAAATTATTGCCTGTGTTCCTTGCCCATCACAGCCCGAAAGATTTAATTTTAAGCAAAAAGAAGAGTATTTTAGGCTTTTATCCGTCGCTGATGAAAAGGTGGTTTTAAGCCCAGAATATACCCCTTATTGTATGCAAAAAAGAAACGAGTTTATGGTGGATAATAGTTTTGCTGTGTTGTGTTATTTAAACAGAAATTCGGGCGGAACGTTCAACACTGTAAACTATGCAAAAAAGAAAAACGTGTTTGTTATAAACGTCATATAATTAAAAAAGTTGATAAGTTTTTACTTACCAACTTTTCTTTTTTATTAACTTTTATAAAAACTTTTTATAGCCTTTTCCGTACTTAACGCATCTTGAAACACGGGATAGGGTTGCTGATGAAATATCAGTTTTAGAAATGATTTTTTCATAAGTTTCGCCAGAGAGCAAAAGTTTTCCCGCAACCACCCTTTGGGTCATAGAGTTTAATTCTTTTATGGTTAAAAGGTCGGAAAAAAACTCTTCACAATCGCTTATGCTTTTTAGTTTTAAAATTGCCGAATAAAGTTCGGTGTAATCTTGATTTGTTCCCATAATTTCACCTTACGCTTTTTGTTTATTAAGGTCACCGTCTTTTTCAGTTAAGTTTGACAAAAAATGCACCAGTTTTTCTGACTTTGGCTTTTCAAAAACTTGTTTTGGCTTGCCTTCTTCTTCAACAACACCGTCGTAAAGGAAGATAATTTTATCCGAAACGTTTTTAGCAAAACCCATTTCGTGGGTCACGATAATCATTGTTCTATCTTGACCTTTAAGAGAGCGGATAACCTTTAACACTTCGCCCGTAAGTTCTGGGTCAAGGGCACTAGTTGGCTCGTCAAAGCACAAAACTTTTGGGTTTAATGCAAGAGCACGGGCAATAGCAACACGTTGACATTGCCCACCAGAAAGTTCACAAGGATAAGAAGATGCTTTTTCAGTTAAGCCGATTTTTTCTAAAAGTGAAAGTGCGTTTTGTTCAATCAATTCGGTTTGTTCTTTTTTAAATTGATTAACCAGTTCCTTTCTATTTTTAAAGCCAAGCGACTTGTCTTTTTTAAGTTCTTTTTTGTATTCTTTAACCTTGTCTTTAAGTAAAAGAGTAGGTGCAAGAGTAATGTTTTTTAGCACGTTATATTGTGGGAAAAGGTGGAAAGATTGGAAAACCAAGCCAAAGTTAAGGCGTTTGTTTCTCAAAACCTTTTCGCCGTCTGATTTAGCCGTTTTGGCGTCAAAAAGCACTTCGTTATCTAAAATCATAACCCCTTCGTCTGGCGTTTCTAAAAAGTTAAGCGAGCGAAGAAGTGTACTTTTACCGCTACCTGATGGGCCGATAATAGATAAAACTTGCCCTTTTTCAAGCGAAAAGTCAATGCCTTTTAATACTTCAAAGTTAGAAAAAGACTTTTTAAAACCTTTAATTTCTAAATAAGCCATAATTTACTCCTTATAAAACGACAATTTCTTTTCTAAATAGCCGAAAAGAAGTGTTAAAATTCCGACGAAAACCAAGTAAAATGCACCCGAATAGAAAAGTGGCCAAATTGCTTGATAGGTAAATGATTTTGAAACCAAAATAATTTCCAAAATGCCGATAGAGTTTGATAAAGCCGTGTCTTTAACTAGGGTAATAACTTCATTGCCCATAGGTGCTAAAATACGCTTAAACACTTGTAAAAGCACGATTTTTGAGAAGATTTGACCTTTCTTTAAGCCCAAGACCTTACCCGCCTCGTACTGACCTTTTTGTATGCTTGAAATACCACCTCTAAAAATTTCAGAAAAATAACAAGCGTAGTTAATAATAAAGGCAATCAATACGGCGATTAAACCGCCAAAGCCTTCACCGTTTAGTTCTGCTGGACCAACACTCCAACCGAGTTCAAAATAGAAAAACTTGTTTACTTTTCCCCAAACGTTTATACCATCAATTTTTACCATATAGTAAACGATAAAAACTTGTAGCATTAAAGGTATGCCACGGATAATCCAAACAAAAATCCTTACCACAAATTTAAGTGGTGGGAACTTTGACATAGACCCAAAAGCAATAATAAGCCCTAATGGTAAAGAAAACAAAAGGGTAATTATAAAAATTAAACAAGTGACCTCAAAGCCTTGTAAAAGGCTTTGAGTGACTGACCAAAAATCCATAGTAAATCCTTGAGTAAAAAATTATTTTTGTGAAGTAAAGTCGGTGATTACTGAAGTTGAAAGGTTATACTTATCAGCAAGTTTTTGTAAATAACCGGTTTTAGCAAAATATTCTAACGTTGCGTTTACTTTATCTGTTAATTCACTGCCTTTTGCAAAGCCAACAGCATAATATTCAACAGCAATGTTAAGACCTGTGTTTTTAACTAAACCAGAATATCCACTGCCTGCTAAAATAGCATCTGCAAGTAAAACGTCAACGATAGCGTAGTCAACAAGACCTTCGTTTACCTTTGTCACAGCATCCATTTGTGATGCAAGTGCACTGATATCGATATTTACGTCGCCAGTTTTGTAAGAAGATGCAAGTGCGTCACCAGAAGAGCCCCTTTCAACTGCAATTGTTTTGCCGTTAAATTGTGCAGGGTCTGTGATTGCAGGGGTAGAAGACTTTCTTAAAATGCATTGTGCGTTTTGCATATAGTTGTAAGAGAAGTCAACGATTTGGTCTCTTGATTTTTTAACCCCGTCAACCGTGTCTTGACCGTTTGACGTAAAGCCGTTCCAAATACAATCGATGGTTTCTTCATGAAGGTCGATATACTTGTTTTCCCAAGTGATACACTTGAATTGAACGTTGTAGCCAAGTGCTTCAAAAGTCATAATTGCAAGTTCGGTGTCAAAACCAACCAAAACTTTGTCTTTTGTATAGTTCATTGGTTCATAAACGGTATAACCAACAACAATTGTGTTGCCTTTTCTTGGGTCAACAACAGAAGATTTTTCTTCTGCACAGCCAACTGCAAAAATTGCAACGCATGACATAAGCACTGTTAAAATTAGTGTTAAAACTTTTTTCATGATAGTTTCTCCTAAAAATGTTTTTTCACTTTACTCTAATAAAGTAATACCATTATACTTTATTACGCTAAAGAAGTAAAGTAAAATAAGGTAAAAAAATAAAAAAAATTAAAAAACCCACAAAGAGTTTTGCTCTGTGGGTTTTTATTTGCTTATAAATTATTAAATTACAGATGGTTTTGCCCAACTTGGGTTAAAATCCTCGGTATTTCCGTTATTACCTGCTTGTGGTGGGTTTTCAGTTGGTTCTTCTGGTTCGGTTGTAGGTGGGGTTTCGCCCGCTGGTTGGTTTTCAGGTGGGTTAGAAGGTGAATTTTCTGGTGGGGTTGATAACCCGTCGCCCTCGTTTGTGCCAGCACTTTCACTGCCGTTGCCACCACTTTCTCCGCCATCAGCAGAAAAATCGGTTATAATAAAATCAGAAACGCTTTTTTCATAGTTGCCAAACTTGTATTTGTTAGCAATTTGTTCGATTATGCACTGGTCGTCCTTTTTAACCTTTGCAAAAGTTTCAAGCATAGCGTTCACGTTATCACGAAGTTGGTTTTCATCTTCATCTTTGAAAACAACTCTTAAATAATTCTTTTGCTCTAAATCAACTTCTGTCAAACCAACGTCGCCATATTCACCGTTATATTTTTGGTAAAGAGCCATCAAGGTGTCAACAATAGCGTATTTTTCAGGTTCTGTAATAGACTTTGTTTTATGTAATGCAGATTTTTGCCCCCTTTCGCAACTTGAAGCAGAAACGTCATCAATCGTGCCTAAAACATATTCATTAAAATACTTTTCGCCGGCTGAATTTTCGCCAAAAGCAATCTTTTCGCCCTCTAAATCTTCCAAAGAAGAAACGGTCGATGCTGTGCTGCCTTTAACAAGGCAAACAGAGTTTTCTAAATAAGGGTAAGAAAAGTCGAACAACTCTTCATCAAAAAGGATAGCATCAGAAATTCCGCCCCAGAAACAATCTATTTCATTATTATTAAGGGCAGAGTAAACGTCATTTGCATCAGGGATAAATTGGTCCTTATCCTGTGGCTCAACCAACACAAATTCCACGTTATAGCCAAGAGCGTTAAAGGTCATAACAGCAAGTTCGGTGTTAAAACCCTTGAACGTATTTCTATACATATAATTTAGTGGTGCATATTCAATTACGCCAACTTTAATTGTGTCAACCCTTGGGTCAACAATAGCGTTGTTATCAATCTTTTTTTGTTCACAACCAGCAAACGAAAAAAGGCAACACACACTTAAAATAAGCGTTAAAAGAAAGGTTAAAACTTTTTTCATATTTTTCTCCTATTTCTAATTTACTTTATAATTTAAAAAAAGTAAAGGGAAAATAAGAAAATTTTTAAAAAACAACCCAAAATTCTTAAAAAAATCGCCTTATAATATACATTATATAATATAAAGGCAAAAAAAGACACAAAAACCCAAAAAAACAAAGCCCTTGAAAAATCAAGGGCTTTGAGTTTAACTAAACTGATTTAGACTGTTTAATTAGTCGTTTTTAGCCAAGTTTTTATAGGTTTCTAAACGAACTTTACTATCTTTTTCAGTCTTTTCAAAGAGTTGTTCAGCAAGTTCTGGACGAGCCTTCATAAGTGAAGCGTACCTTGTTTCGCCGAGCAAGAATGCTTTATAATCGCCAGTTGGTTCTTTGCTATCCAAAGTAAATGGATTTTTGCCTTCATCGATGCTGGTTGGATTATATCTGTATAATTGCCAGTAGCCACAATCAACTGCTTTCTTTTCTTCTTCTTGAGATTTGGTCATGTTGATACCGTGGTTGATACATGGTGCATAACAAATGATAAGTGATGGTCCGTCATATTTTTCAGCTTCAATAAGAGCGTTTAAGAGTTGTTGCTTGTTTGAACCCATTGAGCATTGAGCAACGTAAACGTAGCCATAACTCATAGCCATCATACCCAAGTCTTTCTTCTTAACTCTCTTACCTGCAGCAGCGAATTTAGCAACAGAACCTGTTGGGGTTGACTTACTTGCTTGTCCACCAGTGTTAGAGTAAACTTCGGTGTCAAGAACTAAAACGTTAACGTTTTCGCCACTTGCAAGCACGTGGTCAAGACCGCCATAACCGATATCGTAAGCCCAACCGTCACCACCGAAAATCCAGATTGATGGTTTAACCAAGCAGTCAAGGTTAGCCTTAATGTAATCTAAACCGTCAGCAGTTTCAGTTGCGATTGCTTCTTTAACCATTTCTGCAGCAACTTTAGATTTTTCAGCATCGTCTTTATCGTTAAGCCAAGCAGCAAAAGCAGCGTTGGTCTTTTCGTTTACGCTATCAAACGCCTTTCTCATATCTTCTTCGATTTTAGCACGACGAGTTGACATAGCAAGGTTCATACCATAACCGAATTCTGCGTTATCTTCAAAGAGTGAGTTAGCCCAAGCAGGACCTTTGCCTTCTTTATTCTTTGTGTAAGGGCAGGTAGGAGCAGAACCGCCGTAGATTGAAGAACAACCTGTTGCGTTTGCAACTATCATTCTGTCACCGAATAATTGTGTGACAAGTTTAACGTAAGGTGTTTCACCACAGCCAGCACAAGCACCAGAGAACTCGAAGAGTGGTTTGTTGAATTGGCTACCCTTAACGGTTGAAGGTTTGCAACCTGGGCAAGCAGAAACGTTAACTTCTTCAAGAGTTTCGCTAAATTCATAGTTAACTTTTTCAGTTTCAACGATAGAATTGAATGGAACCATTGTAAGTGCCTTTTCTTTTGCAGGGCAGATGTCAGCACAAACGCCACAACCCATACAGTCAAGAGCAGAAACTTGCATTCTATATTCATAACCCTTATTACCAATCATAGGTTTGGTCACGAAAGAAATAGGTTTTTGTTCGCCTTCCTTAATAACAGCAGGTCTGATACAAGCGTGTGGGCAAACGAAAGCACATTGATTACATTGGATACATTTTGTTTCATCCCACTTTGGAACGAGAACGGCAACACCACGTTTTTCGTATTGTGTTGTACCTGTTGGAACAGTACCGTCTGCGTTAAATGCTGATGAAGGGAGTTTGTCGCCTTCAAGAGTAAGGATAGGATGTACGATATCCTTAAAATATTTGTTGTCAGCAACTTCAGCCATAGGTGCACCGTCAGTTGCATCTTTCCAACTTGCAGGAACTTCAATCTTAACAAGGTTTGCTTCAGCACTTTCAATAGCGTTGTAGTTCATTTGAACGATAGCATCGCCTTTTTTAGCAAATGACTTATAAGCCATCTTCTTCATATAATCAACTGCTTGGTCGTAAGGGATAATGTTTGCAACCTTAAAGAATGCAGATTGTAAAATTGTGTTTGTTCTGCCTCTTAAACCTAATTCAGCAGCAATCTTAATTGCGTCGATAACGTAAAGGTTAATGTTCTTGTTAGCAATATCTCTCTTAACAGATGCTGGAAGCACGTTTTCTAATTCTTCAACTGTCAATGCAGAAGTGTTGAATAAGAAAGTACCGTTATTCTTAATGTCGCCCGTCATATTATAACGTGTGATATATGATGGATTAGAGCATTGTACGAAGTCAGCAGCGTCGATTAAATATGCTGATTGGATAGGTGTGTCACCAAAACGTAAGTGTGAAACGGTGATACCGCCTGATTTCTTACTGTCATAGAAGAAATAACCTTGAACGTATTTGTCTGTGTGGTCACCGATAATCTTAATAGAGTTTTTGTTAGCACCAACAGTACCGTCAGAGCCTAAACCCCAGAACTTACAAGAAATTGTGCCTTTTGGTGCAGCATCGTATTTTTCTTCAAAGTTAAGTGAAGTGTTGGTTAAGTCATCATAGATACCAACTGTAAAGTGGTTCTTTGGTTCAGCAAGTTCCAAGTTCTTATAAACTGAATAAATCATTGAAGGGTTGAATTCCTTGCTACCTAAACCATATCTACCACCAACAACCTTAATGTCGGTCATGCCTTTTTCTAATAATGCAGAGCATACGTCAAGGTATAATGGTTCACCAAGAGAGCCTGCTTCTTTAGTTCTGTCTAAAACAGCAATCTTCTTAACAGTCTTTGGTAAAGCGTCAACGAAACTATCAATAGCAAATGGACGATAAAGTCTAACTTTAAGCATACCAACTTTATGACCTTCTGCGTTCATCTTGTTGATTGTTTCTTCAACAGCGTCAGCACCGCTACCCATTAAAACAACAACGTTTTCAGCATCTGGTGCACCAACGTAATCGAATAAGTGGTAATTTCTACCTGTCAACTTATTAACCTTATCCATCATTTCTTGAACGATAGCAGGTGTTGCTAAATAGTATTTGTTAGCAGTTTCTCTGTTTTGGAAGTAAATGTCAGAGTTTTGAGCAGTACCTCTTTGAACAGGGTGTTCTGGGTTAAGAGCACGTGCTCTAAAATCTTCAATATCTTTCATATCAACAAGTGCTTTCATATCTTCGTAATCAATTACGTCGATTTTAGAAACTTCGTGGCTGGTTCTGAAACCATCAAAGAAGTGCAAGAAAGGCACTTTTGCTTTTAAGGTTGAAAGGTGTGAAACTAACGCCAAGTCCATAACTTCTTGAACCGAGTTAGAAGCAATCATAGCAAAACCGGTTTGACGGCAAGCCATAACGTCAGCATGGTCACCGAAAATGTTAAGTGAGTGTGCAGCAAGAGCACGAGCACTAACGTGGAAAACGGTTGGCAATAATTCACCTGCGATTTTGTACATGTTAGGAATCATGAGCAACAAGCCTTGGCTTGCGGTGTAAGTTGTGGTCAAAGCACCTGCAACGAGTGAGCCGTGAACTGCACCAGCAGCACCTGCTTCCGATTGCATTTCTGCAAGGCGGAGTTTTTGACCAAACATGTTTTCTCTGCCTGTTGCTGACCATTCATCTGCAACTTCTGCCATTGGTGAAGATGGTGTTATTGGGTAAATAGCAGCAACTTCTGAAAAGGCATAGGCAACGTGGCTGGCGGCGGTATTACCGTCGATAGTCAATTTTTTCATAAAAAATCCTCCATAAGATTATAGTAAAATAATTTGTTATATTAAATTAACAGTATCATTATAAACTCTTAATAAAAAATAGTCAACGAAAAAAGAAAATTTTTATTAAGTTTTTGGGCGAATATTAAATTTATGGCGATTAACTTTTGTTTTCGCTTGTAAAAAATTTTGACCTTTGGTATAATATCAATATTAAATTTTTGTTAAGGATGAAAAAATGCCACTTATTAACTTGGAAAACGTCAGTTTTTCTTACGACAACAATATAGACGTTATCAAAAACGTTTCCCTTTCAATTTTTGAAGGGGAATATATTGCCGTTATCGGACATAACGGAAGTGGCAAAAGCACGCTTGCAAAACTTTTCAACGGTCTTATAAAGGCTCAAAAAGGCAAAGTTGTTGTCGATGGCTTTGACTGTGCTGATAAAAAGCAGGTGTTTGAAGTTAGAAAAAGGGTGGGCGTTGTTTTCCAAAACCCTGACAACCAACTTATCGCTTCAATCGTTGAAGATGATATTGCGTTCGGCCCAGAAAATTTGGGGGTAAAAAGACAAGAAATCGGCAAAAGGATAGACTTTGCACTTTCGGCTGTCGGCATGCAAAAGTTTAGAAAATCAAGCCCATCAAGGCTTTCTGGCGGGCAAAAACAAAGAATTGCTATCGCTGGCGTTTTGGCACTTAACCCAAAAGTTTTGGTGCTTGATGAATCGACGGCTATGCTTGACCCACAAGGCAGAAACGAAGTGTTGGAAGTGGCAAAAAAACTTAACAAGGAACAAAAAACAACAATTATAAACATCACGCATTATATGGACGAAGTAGTTAATGCGGATAGAGTTTTGGTTTTAAACAAGGGCGAAGTCGTGCTTTCTGGCACGCCAAAAGAAATTTTTGCTAAAAAAGATAAAATCCGCTCGCTCGGACTTGAACTTCCTGTTTCAACAGTGATTGCAGACGAGTTAAAGCAAAACGGAATAGACTTAAATAGCGAAGTGTTGACCGAAAATGACCTTGTGTCTTCTCTTATCGGTTGGTCGGAGGGCTTATGCAAATAGACGTTAAAAATCTAACATACGTGTATAGCGAAAGTTCCCGTGACCTTTCGGTTAAGGCTCTCGACAACGTGTCTTTAACCATAAACGAAGGCGAATTTTTTGGCATAATCGGGCAAACGGGCAGCGGAAAAACCACTTTCGTTCAACACTTAAACGGGCTTATTAAGATAGCAAAAGACAAGGGCGAAATTCAAATAGGTGAATTTTGTTTGCAAGACAAGAAGTGCGACTTTAAGGGTTTAAGGTCGAAAATTGGTATGGTTTTCCAATATCCAGAGCATCAACTTTTTGCCGAAACCGTGTTTGAGGACGTTGCTTTTGCCCTTAAAAACTTTGAAAAAGAGTTAAGCGAAAGCCAAATGGAAGAAAGGGTAAGGCGGGCAATTGAACTTGTTGGGCTAAACTATGAACAAGTCAAAGACAAGTCCCCTTTTGAACTTTCTGGCGGGCAAAAAAGAAGGGTGGCGATTGCGGGCGTTATCGTTTCAAGACCGGAAATTTTGGTGCTTGACGAGCCGGCTGCGGGGTTAGACCCTGTTGGAAAAAGGGATTTTTTAAGTCTTTTACACTCGCTACACAAAAATTTTGTAAAGACTATTATTATCGTTTCGCACGATATGAATTTGGTTGCCGAACACTGTACGAAAACGGCTGTTTTTTCACACGGAAAAATTTGTGCAGTCGGAAGCCCAAAAGAAATTTTTTCTGATTATAACCTTATTGAAAGTTTGTCGCTTGACCTTCCAACAACGGCAAAAGTTGTTAGAGAGTTAAGCAAAAAAGGTATAAATATCGACTGTGATTTAACCGTTAAGGACTTTGTTAGGGCGGTTAAAGAAAGGGGGGCAAAGTTATGAAAGACGTAGCCTTTGGTCAATATTATCCAGCAACTTCTTTCGTTCACAAAATGGACGCAAGAATGAAAATTTTAGCCGTTATAGCATACATTGTTGCCGTCTTTATAGTTAAACAGTTTCAATTTATGGGCTTTGCCCTTTGCTTGCTGTTCGTTTTGGTCGCAACGGCGTTTGCAAAAGTGCCTTTTTTAAGGGTGCTTAAAAGCATAAAAGCCATACTCTTTTTAATCATTTTGTCGGGCATTTTGCAGTTGTTTTTTAACACGAGTGGCAAGGTGATTTTTGAGTGGCAATTTATTAAAATTACCGACGTGGGCTTGCTTAACGCAGGGTTTATAATCGCAAGGATTTCGCTTGTGGTTTTGGGGGCAAGTCTTTTGACCTTAACCACTTCGCCCGTTGAACTTGCAGACGGTATTGAAAGTTTATTATATCCATTAAAATTTATCAAATTTCCCGTGCACGAATTTGCTTTAATTATGAGCATTGCTTTAAGGTTTATCCCAACCCTTTTAGAAGAAACGGACAGGATTATTAAGGCTCAAAAAGCAAGGGGTGCAGACTTTGAAAGTGGCAATATTTTTAAGAAAATTAAGTCGCTTATCCCTATTTTAATTCCGCTTTTAATCAGTTCTTTCCGCCGTGCAGACGAACTTGCGGACGCTATGGATGCAAGGTGCTATTCGGGCAGTAAAAACAGAACGAGATATAAAAAATTGACCTTTACCTTTAGAGATTTGATAGGCTTTTTGGCAGTGGCTGGGCTTATCACGGGCATTGTGTTTTTAAATATTTCTGGATTTTTGGCGGTGGTGTTATGAGAATTAAACTTTTAGTTAGTTATGACGGCACTTCTTACTGTGGTTGGCAAGTTCAACCAAACGCAGTCACCGTTCAAGAAAAAATAGAACAAGCCATTTTTCAAGTGACGGGTGAAAAAGTTAGGGTGACGGGAAGTGGCAGAACGGACGCTGGCGTTCACGCTTTGGGGCAGGTTGCACACTTTGACACAAACTCTTCTATCCCACCAGAAAAGTTCTTTTTGGCACTCAATATCCATCTTCCAGACGATATAAAGGTTATCAAAAGCGAACTTGCCGAGCCGGACTTTCACGCAACCAGAGACGCTGTAAAAAAGACTTACAGATATTCAACTTACGTCAGCCAAAGTATACTTCCGTTAAGGGATAGATACGCCGTTCAAGTGGAAAAGATGCCCGATATTAAAAAGATGAAAGAAACGGCTTTAATTTTGCTTGGCGAACACGATTTTAAGTGCATGAGTGCAAGCGGTGGCGGGGCAAAAACCACAGTGAGAACTATTTATAGCATTGACATTATTGAAAAAGACGGGCAAATTGATTTTTACATTTGTGGAAACGGCTTTTTATATAATATGGTCAGAATTATGGTTGGCACACTCTTAAAAGTTGGCAGTGGAAAAATCAAAAAAGAAGACGTTATAAAAATGTTGTCAACGGGAAAGAGAAGTTTGGGTGGAAAAACTTTATCTGCCAAAGGCTTAACCTTAATGAAAGTTGAATATTAGTGAATTTTTGTGGTAAAAAGTCAAAAGCACCACAATATATAGACCGTGTATAAAAAATATACAAAAAATAAAAGAAAAAGCATAAAAAAGCCTTAAAAATGCTTGACTTAAATTGCAAAAAAAGTTAATATATTTAGGCGTTTATAAGGAAAAGTTCGGATATTTTTGAGATTAGCCCTCTCAACATTGCCTGTTTCGTGTACGGCAATCGAACGATTTTTATATAAAACACTTAACATTAAATACAATTTATAAGGAGAAAATCAATGAAAACTTACATGGCTCACAAAGAAACCGTGGAAAGAAAGTGGTATGTTGTTGATGCTGAAGGTCTTGTTTTAGGTAGGCTCGCATCTAAAGTCGCTGCAATTCTTCGTGGCAAAAATAAGCCAACTTTCACTCCAAACGTTGATACGGGCGATTTCGTTATCGTTGTTAATTGCGATAAGGTTTTATTAACCGGCAAAAAATTAGAAAAGAAATATTACACTTACCATACCGGTCACATCGGTGGACTTAAATCAATTCAATATAAGTCTTTAATGGAAAACAAAGCAGACTTTGTTGTTTACGAAGCAGTTAAAGGCATGCTTCCAAAGAACAGTTTAGGTCGTTCTATGCTCACCAAACTTAAAGTTTATCGTGGTGCAGAACACAACCATCAGGCTCAAAAACCTGAAACGCTTAAATTAGTTTAATTGAGGTGGAGATATGGCAAAAGCAACATCAAAGAAAAAAGTTCAATATTGGGGAACAGGCAGAAGAAAGAAAGCAATTGCTCGTGTTCGTCTTATCCCAGCAGGTGACGGTGCAATAACCATTAACGGCAAGTCTGTTGATGAATATTTGTGTCTTGACACTCTTAAACTTATCGTTCGCCAACCATTAGTTTTGGTTGAAGCAGACGCTAAATACGACGTTATCGTAAACGTTTGCGGTGGTGGTTTCACTGGCCAAGCAGGTGCTATCCGTCATGGTATCGCTCGTGCTTTATTGCAAGCAGAACCAGAAACGAGAGCAGCTCTTAAGAAAGCAGGTTTCTTAACCAGAGATTCAAGAATGAAGGAAAGAAAGAAATACGGCTTGAAAAAGGCTCGTCGTGCTCCACAATTCTCAAAGAGATAATTGGAAATCGATATTATCAAAAAACACAAAAAGCAAGGGTTTTTTCCCTTGCTTTTTTTTGGTTTTAAGTGGTTAAAATGCATAATAGACAAAAACCTTAATACCCAAACCTTAAAAGGTTTTTTGTTTTTCCTTAACCCTTTTTACCAAAGCATCGTGGTTGACAACGGTTGAAAGCATTTGTTCTTGGAGCGGGTGAGGGGAAAGAGTGGCGGGTTTTTCGGCTTTAACGTTTTGGCTTTGCGTGGTGCTTAAATTTTTAGTAAAAGATGATAAAAGCCCACTCAAAAGGTCGCCCGAAGGGGCAGGTTGGTTTTCAGTGGCTTGATTTTTTTGATTGGTTAAAGAAAAAAAGGAATTTAAAAGGTTAAAAATGCCGAATTTATCCATATAATTTGCTCCTTGAAAGAAAAAAAAGGTAAAAATAATTGCAAAACTTTTTTATATAAGGTATAATATATAGCGATATATTTTAAAATTAAGTTAGTTATAAACAGTATATTCGGTAAAACGACAAAAGTTTACCGAACTAGGTGGAGAATTTATGAAAAAATTATTAGCCAAAATAGTTTGTGCAATGCTAGTTTTAGTGCTAGGTATAGCAACCCTTTCGGGCTGTTCGGAGGGTAGTTGGTCTGGCAAGGTGACCTTGAAAAACAGTGGCGAGGTTTGGAGCAACGGCGGGTTTATTGCTGAAACCGAAAACTATATCTATTTTATAAACGGTCTTGGCGTTTCAACTTCTAACAACAAGATGGGCGAACCTTTGAAAGGTGCTTTGATGGTTGCTGATAAAAACGACTTGTCTAACTCTGAAATCGTTGTTCCAAAACTTATGGTTGCTTCAGACTATAATATGGGCGTGTTTATCGATGGCGGTTATGCTTATTACGGCACACCAAGCGTGGAAAAGAACTCTTACGGCACAGTTTCAAAAAGCAAAATGATGTTTATGAGAACCAAACTTGATGGCAGTGGCAAAACTGATGAATTCTTTACCATAAACGCTCTTTCAACCGAATATAGAATCGTTAAGGCTGACAACACCGTTTACATTTATTATTTTGAAAACAATGCACTCTATTGCTACAACACGGCAAAAGACACCAAGTCAACCGTTATCAAAATGGACAAAACGGCAAACGGATACACTTTGGATGCTTTGACTTTTGTTAGTAGCAGTGATTATAACGGTGTGGTTGCATACTTTACCGCAACGGTTTATACAGATAAATACGACAAAGATAACGCAGACAAGGCTGGTTATGAAAGAACCGTTGCAACTTATAACGAAGTTTATGCAGTTATTGCTGGCAACAACACGCCAAAGAGGGTTGCAACCGGTCAAATCAACCAAGAAAAGTATAACGAAAAATTCCAAATTTCTTTAATCCATAACGGATATCTTTTCTATAGCAAAACCACAAATGGAACGACCAAGTATTATGCAATCAGCCTTGCTGATGCAAGCGAACCTGCAAATTGGTCAGAGAAAACAAAAAATACTGAAATTATAAACAAAGATTATATCAAGTCAACCAACCTTTTCAACGGTTCACTCGATAAAGTTTACGTTGTGGGTGAAACCAACGTTTATGAAACAACGGCTTTGACAAAAGATGCAATGACCAAAAAACCTATTCTAACAAAAGATGACGTTTTGAAATTGCTTTTTGTTAGAACCGAAGGCGGGGTTGAATATTTATATTATTACAACGAATCAAGCGAAATTGCTAAAATCAATTTGGAAACCTTGGAAAAAGAAATTCGTGTTTCTGACGCAAGCGTTGAAACAAGTTGGTATATGCCAAAAATTATAACAGTCGGTCAAGGTGATGATGCAAAAGATTATATCTTCTATTGCGATAGTTCGCTTTTAGGAAAGTCTTATATTGAATATATTGACCTTGCAAGCGAAGTTGAAGAAAAAGACACCGATGAAGACGGCAAAACCGATTTGTATTTCTTAAAAGAAGAAAACGCTAAAAAAATCGGCAAAATGGCTGACAGCGACAGGGCAGACATTGTTTCTGAAAAGATTGACAAACTTTATCTTCCAGAAGGCGGACTTGGCGACGATGCTGAAAAAGACGCTGAATTTATGGAAGAATATAACAAAGTATTAGACGAATATAACGCTCTTGGCTCAATAAAAGGCAAGGTTAAAAATATTCAAGAAGATAAACTTGCATATATCAAAAAAGCCCTTGAAGTTATTGAAAAATACAAAGAGTTAGACGGCATTATGGTTTGCGTTGACACTGAAGAAGCAAAGGCTCTCGGCTTTGACGTGAAATACCAAGCAGTTAAAGATTACTTCAAAAAGTTCAAAAACAGTTCTAATAGAGAAGTTGTCGATGACCTTATCGCTGACAACTTGAAAGCATACTTAACAAAAGCAGAAGAATTGTTTAACGACTAAAAAAACTAAACAACAAACGCCTTGCTAAGCCGAGTCCCTACAAGGGATTCGGCAATTAAATAAATCCTTACGGATTTGTGATATTCGTCTAATGACGAGTGAGATTGCCTTACGGCAGTTATATTCGCCTTACGGCGAGTTAAGGATTTATTTAATATAACTTTGGCGATAGCCAAAATATAACTGCTTACGCAGTTGGCGTTCGCTTCGCTCGGCTAAACTGTTTACTGCGTAAACAATATCACTTTTAGACACACGGCTAAAAATACAACTTTTTTATTTTAAGATTTTGTGGATAAAGAAAAGCCCACCATATTTCGCCTTAAAGCGAAGTATAGTGGGCTACACTTTTGTATTAAATTAAAATTCCCTTATAGGAACGCCCTAAACGCAAGGCGTTTTCTTTTTGCAATTTTATTTTTTTGCCCTTTCCCCGAACTTTGTAAACAAACGCACGAATTTTGTACAAAATTTATTATGCCCAAAAACAATGTCGAAAAACAGTGAAAAACATTAGAAAAACACTAATAATGTAATTTTGTAAAATATTCGACATTTATTTTACAAATATGATAAAAAACGCTTGCAATAATAAAAATATTATAGTAAAATGCAAATATAAAGAGAAAAGGAGCGTTTTATGCAGAAAAGAACGGTGTTTTTATTGCAGGGTACCAAAGAGCAAAACGAAGAACTAGCAAACTTGTTTTCTACCACCGAAGATTATTCCGTTATTGGCTGTGCCACCGATGGAATTTCGGCTTTACCTATGATAGAAGAAAAGAAACCTAAAATTTTAGTTATGGATTTGGTGCTTGTGGGGTATGATGGCATAAGCGTTATTTACAAAATCAAACAAATGAAGTTAAGCGTTAAAATTGTTGTCGTTAGTGCTCTTATGAGCGAAGAAGTCGTTGCAAAGGTTATGAGTGCTGGGGCAGATTATTTTATGGCAAAGCCTATTAACTTTTCGGCTTTGATTGAAAGGTTGAACGAGATGGATGATAAAGTGGAAACAAGGCCAAGAGAGGCAAAAGAAAGTTTCCACGAAATGAGCGTTGAAGAAAAGGTTAGCAGAATTTTTATTAACGTTGGAATCCCGCCACATATAAAAGGCTATTCGTTTTTAAGGGAAGGCGTGCTTATGGCAATTAAAGAACCTGAAATTATCAACAACATAACCAAAAAACTTTATCCATCGATTGGCGAAAAATACCAAACGACTGCAAGCAAGGTTGAGCGTGCAATTCGCCACGCAATAGAAGTTGCTTGGAATAGGGGAAGGATTGAAAGCATTAACTCAATTTTGGGCGTTCGTGCATATATTGGTGCGGAAAAGCCGACAAATGGCGAATTTATAGCACTTATTGCCGATAAAATGCTACTTGAAAAAGCATAGAAAAGACAATAAATAAAGAAAAAATAAAAAAATATTAAAAAAATTAAAAATTTTTATTAAAACAGTTTACAAATTCTTTATAGGTATATATAATATAGCAAGCAAAGATATTAACGCTTTGAGCAAAAGAATAATATATATGATATATACGGAGAATTTACTATGCCAGGAGATTATATCAAGTGCCCAAGATGTGAACTTAATTACATTAAAAGGGGCGAAGAGTTTTGTGCAGTTTGTAAAGCAGAATTGAAGAAGGGCCCTCAACTCGTTTTTGCTGTTGATGATGAAGATGATGGCGAAATGATGGACCTTTGCCCAGTTTGCCACCAAAACCCTATTAGACCGGGTGAAAAGATGTGCTATAAGTGTTTGGAAGAAAAAGAATATAAGGAACGCTCTGATGAGTTAGATGACGATTCTTGGAAGGAATATCTAGACGCTGAAGAAGAGGAAGAAGAGGAAGATGAAGAAATGCTTTCTCTTAACAAGTTAGCCGAAGAAGAAGGTGACCTTGAAGAAGAAGAGGAAGAAGAAATCGTTGAAGAAGAAGAGGACGATTTTGATATTCCAGACATTGACGAAGCCGACTTTGAAGATGATGAAGACGACGAAGATGATGAAGACGAAGACGGCGAAGAAGTTGAAGATTTTTAAATAAAAGGTATAGAAAAGAATTTTTAGTCAATATTTAATATATGATTAAAAGTTCTTTATCTTTATCCGAAGTAAAATCAAGCATCAAAAAAATGCAAGAAAAATCGGTTGCGGTCACATTAAACCTTGGCAGGAACAAAGTGATAAGTTTTGTTGGCAAGGTTAAAAGCGTTTATCCCGCACTATTTACCGTTTGCCCTGTTGACCAAACGTTTAAGGGCAAAACCACCTATTCTTATTCAGAATATATGTGTGGCAGAGTTAAACTGAAAGAAATAAATTTAGAAGGCGTGGAATAGTCTATAAAAAGCGTTGGCAAAACCCAACGCTTTTTTCATTTTCCTAAATAGCATAATGTTAAAAGAGAAATAATATAATGTAATATAATTTTATGTTTTGGAGGGGAAAATGGTAGAGCCTGTTTTTGAAAAAATTACGTTTGAACAAGCGTTATCTGAAAAAAAAGAACAAATTAAGGTTGAAACAAAATCAACCTTGTTAAATGAAGAGTGCGTTAGCGTGCTTTCAATATCGCCATTTTGTTTTGTGGAAAACGGCGAAAGTTTAGACGGGAAGATAAAATATAACGGAAAAACAAACTTTTACATAACTTACGTTGACAACGAAAACAACCTAAAAAAGAGCGAGTGTGCCGTCGATTTTGACGGGGCGTTTGACTTGAGTGCGTTGGGCGTGGCGGAAGATATTAAGTCGAGCGTATCTGCAAAGATTGAAAAGGTTGAATATTCGCAAACGGGGGCTTACCTATCGGTAAGTGCAATTATAACAGTTTATCTTGCTTGTCAAAAATCGCACAGTGTCAGTGCGTTGGTGGGTGGGGATAACTTGTTTGTTGATAAAGTGGAAAACAACTGCCTTGTTTCGCTTGGCAAGGTTAAAAGCGTTTACCCTATTGAAGAAGAGTTTGAACTTTCATATCCCGTTGAACAAGTGTTGTGCCACACGGCAAAAGGCGTTATTACGGCAACCCAATGCGGTGTTGGAAGCATTATCGTTGATGGAGAAGTGCTTTTATCAATAGTATGCTTGCAAAAAAATGAAAAAAGGGATATAATAAGAGAAAATAGGGTGTTGCCGTTCAGAATGGAAATCGAGTGCGAGGACGCAATGCCAAATATGTTATCGGTTGCAACCGTTAAAGAAAAGTCGTTTAGAACGGACGTTGGCGTTGATGAAGAGCGTGGCGTTAGCGTGGTTAATGCATACGTATCTTTGCAGTTCGAGGGCGAGGCTTTTTCGCAAAATGCATATTGTCACGCCAAAGATGCGTTCTGCACGGAAAAGAATTTAGAACTTGTCAGTGAAAACTGTTATTCTTGCCAATGCCAAGAAATAAGAAGTTATAACTTTTCGGTAAGTGGCAAAGGCTCTACAATGGAAATTCCGCTTGGGGCTAGCGTTGTTTGCTGTTGTTTAGAAAACGTTAATATCGTTGGGCATAATAGAACGGCGGACGGCTTAAACGTTGTGGGCGAATATTTTACCACAGTGTATTTTAAGGACACCGACAACAAAGTTTTTACAAGAAAAATAGAGTTTGCGTTTGAAAACTTTATCGAGGGCGAGTTTGGTGAAAACACCGAGTTCTGCTTTAATGCAAAAGCATTTAAGACAACGGCAAAAATCGTGTCTTCAACCGAGTTGGAAATTTTTGGTGAAGTGTTTTTAACCCTTTATCCAACCCAAAAGGTTCAATATAAAGTTGTCAGCGACATTAAGTTTTTAGAGGATAAGGAAGAAAACCCTTTCCCAATAAGCGTGTATATCGCAAGGTGTGGTGAGGACGTTTTTGCACTTGCAAAAAGGCTTAATCAATGCCCAGATAAGATTAGGCAAACCAATAAAGACTTGCAATTCCCGTTGAGCGGAAATGAAAGGATTGTAATTTATAGACAAAAGTAATATAATGTAGCATAAAAAAGGAAATACTTATGAAAAAAGTGGTTATCAAAGCTCCAGCAAAGGTCAATCTTACCCTTGACGTTTTGGGGGTGGAAAACGGGTATCATAAAATAAAAACGCTTGTCAGCACCATTGACCTTTATGATACAATCACAATAAAAAAGAGAAAGGACAGCCGAATAAATTTGATTATGAAAGGCGTTCCTGTTAATTGCGAAACAACCGAAAACAACGCTTATAGGGCGGGCAAGGCCTTTGCGGATAAATATAAGACGTTGGGTGTGGACATTATCGTGAACAAAAAAATTCCCGTTGGGGCTGGGCTTGGCGGTTCAAGTGTAGATATAGCAGGCGTGCTTAACGGAATGAAAAGGCTTTATGAAAAAGAAGAAGTTTTATCACTTGCAAACGAGTTGGGTAGCGATTCGGGATACCTTTTAGACGGCGGTTATGCCGTTTTGACGGGAAGGGGCGACAAGGTTGATAAAAAGGATATAAAAGAAAAGTTGTATCTTCTTATAATAACTGATGACAAGTCGATTACCGCAAAAGAAAGTTATAAACTTTTTGACAAGCAAGAAAAAACTTATAAGCCTTGCACGGCAAGTGCTGAAAAAGCACTTAAAGAAAATGACTTTTATAGGTTTTGCTTGATTTTGAAAAACGACCTTACAAGTGCATCTGCAAGCAAAGTTGAAGAAATTAAGGCAAACTTAATCGCACTTAAAAAAGCGGGGGCATCAGCACAAATTATGACGGGAAGCGGAACTGCCGTTTATGGAATTTTCCCTTCAAAAGGTCAAAGACAAAAGGCTTATAAAAAACTTTATCCGCTTTATAAGAAAAAACTTATAAAAGCACAAACAGTTTAAAACAATTTAATAAACCAAAAAAAGAGAACGCCGTTGGGGAAACCCGACGGCGTTTTAAGTTTAAAATCATTGTATAAAAATTAAAGGATATGTCAATAAACAAAGGGCAAGCAAACAAAGTTTAAGATAAAGGTGGAAAATCAAGATGAAAAAAGCGTGCATAAGTTTTTTGTTTATAGCCATAATAGTTTTGTCGGGAATAGGTCTATCGTCTTATCAGGGTGGGCAAAACACACAGTATCTTCGGATACATATTCGTGCCAACTCAAACCTTTCAGTTGACCAACAAGTTAAATACCTAGTTAAAGATAAGGTCGTTGACTTTTTAACGCCTTATATAGCCGAGTGCAACACCAAAGAAAAAGCCCAAAAAATGCTTTCTGACAACTTGGAAAATATAGAGGGTGTTGCTTTGACCGTTTTAAAGGCAAACGGCTTTAACTATTCGGTAAAAGCGAGCGTGAAAAACGAAAAGTTCCCAACACGATATTACGAAGATTTGTGTTTGGAAAGCGGGTTTTACGACGCTTTAATTTTAGAACTTGGTGAAGCAAAAGGCGACAACTGGTGGTGCGTGGTTTATCCGCCGTTGTGCTTTACTGGCGAAGGGCAAAACTATAAGTATAAAAGCAAGATTTTGGACATTATTTTTGACTTTTTTGATAAGGAGAAAAGATAAATGAAAAAAATTTTTAAACTAACTGCAATAGTTTTAATGTTTTTGAGCATCGGCATTTTTGCGGGGGCTTATACGCCAACCGATAACAGCCAACCGCTGACGGCTTACGCCGCCGTTATTTCACAAGGTAGCCGTGGTCAAACTGTAAAAACTATTCAAACCAAACTTAAAAATTGGGGATATTATAAGGGGGCTATTGACGGAATTTACGGGGCAAAAACCAAGGAAGCCGTTAAATATTTCCAAAGAAAGAACGGGCTTAAAGTCGATGGTGTCGTTGGCAATCAAACGCTAAAAGCACTTGGCATAAGCACGACAAGTTCTTCACAAGGCTCGTCAAGTTATACCGATGCAGACGTTATGCTTTTGGCAAGACTTATTTACGGCGAAGCAAGGGGGGAAAGTTACGTTGGGCAAGTGGCCGTTGGGGCAGTTGTTCTAAACAGAATTAAAAGTGCGTCTTTCCCAAACACTATGGCGGGCGTAATTTACCAAAAATATGCGTTCACTGCCGTTGATGACGGGCAGATTAACTTAACGCCAAACGCCACCGCAAAAAAGGCGGCACAAGACGCTATGAACGGTTGGGACCCTTCTTACGGGGCACTTTACTATTATAATCCTGCAACGGCAACAAGCCAATGGATTTTTTCAAGAAAAACCACGGTCACAATAGGCAACCACGTTTTTGCAATTTAAGGGGGAATTATGGAAAAAAAGAAAAATAACGCCGTTGAAAAGGCTGAAAAAATGCAAAAACCAAAGAAAAAACAATCTTCAAGTGGCTCAAATACAAAAAATTCACAAAGCCAAGAAAAACTTTCTAAAAAGCAAGAAAAAAGACAGTTAAAACAACAATTAAAGGCAGAAAAAAGGGCAAAAAAACAAAAATTAAAAGAAGAAAGGCAAAAAATTAAAGCACAAAAACGCATTGAAAATGCAAAACTTCGTGCCCACAAAAAAGCCGAAAAACAAAAGGCTAAAGCCACGCGTTTAAGAGAAAAGAAGAAAAGAAAGCAAGAAAAATTAGAGCAAAAACAAAGGATTTTAGAACAAAAAAGAGAGAAAAAAGAAGCCTTAAAAAAGGAAACTAAACAAGAGCGAAAAAACAGAAAACTTTTAGAGAAGAACGCAAAAAAAGAACAAAAAATTACGGCTAAAAGAGAAAAACAACAAAAAAGAGAGCAAATTTTAGCCCAAAAACGAGCAAAAAAACAAGAAAAGAAGAAAAAAAGACAAAAAAATAAAGGTTTTGGTGGGTGGCTTGCTGCAGTTATTTCACTTGGCGTGGTGTCTTTGGTGCTTGCATCAGTTTTAACCTATACGCTTTTGATGCCATCAACCACTGACACAATGTTAGAAAGTTCTTACCAAAAGTCTTTTTATAGCACGGTTGAGCAAGTTGATAACATTGACTTAAACTTATCGAAAATTCTTGCAAGCAAGGACAAGTCGGCAGTGCAAAAATATTTGGTGGACACGGCAATCAACAGCGAACTTGCCGAAAATGAAATTCAACAACTTCCACTTCACGACCAAAGCAAAGAATATATTGCAAAAATGATTAACCAAATTGGCGATTATGCAAAATATTTGAACAACAAATTACTTGACGGGCAGGCTTTGACGGCAAAGGATAGGGAAAACTTGCAAAATTTATATTATGCTAACCTTGACTTTAAAAACGCTTTGCAAGAAGTTATGAAAAATATGGGAAACGGCTATTCTTTTTCCAATCTGGAAAACGCCAAAAATAAGGACGTTTTGCTTGAAAGTTTAAACCAACTTCAAAACTTATCCGTTCAGTATCCTGAACTAATTTACGACGGGCCGTTTTCAGACGGGTTAGACCAAAGGGAAATTAAAGGGCTTTCAACAAATACGGTAAGTTTTGACAAGGCAAAAGAAAACTTTGTTAAGATTTTTAACGATTATTCGTTTTCTAAAATAGAAAGTGCAGGTAAAACCGATGGCGATATTGTTTGCTATAATATTGAAGCCGTTTACGAGGGCGAAAGACTTTATGCACAAATGTCAGAGCGTGACGGGAAACTTATAATGTTTTCATATGCGGGCAGTTGCGAGCAAGTTGGTGTCGAAAGGCAAACGGCAATAGAAAAAGCACAAGCATTTTTGAAGAATATGGGCTTAACCAATATGAAAGAAGTGTGGTTTAACCTTGCAAACAACGTTTACACCATTAACTTTGCAAGCGAGCAAAACGGCGTTATTTTATACCCTGATTTAGTTAAGGTAAGAGTTTGTGCTGAAACGGGCACGGTAATCGGCATTGAAGCAAAAACTTATTATACCAACCACACCGATAGAAATGTTGGCAGGGCAACGGCAAGCGTTCAGGACGCAAAAAGCCAAGTGTATGACGGCATAAACATTGAAAGTTCAAGGCTTGTTGTCGTACCTTTTGGGCAAAGTGGCGAAAAACTTTGCTATGAGTTTTCGGGCGAGTTTGAAGGGCAAACCTATTACGTTTATATAGATGCAAACACTTTGCACCAAATTGAAATGTTTAAGGTTATAGAGTCCACTGAAGGCACGCTTTTAATGTAAAAGTATAAAATAGCATTGTTTGACAATAATAAAATAAAGGAGAAAAAATTATGAACAAAAACATGTTGACAACTAAAGAAGCAACGCTTATTTCAGACCTTTTGACAATGGAAGAAAGTGCTTGCAAAAAGGCAAGGCTTTATTCAAGAACGCTAACTGATGAAAAGTTGGCAAACACTTTTTCAAAAATTGCAGATAATCACGAAAAAAGATTTAACGCACTTTTTGATTTGTTATAATAGGGGGGAATATGAGTAATTATAAAGCAGATATAACGCTAAATGAAAAAGACAGTTTACAAGATATGCTAAACATTGAAAAAAGTTTAGTTAAAATTTATTCAACGGCAATGACCGAAGGTTGCTCAAAGGGTTTTAGAACGCTTATTCAAGAGCATTGGCAAGAACAGGCTGATGACCAAATGAAGGTTTTTTGCCAAATGACCGAACACGGTTATTACCAAGTGGAATCGGCACCTGAAACAGTTTTATCAGAGCATAAAAACAAGTTTTCAAAGGTCAAAACTCAATTAAGTTAAAAATAAAAGGCAAAGTTTGACTTTGCCTTTTGTTTTTATGTAAATAATTTACAAAAACACTTGAAAAATGCTTAAGGATAATGTATGATAAAACCAAGTTGTTAAAAAGGTGTTTTATGAGCGAGTTAAAAAAGGTTAAACTACCAATCAGAGCCGTTGATATGGGCAAAAACAGCAATCTTCCCTTTCTTTATGATATAAAGGAAAGAGAATCGCTTTTTGTTGCACAAAAGGTAAATGATGAAAGCGATTTATGTTTAAGCGATAAGACCAACTGTTCAACTTTTCCGTATAGCGAGCAGAACGGATATGATAGAAAGTTGGTTTATAGCGATATTGATGCCATCGCTTTAGAAAACGAATATTTGATTGCAACCTTTACGCCACAGTGGGGCGGAAAACTCTGGTCGCTTTTTGACAAAAAGGCGGGCAAAGAGTTGCTTTTTAACAACCACGTTTTTAGGCCAGCCTATCTTGCGTTAAGAAACGCTTGGTCATCGGGCGGGGTGGAGTGGAATTTTGCCCAAACGGCAGGCCACAACGCTTACACTTGCGATAAGATGTTTACAAACCTTATTTCAAAAGAGCAGTCGGGGTTAGGGTGTCCTGTTTTAAGAATTTATAACTATGAAAGGATAAGGCAAGTGACTTATCAAATGGATTTTTATTTGCCAGACGGCTCAAAATTTTTGCATTGTAGAACAAGAATTGTCAATGAATTGCCTTATCAAACTTACGCATATTGGTGGTCGAACATAGCCGTGCCAACTTCAAAGGGGGCAAGGTGCATTTTCCCTGCCGACACGGCGTTTACCACGGAAGGCTCGATTTCGGCTATTTCAAGAGATGAAATTTCGGTTGTGGAAGTGCCTGTTCCAGTTTATAATCATACGGACATAACCTATGCGTTAAACAATAAAAAAGCCAAAGACTATTTTTTCAATATTAAAAAAGATAGGCGAAAATATATTGCCCAAGTTGATGAAAACGGCTATGGCTTATGTCAGTTTTCAACCCAAAAATTGCAAGGGCGAAAACTCTTTGTTTGGGGTGTTGGCAAAGGCGGAGAAAATTGGCAAGAATATCTTTCTGGCGATGACGGGTTTGGCAAATATCAAGACGGAAAATACTGTGAAATTCAATGTGGCGTTGGGAAAACTCAATATGAAGTTATACCTATGCCAAAAAACGAGTGTTGGGAATGGGTTGAATATTACGGTGCTATACAAATTGAGCCAAAGCAGGCTTTTGGGGATTGGAAAGTTGCACAACAAGCGGTTGAAAGAGAGATTGAAAGTCAAATAACCGAACAAAGTGCAGAAAAAGAACTTGTTGACACACAAAAAATGGCAACCACAAGGCTTGGCGAAGTTTATATGCGTGGTGAAGGGTTTGCTCAACTTGAAAATATTAGAAGAAGAGAGGCGGGCGAGAAAGTTTTATCAGAGCATTTAGATTTTGGGACAACGAACGCCGAACAAGAAATGTGGATAAGTTTGGTTAAAGATGGCACGCTTAAAAGCAAAAACACGGTGGATAGTTCGGTTGCACCACTTTCTTATCAAAGAAGTCAAGAGTGGCAAGACCTTTTACGCTTGGCTATAAAAAATAAGGATAAAGATTTTTGGCTTACATATTATATGCTTGGCTGTGCGTTGATTGCTGAAAGAAAGTTTGGCGAGGGCAAGGAACAGTTAGAAAGGTCGATTGCTTTAGAAAAGAACGCTTGGAACTGTTTTGCTTTATCGCAATATTATATGATAAAAAAAGATTATGAAAACTGTTTAAAGTTTGCGTTAGAGTCGGTAAAGTTTAACCCAAAAGAAATTGAACTTGTTAAAAAAGCAACGGTTGCTTTTGACTTGGCGGGCAAGTGGGCTGAACTTAAAACCTTTATCGAATGCCTTGATAAAAAAACGCAAAAAGTGCCAAGGGTGGTTTTGCAATATTGCAAGGCACTTATCAACCTTGACCAACTTGAAAAGGCACAAAACTTGATTTATAAAAACGGCGTGGCGTTGGAAATACCCGATATGAAAGAAGGGGAATTAAGCCTTTCTAATTTGTGGGAAGCAATAGCGGAGAAAAAAGCCAAAAAATCGGGCGAAGAGTTTGACCCGAAAAAAGTTGATATTCCAAACCAAATAAACTTTAAGATGGACGGCGAATAATTAAAAAAGCCCTTGCAATAAGGGCGTTTCCCATAGGGATTTTTTAGGGCATTATAAAAGGCTAACGAAAATTTTTTCGTTAGCCTTTCTTTTTCGTCTTGTAAAATACACGACTTTGCTTGCCAAAGTATAGTGTGCTACACTTTTGCTTATATATACCATTTTTGGGATAAAGTTTTTGGTATTATAAAACAAAAAGGAGCAATTTATGGATAGAATTTATACGGGTTTTGAATGTTTAGACAGGCACTTAAAAATTTATAAAGGAGACTTAGTGGTTATAGGAGCAAGACCTGCAATAGGTAAAACGTGTTTAATGTGTACTATGATAGAAAAAACCATAGATAAACAAAAGACTTTATTTTTTACTATGCAAACGAATAAGCACAAGGCAATAGAAAGGCTACAACTGTTAAATGTTAAAGAAAATGATAATTTTTATTTGCATGATAACTTTGTTGATTATGAAGAATTGCTATTAATAGTCGCTGAACACAAAATAAAATATGATATTGACGTTGTATTCATAGCAAGTGCATTAGATTTATATGAATATACTTATCATATGGAAAACGAAATGACTATAAAACTAAAAGAATTAGCAAACAAACTAAACGTTGCAATTGTAATAGCCGATAGTCATAGAGTTTCAGGTAAGAAATATTCGTGTTATATAGATTTAAGACACAAGTCGTTAATAAAATATGCAGATAAAATAATAACAATCAATCGCCCTGATAGAACTGCAACAGAAAAAGAAATTAGAGATGGTTTGGTTGAAAAAGGTGTGGCTGAAATTAGAATTGATAAAGATATGGAAGAATATTTTAGTCCTTGGATAAATTTAAAATTTGATAATAACACTTTTACATTTAACGAAATTTCTGGAACGCCTTGATTTGTTGCGACAATTTTGGTATAATAAATATACTAAAATAAGGACAATATGGAAATGGAAAGTTTTGAGCCTAAAAAATTGGCGTTAATTAGAGTTTTGCAAATTTTAGAAAAGCATAGCGACTGTGAACATCCAATAAAACACGATAAAATAGTTGACCTTTTAGAGAGCGAATACGGGCTCACAATTGAAAGAAAGGCAATCGGAAGAAATATATCACTACTTAACGAAGCGGGATATGATATTGAAACTACCAAAAAAGGCTCTTATCTAGCCGAACGCACGTTTGAAGATAGCGAACTAAAACTCTTAATAGACGGTGTTTTAT
>JAEIGA010000236.1_pt1 | contig 78175 bp, 73 predicted proteins | sample 9270691 | NCBI WGS metagenome assembly JAEIGA01 (sample SAMN17057246, study PRJNA624740) | gut metagenome | biome: biome; isolation source: fecal sample | host: Bos grunniens | place: China: Xizang | collected 2019 | reverse complement strand
CGGTCCTCATCGGATGCAAGGTAGATGGTCTTGGCTCCTTTTGCTGCTTTTTTGAGTTCTGCAACAAGTTTTTCCTTGTTCTCTGGTATTACATATTCCGGCTTGAATCCGTCTTTGACGTCAATACTCATAGTATTTGACTGTAGGTCGCGGATGTGTCCGAAACTAGATTTTACAAGATAGTCTTTTTTGCCCAGAAATTTCTGGATAGTCACCGCTTTTGCCGGTGACTCAACGATTACAAGATTCCCCTCCATATCAAAATTCCAATATTCAGTCTGCAAAGTAAATCACAAACTAGGCAATTTTCCAAATTTAGTTGTTAAATTTGCAATTCTATGCCAAAAAAGAATTAATAATGACAGACGCAACAAAGAAAAAGATAACCAAATGGTTCTGGATATTGTTCATTTCACCGTTTGTGTTGGTTATCACACTTTTGACAATGGTGTGGTGTTTTGCAGATATACCTTCATTTGAGGAACTGGAGAATCCTGAGAGCAAACTGGCAACTCAGGTGCTTGCTGAAAACGGAGAGATACTTACAACCTTCCATATTGAGAATAGATCGTATGTAAGCTACGATGAGTTGTCTCCACATCTGGTGAATGCGGCAATCGCTACTGAGGATGCGCGTTTCTATCGTCATAGCGGAATTGACTTCCAGAGTCTGGGTCGTGTGCTTGTAAAGACCCTTCTTATGAGCGATTCGAGCCAGGGTGGTGGTAGTACGATTACCCAGCAGCTTGCAAAGACTCTGTATCCGAGAAAGGATATCAGCTCAAATGTCCCTGGAGTCTACCATGTAAGAATGGTGTGGATCAAGCTCAAGGAGTGGATCACAGCTGTGAAGCTTGAGAGAAACTACACCAAGGAGGAGATTATGGATATGTATATGAATGCGGTCTTCTTCGGTTCAAATGCATATGGTGTGAAGGCTGCCTCTCAGACCTTCTTTGCGAAGGCTCCATCAGAACTTACAGTAGAGGAGAGTGCCACGCTGGTAGGAATGGTGAACAAGCCTACAAGATATAATCCTGTAATCAATCCTGACAAGTCTCTGGTGAGAAGAAACTTCGTGATCTCCCAGATGGAGAAGGCTGGCTTCCTTACAAAGGCAGAGAGAGACTCTATTCAGGCAATCCCAATCGCACTTTCATACCAGATTCAGGATCATAATGCAGGTCTTGCCCCTTACTTCCGCGATATGCTTCGCAGAACAATGAATGCAAAGGAACCAAAGAGATCTTCATATGCACAGATTGAGGACTATAGGGTTGATTCTCTTCAGTGGGCAAACAATCCTTTCTATGGATGGCTTAATAAGAATACAAAGGCGGATGGTTCAAAGTATAACCTTGACAGAGATGGTCTGAGAATCCATACAACCATCAATTACAAGATGCAGAAATATGCGGAGGAGGCTGTGGCGGAACATCTTGGTAAGGACCTTCAGAAGAGTTTCTGGAGAGACTTGAAGTGGAAGACAAACAAACCGTTCTCTAATGATATCGATAAGGAGACTCGCGACCGTCTTATGAACCAGGCTCGCAGATGGAGCGACCGCTGGAGAATGATGAAGAACAGAGGTGCTTCTGAGGCTGAGATCAAGAAGAGTTTTGATGTCCCTGTCAAGATGAGGGTCTTCTCATGGAACAAGAAGGGCTATGCGGACACTACGATGACTCCGAATGACTCTATCCTATATTATAAGTCACATCTCAGAGCATCCTTCATGGCAATCGAGCCATTTACAGGACATATCAAGGCTTATGTAGGAGGTCCTAATTACAGATACTTCAAGTATGACAACGTGCGTCAGGGAAAACGTCAGGTGGGTTCTACCATCAAGCCTTTCCTATATACTCTTGCAATGCAGGAGGGAATGTCCCCTTGTGACAAAGTGGTGAACGTTCCTCAGACCTTCATCGTCGGTGAAGACACATGGACACCAAAGAGTACTGACAAGGACGAGTGGATCGGTCAGACCGTAACCCTTAAATGGGGACTTACCAAGAGTTCCAACAACATCTCTGCATACCTGATGAAGCAGTTCGGTCCGGAGGCTATGGTGGAGATGATGAGAAAGATGGGAGTCGGCAGCCACCTTGATGCAGTGCCATCACTTTGCGTGGGTCCGGCAGACCTTAACGTCTACGAAATGGTATCAGCATACAACACCTTCCCATCACAGGGAGTGTACGTCGAACCAATCTTTGTCACACGCATCGAGGATAATATGGGCAATGTCATCAGCGAGTTCACAAACAGCAAGCGCGAGGCTATCAGTGAGTACACAGCCTACCTGATGGCAAACCTCATGCAGGGAGTTGTCAACAGCGGAACCGGTATCCGCCTGAAGGTGAAATACGGACTCAACGGAGAAGTGGCAGGAAAGACAGGAACAACTAACGACCAGAGCGACGGATGGTTCATAGGTTACACACCGAAACTCACCGCTGGAGTCTGGGTCGGAGCAGAGGACCGTCAGGTTCACTTCGAATCCCTATCGCTTGGAGGAGGATCGAATATGGCCCTTCCTATCTGGGGTATCTTCATGAATAAGGTGCTTGCTGACAAGAGCCTGGGAATTTCTATGGACGACAGATTTGTGGCTCCTACAGGAATTACTCTAAATCTTAACTGTGACGGAAGTGATGCTGACGCTACTGTGAAGGCAGAGGAGAGTATGGAATATTTCTTTGAATAAAACGAACTATAACTATGTATAAGTCGATTGCAGTGATTTATGGAAGTGACAGCTCTGAGTGGGAGGTGTCTTGTAGAAGCGGCGAGTTCACTGCTTCAAGAATTGATGGATCTAAGTATGATGTATATGAGGTCTTTGCCCGTTTTGGAGAGTGGAGACTTGTAGCATACAGAATGAAGGATTCAATGAGGGTTGTTCTTCCAAAGGAGGAGCAGCCAGTGATTGATAAGAATGATTTTTCAGTAAATGCAGTTGGTAAGAAGGTAAAATTTGACTACGCTTATATAATGCAGCATGGAACTCCAGGAGAGAATGGTCTTATGCAGGGCTATCTTGAGATGATAGGTGTTCCTTACAGCAGTTGCAATGCCTTCGTTTCAGCTATCACTTTTGATAAATACTCGTGCAAGAGCTATCTGAAGGATGTGGACTTTGTAAAGTGTGCAGATGATATCTTCATTCGTAAGGGTGAGGCTTATGATGGTCTTAAGGCCGTTCAGAAGCTTGGTCTTCCGATGTTCGTTAAGCCGACTGACGGTGGTTCCAGCTTCGGAGTGACAAAGGTGAAGTCTGTGGAGGATTTTGACAGTGCTGTTGAGGCTGCTTTTGCTGAGGGTAAGACCATTATGGCTGAGGCTGCTGTTGCTGGACGTGAGCTTACTTGCGCTGTCTATCCTAAGGGCGGTTCAGTTGAGGCTCTTCCTGTGATTGAGATCATTACAGATAATGAGTTCTTTGATTATGAGGCTAAGTATAACGGACGTAGTCAGGAGATTTGTCCTGCTGAAATTCCTGCAGAGATGTCAGATCTTATCCAGGAGACATCAAAGAAGATTTACTCACACCTTGGATGTGCAGGTCTTGTCAGAGTAGATTACATCATGACTCCAGAGAATGAACTTTATTTTTTGGAAGTGAATACAATTCCTGGAATGACTGCTGCTTCCCTTGTTCCAAAGATGGTAAGGACAGCAGGTATTGATATTACAGATTTTCTGACTACAATCATTGAGAAACAGTAAGATGCTGCTCAAGGATTTCATAAAAGAGTCTAAGGAGAAACTTTCAGCCATCTATCCTGAAAAGGAAGCCGGAAGTCTGCTCAATCTTGTGTCTGAGTCCATTCTTGGGGTTCAGAGATATACCCATATAGTGGATCCTGCCCATCAGGTGGAGGGTGCGAAGTTGGGTAGGGCGCAGAAGGTTGTGGAGAGATTGGTGGAAGGCGAACCTATTCAATATATCCTAGGTAAGGCTCATTTTTATGGATATGACTTCAATGTTACTCCTGATGTGCTGATACCAAGGCAGGAGACGGAACTTCTCTGCAAGATGGCCATAGAAGAGGCCGGTAGAAAGCTTCGTATGAGAAAGGCTTTTGGAAAGTCAGCTGAACCTGTACGAATCTTGGATATGTGCACAGGTAGTGGCTGTATCGCCTGGACTATAGCCCTTGGAATGCCTGGAGTTGAGGTCTATGCTGTGGATATTTCAGAAGGAGCCTTGAAGGTGGCAAAGGGACAGCCTTTTGCAAAACTGGTGGCAGAGCAGGGTGGTAAGGCTCCTAAGTTCAGTCAGATGGATGTTCTTGACCTTGATCAGTCGACCTCATTCAAACCGTTTGATATCATAGTCAGCAATCCTCCTTATGTTATGGAGAGGGAGAGGGCCTTGATGAAGAAGAATGTACTCGATCACGAACCGGAACTCGCTCTCTTTGTTCCTGATGAGGATCCTCTTAAGTTCTATAAGGCAATTAAGGAGTGGTCTGACAGACTTCTCAACCATCCGGGAGTTGTGATTATGGAGATAAATGAGGCCCTTGGACAGGAAACAGCAGAACTGTTTAAGGGAAAACATGGGGATAAGGTGGAAGTAATTGATGATATTTACTCAAAAAATCGCTTTGTCCGCTTTACTCAAAATGCATTATAAGGGCCTAGATCCCATGTTTTATAAGTTATCCGTGTACTATTTTTGTACACGGATAATTTTTTTTCACTTTGCACCAAAACAGTTTGACTTATGGTACAAAGATTTTTTTATGTTTTTGCGCTGTTTTTAGCGCTGATGGTTTCTTGTAAGGAAGAGGATTCTCCTATATCAAATCCAAGACCTGTCTCTAAGCAGCAGGTTGCTCAACTTTTGTCTGAACTACCTTTGGAGATTGAGCAGATGGAGGAGGTCTTTGATGCTGTGTCGTCTTCCTCAGAAAACGGATACGATGAGGAGTATATGATGGTGGATCTCCTGTCTTCTCCTGGCGCAGGAGTTGGAAATACTAAGTCTTCAGGCAGGTACAAAAAGACAATGAGGGATCTTATTGAAGACCACCTGGTTCAGACTAAGTCGGGAAATATACTTGGAGATATGACCCCAGAAGAGTTCTTGACATCTCTTTCCTCTTCTGATATGCAGATTTACTGGCCTTATTCGGAGGAGTGGGATGGCTGCACTCTGCCGACCATTACCTTCGCCCCAGATACGGAGGATGAGGTAAATGATGGATACAGGCTCTATAGGGGAGATGATGGGAGTCTTGAGGTGGAGGAGGTGATTGTGGATGAGGACTATGCCATGGATTTTCCTGTCTGGGTGGTGAATTCCAATCAGGATTCATCCTTTATGACTCTTGAACTGCTGAGAAAAGAGCTGGAAGAGAACTTCTCAGGGGCTATAACAGTCAAACCAAAACCTGGCGAATCTAAGACAAAGGTGGCAGTTACTCCTGGTATAAAGACCTTGGTTCTGAAGGAATTCAAGATGTCTCAGCATTACGATTCCTGGTTTGCCGGGGCCTCTGAATTTTTCATAAAGATGGGCTCAGTCGAGAACTTTACGGCTTCTACTGACGCTGAGTTGAAACTCTATTCTCCTTCAGTGACGGACTTCATAATAGTGGTCAAAAGGAAAGAACTTGGAGAATACAAGCAGATCAATACTGTTCTTGTTTCAGAATGGACAGACCAGCTTACTTCCTGCGCCTTCCTTATAGTTGAGGATGACGGAGGAACCAAGACAAATTGGAAATGTGAGGCAATAGTGAAGTATAATTCAAAGAGTTTCGGCTTTACTATGGATATTCCTTACAGCAGATATGATGACATAGTATGGCGCGGCCAACTGACTGCCAAGTATCTTGAGAAGTATGAGACAGCAGAAAACCGTTTCAGCGGTGTGGATATAGTCTTTGAATTTATTTAGTGATATCCTTCCAGACTACATAGAAGCCGTTGAAGAGAGTACTTATGAAATGCTGCAAGGCAAATTCAGGGAAGACTCTTATCAGGTTGATTGTCCTGAAGAAGTGGGCAATCAACGAGTTCGTCTTTGCAAGGAAGTACTGCTTAGGACGGTTCTTTACTACCGACCTGTTATGTCCGAAGTTTCCCTCCTTCAGGATGTGCTTCAAGATGATTTCTCCCTTTGACTCATAATTGTCGTCATAGAAAGGGAATTCATCTTGAGGTAGGCCCAGATGCTTCACAATAATGCAACCGAAGGCCTTCCATGCTGTAAGATGTCCCATCTCATCAAGGATGGTGCTGAGTCTCTCCTTGTCTATCTTGCCATTTACTGAATGCAGAATCATGCTCCAGTCGCAGAGTTGTCTGAGGCCGATTCCTCCTGTAAGATAGTGGTGGAAGAGGTGGGCAAAGACATAGTAAGAATTGAATGTCTCCTCAGGGGTCCTGATGTCCATGCCTTCGATTCTTCGGGTATTGTGATTCTCCTTCATTCCATAGTCCTGGAACCTGCAGTAGATGGCATCCCTTTTCTGAGGAGTATAGACCATTGATGTGCGGTGGATCTCGATGGTCACCCCGTCCATTGTCATGTCGAAATGCTTAAGAGATTCTGAGATCTCCATATATTCACAGCCTCCGGCATTAAGAACCTCGATAGCCTTGCGATAGTTATCGTGACCTACATAAATATCGATGTCTCCGCATTGTCTCAACGTAGGATTTGGGTAGTAGGTGGCATTGCCCTGACCCTTTAGCAGGATATAAGGAATTTCTGCCTCATTCAAGGCATTGACACATTTGTGGAGGGTCTTGTTCAGAAGGGAATGGGTAAGGACATTATTATATAGGAAGGACTTCAGCTTCTTTTTCAGTCCATCTGGTGTGCCTGGCTGCTGGACAAGCACATTGCCGACAATTCCAAGCATAGACTGCTCCTTGGCAAGCTTTATTATGCCTGTCAAGTCTGCCTTTGCACAATCCAAGTCAAGTTTGCTCTCCCATAGCCCTGAACGGGTCAAGGCTAAAAAATCCTTCTGAAAAGTCTTCATCTTACTCTACAATTCCGATTTCTTTCCACGCCTTGCAGATAGCCTCAGCATCCTTCATAGCCAAGGCCTCGTCAATCTGATATTCCTCGATAAGCATCTTTGCAGCATCCGCCACTTCAAACTCTTTTCCGCTCAAACCCTTAAAAAGAAAGGCAGCAGAAGAATTTAATGAAATCAGCTTGTTGAAGTTGATGTTCTCAAGACCTTCTGCCGTTACGATATACTCGCCAGCAATCTCTCTTAGAACGAAATTTTCCTTTATTCTCATTTTCTTTCAAGTTTCAATATTCTGTCGCAATATTGCGTAATCATTTCTCTATGTGTGATGAAGATCATTGTCTTTCCATTCATCTGCTCAGAAAGCCTTTGGATAAGAAGGGCTTCTGTCTCGCTGTCGAGGGCAGAACTGAACTCATCCATAAGCAGGATGCTACCCTTTCTCAAGAGTCCTCTTGCAATCGCAATCCTTTGTGCCTGACCTTCACTTAGTCCGCCACCCTTCTCAAAGCAAGGAGTGTCCAATCCGTCCTTAAGTTCCCAGACAAAGTCTGCAGCTGCAGTGTGGAGAGTCTGTCTCATCTCCTGTTCGCTTGCCTGAGGTCTTCCCATCAGAAGATTCTCCCTGATTGTTCCGCTGAAAAGACTATTGCCTTGAGGCACATAGACAAGATTGCATCTTGAGGCTGCCGAGACCTCTGTCTCCTTCTTCTTGTCATAAATTATAATCTTTCCCTCTTCCGGTGAAATCAACGAAAGCAGAAGTTTTATAAGTGTACTCTTTCCAACTCCAGTCGGACCCATTATAGCAGTCTTGCTGCCTGGGGCAAAGTCATGACTGAAACCATTGAATACCACATTCTTTCCGTATGCAAACTTAAGGTTCTCAACTCGTATTCCAGCCGTTCCCTCCATAAACTCCTGTGCAGAATCCACCTCTTTAGGCATATCCTCAATTTCCAGGAGTCTGTCAATAGAAGCAGTAGAATGAAGTATTGCCGGAATGTCGCTGCTCATCTCCACAAGAGGCCTTGTGATCTGTCCTACAATCTGCAGAAAAGCTGTCATCATTCCGTATGTCACACTTCCGTCAAGAAGTCCAAAGACTCCCCATAGAAAGGCCAAGGCATAACTTCCGTTGAAAGTGAGGTTCATGACAGACCTAGAAATAAGGGTGAACCTCAGCCTCTTCATCGAATCCTCATAGAGATCCTGCTGCAGTTCTTCCGTCTTTATGAAACTATGCTCCTCATGTTCAAGTGTCTTTATAAGAGTCTGGTTCTGAATGCTTTCCTGAAGGTGTGACTGGATGCTGCTGTCATCTTTCTTCACCTTCATAGTCAACTCCCTCATCTTATAGACAACAAACCTTCCACACAAGACTCCGCAAGGAATCAGCACAACAAGAACGATAGAAAGACGAGGCTCAAGGTACATCAGGTAGCCAAAGGCTCCCGCAAACTGAAGTCCCGCACCAATAAGATTCGGCACACTCACGCACACCACATTCGCGAGAGAACCTGCATCTTCAATTATCCTGTTCATCAGGTCGCCGGAGTGATAGCGGGAACGAAAATCATCACGCAACATCAGCACATCTTCGAAGGCAAGCTTACGTAGCCTGTTCTTCATCATCACGCCAGCACGCGTCTGCAGATAAGTACGGATCGCGTTGAGTGCAACACGCGCCAAAACGATAAAAACAAGGGCGGCAGCAAGCCGAAGAATACCCTCGCCACCACGTTCAATCGCACAATCAACAAGTTCCTTACTCACAGCAATCATTCCGATTGCACAGCAGGCAAGGAGAATATGGCTTATAATTGTCCCTGTCACCATAGCGGCAACATCTCCAACATGCCTTATAAGCCATTTTATCTGTTTCATCTCGTTACTGTAGCGCAACACAACTCTGCCGCCTCTTTATCAGGAAGGCAGCCGAGGTGGTAGCATGGAACTTTCATTATAACTTTTTCAATAGTCTTCGATGTCGCTTCGCTTGAGACCTTATCCCATCTTACATTTGAACAGGATGGCATAAAGGAGGCAAAGCCTTGAACTATTCCAAGCTTCTTAATCGTATTCTGAGGTTCCTGGGATAGACGTACAATAGCCCCAAGAGGGTAGTTCTCATTTTTGTAGCAGTGAGTTTTGCCGCTCCATGGACTTCCATACACATAGACTCCGTCCTCCTTGACCTTTACAACAGGATTATCATCGTTAAGAAGGCTACATCCCTTGATGTATTCAAGCCATAGTCTGCTATGGGTGCTCTTTCCTGTTCCACTCTTGCCAAGGAAAATATAAGCCTTGCCTTCATAGCTGACTGTTGAGGCATGAATCATCAGATTGCCTTTTGATGCAGAATGTTTAGTGTATAGAAGCATGAGGGCATTTGTTATGCAGGTCTCTGCCTCAGCAAAGGTTAACCTTGATTTTATATATAGGTTGTTTCCAGAAAGATAACAACTTGGATTGTTGTTATTTAGGGAGAAACCGCAAAAATAGTCCTCCTCGCTTCTATAAAGCCAAAGATATGGCGGCTCATCATTGTATTTGTCGACGAACTCCCCTGTGCAGATATCCTGAAGATCTTCTGTCTCTGTCACGTTCAGTGTGAAATCCGGGTCCGCTTCTGCATTAAGAAAAGGCTCGTATCTGAACATCAGTTCAGAAGTGAATCTTTCTGGGAAGGAAACCTCAAAACTTACATCTGCGACAGTGTATTTATGTGGTGTCATAATAGTCGTCTATATATTCCTAATAATATTCTCCTACAAGGTAGTAAAATATTCCATATCTTCGATAAGGTTTTTTGTGATCTGCTGTCAGGATTTATGTTTTTATCCTTATGGACAATGCCTGTTACCTTGCCTTTGATATCCTCTAATCGGCAATGTTCTGTGCCACGAAAATTTCCGTCACCCATTAGAGTAACTCCTTTTTCAAGGAATATAATTCGGTGGACGACATAAAAATCCTTGCTGACTTCTGCCAGAACGATATCTCCAACGCAGTATTTCTCAAACTTTTTAAGGATGATACTGTCTTTCCCCCCATGGATAAAAGGTAGCATGCTGCAACCTTTGGCAAGAAGGGTTACTGTCTTTCCTTCTTCCAAAAGTCTGCTGATATCCTTGAGCAGAATATCATTAGGAATTATCCTATGTGTCGATCCCATTTATGCCTGAGTTACTGTCATTTCACAGTTCTTGCAGTCAAAGCCAAGCTCGAACTTTCTGAAGTTGTTAAGAAGATAGAGTCTGCCGGTATATTTTGGTCTGTCCTTGAGGCAGATTCCTAGTTCATGTCTTATGCAGTACTTTGTGCGCATAAGTTCAGCATTTGGTCGATGGCTTAGTTCGTATGCCTGCTCAATTTCTGTTACTCCTCCTTCGCAGTAGATTTTTCTTGCCAAGGAGTTTGCTACATTGTCTTTATAACTTACTGATGAACGCGTAAGTTCTGCCTTCTTTGGTAGGGTTGAGGTCCTGTTTTCAAGAGGTCGTGGGATGAGCGGCATTTCACTCAATTGCTGGGCGATGTCCCTTCTGATGGCGTTGAGTGCTGCTGCTGCCATAAAAGGAAGACCGTTCTCATCCTGTATTTCGGCGACTTCGAAGCTGTAGATGTCTGCTGTCTTGCTAAGTTGGGTGCGCATTATTTCGCGCATCCTTTCGATGTTGTTGGCCGCCTGTTCTCCCGCTGGATGTGTGATTTTTATAATGCGTCCGTCTTGAGATGTGGCTTCTATATGAAGGGTGTAGTTTAATCCGTCGAACTCTGATTTTATGTTCAGGCTTACAGGGATTTCTCGAGCACCCTTATTCCTGTCGATTTCTTTTTCAAAGGCTGAGTCGAGATTTCTGAAGATAGTAACTCCACTATAGATTTCCGCAACAGGCTTGGTCTTTATCTGATTGCCCTGACAAATATCGCCTCTGAAACCTATGACCTCTCCGTTTCTTGCTACGAAAGAAAAACCATCTCCATTATTTAGAGTGAACCCTTTTCCTTTATTGAAGGAAAGTTCAATTGTTGATTTGGATTTGTCTGTTCTAAGTACTTTTCCAATCTCTTCTCCCATTCCTTTTGCCGCGTCCATTGCAGCCCATTTCCCTCTTTTACCGTCAAGGAAGAGTTCTGTATAACCTCTGTTGAAGGTCTTGTTTGTGTCAGGGGTAAAGCTTTTTACGACCTTGCCGAAAGAGGCTCTGCAGTATTTGTCAGGATGAGTCTTGATGAGTTTGTCAATAGCGATTGAGTATTCGCGTACGACATTTCTGACGTAGGATTCATTCTTGAGTCTTCCCTCAATCTTGAATGAACTTACTCCCGCCTCTGCAAGGTCTTCTATTCTGTCAAGCAGCTGATAGTCTTTAAGAGATAGAAGAGCCTTATTTTTCACAATGGTGTTTCCGTTCTCGTCAAGAAGGTCATATCTTGAACGGCAGGCCTGCACGCAGGCTCCTCTGTTCGCACTTCTTTCAGCCAGCATTTCGGAAAGATAGCACTGACCGCTGTAGCATACGCATAGGGCACCGTGTACAAAGAATTCAATTTCGCAGCTTACCTCGCTGCGGATGGCCTTGATCTGCTCGAGTGAGAGTTCACGTTCAAGTATGATGCGTGAAAAACCAAGGTCTTCAAGTTCTTTTGCTCTTTGAACGTCTCTGATGGAGCATTGGGTGGAAGCGTGGATAGGAAGTGTGATTTCCTTTGACTTTCTGGCCATTTCTATTATGGCCATATCCTGTACGATAAGAGCAGACACTCCTGCTTCCTGAAGTTTAAGTATAGCTGTGTATACCCTCTCCAATTCATCTTCATAGAGAATGGTGTTCAGGGTAACAAAGATTCTGACACCGAATTTCTTAGCATAATTACAGAGTTTTTCGATGTCCTCAATTGAGTTACCTGCAGCCTGGCGTGCTCCGAACTGCTCGGCTGCAATATATACAGCATCGGCACCGCAGTCAATTGCTGCAATGCCGATGTCTAAATTTCTTGCCGGAGCAAGGAGTTCAAGCTCCGTCATGAATTATTTCTTAAGAGTCTCAAGTAGAGGCTTGACTGCAGGACCGAATTTAGGGTCGTTTACAACCTTCTCATAGAACTCGATAGCAGTAGCGTTGTCACCCTTAGTCTGAGCAAGAGCACCGATAGTGTAGTACATCTGGTTAGCATCCTTTGCTTTTGGAGAAAGCTCAAGATACTTCTTTAGGTACTCAATAGCAAGATCAGTCTTCTGAGCAGAAGAAGCAGCTGTACCAGCGATCTTCATAGCTGTAGCGTTAGACTCGAACTCGTTAGCTTTAAGAGCGTTTGCAATAGCTCCGTCATATTTCTTAGCCTTAAGGTCTGCGCTAGCAAGCTTTACATACATGTTAGAAAGCTGTTTCTTTGCAGCCTTCTCCTGACCTTTAGCAGCAGCGCTTGTGAAAGCAGCCTCAGCCTCAGCAACCTTACCAGATGCGTTAAGAGCCTGTCCTAGACGAAGGAATGCCTGACCGTTTGCTGTGTCAGCAGCAGCAACAAGCTGATATTTCTCAACTGCAACAGCGAACTCTTTCTTGTTAAGAGCAGCGTTACCCTCCTGCATCCAGATCTGTGGCTTAAGCTCTTTAGCCTCAGCAGCAACATCTGCATTCTCATACTTCTCAGCAGCTGCGATAGCAACATCTACCTGTGCAAGAGCTGCAGCGAAATCCTTCGCGTTGTAAAGATCCTTTGCTACAGAAAGCTGGATCTGTGGGATAATTGTCTTACAGTTGCTAACGATGTCTGCACCCTCAGCTCCGCAAGCCTCAGCTAGAGCAAGAGCCTCCTCAAACTTCTTAAGAGCTGTATCGTTGCTTCCAATCTGGAGAGCCTCAGCTCCTGCGTTGTAAGTCTCAGTTGCTTTTGACATGTCCTGAGCAGACATAACTGCTGTTCCGAAAACAATGGCAACTGCCATAAGAATCAATTTCTTCATAATTTTTTTGTACTTTGATTTTATAATTATTGCTATTTTAGTTTTAGTTTTAATGCACGACTTTTGTACGATAAAATCGCGGACTGGCAAAAATAGGAAATTTTTATCTTATTTTTGCATATCTTAATCCTAAATCGATGAAAACACCTGTATTTTACATATTTGCCCTCATAATTTCTCTCTTTTTGAGTCCTTGTCTACATGCTCAGGACCTTAAGCAGCTCCCTCAGGATCCTGCTATCAAAAAGGGAGTCTTGCCATGTGGCATAACATATTATGTTGCGCAGAACGGGTTGGTGAAATCGAAGGCCGATTTTGCTCTTATTCAAAAATCGGTCCAGGATGGCTTTCAAAATAAAATGGCTGGCAGCAGAAGATTCAATGGAGGGTCAATTCAGACTTTTCTCCAAAGAAATTCGGTGAATTACGGAAGTGACGGTTATCTTCAGAGACGTCCGGTAGCAAGTACATATAAGTTCGAGTCTGTTTCGGTTAACGACAAGATGGTGGATTCGACATTATTGGCTATTGTGGACATAATTGAGAGATCTGACAATATATCCTACAAAGATCAAGCGATAGTAGTAAGTGGGGATGTGAATCCAGACGGCATCATATCAAAGATAAAGATGATGACTTACATGCTTCCTCCAAATGCTGCCCCTTTGTATGATGTCCCGTATGTCTGGTTTGAGTCTGATCAGGCTAAGATTCTGACTTCAACAGAACCTCTTCAGGATGATGTCTTTTCCGTTTCTGTGGAATTTTCATCACCAAGATTGTCAAAGGACCATATTGCAACGGTGTTGCCTGTGGTGACTGGAAGGATGTGCCGTGAATTAGGTGTTGTTCTGGAGGATAGAATAGAAAACAATCTTCATGTGGCAGGTGTACCATATTCTTCTGTGAAGTTTGCAATAGAAGAAAGCGGCGCTTCAAATTCGGACGAGAGGTTCAAGGTGATAGTCCGCACCACAGAGAAACATCTCAGGGCTGCCTGTGCAATTATGGTTGCTGCCATTGTGGATGTTGACGATGGCAGGATAACCCTTGATGAGTACATGCATGCTCATAATCTCATCAAGAAAAGTGACGTGGACAGGAGTAAGGCGGAGGTCCAGACCAACAGCCGCTTCATCAAGAGATGTTGTGACAATTATCTTTATGGGGCTTCTCTAAGTACAGATGCTGAGAAATTAGCCTTTCTGAATAATAGAAATCTCTCAGATTCAACGAATTACAAACTATTCCTGGGTTTTGCTCAGGGACTTATCGATAAGGACAGGAATGTCAAACTGGAGTCTACTTCCAATATCCACATGACCGATGTGTATTATGATGTTTGGGATGCACATTCGACTGTAAATGAGCTTAAGATGGAAGTCGATACGGCTTATAGCCTCGTTGTTCTTCCTAAGGTGGGGGAGAAGGTGAAGTCTCCTTCAAAAAGGACAGAGCCGATGTCAAAGGGCAGGTTGTGGACCTTCCAGAATGGTGTAAAGGTTATTTATCTTAAAAAACCTACAGGAGGGCAGTTGCATTATAGGATAAGCATGAACGGAGGACTGTCTCTGCTTAAGGAGCCTGTTCGCGGAGATGCAGCCTTCCTTGAGGAGATATTTTTCTTGTGCAGGGTAAATGGTCTTGATGGTAAAAGACTTAAACATATTCTTAGAAGCAGGGGAATCTGGATGACCCCAGAGATCTCAAGCAATGAGTTTTCTCTGTCCGGTTTTCTTCCCAATGATAGTCTGTCCTTATTTATGGGAGCCCTTTTAGGTTTCGCAAATGACAGGGTTGAAAACAAGGAACTTATAAAGTATTATGTTGAGAGGCAGAAGGTTGTGCTGAAGGATATTGAGAATAAGACTCAAGAGAGGCTTATGAAGATAGATAGCCTCCTCTATCCTGACGGACAATATTCTCAGTGCAAGTCATACGCTTCCCTGGAAAGTACGCTTGAGCATAAGGCATCACATTTCTTTAACGATCATTTCAAGAAGATGAATGATGGTGTTATTGTCATGGTCTCTGATATGGAAGAGGCGAAGGTTCTGGAGATCCTGCAATTCTATGTAGGAAGATTGAGGAAACAGCCTAGTATCAGCAGGGTAACTCTTAACCCGGTTCGTCCTGTTTCTGGAGCTAGTACCTATACTGTGGAAAATGAGTATAACTCTGTGGATGTTGCAATGACGACAGCTCTTCAGTATACATCTCTGAATGATGCTGCTGTGAAATTGGCAGCGATTGCTGTTCAGAACAGATTTGATAAGACTTTGATGGGAACAGGAATGCGTGCACAGGTAAAGACCTTCTTCGAGTCTGCTCCGGTAGAGCTTGCGGGAATGGCAGTGATGCTTGATGAAGTGGAGAAGGGGAGTCTTCTGGAAACAGAATATAAGACCCCATATGAGGTTTTGGATATTGCCAGAGCAACTCTAAGTGAACTTGCCTCTAAACCTGTTTCAGCAGGAGAACTGAATGTCTGCAAGGCTGAGTTAAAGACTCGTTATGCATCTGAGTCAGCGAGTCCGGACTACTGGACAAAGGTTGTCTCGAAGAGATATTGCGAGGGTAAGGATATGGTCACAAAATATGCAGATTATATAAATGCTGTGACTGTAGAACAGATAAAGGGCTTGATGTCAAGTCTTTACAATAGTGGAAAAGTTGAATATGTAAACATAAGAGAGTAATGTCAGATAGAAGATTTGGAACGATTATCCAGATAGATGATTGTCTGGTTTCAGAAGAAATTATAACTGAATATTTTGCCTGCGACTATGAGAAGTGCAAGGGCTGTTGCTGTATTATCGGCGATAGTGGCGCACCTCTTGAGGAGTGCGAGGTGGAGGCGATTGAGAAGAACTACAAGATCTTCTCTCCTATAATGCAGCCTCAGGGAAGAGAGGCTGTGGATGCAAAGGGTTTCTTTGAGATTGATATTGATGGAGATATGGTGACTCCTTTGGTTCCTAGGACTGAAGAGTGTGTCTATACCTGCTTTGACGAAAATCACAATTGCTTCTGTTCGATGGAGAGATGTTGGTTCCAGGGCCAGGGAGACTTTCGTAAGCCTATCTCATGCTGGCTATATCCGATCAGAATTTCCCAGCTAAGCAATGGAACAAGGGCTCTTAACCTCCATCGATGGGATATCTGCAAGGATGCTTTTGAGAAGGGTAAAAAAGAAAAGGTCCGCGTCTATGAATTTTTGCGCGAACCTATAGAGCGTTATTTTGGCGAGGACTTCTATGCGGCCCTTGAAGCTGCAGCAAAGCAGATTAACGGTTAGAAGTCTTGTACTCAAGACCTGATGCGAGTCGGAGTACGTCTTTCCTCATGCCTTCGATGTAGATGATGTCCTCTTCCTCCTGGAAGATTATTCTGTCTTCCCACATTTTTGCGAGGCGGCCACCTGTGGTCCTCTTTCTGAAGGAGATGCTTCCTGCCTGCTCTGATTCGATGCGGTAGTCCCTTTCTTCCATGAAAGTGATGATTGTGTCGCGGTGGGTTGAGATGCCTCCTTCGATGTATGTCCTTCTGTTGATGAAGGCTACCTTAGGGTAGAAGGCTGATACTGCTGCGAACATGAGGGCAATCTGCCATAGGGAGTCGTACCCGCTGCGGAAGTTGGATGAGAGGTCGGTATCCGCCATTCCAGTGAGCATCAGTGCGCCGAGAATCAGGCAGAAGATGATGGAGAAATAGAGGAAATATTTGATGGCTCTGATAGTATATTTCATGTTTAATATGCTTTTTAGGGTTTATAAGACGAGCAAATATAACAAATTTAATACATTTGCTTATCTTTGCATGCTTAAATTTAAATCATTAAAAATATAAAACGATATGGATCGCGAAACGAGACGCGCAAGTGAACTTGCCGACAGAGAGCAGAAACTGAAGAAAGTAATGTATGGAATGATTGCAGCAGTAGTTGTATTGGCTGCAGCACTTGCATATATCTGGTTTGAGAGAACAGCTTTGGTGAACGACCTTAATGCTGAAAAAGAGGATCTTACAGAGCAGATGGTGGCATTGCAGAATGATTATGCCACACTTTCATCTGATTATGATACAATCAACTCTCAGCTTGATTCTTCAAGAGAGGAGGTGAGTCAGCTTATTGAGAAGATCAAGAAGACAGAGGCTACAAACCGTGCCAAGATGCGTCAATATGAGAAGGAGCTAGGTACTCTTCGCTCAATCATGAGAAACTACATCGTTCAGATCGACTCTCTGAATACATTGAACAAGAAACTTACTGCAGACGCAGCTGCTGCCAGAAGAGAGGCTGCTGAGAGCAGAAGAAGAGCAGAGTCTATGAAGGAGACTGTGGCAACCCTTTCATCACAGGTGGCAACAGGTTCTATCATCAAGGGCCGTGGACTTATTCTTGAGGCATACAACTCTTCAAATAAGGTTACTGACCGAAGCAGCCGAACAGTTCGTCTGCTTGCATCACTCAGTCTAGTGGAGAACGACCTTGCTGCTAAGGAAAGAGTAAGAGTATACATCAGAGTGAAAGATCCTGAGGGAATTCTTCTTACAAATGCAAGCATGAAGAGCTTCACATACAATGGTGAGACCTTGATGTGCTCTGCATCTCGTGAGGTTGACTACACCGGTTCTGAGGTGGAACTTAGCATCTACTTGAATGACATCCCGACATACGTTAAGGGAGTTTACACGGTAGAGGCATACACAGAGCAGGCTTTGCTTGGAAAGGCAGAACTTCTTCTACGATAATAGTATAAGATGATCTATATCCACGTTCCTTTTTGTCATAGTTTCTGCACTTATTGCGGTTTCTATTCGGAGATTTCTCCTAAATGCTCTACTCGACAGAGTGAGGTTGAGCAGAAGAAGATGGCCTATGCAAGTGCTTTGATAGAAGAGATCAAAAGCAGAAAGGACGAGATATTGACTTCATCAAAGATAAATACCTTATACTTTGGTGGCGGCACTCCTTCAGTGCTGCCACTTTGTGTTTTCCGATCTGTAGTTGAGGCTTTAGATGAGGTCTTAGGAGAGTCTGGCTCCCATCATGTCTACGATGAGTTTACAGTTGAGGTCAATCCGGAGGATGTCGTTTCTGAGGGGCTTGAATATTTGACGGGACTTAGGGGACTTGGAGTCAACCGTATCAGTATGGGCATCCAGAGTTTTGATGGAGAAATCCTCAAATGGATGAACCGAAGACATAACGCCCAGCAGGCAAGGATGGCATACGAGCTCCTTGTGGCTGCGGGTTTTGAAAATATCAGCATCGACCTAATCTTCGGCCTTTCCCATATTGATGATCAGACCTGGCTTGAGACAATTGATGAGGCCCTTTCTTGGGAAAAGGTTACGCATATCTCTGCTTATCAGCTTTCGATTGAACCTGATTCTGCCTTGGATAAACTGGTTCAAAGAGGTCTCTATAAAGAGGCAGATCAAGATCAGTGTGCCCATCAGTACGATATGCTCTGTGACAGACTTTCTGCTGCCGGCTTTACCCACTATGAAATATCAAACTTTGCTCGACCAGGCTTTGAGGCAAAGCATAACAGTGCTTATTGGGCACACCACCCATATGTGGGTCTTGGTCCAGGGGCTCACTCATACAAGGTTCTATCAGGAGACGAACCTGAATTTATTCGTGAGTGGAATGCAGATAACCTTGCTGCCTATCTTCAGGGGGAAGATATAAGAGAAGGTGAAACCCTTGACCAGGGGCAGCTCATCTTGGAAAAGATCATGCTTGGTCTTCGTACTGCCAAGGGAGTTCCTTATACCCTTCTTGAGGAAAATTGCGACGCCTCTGTTGTTGCGCTCATGCTGAAAAATAAAAATCTGGAGATCGTTGAAGATGAAACTTCATGTCCCCAGACTCGTTATATAAGAATCCCTGAAAACAGATTCTTTATTTCAGATGCAATAATTGCAGACCTGGCTTAAATAGCCTGTGTCTTGAATCTGAGCCAAGCTGCCTCCTCCGGTTCAAGTCTAGGAGCAAGGCTTTGATAGACTCTTTCATTGTAAGAGTTCAGCCAGTTGATCTCTTCAGAGCTAAGCAGGTGTTTAACCACTGCAGATGTCTCAATATGTGTCAAGGTCATCGTCTCGAATGAGAGCCACGAACCGAACTCATTTTCAAGGTGCTCCTTGCACAGAATGAGATTTTCATGTCTGATACCCCACTGACCCTCTCTATAAATCGCTGGTTCATTGGATGTTATCATTCCGGGTAGAATCGGTACCTGAAGGAAGTTCTGCCTTATGCTCTGAGGCCCCTCATGTACGCAAAGGAAGAAGCCGACTCCGTGTCCGGTGCCATGCCCATAGTTCCTGCCTCTTAGCCATAGAGGATTCCTTGCAAGCACATCCAACTGACAACCGGCAGTACCGCGAGGGAAGACTGCCATTGAAAGGTCTATCATTCCCTTAAGGACAAGGGTGTAGTCTTCTTTTTCCAGGTCAGTACACTCTCCCATAGGGATTGTTCTTGTAATATCAGTTGTTCCAAAAAGATACTGTCCTCCAGAGTCAACTAGGTAAAGTCCAGACCTTCTGATATACGGAGAATTTTCCTTACATGTGCTGTAATGCGGAAGTGCTGCAGATGGGCCGTATGCAGAAATGTTCTCAAAACTGTTTCCCATATATCCAGGAATCTCAGCCCTGAACGAAGTCAGCTTCTCAGACGCATCCCATTCCGTAATCCTCTCGCCAGACTCAACAGTCTTCTCAAGCCAGTAAAGGAACTTTTCCATAGCAACTCCATCCTCAAAAAAAGCCTCTCTCATACACTCGATCTCCTGAGGAGTCTTCACCGCCTTTTTCAAAGGCACAGGTGACGCATCCATTACCACCTTCTCCTGACCAAACTCATCCGCAAGCTTCTGCCACACCGTAAAGTTAAGTGACGAAGGGTCAACAAAAACAGCCTCATCCTCTCCAGCAAGCAGCGCAGAGTCAAGTTCCTCATAATACGCGATTCCAACACCATCAGCCTCCAGCGACTCAAAACTATCGATAGTATCAAGGTCATACTCATCCACACCATCAGCCTTCTTCACAAGCCAGGTCGCCTCTGTCTCGCTGATGAGCAGATAAGAAATCACAAGCGGATTATACTCAATATCAGAACCACGCACATTCAGAGTCCAGGCAATCTCATCAAGCGAAGTAAGAAGCAGTTTCGAGCAGCCTCTATCCGCCATGAACTCCCTCAGCCACGCAATCTTCTCAACACGACTCATCCCCACGCTACTCTCATCCAAAGTCAGAACAGGAGTCTGAGGCACAAGCGGTCTGCCCTCCCACAACTGACCAAGCATATCAGGAACATCAACAAGCTCGTATGCCTCCTCTCCGTATGCGGAATCCATCGCCTTGCGCACCTCATCAATAAAACTCACGCTCTGACACAGGCCGTCAAAGGCAAGAGTTATCGCCCATCCACGCGAACTCAGCCACTCAGGAATTGAAAGACAGCCAGGGGTTCTAAGCTTATGAAGAATGATTCCTGTGCCCTCTAATTGAATCTGGGCCTGAATAAAGTATCTGGAATCTGTCCATAGTCCAGCCTCATCAGCAGTGATGACAAGGTCCCCTGCCTCACCGGTGAAACCGCTCAACCAAGCGACCTGCTGCCATCTTGGAGCAGGGTATTCGCTAGCGTGTGGGTCTGATCCTGAGATGATTACGGCGTCCCATCCGTTACGTTCCATCAGGGTTCTTAGACTTGTGATCCTTTCTGAGTATATGTTTTGCATGATCTGTTAGTGTTATTTTGAGCAAGATACAAAAAAGAGGGATATCAGAAAATATTTTGAAATTTTTAGTACCTTGTATTGCATAGTACTAAAAAATATTTATATCTTTGCAATGCAACAAACTTAAAACGAAAAGAAAGAATGAAAAAAACAGTTGATGTGGCAATAGGAGGCCGCAGCTTCAAGATTGATGAGGACGCATACCAGGTCCTTGGAAATTACCTTGCAGACTTTAGATGTTCATTAGGGGATTCTTCCAGCAATAATGAAGTGATGGATGAACTTGAAATGAGGATCGCAGATCTCTTTAAGGATATGCTTCAAGGAAGAGAGGTTGTGGACCTTAATATGACAAACAAGGTAATTGCCCAACTTGGGATGCCTGAAGGCTCTTCACATAATAATTCAACATATAACACTTATAATGGTATGGAAACAAAGACAATAAGAAAATTTTTCAGAGACAAAGAATCTGGTAAGGTAGGAGGTGTATGCTCAGGCCTTGCATACTTCCTTGATTTTGATGTGACTATCATCAGAATAGCTTTTCTTTTGGCCTTCTTCCTTGGCCTCTCTGGCGGTATAATCTATATAATAATGTGGATAGTTTCTCCAGCAGCTGTGACTGCAGTGGAAAAATGTCAACTTAGAGGCCTGCCACCTACGGCAGAGAATATCAGAAGATTTACATCTAGCAGGTAGTCTATGGAGGCAAATATCATTGAGAATAATCGCACTCAGATGAGAAGGGGTGTGCTGGAGTACAGCATCCTCTTGATTCTCTCTCAAGGCGATGAATATGCTTCTTCAATTATTCAGAAATTGAAGGATGTGAATATGATTGTTGCCGAGGGGACAACTTATCCACTACTGGTCCGTCTTAAAAAGTTGGGTCTTCTCAATTATAGATGGGAGGAGTCGACTCAAGGTCCTCCACGAAAATATTATATGATAACCGACCAAGGAAAGGAGCAGTTGAAGGGTCTGGATGCCGCATGGCAGGAGATTTCGGATTCCATCAATACCCTGAAGAATAATAATATCTAGTTTTATGAAAACAACGGAAACTATCAACTTAGGGGGTTATGCCTTTACGATTGAGACAGATGCATATCGTGAATTGGAGACTTATCTGAATGATATCAAGTCTTGTTGTGGGACCGATGATGATGCCGCTGAAATTCAGGAGGATGTTGAGGTCAGAATGGCGGAATTGCTGAATGAGAGGAATACAGGTGTCGTTTCATATTCGATGGTGAGAGAGGTGATGGAGATAATCGGTGATCCAAGAGAAATGTCTTCCCAGCAGGAGGATGCTCCTTTGGAAGAGGAAGGAGAGATCAAGAGAAAACCTCTTATGAGAGATATTGAATTAAAGAAGGTGGCTGGAGTATGTGCTGGTCTTGCAGCCTTCTTCAATACAGATGTCGCCTTTATAAGAATTCTTTTTATTGTCTTTTTCTGCCTAGGTTTCGTGACTGAAGGCTTTTTCTTCCTTGCTGTACTTATAGTCTATACTTGTCTATGGATAGCAATGCCTGCGGCAAGAACAGTGGAGCAGAAATGCGCTCAGAAAGGTAGACCTATGGATATTAAAGATTTCAGAGCGACTCGTGTGGCAAAACAGAGTAATGAGTTTGTAGAGGAGTTCTCTGCTGTTCTCAAGCCTTTCGGAAGAGCCTTTCAGGTGTTTTTTGGAGGTGTTCTTACCTTAGTTGGAGTCTGTGGTCTGGCTTCAGTATGCCTGATTCCGATGTTGAGTGAGACTGCTATGTTCAATATGCTTGATTTTATTGACTTCCCGGAACTTTTTCCAGAACTTCCTATGTATAATGTTATGGAGTTCACTGTCAGAAATCTTTATGCTATCTGCATATCATCAGGCCTTTTCTTCGTATGGTTTGTTTATGTGGGTGTTGTAGAACTGTTCAATCTCAAGACCCCAAAGTGGAAACCGGGAATGATTCTCTTCCTTCTATGGGTTGTCAGCCTCCTTGTCGTGGTATGCTACATGGTTGCCAAAGTCCTCGAACTGACCTGGCTCTTTGTCTAAACTCTAGTGATACCTTGACAAAGAAATTGCTGTTTTTTTGTCAAGGTCCCCTTAAAAACACATTAAAAAGTATAAAACCATCACACCTTAGTAAAGAATCGCCAGATTTTTCGTCAAGGTGTTAATTATAAAGAGAAGCTGACCCTAAGGGCCAGCTTCTTTTGTGTTTATATGGATTGGACCGGGCGGATGATAGGGATTAATCCCTATCACCCTCCCTCTCTTCCTCCCCCCCCCCAAAAAAAAAACAGAAGCGGACCTTTTGGGTCAGCCTCTGTTTTTATGTGTCTAGTTATTTAGGACTAGCAGTGTCCGCAGCAGCAAGCTACGCTGATAACATCATTTGCAACTAGGCAAGATACAACAGCTACAACTGCGAAGATAGCGAAGATCAAAGTTGCAACGATCTTACCGATGCACTCTAGTCTCTTCATCCAGATCATGTTGCTCCAACCGATTGTCTGGAATGCAGACCAGAAACCGTGAGTAAGGTGGAACCAAAGAGCTGCGAACCAACCAAGGTAAAGAACTACAACCCACCATGCTCCGAATGTCTTCTCAAGAAGAACATACTCATCAACTGGGTGATTTCCCATGAACTCCTGAAGCTGCATGTCAGCCCAGAAATGTGTAAGGTGGAAAGCCAAAATACCAAGAACGATAACACCAAGAACTAGCATGTTCTTAGAAGCCCAAGACTCAGCTTTAGCCTTTGAAGCAACAGCATAACGGTTGTAGCCGCCACGAGACTGGATGTTGTTCCAAGTAAGGTAGAAAGCGTAGATGATGTGGATGATGAATCCGAATGCTAGAACAGGAACCATGATAGTGATCACTGGTGTTGACATGAACCAGCAGCCAAGTGAGAACAGACCTTCCTCTGAACCCCAAGCGCCAGTGAAAGCGTCGATTACAGCGAAGAAGTTAATAGTTCCGTGAAGCAAAAGGAAAATGATTAGGAATAGTCCTGAGATGCTCATGATGAGCTTCTTTCCGATTGATGAAGTAAAAATGTTTGCCATATCTTTTTGTTTGAATTTATTATTCATAGGTCATAACAGATGCAAATATATTTACTTTCTTGCAATTTCGCCAACATTTCAATACTTTTGTTAGCGCTAAAAAGACAATACTCTCACAAATGAGAGGTAGGTAGAGAATATAAATTACAAAAAAATACAGCTATGTACAAAAGAGTATTATTGAAACTTAGTGGCGAAAGCCTAGGTGGCCCTACAGGAAGAGGTATCAGCGAGGATATGTTGGCAGCATACGCAGAGGAAATTGCTAACGCAGTCAGAGGCGGACTTCAGGTTGCCATCGTTATCGGAGGTGGAAATATTTTCAGAGGACTTTCTGGCGTTGGAAAGGGTTTTGACCGTGTGAATGGAGACAAGATGGGCATGCTGGCAACTGTCATCAATTCACTTGGCCTTGCTATGGCTATCCGTAGTGCAGGAGTTGAGGCAGAGGTGTTCACAGCAACTCCAATGGCTCCAGTGGCAAATTATTATAACAGAGACAATGCTGTTGAGGTTCTTGAGCGTGGCGGTGTTGCTCTTATCGCTGGTGGAACAGGTAATCCATTCTTCACAACAGATTCGGGTGCAGCTCTAAGAGCTCTTGAAATCAAGGCTGATGTCCTGCTTAAGGGTACAAGAGTAGATGGAGTCTATACAGCAGACCCAGAGAAGGATCCGAATGCTGTCAAGTATGATGAGCTTACATTTGACAAGGCTCTTGAGGATCATCTTAAAGTAATGGATCAGACTGCTTTTGCTCTTTGCCGTGAGGGAGATATGCCGATCATCGTATTCGATATGAATGAGAAGGGTAATCTTTCAAAACTTATTTCTGGAGAGAAAGTAGGTACTCTAGTGCACGTGTAAGCGGTTTTTGATTTGCTTTGAATCAAAAAAAAGCTTACTTTTGAAAGAATTTAGCAAATAAATCCCTATGGCAACTATTCCTTCAGAACCTTATACACCGAAGTATTCTTTCAAGCAGGTCATCAACGAGTGCTGGAACGAGGAAGAATATGGCTACAATCCTATTCATATTGACCGAGTTATAGCAATTACAGCTGCATCAATGTGGAGAGAGGTCTCCAAAATCGCTCCAGAGAAGTGGTATACAAGACTTGCTACAGAACTGAAGAAGTTTGTTCAGGCAAACAGACGCAGGTTCAATGCTTTGGAAGATAAGGAGATTGAGCAGATCATTCAGACAGAGTGGGCAAGCCAGAGACATGTGGCAAATAAGAGAGCACTTCTGTCATCAGCCCCTTTATATAAGGATTTTGATGGAGATTATGTTTTGCTGGAACCTGTTCTTGCTGATAATTTCAGAAAGAATCTTCTCCTTCCCGGAGAGACACCTGTCGATCTTTCCACTTTTGCTCCGTCAAAACAGACTCTTGAGAAGATTGCAAGAGAGGAGCAGATCCTTAAGGAAAGAGAGGAACTTATGCAGGCTGTTCTTGAAGGCAGAAGGCTTGACTAGCAATAAACTATAGGATTTATAATAAAATTCCATATATTTGCACCTATTGAAATAAAACTATAAAGATATGATTGAACCTAAAGATATTCTTGCTGGTTGCAAGGAAGATATGTCGGGAGCAGTCCTTTTCTTGGAGGAGGATCTTAAGACTTTCCGCGCAGGTAGAGCTAACCCTTTGGTATTCAACAATGTGATGGTGGACTACTATGGTTCTCCAACTCCAGTGCCTCAGGTTGCTTCAGTAACAACTCCAGATGCTAGAACATTGGTTATCCAGCCTTGGGAGAAGAAGATGATTCAGGCTATCGAGAAGGCTATCATTGATGCTAACCTTGGTCTTACTCCATCTAACAATGGCGAGGCTATCCGCTGCCAGGTTCCTGCTCTTACAGAGGAGAGAAGAAAGGAACTTATCAAGAAGGCTAAAGAGGCTGGCGAGAAAGCAAAGGTTGTAGTCCGCAATGCTAGACGTGATGCTATCGAGAAGCTTAAGAAGGCTCAGAAGGAGGGCGTTGCTGAGGATATGGTCAAGGACTATGAGGAGAAGGTACAGAAGGCTACTGATGCTGAGGTGAAGAGAATTGACGAGATCATCGCAGCTAAGGAGAAGGAAATTCTAACTGTATAAATATACTGGTACATATACTGGTTCAGGCTGTCCGGCTATGCTGGACAGCCTTGTTTTTAAGAGATAAGGAGATAAGTCATGAAGGTTTTGGTTGTAGGTTTGGGTCTGATAGGAGGATCAATGGCGATTGACATCAGGAGAAGACACTTTGCAGATGTGATCTATGGTGTTGAGGCGGATCCTATCAATGCGGCTGCCGCATTGAAGATCGGACTTGTTGACCAGCTCGTTACATTGCAGGAAGGAATAGGTCTTGCTGATTTTATCATTATTTCTGTTCCTGTCGGAGCTGCTGTGAAACTTCTCGTTAAGGTGTTGGATGAGTTTGATAGACTTGCTCAGTTGAATGGAGGTAAGCTGGATAAGACTGTCATAGACGTGTGTTCTACCAAAGAGATGATTATCAGAGCTGTGGACTACCATAAGATGAGAAAGTATTATGTTGCTACCCATCCTATGTCTGGAACAGAGTATTGTGGTCCGTGGGCTGCGCTTCCAGATCTTTTCAATAGCAAGGCGGCGATCATCTGCAATAGCGAGGACTCAGAGCATAAGAGCGTAGCCTTGGCGGATCAGTTCTATAAGATGCTCAATATGAGGACCATTTATATGAATGCCTCCAATCACGATGTCCATGCTGCCTACGTATCTCACTTGTCCCATGTCATTTCCTTTGCCCTGTCATTGACAGTATTGGATAAGGAGAAGGATGACAAGCATATTTTTGATATGGCATCCGGAGGTTTCTCTTCTACAGTTCGTCTGGCTAAGAGTAACTCAGATATGTGGGTGCCAATCTTTACCCAGAACAAGGAGAACGTCCTTCAGGTATTGGAGACGTATATGGATAAACTGAATGAGTTCAAGAAGGCGATGGAGACCTATGATGAGGAGAAGTTGAGGGAACTCATAGATTCAGCAAATAGAATAAAACGAATAATTAAATAGATATGGCAAGGAACTTAGACTTGATTCCACTTTCAGAGTGGGGTTTCTTTACATTACCTAGACCTTGTGTGATTGCCGGACCATGCAGTGCAGAGCACGAACAACAGGTTCTTGATACAGCAAAGGGCTTGAGAGCAGTGGGGATAAATGTGTTCAGAGCAGGAATATGGAAGCCAAGAACCCATCCTGGCTGTTTTGAGGGAATCGGTGTGCCTGGTCTCAAGTGGCTTCAGAAGGTGAAGGAAGAGACAGGAATGAAGATCAGCACAGAGGTTGCGAGTGGCAAGCATGTTTATGAGTGCATAAAGCATGGAATTGACATGGTGTGGATTGGTGCAAGAACAACAGCAAACCCTTTCCTTGTTCAGGAGATAGCTGAGGCATTGCAGAATACAGATATTCCCGTTCTGGTGAAGAATCCCGTAAGTGCTGACATTGATCTTTGGATAGGAGCTCTCGAGAGACTTAATGCCATGGGGGTAAAGAAACTCGGAGTCATTCATAGAGGTTTTACTTCTATGAACAAGATCAAGTATCGTAATGAACCGGGATGGCAGATTGCAATTGAACTTAGAAGTCGCTATCCTGAACTTCCATTCTTCTGCGACCCTAGTCACATGGGAGGTTCTACGGAATTTGTTGAAGAGATTTCTCAGCGTGCCTTAGACCTTGGACTTGAGGGACTTATGGTGGAGAGTCATTGTAATCCGTCTTGTGCCCTAAGCGATGCAAAACAGCAGCTGGTCCCGTCTGACCTTGGTGATATGCTCGAGAATAATCTTATTGTAAGAGAGCCTGATTCGGATAATCTTGAATATAAGGAGAATATCTATCAGCTTAGAGAAAAGATAGACGTGATTGATGAGAACCTTCTTGCTCTCATGAGTTCACGAATGAAGATTTCTGAGCAGATCGGAGAGTATAAGAAGACTAATAATATCTCTATTCTTCAGACTGGACGTTGGGATGAACTTCTCAGCAAGATGGTAAAGAAGGGTGCCGAAAACGGCTTGTCTGAGCACTTTGTGGTCGAACTCTTCAATGCTATCCATGAAGAGTCCGTCCAGGTGCAGAATAGGATTCTAGAGGGCAAGTAGTCTGAATAACTCTGTTTTGAATGCCTCTTTTTCTGAGTCAGTGAGGAAACTTACACGAATTGGAACGTGGAACAGTCTCTGACGAAGTTCAAGAGGTATTTTTTTGCACTCTACAATTCTCTGGCTATCTTTTTCTGTTGTTGCAATTACCGATGTCGGTACTTCTGCTGCAGCTGCTGCGATAGCCTTGATATCCCTGTTTGTGAAGTTGTGATGATCTGGAAAATCAAGATGCTTCATTATCTTATAACTGTCGCTCAAGTACATCTGGAGCGGTTTGTCGTTTGCGATGCCTGTGAAGAGTACGAGACGTTTTGAGTAGGTGTATCTCATATCTCCCTCAGGGAAGATAGCCTCCGGAGCGCAGTATGAGATGGTTGTGAAAAGAAGTAGCTGCTCCTTTCCATCTTTTCTTTTGCCTCTTCCTGTTGCCGGGTTGAAGTTTTTGAGTCCTAGTGAGTTGGCCCATTTAGTCCTCTCCCATTCGTCAAGATATGACGGGCATTTTGATACAATTATTATCTCTGAGTCCTTGATTCTTTCAGGAAGGTCTCTTAATGAACCAAGAGGAAGGAGGTAGTCGTTGAATATCGGTCTGCTATAGTCTACAAGCATGATATTCACATTTGCCCTGAGATTTCTATACTGAAAGGCATCATCAAGGACTATGAGGTCTGCTGCAGGGAAGTTGGGGTCAAGACATTTGCGTTCCTTCTTGTTCCCGATAAGCTGGTCCGGATGGCATAGGTAGTTACAGCCTCGGATACGATTTTTATCTACTGCAACCGTTACTGATGGGAATTTGTTCTTGACCTGTTGAGGCTCATCCCCAAAAAGTTTAGCAGAACCGCCTTGAGTGACCTGCTGGAATCTCTTTGTCTTCCTTTTATATCCACGTGACAGGACTGCAAGATTTTTAGAACCCCAATTTTCATCTTCCATCAAGGTCCTGAGTATCATTTCTGTATGTGGAGTCTTTCCTGTTCCTCCTACTGTAACGTTTCCAAGGCAGATGGTAGGGACCTCTGAAGTATGTACCTTACGCATTCCGCAGTCAAACATCGCGTGTCTGGCCTTTAGTGTCAAGTAGTATGGTGCAAGCAGTATTTTATCGATCATAACTCTCAAGTTTCTCTAGTTTTGATTCAAGTCTTATATTCCGTAGATGTTTGAAGCCTGAGGCTGCTGTTCGCCCCAGCGTGATGCGACATAGTCCAGGGTTTCAAAAATTTCCTGAGGGTCGTTCAGGGTGACAAGTTTAAGTCTTGTTTCCTTAAAGTCAGGAAGTCCTTTGAAGTAGCATGCAAGGTGGCGTCTCATCTCCAATACTCCAACCCTGTCTCCTTTGAGTTCAAGTGATTTTGCGAGATGTCTCTTGGCCAGGTCCACTCTGTCGCAGACATTCATTTCAGGCAGGATTTCTCCTGTGTTCAGGTAGTGTCTGATTTCTTTGAATATCCATGGGTGGCCGTATGTCGCTCTTCCGATCATGATTGCGTCGACTCCATAACGATCGAAGGCTTCTTTTGCCTTCTGCGGTGAAGTTATGTCTCCGTTTCCAATGATAGGGATGTGCATTCTTGGGTTTTCCTTCACTTTGCCGATGAGGGTCCAGTCTGCTTCTCCGGTGTACATCTGGCAGCGTGTGCGTCCGTGGATTGTGAGGGCCTGGATACCTACGTCCTGTAGTCTTTCAGCCAGTTCGACGATGATCTTGCTGTCCTCATCCCATCCGAGTCGTGTCTTTACGGTGACGGGTTTTTTTACGGCGTCAACTACCATTTTGGTAATCTGTACCATCTTGTCCGGTTCGCGCATCATTCCTGATCCTGCTCCACGTTTTGCGATCTTGTTGACGGGGCAGCCGAAGTTGATGTCGATGACGTCGGCACCGTGTCCACCCGCGATTTCTGCTGCGCTCTCTGCCATTTTTGCTGCGTCAACCATTGCTTCGGGGATGTTTCCGTAGATCTGGATGCCGATAGGGGCTTCGAAGTCGTAGGTTACGAGTTTCGCGAGTGATTTTTTTGCGTCGCGGATAAGTCCGTCTGATGAAACGAATTCTGTGTACATCATGTCTGCACCGAATTCTTTGCACACAAAACGGAAGGATGCGTCGGTGACGTCCTCCATTGGAGCAAGCATCAAGGGCTTGTCTGGTAACTCTAGATTTCCAATCCTCATAATTCTTTTCCTAAAAATGACTTGCAAAAGTACAAAATTTTGTAGATTTGCCAAGATAAACTAATAACACACCTTGTATTATATAATCATATGAAAAGAATTCTTTTTAGCGTCGTGGCAATATGCCTTGTTTTGGCATCTTGCAAGAAGGAACCGGATAATATCCCGGATCCAAGGAAGGTAGTTACCCTCGTTGCGGGCAACAAGACTATGCCAAGTGCGGGAACTGTATCGACTGATTTTGATGATTCTCCTGAGAAGAACAAACTCGAGAAACTGGTAGATAACAACCGTATCAGCGTGTTCAAGACTCCAAGAAAAGCAATTGATATTGTCTTTCAGGCAAATAAGCCATTTGCGCTTCAGACATATAAGATTGTTTCTTCTATGGGAGATGCAAAGAATGATCCTGCAAGGTGGGAGGTTTATGCTTCTGCAGATGGCGATACATGGAATCTTATCGACTCTCAGAGTGGAGAGACATTCTCAGGAAGAAATCTTGAGCAGGCATATGATGTAAGATGCGAGACAGCTTTCAGTTATTATAAGATCAGTATCCTGGCAAATAATGGTGGTGCTTCACTTGATATTGCAGAGATGTTCTTGTCTGATGAGGATCCTGATAATATCGATCATCTTATCGCCAGAGCAAAGGACTTCACTAAGGTAGATAATACCCCTATGGGTCTGTCTTTCAAGAGTCTGAAGTATCTTGCGACTCAGGATCAGTTGACTTGGCTTGCAGATCCATCAAAGAATCCGGAGTTCTCTGTTCTTAATTATCCTGATGTCGTCTACACATGGAAAGAACCTCAGAAGTTCGAGATGTATCCTTATGAAAATCCGATACCTGCTGACTGTAATCAGTCTTCTATTGGAGACTGCTGTCTTATCGCATTCATGGCTACCTTGTCTTATAGTGCTCCAGATTTTATTAAGAGTATTATAAAGGAGGTTCCAGGTGGATATGAGGTTACTATGTATGACCCTAAGGGAAAGGCTATTGCAGTAGGAGTAAGTAAGGAGTTTGTTCATCAGGGAACCACTCTGCCTGCATGTAAGAGTAAGAATAATGTTGCCTGCTGGAGTACGGTGATGGAGAAGGCTACCATGAAGTACCTTCAGATCTTCCCTTATTGCAAGTATTTGAGAGGTATCCCTACAGATATCGCAGCAGCAATCTTTACTGGTGATGGAGAAGGATTCTGGTTCTATCCAAATACTGGAATCAGTGGAAAGGAGCAGAAGAAGATTGTTAATGTACTCTTGAAGAAGGGATATGGAGTCGTTGGAGGTTTCCAGAAACAGGACGTTCAGGTGGATGATGTGACCAAGTCTCTTCCTTCTCATGCCTACAGTTTCTTCCCGGCTCAGAAGCAGGATGCTCTCTTCAGTATGAGAAACCCTTGGGGAAGCTGCTATGGTGGCAATGGTGCAGGAGCAGATAGAGATGGTATGATGAATGTATATGACGACGGAAGAATTCCTCCGATTCTTGATATCAGAATCGTGAGCCTTGGTGCTGCACGCGAATATCTTGTCAAGCATTTCGCTCCATACTATCCTCCTCAGTATAATACTAAGGCTGTTGAGGATTACTCAGAGTACGAAAGAGGATATGATAATATCTTTTAATTAAAGATTGTAATTTATATTGAGCCCCGAAGGTTTTGCTTTCGGGGCTTTGTTGTGTAAATGAGGTAGTTACTTAAATTAAAATTTTGTCAAACCAAAAATTATTTGTACCTTTGCACCCCCTATGAACTTTAGGGATCGCAATTAATTTAGTATTAACCATTTAAACAAACAAGACAGTGGAGACACAGAGTTACAAAACAGTTTATGCGAATCCGCAGACTGTAACAAAAGGCTGGGTTGTTATCGATGCAACTGACTTGGCTCTTGGCCGTCTTGCTTCCAGAGTAGCGCTAGTTCTTCGTGGTAAGAACAAGCCTTACTTCACTCCTAACCAGGATTGTGGTGATAACGTTATCATCCTTAATGCTGACAAGGTGAAGCTTACTGGTAAGAAGATGACTGACAGAGTATACGTTCGTCACACAGGTTATCCAGGTGGACAGCGTTTTACTACGCCTAAGGAGATTCTTGCAAAGAAACCTACCGAGCTAGTAAGGAGAGCTGTTAAAGGCATGCTCCCTAAGAATCGTCTTGGTGACAAGCTTATCAAGAACCTATACCTATATGTAGGTAACGAGCACCCTCACCAGGCACAGCAGCCAAAAACAATTAAGTTGAACGAAATTTAAAGCAGAGCATGAAAGTAGTAAACGCCCTTGGAAGACGTAAATCAGCAGTCGCTCGCGTGTATTTGACACCAAACGGAACAGGCAAAATTACTATTAATGGTCGTGAACTCACAGATTACTTCAAAGAGGGCACTCTCCAGTATATCGTAAACCAGCCATTCGAGGTGACAAAAACAGTTGCTCAGTTTGACGTAAAGGCTAACCTCGACGGAGGTGGAATCAAAGGTCAGGCAGAGGCTCTACGCCTAGGTATCGCTCGCGCACTTTGCGAGGTGGATGCAGAGGCTTACAGAACTCTACTTAAGAAAGAAGGATTCCTTACACGTGATGCACGTGAAGTTGAGCGTAAGAAACCTGGTCAGCCTGGCGCACGCCGTCGCTTCCAGTTCTCTAAACGTTAATCGATTAGGAATACTGATTTACAAAAAGCACAATTTCTGTTTAAATTGTCAGGACCATTGCGGAAGATGCGAATCCTCCCTTGCTTCTTGAAATTGCAGAAGTTGCGGAAAATCCTCAGACCGGCATAGCCGCTACTGACGGATTGATGAAAAGAGCCCGACAGGCCCGGCAAAAACCTGAAGGGATAATAAAAACCAACAAAGAAAAAATTAAAATGCCAAGAACAAATTTCCAAGAATTGCTTGATGCAGGTGTTCACTTCGGACACTTGGCGAGAAAGTGGAATCCTAAAATGGCTCCTTATATCTTCATCGAGAGAAACGGAATCCACATCATCGACTTGCATAAGAGTATTGTAAAGATCGATGAGGCTGCCAACGTACTTAAGCAGCTAGCACGCGCTGGCCGTAAAGTGCTTTTCGTGGCAACCAAAAAACAGGCTAAAGACATCGTTGCTGAGAAAGCAGGCGCTGTAAATATGCCTTACGTGACAGAGAGATGGGCAGGTGGTACTCTTACTAACTTCCCGACAATCCGTAAAGCTGTCAAGAAAATGAATACCATCGACAAGATGATTGAGGATGGTACATTCAACACACTAGCAAAGCGTGAGCGCCTTCAGGTGACTCGCCTTAGAGCTAAATTGGAGAAGAACCTTGGTTCAATCAAAGATTTGAACCGCCTTCCTTCAGCCCTTTTCGTAGTGGACGTACAGAAAGAGGCAAATGCTGTTAAAGAAGCAAATCGCCTTAACATTCCGGTTATTGCAATGGTTGATACTTGTTGCGATCCTACTCCAATTGACTACGTAATTCCGGCTAACGATGACGCAGCTAAGTCTATCGCTCACATCATGGACGTACTTTGCGGCGCTATCTCAGAGGGTTTGAACGAGAGGAAGCTAGAGAAGGAGAAAGAGGTTGCTCCAGAGGCAGAGGAGAAGACAGCAGGAAAGAAGCTTCGCGCACGTAAGGGCGCTAAGCCAGCAGAAGTTGCTGCTGAGTAAGTTTACCAATAACAATTAAAATCTATACGACAATGGAAATCAAAGCAGCAGATGTAGCAAAGCTACGTGCAATGACTGGCGCAGGTATGATGGATTGCAAGAAGGCTCTAGTAGAGGCTGAGGGCGATTTCGAGCGCGCACAGGCGATTATCCGCGAGAAAGGTAAACTAGTTGCAGCAAAACGTGCAGACCGTCAGACAACTGAGGGTGCAGTTGTATCAAGAGTAAACGGAACAAAGGCTGTTCTTGTTTGCCTTGGTTGTGAGACTGACTTCGTTGCTAAGAACGAGGAGTTCAAGGCACTTGCTGAGGCTATCGCAGATGCAGCTATCGCAGCATTCCCAGCTGATGCAGCAGGTCTTTTGGCTACTACAATGGCTAACGGTGAGACAGTTGAGGCTGCTATCACTCAGCAGACTGGTAAGACTGGTGAGAAGCACAGTCTAGTTTCATACGAGGCTGTAGAGGCTCCATTCATCGCTGACTACATCCACAAGATCAACGGTAAACTAGGTGCTCTTGTTGGTTTCAACAAGGAGGTATCTAATGAGGTTGCTCGTGGACTAGCAATGCAGGTTGCTTCAATGAAGCCAGTTGCTATTTCAGCACAGGACTGTCCTCAGGAAGTTATCGACAACGAGCTTAAGACTGCAGTTGAGAAGACTAAAGAGGAGCTTGTACAGAAGGCTGTTGATTCAGCTCTTAACAAGGCTGGTATCAACCCTGCACACGTTGATAGCGAGGCTCACATCGAGTCTAACATGTCTAAGGGATGGATCACTCCAGAGCAGGCTGAGCAGGCTCGTGAGATCATCAAGACAGTTTCTGCAGAGAAGGCAGCTAACCTTAACGAGGGCATGGTTCAGAACATCGCTAAAGGTCGTCTTCAGAAGTTCTTCAAAGAGAACACACTTGAGGAGCAGGCATACCAGATGGGCGATGGCAAGACTTCTGTAAAAGACGTTCTTGCAGCAGCTGACGCTGAGGCTAAGGTTGTAGCATTCAAGAGAATCTCTCTTAACGACTAATTTCAAGCCAGCTTGATAAGATAGGGCAGACTTCGGTCTGCCTTTTTTTGTGCCTATGGATTTCAGCAGGTGTAAATCTGCTATGATGGAAGTTTTTGTCACTTGTATAAAACAAAAAAAGCAACCGTTTTGAACGATTGCTTTTCTGTGTCGGGGTACCAGGACTCGAACCTGGGACCCTCTGGTCCCAAACCAGATGCGCTAACCAACTGCGCCACACCCCGATTGTTTTGTTTTGGGATTGCAAAGATACTAACATTTTTTTATTCTGCAAATATTTTTTAGAAAAAATTATTATTTTTGACTTTTATTAGTAAAAAATCTCAGAAATGATAAAAGCGACGGATATTAAGAAGTCTTTTGGATCACTATGTGTCCTTAAAGGAGTAAATTTTAGTGCAGATAAGGCAGAGGTTGTCTCTATTATGGGCGCCTCTGGAGCAGGTAAGTCTACCTTGCTCCAGATTCTAGGTACCTTGTCAACTCCTGATTCAGGAAAACTTGAGATTGATGGAATAGATGTGACTTCTATGTCTCAAAATGAACTGGCTGACTTCAGAAATGCTAAAATAGGTTTCGTTTTTCAGTTCCATCATCTTCTACCTGAGTTTACGGCCCTTGAGAATGTCATGATTCCAGCATTGATCGGAAAAAAGTCAGAGAAGCAGATAAAGTCCAGGGCCTTGGAACTTCTTACTGAACTCGGACTTAAGGACAGGGTTTCGCATAAACCATCAGAACTATCTGGAGGTGAGCAGCAGCGTGTCGCTATTGCCAGGGCTTTGATAAATGACCCTAAAATCATTTTTGCTGATGAGCCTTCTGGTAATCTGGACAGCGTGACTAAGGAGGAGATCCACAAGCTTTTCTTTACATTGCGTGATAAGTTTGGTCAGACCGTGATTATCGTAACCCACGATCCTGATTTAGCAAAGATGTGCGACAGGTCATTGTTTATGAGAGACGGGCAATTCTCTGTTTAATATGGCTGATTTCAGATTCAAGCATTTTGTCGTTTCAAATGAACGTTCTGCTATGAAGGTGAACACTGATGGTGTTCTCCTTGGCGCTCTGATGTCATTAGAGAGTGAAGATAGGACTGTGCTTGACGTCGGAACAGGTACTGGAACTATTGCTCTGATGGCAGCCCAGCGACTGAGTGATCTTGCTGAGGACTTCACAGTTCATGCAATAGATATAGATGAACCTTCTGCGCAAGAGGCTCAAATGAATTTTGAGCGATCTCCGTGGTCTTCTTCTTTGAAAGCCTATCATTTGTCTTTGGAAGATTATCAGGAAACTCTCGATCCTTTATTTAAGTTCGATCTTATATGCTCGAATCCTCCATATTTTGAGAATTCTCTTCAAGCTCCGGAGCAGCGTAGAAATGCGGCCAGGCATACTTCTTCTCTATCTTATAGGGAATTGATCTCCTTTGCCTCAGAAAGGCTCTCTGATAGTGGAAGAATAGCTTTTGTGCTTCCTTCAGAAACAAGGGATGAACTCTGTCGATATGCTAGGATGCATTCGCTTTTCCCATCCAAAATAACAAGCATCAGGACTGTGCCAAGGAAGGCTCCATCTCGTATTGTAGCTGAATTTACAAGACAAAGACAGGATACCCAAGAGGATATCCTTACAATACAAGATGAGGGCAAGTATACTTCACAGTATCTTGCCCTCGTGGGGAATTTTTTACTTCTTAGGCTGTAATTTGTGGAGGAGGTGGCGCTTAAAACCTTCCTCTGCCATATATGCCTTTGCTATTTTTTCAACAGGAATGACTCCTTTAAGAAGAGTGCTCATTGATAGCTCTACTTTATGAGCATTTTTCAAGGCCTCTTCGTAGACCTTCATTTTCTGTTCTACTTCCTTAGAGTCTTTACCTTCTTTTATGGCGTTGTCCATATCCTTGAAGGCATGTCTTACTTCTTTCCAAGCCTTGTCCTTCTTTTCTGCAAAAGAATTGTATACAGGCCAGAATACCTGTGCCTCTTCAGGTGTAAGATTCAGTTCTGTGGTGAAGTATGCAATCTTTTCTGCAAGCATCTTCTCCTTGAAACCGTTATGGTCTTTATCTTTACCATGCTGCTGAGCATTCATTGCTGCTGGAATCAGAAGCATAGTGGAAATTATAAGTATAAGTGTCTTTCTCATAATCCTATTCGTTTGTCAAATTTTCAATATTTGCTCCAGAGTCAATCAGATATGCGATGATATCTTCCTCAGAAAGCTCTGTTTCAATGCCCTCGGAAAAATAGTTGCTGATATCATTTGAGTTTGAACTTAAGTAGAACAGCATGTTCTCATAATCTTCGTCGTATGAGGCTGATCTGTTGTTGTATATAAGTCCTGTTGCAACGATTACAGCAATTGTAGCTGCAGCTGAAATGTACTGCACTGGCTTGAATCTCTTTATGACAGCTTTCGGTGATTCCGAAATCTTCGAAAGCTCAGCTGCCTTAGATTCAAAGTAGCCTTCTGGAGTGCTGAATGGCATGTTTTTCAGCTCTCTTCTTTCGAGTATGTCCGGTTTTTGTCTCATATTATATTCAATATCTGCGTGTTAGACAATCTGGAAGTATAAAGGTTTAAAACTTTTTCTGCAATTCTTCTTTAATTTTTGTGTATGCATGGTGATATGAGGCTTTAAGTGCTCCGACTGAAGTTCCAAGAATCTCGGAAATCTCTTCATATTTGAGTTCGTCGAAGTATCTCATATTGAATACCAGGCGTTGCTTCTCAGGAAGTCTCTGTATTGCCTTGTGAAGTTCTCTTTGCAACTCGTCACCATTAAAAGACGGATCATCGTCGATTTTTGAAGCCAACTTTTCAGTGTAGTCCTCAAGTGAAAATATTGAGCGGATCTTTTGTTTTCTCAGGTGGTTGAGGGTCTCATTGGTGGCTATCTTCCATAACCACGTAAAAAGCCGCGCTTCCTCTCTGAAAGAAGGAAGTGCGGCCCAAATTTTCACATATACATCTTGTAGAAGGTCGTCAGTGTCTTCGTGAGAACATGTAAATCTGCGGATATGCCAATACAGACGCTCAGAGTATGTGCTGACAATCTCTTGGAATGCCTGCTCTCTTTTTCCTGAATGAAAAAGCTCTATGATCTCTCTGTCTGTCATCAATCGCTTTGTAATATTCAGGATTTAAGACACCGGTAGAAGATGAAAGTTTAATTCCAGAGTCTTATTTTCTGGAAATAGCCTTCTTCGCTGCCTCTATGATGTGTGCTGCGTCCAATCCGTATGCTGCGAGAAGTTCGCCAGGAGTACCTGTCTGTCCGAAGGTGTCGCCTCCATTAACGAACTCGACAGGTGCCGGGCATCCCTGTGCCAATGCGCCTGCGATAAGTTCGCCAAGTCCACCTGCCATATTATGCTCCTCCGCGCATACTGCTGCACCTGTTTTCTTTACTGATGCAACCACGGCCTCATAATCAAGAGGTTTGATTGTCGCGATGTTTACGACCTCAGCACTGATGCCCTCTGCCTCAAGTGCCTCACATGCCTGGAGTGCCTCCCATACCATGTGGCCTGTTGCAAATAGAGTTACGTCAGTTCCCTCGTTGAAAGTGATGGCCTTACCGATCTCAAATTTCTGGTCTTCCGGTGTGAAGTTTGCCCAACCTGGACGGCCGAAACGAAGGTATACCGGTCCTACGTGGTCTACAGCTGCAAGAGTTGCTGCCTTTGTCTGATTGTAGTCGCATGGGTTGATGACAACCATGTTAGGAAGTGCACGCATGAGTGCGATGTCCTCCATTGTCTGGTGTGTCGCTCCATCCTCTCCCACTGTAAGTCCGGAGTGTGATGCTGCAATCTTCACGTTTGTGTTTCCGTATGCTACTTCCTGACGGATCTGGTCGTATACGCGGCCTGTTACGAACTCAGCGAATGAACCGATGAAAGGAACTTTGCCTGTGATTGCAAGACCTGCTGCAACTCCGACCATGTTGGCCTCTGCAATTCCGCACTGGATGAACTTGTCCGGATTCTCCTCGATGAACTTGTCCATCTTTAGAGATCCTGTCAAGTCTGCTGAAAGTGCTACGATGTTAGGATTCTTCTTGCCTGCCTCGTGTAGTCCGGCTCCAAAGCCTCCGCGAGTGTCTTTCTTGCCTGTGTCGATATATTTTTTCATTGTGTTCTTCTTAGTGGGTTATTAATAGTCTCCAAGGGTTTCTTCAAGCTGTGCAAGAGCCTTCTGTGCAAGCTCCTCTGATGGAGCCTTACCATGCCACTCGCATGTACCTGCCATAAAGTCAACGCCCTTACCCATATCTGTTTTCATAAGGATCATCACTGGCTTCTCCTTGCCTGTGCACTCCTTAGCCTTTGCATATGTATCAAGGATAGCCTCGAAGTCATGGCCGTCACACTCAAGAACAGTCCATCCGAACACTTCCCACTTAGCCTTCAAGTCTCCTAGACCAGCCACGTTGTCAACGTGACCGTCAATCTGCTGACCGTTCCAGTCTGTGATAGCGATAAGGTTGTCGATCTTGTGGTGGCTTGCGAACATTGCTGCCTCCCAGATCTGTCCTTCCTCAGTCTCGCCGTCTCCGATCATCACGTAAACAAGGTTCTCGTCCTTGTCCATCTTTTTACCGAGGGCGAAACCAGCTGCTGCTGACAGACCCTGTCCAAGTGAACCTGATACCTGAGAAACACCAGGAAGACCTCTTTCTACGCAAGGGTGACCCTGGAGTCTTGTACCGAATTTTCTGAATGTTGCAAGCTCGCTTACAGGGAAGTAACCTGTTCTGGCCAAAAGAGAGTAGTATACAGGAGTAACATGTCCTGCAGAAAGAATGAATACATCGCTGCCTTTGCCATCGCGTGTCCAAGTCTTAGGGTCGTGGTTCATTACATTGAAGTAAAGCGCAGCTAGGAAGTCAGTGCTGCTCATTGAGCCTCCCGGGTGGCCAGACTTGGCTGATGTAACCATTCTGATGATGTCTCTTCTGACCTGTGAAGAGATCTTTTTCAATTCGTCAACAGTTGCCATATGGATGTGTTATTATATTATTATTGATTTTTTTCGATTAGTTACTGTATTCCAATCTCCAAAAATACGAAAAAGTTTCATTATTTATTATCTTTGCAGTGATTATCATAGAAAACGAATGAAGAAAACTAGAAATTTCTGTATTATTGCCCATATTGACCATGGTAAGAGTACCTTGGCGGATAGAATGTTGGAGGTAACCAACACTCTAAGCAATAGAGATATGGAGAATCAGGTCCTTGATTCCATGGACCTAGAAAAGGAAAAAGGAATTACCATCAAGAGTCATGCGATCCAGATGGATTACAAGTATAAGGGTGAAACATATACTTTGAATCTCATCGATACTCCGGGTCACGTTGACTTTTCATACGAGGTGTCTCGCGCGATTGCATCTTGTGAGGGTGCTCTGCTTGTAGTGGATGCAACTCAGGGAGTTCAGGCTCAGACTATCTCGAACCTATACCTTGCAATCGAGCATAATCTTGAGATCATTCCTGTCTTGAACAAGATTGATGTGGATTCTGCTATGGTTGACGTTGTCAGCGATCAGATCATCGACCTTCTTGGTTGTGATTATGATGATATCCTTAAGGCTTCTGGAAAGACCGGTGAGGGTGTTCCTGAGGTGCTTGATGCCATCATCGAAAGAATTCCGGCTCCGCAGGGTGATCCGGAGGCTCCTGTCCAGGCCTTGATCTTTGACTCTGTGTTCAACTCTTTCAGAGGTATCATTGCATATTTCAAGGTTGTCAACGGTTCCATCAGGAAAGGCGATAAGGTAAAGTTCTTCAACACAGGTAAGGAGTATGAGGCGGATGAGGTAGGAGTTCTTAAGATGAAGCTTTGTCCAAAGGATGAGATCCCATGCGGAAGCGTAGGATATATCATCTCTGGAATCAAGACTGCTGCTGAGGTGAAGGTGGGTGATACCATCACAAAGGTTGAGAGACCTTGTCAGGAGGCAATTGCAGGATTTGAGGAGGTCAAGCCTATGGTCTTTGCGGGAATGTACCCGGTTGAGACAGACCAGTATGAGGAGTTGAGGGCTTCTTTGGAGAAGTTCCAGCTTAATGATGCTTCTTTGGTCTTTGAGCCGGAGTCATCTCTTGCCCTTGGTTTCGGTTTCCGTTGTGGCTTCTTGGGTCTTCTTCATCTTGAAATCGTTCAGGAGAGACTTTATCGTGAGTTTGGAATGGATGTCATCACAACTGTTCCTAACGTTTCGTACAAGGTGTATACAACCCAGGGTGATGTTCTTGACGTACATAACCCTTCCGGTTTGCCACCGGTGACTTTGATCAGCAAGATCGAGGAACCATATATCAGGGCTCAGGTCATTTCTAAGGCAGACTTTTATGGCCCTATCATGAAACTTTGTCTTGAGAAGAGAGGAATGCTTATCAATCAGCATTATATCACAGCTGACAGATTGGAGCTTACATACGAGATGCCTTTGTCTGAGATCGTGTTTGACTTCTATGATAAGTTGAAGTCTATCTCTAAGGGTTATGCTTCATTTGACTACCATGTAATCGGCTTTAAGGAGGCTAAGCTTGTGAAGCTTGATATTCTTCTTAACGGTGAACCTGCCGACGCTCTGTCAACTTTGATTCATCAGGATCATGCATATGACTTTGGTCGCAAGATCTGTGAGAAGCTTAAGGAGCTCATCCCACGTCAGCAGTTTGATATTGCAATTCAGGCCGCGGTAGGTGCAAAGATCATTGCCCGCGAGACTGTAAAGGCTGTGAGAAAGGATGTGACGGCAAAATGTTACGGAGGTGATATCTCGCGTAAGAGAAAACTTCTTGAAAAGCAGAAGCAGGGAAAGAAGAGAATGCGTCAGATCGGAACAGTCGAGGTTCCACAGTCTGCTTTCATGGCAGTTCTCAAACTTGACTAGACATATAAGCAAAAATAACGTCCGATTCACATCGGACGTTATTTTTACCTCAATTATTCATTGAGACGAATAAGATTCTTAACCGAAGGCAAAGATGGCCCTTTTGTAAGGTTCTTTAGTTGTTGAAATTGTTGTTTTTTTTGTTGTTTTAGCTGTTGTAGCAGCTTAAATCAAGTGTTTTATATAAATATCATGAAGTTTTTGAAGATTGTTTCAGCTGTTGTTTTAGGTCTGTTGTTGGCTTCTGCCGACTATAAAGTCGATCTTTGGATCTATGTTTTCAGTGTCCTTACAGCGTCTTCTTTCTATCTGGTTTCAAGGAGAGATCCAAAGATGAAATGGATGTCTCTGGCTCTTTATGCTGTTTCAGCCTTGGTGCTGATTGTTTCTTCATTTGGAACCTTGTTCTGCCTTGACTCGTTTGTCTTCATGATATTCGGAGTCGTGGGATATAGACTTGCTGCTGCAGAAAAACAGGATAGTGCAGTCTGGAAAAAAGTTCTTTCAGGACTCTTTATTTATGGTATTGTTCCTGTCCTTGCAGCATATTTTCTTTCTACTCACTATCTTCAACCAAAGCTTCTTCTTCCTGCACTTGGTTTTGGTCTATTGGCTTCTATTAAAGAATGCAGTACCGGAAAATATTATAAGCCTGCCTTTGCGGTTCTTTTTATCATGGCTTGGGCCTCATTAACGGCTTATACTTTCCTTAGGATTCATGATATATGGCATTATCTCTATCTTCTGATCTTGCCTGTCTTCATATATGAGTTCGTGAAAATAATAAAAGGAGGGCAGCTTACCCTCCTATATGACTTGTCTGCAGTTCTTCTTGCAGTCTTATATGGCTTTGGATTCATTGCCTTCCTTCTTTAATTAAGGTACAGGGTCATAACCACTGCCTCCCCATGGATGGCATCTGAGAATACGCCTTATGGTCAGATATAATCCTTTGAAAGGCCCGTGCTTGCGGAAGGCCTCAAGTGCGTATTGTGAGCATGTCGGTGTGAATCTGCATGCAGGGGGAGTGAAAGGCGAGATGCACTTTCTATAGAACATTATCAGAACTATGAACGGAAAGATTGCAATCTTTCTGATAGCTGCCTTAAGCCTTGCCTTGTCCATTTTCTGATATGTTTTTAATGATATTTTCTATAGACGAATATATTGTCTGATAGTCCAGAACTTCTTTTGTATTGTACATAAAAAGCACATCAGTGCCGGCAGGAAGACCATTCTTAAGTCTTCTGTATGCCTCTCTGATGCGCCTTTTCAGCAAGTTTCTTTTTACTGCCCTCTTGAAGAATCTCTTAGATACTGAAACCATCATTCTAGGATGATCTTCCTGTGTTTCAGTATAATAGCAGTATCTGAATCCTGGAACCTTACCGTGACGACCCTTGGCAAGCAAAACAGAAATACTGTTCTTGCCATGCAGTCTTTCAGACTTCGAAAGGGTGTTCTGTACGGTAGGCGTTTCCATAGTTTATGATTGTTTCTCTAGTGTCAGCTCAAGTCCTTTTGCAACTGATGGAACCTGAGGAGTAGGACCGCAAAGCTCAACTGTCAATCCTGCGTCCTGGATAGCCTGCTCTACTGATTTTCCGTAAGCGAAGAACTTGATGTTCTCCTGCTTGAACTCAGGATAGCTCTCGTAGAGTGACTTTACGTCTGCTCTGTTGTAAAGAACCACCATGTCGTATTTGCTGATGTCAGTCTGCTTGAGATCCTGATATACAGGTTTTACAAAAACACAGCTCTGAAAATCAAGACCACTTGTCTCAAAGGCCTTTACCAGACCACTGTTAGGAGCATCCTCCGAAGTCGCAATAAGGAACTTCTCTCCTTTGTGCTTGGTGCCGATCTGAGCGATTACAGATGATGGTGTTCCGTCTCCAAAGAAGATTTTTCTTTTTCTATATACGATGTGTTTCTGCAGATACATGGCAACTGCCTCTGTAGTACAGAAATACTTCATTCCCTCAGAAACTTTGATTCGAAGTTCTTCACAAAGCTGGAAAAAGGCGTCAATCATTGTTCTTGATGAGAAAATGACAGCTGTGAAATCTGTAATGTTGATTCTGTGAGATCTGAACTCTCTTGAAGTTAGAGGCTCGATTACGAAGAATGGCTGAAAATCAATTGTTACTCCGTACTTCTCAATTACCGACGAATATGGGTTTGCTGCCGAAGGCGCCTTCTGTGAAATTAGAATGTTCTTAATGCTCATTTTATCTTTACTTTCTCAAGTTAGGTTAACTGCTACAAGGTAGCTGCTGCCACGAGTAGACCCGTAGGCAAAATTTCGAGGGCGCAAAGATACAAAATAGAACTGAATACGGGGCAAGACTTTACAAAAATTTGTGTTTTTCTTATCAAAAAGATGGAATACGTAAGTCCTAATACATAATAAATTATAGTTTTAAGGAGCTCTTTTTCCATATTAAAAAGGGCGCAGATGCCACTGCTGGCAAGGATTACTATGGTTGCTGTCAGAAAGAAGGTATAACCGATACCATTAAGGATTCCATAGTTGCGGTTTGACAGTCTTTCAGGTCTGATTATATGAAAGACTCCGATTCTGAACAGATGGTAAAACAGGAAAGTGCCAAGGAGTATCAGAAATCTTATTTCTATAGACATGTTCCGGATCAATGAGGGATTCCAGATTTCCAGACTTGTCATGCAGAGAACGAAGGGTACGACCATAAGGGCTGCCACTGCGTTCTTGTCTCTTCTGAGTTTGACACTATCTTCAAGGTTGATTGTTTCCTTGGAGCGGAACAGGCAGGCCATCAGTGACGGTAGGAGGCCTGCGATTCTTTTAATGCATAGAATTGATATTACAGCAAAAGCAACCGTGATGCCACTTAAGAGGGGAGAGTCTATGAATGAGGAGGATTCAACAAGATTCCCGGAGATGCTGTTCTCCGAGGTGAGATGTGTCGTGCATGTGACGAAGGCCTCATCCATAGGATGTGAGTTCACGCCAAGCACGTATGTTGAATCCTGCACCGTCATTTTCTTGTGATGTTATTTTATCAGTTTCCTCTTTTTGCCTTGTAGCCCATTGATGTGAGCAGGGTGACAACCTTGTCGCGAAGGTCGCCCTGGATGGTGATTTCTCCGTCCTTTGCACTTCCGCCGACACCGCATTTGACTTTCAGTGTCTTGCCGAGTTCCTTAAGGTCTTCGTCGCTGCCGATGAATCCTGTGATGAGGGTGACCTGTTTGCCTCCTCTGTTGCGTCTGTCGATGCCTACGATGAGCTTCTGTTTATCTGGTGGGAGGGTTTCCACTACCTCTTGCTCTTCCTCCTCAAAGACAAAGTCAGGGTTGGTGGAAAATACTACTCCTAGTCTCTTTTTCCAATCGTTGTCTGCCATATATCCTTCAATTTTAGTAAAATGCCTTATATCTAAGGTGTTATTTTTGCAAATATAGCGATTCTCTTCGTATATTTGCCCGTTTAGAGCCTACAGACAGGCAAATTGATCTGAAAAATTACAAATAAATGGATAATAAGAAATTTAACTTTTGGAGCAGAATAGCGGCGACTGCTGTCTTTGTGATTTCTGCTTTGACCTATCTTCTGACTCTGGAACCGACTGCCTCTTTCTGGGATTGCGGAGAGTTCATTGCATCGTCATATAAGCTTGAGGTGGGACATCCTCCGGGAAACCCTGTATTCCAGCTTATTGCCAGATTCTTTACAATGTTTACAGACGGACAGGGTGCTGCCGTGGCTGTAAATGCGGTGAGTGCCTTGTGTTCAGCGCTTACCATCTTCTTCCTTTATCTGACAACAGTCTTCTTGACCCGTCGTCTTATCAAGCCAGAGGAGGATGGTACATATAAACCTGCAAAGGCTCTTGCTGTAATAGGCTCAGGTGTTGTTGCTGCCCTTGCTTATACCTTTACCGATACTTTCTGGTTTTCAGCTGTAGAGGGTGAGGTGTATGCGATGTCCTCGCTCTTCACCGCCCTTGTCTTCTGGGCGATGACCAAGTGGTATGACCAGGCAGATGAACCTTATGCCAACAGATGGCTCGTGCTTATCAGCTTCCTGATGGGTCTTTCAATCGGAGTTCATCTTTTGAACCTTCTTGCCATTCCTGCGATTGTGTTCATGTATTACTATCGCAAAAATGAGGATAAGGAGTTCACTTTCAAGGAGTGTGTCAAGATCTTCTGTGTTTCGGTGGTGATTCTTGGAGTGATCCTGTTCGGAATCATTCCTTTCTTGCCAAAGTTTGCGGCATATTTCGACCTCTTCTTTGTGAATACCCTGGGACTTCCATATAATGTGGGCGCGGCTTTCTTCATGGTAGCCCTGCTTGCACTATGCTTCTGGGGCATGTTCCATACCCTGAAGACAAACAAGGTCTTCCTGAATACTGTTCTTCTTTGCTTCACTACTATCGTGATCGGATTCTCAATCTTCACAATTGTCATCATCCGTTCTGACGCAAAGACTCCTACGAACGAGTATCAGCCAGATAATCCTTTCACCTTGGTCCGCTACCTTAGCCGTGAGCAGTATGGAAGTACTCCGCTCATCTATGGACAATACTTCGGCGCTCCTTGCACAATGGAGTCAAACGAGTACTGGGCTCCTATGGATGGAAAGTACATCAAGACTCAGGGACAGGGAATCCTTAAGTATGAGCCTTCAGGAAAGATGCTTTTTCCAAGAATGTGGAATGGCCTCGACCCTAAATATGTAGACTTCTACAAGAGCTATATAAATAAAGGAAAGACAATCAAGGGCGCAGACGAGAAGAAGCCAAGCTTCGCAGATAACATGAGATTCTTCTTTGACTTCCAGCTAAACTGGATGTACTGGAGATATTTCATGTGGAACTTCGTCGGCAGACAGAACGACATCCATAGTCCTTCGCCAGGAGACCTCTTCATCGGCAACTGGGAATCAGGAGTCAAGTTCATCGATGACTTCAGACTCGGCGACCAGAGCGACGCCCCAGCATATCTGAAGGAAAACAAGGGCAAGAACCACTACTACTTCCTGCCGCTCATCCTCGGAATCATCGGCATCTTCTTCCAGTTCGCACGCGACAAGCGCGGATCTTGGCTCACCTTCCTCATGTTCTTCATGACCGGAATAGCCATCGTCATCTACCTCAATCAGCCGCCGTACCAGGTGCGCGAGCGAGACTACGCATACGCAGGATCATTCTACTTCTTCGCAGTGTGGATCGGAATGGCAGTCGCAGCCATCTTCGCATGGGTGAACGAACTTCTGGAAATCAAGGGACGCGAAAAATTCGCACTTGCATCATCAGCGCTCATCTTCATCCTCTGTCTTCAGGTGCCAGTGCTTATGGCAGCAGAGAACTGGGATGACCATGACAGAAGCAACCGCTACACAGCAGTTGAAATGGCGAAGAACTACCTTAATTCCGTAGGGGAGAACGGAATCCTTATCACTCATGGAGATAATGATACCTTCCCTGTATGGTATGCCCAGGAGGTTGAGGGAGTGAGACCGGATGTCAGAATCTGTAATACATCCCTACTTGGAACAGACTGGCATATCGATCAGATGAAGTATGCTGTAAATGAGTCTGCTCCACTTGATCTTGCAGTAGGACTAGATCAGTATCTATATGGTACAAATGAATTTGTTCCTATTTATGACACAAGAAATCAGGTGATTCCTATATCTGACGTCATGCGCGTCTTCCGCCATCCGGAGGCAAAGGTTACAATGGAGAGCGGCAGAAAGGTGGACTACATAATGTCCCACAAGATATCTATGCCTGTTAACAAGGAGAATATCATCAAGTATGGTATTCTTGACGAGAAATATCGTGATATCATTCCAGATGAGATTATTCTTACAATGTCACCAGATAAGAATTATATCACTAAGCCAGAACTCTTTATGTTGGATCTTCTGTCTCAGTACAATTGGGACAGACCTATCAATGTCTTGAGCATGGGCGGTGACTTGAATATCGGCATAAAGGAATATCTTATGTATGAGGGTTTCTCATTCAAGTTTGTGCCTGTCAAGAACAAGACAAGTTCATACGAGGTAGGTTTTGCTGATGTGGACAAGCTTTATGATATGATGAAGAATACCTATAGCTGGGATGCTCTTAAGCGCACAGACTATTTCGTAGACTATCAGAATATCTTTACATTCTGTGGCGTACTTCCTCAGAGAGCCATCTTTGTAAATGTTGCAAATAAACTTCTCGAGATCGGTGATGCTGAGAGAGCAGTAGAGATGCTTGATATGTGTCAGGACTGTGTTCCTGTTGAGAACTATCCTCTGGATCTGTCTTACCTGGGTCTCAGCAACGAGAGGATGGTTGTCAAGATGATTGACTCTTACTTCAATGCCGGAGCTCCAGACAGAGCTCTTGACCTGGCAAGCAGACTTACTGATGAGCTGTTGGTGTCGGCTAATTTCTTCCTTAAGTTCTATGACTTTGCCAGAAGAGATTTTGAAGATGCCTGTTCGTTGATCTATATCACTACCGATATGCTTGCTGAGCGAGGTTACAATGAAGCTGCCCAGACTGTAGAGTCAAAAGTTGAGGCTATGATCAAAGCTTATACTGAAGAATAAGAATGAAAGATTCTCAAATAAAAAAACAGACCTTTTCGGGTCTGTTTTTTTATGCTCATATGTTATGCTTATCTCGAAAGTCTTACCACGACGCTTAGTGGGAGGTTCTTGCCGAATCTGTCCCTAAGTACAAGCTCTCCGAAATCAAGACTCTTGTAGTCGTCTTCTGACTTAAGACCGAAGGCCTGCTTTACTATTGTCTCTCCAAGTACTGCAGAATATCCGTTAGAATAAAGGTTAAGGACCATGAAACTGTCCTTAGGTGCAAGAATCTGCTTTACGCAACCAAGAATATCGAAAAGGCACTCGTCAAGTTTCCATTTTTCTCCATCCGGACCGTGTCCGTATGCTGGTGGATCCAGGATAATGCCCTGATAGACATTTCCTCTCTTTGCCTCGCGCTTGGCAAACTTAAGAGCGTCCTCTACAATCCATCTTACATTGTCAAGGTTGCTCAACTCCATATTGGTCCTTGCCCAGGTGACAACCTGTTTGACTGAGTCAAGATGGGTAACGTCTGCTCCAGCTGCCTTCGCTGCCAAAGATGCAGCTCCGGTGTAAGCGAAAAGGTTAAGTACCTTCGGTTTTGGTTTGCCCTCTTCCCTTGCCTTGTCTACAAGTTCCTTGGTCTTGTTGTAGATATATTCCCAGTTTGAAGACTGCTCAGGGAAGACACCGACGTGCTTGAAAGAAGTAAGTCCAAGGCGTAGCTTGAAATTCAACCCGTCCTGAGCTCCGTTATACCTGATGACCCACTGGTCGTCCATCTTCTTTCTGCGCTCCCATGTGCCGCTATCCTCTTTTCCGGCCTTTCCAAAGCCGGCTCCTGTCTTGAATTTAGTGTGTGTCAGTCTATCCCATTCCCCTGCTGACATGGTCTTGCCCCACAAGGCCTTAGGCTCTGGTCTCGCGAGATAATAATTTCCAAATCTTTCCAGTTTTTCGAAGTCGCCTGAGTCAACTAGTTCGTAGTCTTTCCAGAACTCTCCTGGAGTTTCAATCATCATAATCCATAAATTTTATTACTGCAAAGTTAGTCAAATAACATCAAAATAAAATCTAAATAGTTTCTTATTCGTTGAAAATTACTAAATTTGTGAGTTGAAAACCATAGTCTGTGGTTTTAGAAATGACAAATTATTGTTTAAACAAATAAAATACTATGCAACAGTCAATTGACACTTATGATTTTTCTGGCAAGAAAGCTATTGTCAGAGTAGATTTCAACGTTCCACTAAACGAGAAGTTCGAGATTACTGACGACACTCGTATCCGTGCAGCTATCCCAACTCTTAAGAAAGTTCTTGAGAAAGGTGGTTCACTTATCATCATGTCACACCTTGGTCGTCCAAAGGGCGTAACAGAGAAATTCTCTCTAAAGCACATCCTTGGTCGTGTTGAGGAACTTCTTGGTGCTCCAGTTAAGTTTGCTGCTGACTGTCAGGCTGCTGAGGCTGAGGTTGCTGCTCTTAAACCAGGTGAGGCTCTTGTACTTGAGAACCTTCGTTTCTATGCAGAGGAGGAGGGCAAGCCAAGAGGTGAGTTCGCTTCAGACGAGGAGAAGAAGGCAGCTAAGGCTGCTCTTAAGGAGAGCCAGAAAGGTTTCGTAAAGAAGCTTGCTTCATACGCTGACTGCTACATCAACGATGCATTCGGAACTGCACATCGTGCACACGGTTCAACAGCACTTATCGCTGAGTACTTCCCTAATGACAAGATGTTCGGTTATGTAATGGAGGGTGAGATCAAGGCTATCGACCACGTTCTTAAGACTCCAGAGCACCCTGTAACAGCTATCGTAGGTGGTGCAAAGGTTTCTTCTAAGATCACTATCATCGAGAAACTTTTCGACGCTGTTGACAATATGATCATCGGTGGTGGAATGGTTTACACATTCATCAAGGCTCAGGGTGGTAAGATCGGTCGCTCACTTTGCGAGGACGATCAGATGCAGCTTGCTCTTGATACACTAAAGAAGGCAGAGGAGAAGGGCGTTAAGATTTATCTTTCTAAAGAGGTTGTAATCGCTGATGATTTCTCTAACGATGCTAACACTAAGATCTGTCTAAACACAGAGATTCCTGATGAGTGGGAGGGTATGGACGCAGCTCCAAGCACTCTTGCAACTTGGGAGGAGGTTCTTATGAACTCTAAGACTATCCTTTGGAATGGTCCTGTTGGAGTATTTGAGATCCCAGCTTTCGCTAAGGGTACAAACCGTATCGCTGAGATTCTTGCTAAGGCAACAGAGAATGGCGCATTTACTCTTGTAGGTGGTGGTGACTCAGTAGCAGCTGTAACTCAGATGGGTTATGCTAACAAGGTAAGCTACGTTTCTACAGGTGGTGGTGCAATGCTTGAGTACCTTGAGGGTAAAGAGCTTCCAGGTATCGCAGCTATCCGCAAATAATTATCTGCAGAGATAAGATACAAAGAGAGGATGACCAGGTGGCCATCCTCTCTTTTTTTGCTATGTAGTTTAATTTATTTGCTTTCTTCATCCCAAGGACGCTCGAACGGGCATACTGCGAAGTCTCCGCTCTTGAACAACTTAGCGTTGCAGACCTGGCGACCGTCCACCTTAGTCTTCTCGCTGATGTAGTAATAGCCATCTCCCATAGGACAAAGTCCTGTGCTTCCCCATTTGAAATGCCATCCTCCACATACTGCAACCTGCTCTACCTCACCCTCATGATATGGAACTCCCTCAAGTCCTGCCATAAATGGTTCCTGGGCCATATCAACGGCAAATAGAGTGTAGTTAGGATGTTGAGGTTTCTTTCCTTTATATACGGCAAGGAACATCTTGTTGGTGTATGAGTCGTATGCAAGGTTCTGGACTCCCCAAGTTGTGTTACCTGTCTTTACAAAGTATTTGTGAACAGGTTCTGTGATGTCATCAAGTCTGTAGCATAGAAGTACATTGTACTCATTGTCAATTCTGTCTACATCTCCATACACTCCGTATGCTACGTATAGATACTGCTCTTTAGAACCTTTTGGGCCGAATGCCGGAGCAATAGTGACTCCGTCAATTCCTGAGCAGGCGTATCTGTGGTCGATTTCCTGACCATCAACCGTAACCTTTGCAAGGTAATCCTTCGCAGCCTCCTTGATTTCATGAAGGGTGATCACATCCTCGAACTTCATGTTCATGCCTGTAATCTTGTCGACGTCAATCTCTGCCACGTAAAACTTGCTCTCGTCTCTTGAGTAAGACTCTTTTCCAAGTTTGTCGGAGATGTTTCTTCCGATTACATCATCCTTGCACTCAAGGGATGCATAGACCTTTCTGCTTTCCTTGTTGAATGTCATTGCACCAAGATGGCCGTTGATTCCGTCTACAGAACCTATTATGTTTCCAAGAGTGTCTGTCTTGTAGAATGTGCTTGTGAAAGAGCAATACATGCAATCTTCCTGAGTGTCGTATGCGATGCCCTGCACGTGGAATTTTCCTCCATCGATCTTGATGTGGTCCGGATAGTTGTAAGAACTGCTGCAGCTTGCAAGCACTGCAAGTGCGAGGCCTAATAAAATAGCTTTCATGATAGTTATGGTTTTATACTTCAGCAAAAGTAGTGAAAAATATTTATATTTGTGGTTTATTACTAATACTTGAAATAAGATGCTTAATACACTTGCAATCAATTGGGCGGTAGATCCCGTCATACTTAATCTAGGCTTTCTTGAGTTGAGATGGTACTCGCTTCTTTTTGTTTCCGGCTTTGTTCTTGGCTGGTTTATATTCAAGTGGTTCTTTAATAGGGAAGGAATTCCGGAGTCCTTGTTGGATCCTTTGCTTTATACCCTTCTTATAGGTACAGTAGTAGGTGCTAGATTGGGTCATTGCCTTTTCTATCAGCCAGATTATTATCTTGGTAGTTGGGATGGTTTTTGTGAAATATTCATGCCATGGAAGGGTGGTCTTGCAAGCCATGGAGGTACCATAGCTCTATTCATTGCAATGTGGTGGTTTGCAAAGCATTACGGCAAGAAATATGATTTTGATTTTCTTTGGATTCTGGATCATCTCTGCATCCCAGTCTGCTTTGCCGCCTTCTTCATAAGAATGGGAAATCTCTTTAATTCAGAGATTTATGGAGATTTTACTAATCTTCCTTGGGGTTTCATCTTTGAACTGAGAGGAGAAACCTTGCCTAAGCATCCGACCCAGCTTTATGAGGCCTTAAGTTATCTTATCCTTGGTTTTGTCCTTATATGGGCATATAAGGCAAAGATGGAAAAACTCTATAGAGGCACAATTATAGGTGTGTTCTTCATAGTCCTTTTCGGAATGAGATTTCTTATAGAGTTCATCAAAGAACCTCAGGTCGGATTTGAGGAGACAATGCTTTTGAATATGGGGCAGCTTCTAAGCATACCTTTCATCTTGCTTGGTGTTGTCTTCCTGATCTATGGATTAAAAAAGAAACAGCCTTTCCAGGCTGTTCATCCTACTGGTTTTCGACCTTCGAAGTAAGGGATGTAAGGATATCCTTTCTAAATGCAGAAGGTGAAACGCCAGAATGCTTCTTAAAGAATTTACCAAAGGCGGATTGATCGGCGAAGGATAGCATGTGTGCTACCTGCTGAACTGAATATTCGGGGTTGCGAAGTAGTTTCGCAGCCCTTTGATATCTTGTTCTGGAGATGATTGTGCCAACGGGAACCTTTGTCTGTTTCTTTACTATGAGGGAGAGGTACTGCTTGGATATGAACATCTTGTTGGCGTAGAATTCCACATTGCTTTCTCTCTCGATGTTTTCGTCAAGTATCATCATGAACTGTCTGAAGAGTTCATCAGTCCTCGATATATCAGCCTGCAGTTCCTCATCGCTGTCTCCCATATGTATCCACATGATGTTTACAAAGTCTGTCATAAGGACGGTGTAGAGGGCGTAGTTGAGTTCCTTTATGAAGTGGTGGCTCTTGTTGCCGAGGGCGCCGATTATACGCGATGAACCTTCAACAAGGATATGCATCTGCTCGTCTGATAGGAAGATATTGTGGAGTGCCTGAGATTTACTTACATCTGGGAACCTTGGCTTGAGGTGGGCATTTGTACGGCTGATGTCCATTAGGATTTCGAAACTTACTGATACGAGGTAGGCGTGAAAATCACTGCTGCAGATGCACTCATTGATGTCCGACCACGATGGGAGGATGATGACCTGGTTCTTGTTAAGCGATACCTCAGCTCCATTGATCAGAAGCTTTATGCTTCCGTCTGTGATGAAACCGATGGTCATGAATTTCTGCTTTGTGCTGTCTTCCAGATAGAGGTGGTTCTCTCCTGCAACCTCTGCACCGATCATAAAGTTTTCGATGTAATTGTACTTTATGACCTGCTCTTTTGTGAAAAGTTCTAGAATGTTGTTGTTCATTATCCTGAAATTGATCTGTGGTGGACTTAGGACAGCAAATTTAATACCTATAGTTCATTATTGCGAAAAAAGTTATTCCAAATTACCACTATTAGCAGATTTGACCAATAGTTTGTAATAACGGAATATCGTTTAATGCTTAGGAGGAACGAAATTTGCACCCGGTGAAATTCGCCTTTTTTTTAAGACTATTCAAGAATACTATAGTTTAATTTAATATGAGAAAATCTTTATTTTTATTAACGGCGTTTGCTGCATTCCTTGGAATGTCTGCTGATGCTTCTGCCCAGTTCAAGAAGGGCGCTCAGGAGCAGGAGAAGACAGAGGCACAGCTGATTCTTGAGGAAGTGGAGGCCGCTGAGGTTCCAGTAGCAATTACGCTAGATGAGGCTATAAAGATAGCCTTGAGCGAGAATGTATCAGTCAAGGTGGCTGATCTTGAAATCAAGAGAACTGAGTATGCCAAGAAAGGAACATACGCATCTCTATTCCCTAAGATTGATGGTTCTGGATCTTTCCAGAGAACAATCAAGAAGCAGGTGATGTACATGGATATTGATATGAGTTCAATGATGGGCGGTGCAGCAGGTGGCTCCGGAAGCACAGGTTCCAACAACAGCACAGGTAGCGGCACAACAGGAGGAAACACAACTGGTGGCAGCACATCTGGAAGTTCTTCTTCAAAATCTCCTTCCGGTGGTTTGGAGGTAGGTCGTTACAATACATGGAGTGCTGGTGTTTCTGCTTCAATGCCTCTTGTAAATGCCCAGCTTTGGAAGAGCCTTCAGATCTCAGACATTTCAGTTGAACTTGCAGTGGAGAAAGCACGTTCTTCAAAATTGGAGACTATAACTCAGGTTAAGCAGGCTTATTTCGGAACCCTTCTTGCCAAGGAGGCATTCAATGTATACAAGGAAGTATATGAGAATGCAGTGAAGAACTTTGAGAATATTGAGAAGAAATACAAGGTTCAGAAGGCTTCTGAGATGGAACTTCTTAGAGCAAAGACAACAGTGGCAAATGCAGTTCCTAATGTTTATAATGCAGAGAGTTCTGTGATTCTTGCTTTGTGGCAGCTTAAGGCCGTGCTTGGAGTTGATCTTGATATGAATCTTGATGTGGCTGGTTGCTTGAATGATTATTCTGCACAGATGTTTAGAGATATCCATGAGCACGATGCAGCAGGACTTGATGGCAACTCTACAATGAAGCAGCTTGCTCTTCAGGCAGAACAGCTCGCTCAGATGGTGAAGATGCAGCAGTTTGCAAACATCCCATCTTTGGCAGTGGCGTTCAACTATAGCTACAATGCGATGGCGAATGACTTCAAGTTCAACGATTATAGATGGACTCCATATTCATTTGTGGCTCTTCAGCTTTCTATTCCAATCTTTGCTGGTGGTAAGAGATATAATGATATCCGTCAGGCAAGAAATCAGCATGCCCAGATGCAGTATCAGATCGAGAATACTGAGCGTCAGCTGAAGATAGCTATCCGTAACAGCTTGACTACAATGGAGACTAATATGAAGACATACTACTCTGCGGAAGAGGCAGTGGCCCTTGCACAGAAGAGCTATGATGTAGTTTCAAAATCATACGAGGTAGGACGAGCTACAATTCTTGACTTGAATGATGCACAGCTTGCTCTTACACAGGCTCGTCTTGGACAGTCTCAGGCAATTTACAATTTTGTCATTGCAAAGGCTCAGCTAGAGCAGACTCTAGGAGCAGACTTCGTTAACGAATAATCAGAAAATAAGAAACAATAAATATGAAAAAGACAGTTAGAACTATTCTTTTTGCAGCTGCGACACTTGCAGCAGTGTCTTGTGGCAACAAGAAGACAGAGCAGGCAGCGCCTGTAGCAGAAGTTGCTCCTTCAGTGACAGTGGTTACTGTAAATGAGAGAGAGGTAATTCAGCAGCAGACATTCACATCGTCTGTTCAGGCTTTTGCAGTTAATAATATCGCCCCTCAGTCTCCTAATCGTATCAAGAAGATTCTTGTAGATGTTGGTGACTTTGTTAAGGAGGGACAGAAGGTTGCTGAGATGGATGTAGTTAACCTAAGCTCAGTAAAACTTCAGCTTATCAACGACTCGACAGAGCTTTCACGTATCAAGACTCTTTATCAGGAGGGTGGAGTAGCAAAGGCTGACTATGAGGCGATGGAACTTGCTTACAAGGTGCGCAAGGCTTCGTATGACAACCTTCTTGAGAATACATACCTTACAGCCCCAATCTCAGGTGTAATCACAGCTAGAAATTATGATGAGGGTGATATGTATGGTGGACAGCCTCTTTATGTTGTACAGCAGATTACTCCAGTTAAACTTCTTGTAGGAGTTTCTGAGTCTGAGTATACAAAGGTAAAGAAGGGTGACAATGTTACAATTGCAGCAGACGCTTTCCCTGGAAAGGTGTTCAATGGTAAGGTTAACAAGATTTATCCTACAATTGATCCTGCTACAAGAACTTTTACAGTTGAGGTTATTGTAGATAATAACTATAAGACTCTTCGTCCTGGAATGTTTGCTAGAGTTACAATCAAGTTTGGTGTAAACAACAGCGTTGTAATTCCAGATATCGCAGTAGTTAAGCAGCAGGGTTCTGGCGAGAGATTCGTTTACGTTCTTAACGAGGATGGTACAGTAACATACCAGAAAGTCGTTCTAGGTACAAGACTTGGTTCTGAGTTTGAGGTTCTTGAAGGCCTTAAGGATGGTGACAAGATCGTTACTGAGGGTCAGATCAGACTTAAGCATGGTATTAAAGTTTCTGTAAAAAACTAAGGAATAAGAAAATAATTCAGTTATGAGTATCTATAGAAAAGCGGTCAACAATCCGGTAACCACTGCGTTGGTCTTCATCGCAATGGCCATTTTCGGAGTGTTCTCGCTTATGAATTTGTCAATTGACCAATATCCTAAGTTCGATTCGAACGTTATCATGGTTATGTCATCATATAATGGTGCCAGTGCCCAGGATATTGAGACTAACCTTACCAAGGTATTGGAGAACTCCCTCAATGGAGTAAGTAATCTTAAGGACATCACATCTAAGTCGAAAGAGAATATCTCAATCATTACACTTGAGTTTGTACAGGGTGTTGATATTGAGGTGGCAACAAATGATGTCCGAGACAAACTGGATATGGTGAACCAGATGCTTCCTGATGGAGCAAGCTTGCCAATGATCTTCAAATTCAGTGCTGATGATATGCCTATCATGATTATGGCAGCAACAGCAGATCAGAGCCTTCCAGCTCTTGAGAAGATTCTTGATGATAAGGTGGCGACACCTCTTTCACGTGTGACAGGTGTGGGTACTGTATCAATTGCAGGTGCACCTAAACGTGAGATCCAGGTTTATTGCGACCCTAATAAGCTTGAGGCTTATGGTCTTTCAATCAATACAATCTCAAGTCTTATTGCATCTGAAAATAGAAACGTACCAAGTGGTATCGTTGATATCGGATCGAATGCATACGCCCTTCGAGTTGAGAAAGAGTTCAAGAATGCGTCAGAAATGCTTGATATTGTAGTTGGTCATTCTAATGGACGTACAGTTTATCTTCGTGACGTTGCTACAGTTATCGATGGTCTTGAGGAAAGATATCAGGAGTCATATATCAATGGTATCCAGGGTGCACAGATCGTTATTCAGAAGCAGTCTGACGCTAACACTGTAAACGTCATCAAGGGTATCAAGAAGGAAATCAAGAATATTGAGAAGAACCTTCCTTCTGATATCAAGATCACAACAGTCGTAGATAGTTCAAGAACCATCATCAACTCTATCAACTCATTGACAGAGACTATCATGATTACCTTCTTGCTGGTAATGGCTGTGGTGTATATCTTCCTTGGAAGATGGAGAGCAACCTTCATCATCGTTCTTGCGATTCCAATCTCCCTACTTGCATCTTTGATGTACTTGTGGGCAACAGGAAACACTTTGAACATCGTATCAATGTCAGCGCTTTCAATTGCCATCGGTATGGTTGTGGATGATGCGATTGTGGTTCTTGAGAATATTTCTACACATCTTGAGAGGGGTGCAAAACCAAAAGAGGCTGCGGTTCACGCAACTCAGGAGGTGGGTATCTCAGTTATCGCATCAACTCTTACAATGCTTGCCGTATTCCTTCCATTGACTATGATCAAGGGTATGGCTGGTGTGATGTTCAAGCAGCTTGGATGGATTACAAGTATCATCATGATTGTCTCTACAATCGGTGCACTTACTTTGATTCCGATGCTTTGTTCGAAGTTCCTTCGCTTCAAGCCTAAGACAGGAAAGATCCATGACATCATCTTTGGTAACTTCAATAAGTTCTTGAACTGGTTGTCACGCGGCTATGGCCATCTTGTAAACTGGTGTGTAAACAACAGAACAAAGACTGTCCTTGTTTCTATCGCAGTGTTTGTAGGTGTTGTTATCGGTTTGGGACAGAGTGTCAAGACAGAGTTCTTCCAGAAATCAGACTCTGGACGTATTACAATCCAGCTTGAATTGCCAATCGGTACAGGACAGGCTATTACAAGAGAACTTGGTAGAGAGATCTACCAGAGATTTGCAGAGGCGATTCCAGAGATTGAGAGTTGTTCATACGCTCTTGGACAGGCTGATTCTGATAATGCCTATGCTTCAATGCAGAACAATGGTACACACATTATCTCCTTTAATATCAATATCGGTAGCGTAGAGAAACGTGATAGATCACAGGGAGAGATTGCAAATATCTGCCGCACTATCCTAAATGACTACCCTGAGCTTAAGAAGATCAGAGTTACCGAAGGTGGTGGCGGAATGGGTGGAGCCTCTACTGTAGACTTCGAAATCTATGGTTATGACTTCGATTCTACAGATAAACTTGCGAAAGTACTTCAGCAGAAGATGATTGCAAAAGGAAGCTGCTCTCAGGTGCTTCTAAGTCGTGATGAGTATACTCCTGAGTATCAGGTGGACTTCGATAGAGAGAAACTTGCAATCAATGGACTTAGCAGTACAGTTGCAGCTTCATACCTAAGCGCCTGTATGAATGGATCTACTCAGTCATTCTATCGTGAGGACGGAGATGAGTATAGCATCAGAGTTCGTTATGCTCCAGAGTTCAGAACAAGCCTTGAGAATATCGAGAATATTCTTATCTACACTCCTATGGGTAAGGGTGTGAGAATCAGAGACCTTGGAACAATCGTAGAGAGCCAGGTACCTCCTACAATCGAGAGAAAGAACCGTGAGCGTACAATCACTGTGTCAGGTGTTATTGCTGATGGTTATGCTCTTAGTGATGTTGTTGCTGATGCAGAGGAGGTTCTTGCGGATACAGATGTTCCTTCTGAGCTTATGGTAAGAATCGGTGGTTCGTTTGAGGATCAGCAGGAGACTTTCGGTGATCTTTATATGCTTCTTGTATTGATCGTGATTCTTGTGTATGTGGTGATGGCATCTCAGTTTGAGTCATTCCTAAGCCCATTCGTGATCATGTTCTCAATCCCATTTGCTATCGTGGGAGTCATCCTTGGATTTGTGGTGACAAATACTCCAATGGGAGTTATGGGACTTATCGGTGTGCTTATCTTGATGGGTATTGTAGTAAAGAACGGTATCGTGCTTATTGACTACACTATCCTTATGAGAGAGAGAGGAAACAGCATCAAGAAGTCAGTTGTTACAGCTGCAACTTCCCGTCTACGTCCTATCCTGATGACCACTCTTACTACTGTCCTTGGTATGATTCCAATGGCGATAGGTCAGGGTGAGGGAGCTGAGATGTGGCATTCTCTTGGTATTACAGTGGCATGGGGACTTTCTGTCTCTACACTTGTAACACTTGTCATCATCCCAACTATCTATACTTCTTTTGCTACTTGGCAGCAGAAGGCAAAGGATAAGAAGAAGGCGAAACAACTTGCAAAATAATTAAGCGATGAAATCAATATTTATAGTATACGATCAGGCCTACAACATGGAGGTCGCAGATTATCTTGACAGCATCGGATGCAGAGGATACACAATGTGGAGTGATATTTCAGGTCGTGGTACAAGAACTGGTGATCCCCACGAGGGAAGCCACGCTTGGCCAGTGATGAATAACGCAATGCTTGTCATGGTCAATGATGAGAAGGTTGAAGAAATCCTTGCTCAGCTTAAGGCTATGGATGAGGAAACTCCAGATTTGGGTCTAAGAGCATTCGTCTGGAATATCGAGCAGCATTATTAAAATAAAGCATAGATATTATATGGGCATAAGTTCGCTTATGCCCATTTTTTGTTATATTTGCGTTTGAATAGGGTGTTATGCCCTAAAAATAAGTTAAACAATTAAAGCATAATAATATGGAACTAAATCTGACTAACGAGAACTTTGCAGAGATACTGAATTCAGCAAACCCTGTAATGGTGGACTTCTGGGCACCTTGGTGCGGTCCTTGCCGCGCAATCGCTCCTGTTGTAGAGGAGGTAGCAGCAGAGTATGAGGGCAAGGCAGTTGTAGTAAAATGTAATGTTGATGAGTGTGAGGATGTTGTTTCTCAGTATCCTGTACGTAATATCCCTACTCTTCTATTCTTCAAGAATGGTGAGATGGTTGACAGACTTGTTGGTGCTGTTTCAAAGAAGCAGATGACAGACAAGCTTGATGCTCTGATGTAAATCTAAAATATATATAAGCTATGAATAAGATAAAGTTTATGATTCTGGCAATTCTTATGGTTGCCGGAATTTCAGGCGTTGATGCAAAGGGTCGCTTCGGAATTATTGGTGGAGCGAACTTCTCTCATGCAAATTATAAGGAATGGAGTAAAGAAAATGTTACTCAGTACCAGGTGGGTATTACTTCGCAGGCAAGACTCCCTCTAGGTTTTTCTATTCAGCCGTCGCTTGTATACCAGGCAAAGGGAATGAGCCTTCCTACTCCTGCAGGTATTCCAAATGCTTTGACTGATTATGATTATAAGATGGGCTTTGTTGAACTTCCAGTTGCAGTTCAGTGGGGAATTGATCTTCTTTTGTTCAGACCATATCTGGAGGTTGCTCCTTTTGTGGGTTGTGCTGTTGCAAAGAATGACCCTAATATCAAGTGGACTGATATCAACAGATTCTCTTACGGAGTTGGCCTAGGCGGTGGTCTGGAAGTATGGAAACTTCAGGTATCGGCGAGATATAACTGGAATCTTGGTCCTTTGGCAAAGGCTTCGACTGCATTTGGTACGATAATGCAGGATAAGAATTTTGGTGGAGTAACAGTTTCAGTAGCATTCTATCTATAATATGCAGAAAAAGACGATAGCAGTCTTTTGTGCTGCAAGCTATACGATTGATCCTAAGTACAATGTAGTCGCACGTGATTTTGTCCGTGCGGCTTCATTGCGTGGATATACCATAGTTACAGGAGGTACTGTGAAGGGTACGATGGGAGTCATAGCAGATGAACTTGCGACCATTGGTGGCAAGCATATCGGTATTGTTCCCAGATTCATGACAGATCTTGCTCATTCGGGCTTGACAGATACCATTTGGACAAATAACCTATCTGACAGAAAGAACCACATGAGAGCTCTTTCCGGAGCTGTCGTTGCCCTTCCTGGAGGAATCGGAACCTTGGATGAGCTTATGGAGACATACACGTTGAAAAAGCTTGAACAATACAGCGGAGATGTGTATGTGCTTAACTGCTTCGGCTTTTATGATCCACTAGAGGCTCTTATGGACTACTATGTAGAGACGGAGATGCTTGAGGCGTCAGCCAGAACTCAGATACATTTCCCTAAGACAGTTGAAGAACTTTTAGACTTACTGGAGAAATAATTATGAATCCCAATGAAATTAAAAGTTTCCTTGGAGAGGATTGGATCAAGGTTCAGGAAAAGATGAAATCTGTCTTGGACAGTGACATCGATCTTCTTAACAAAACAAATGAAAGTATTCTTTCCAACTCAGGAAAACAGGTTCGTCCTATGCTGGCCCTGCTTATAGCAAGGGCTTGTGCTGCTGGTGTGGCAAATGAAGACAGCCATAGTTTTGCTGCAGCCACAGAGTTGCTTCATAACGCTACTCTACTCCATGACGATGTGGCGGATGATAGCGATCAGAGGAGGGGAAAGCCTACAATAAAGTCACTTATGGGTCCTTGTGTCTCTGTATTGGTGGGAGACTATTGGCTCGTGAGGGCAATGGAACTTATTTTTTCAGCGGGAGATAAGGGAAATGAAGTAATCCGATATTTTTCAAGGACTTTGAGCGATCTTGCCGAGGGTGAAATGCTCCAACTTCAGAAGTCTCAGACCTGTGATACAGATATCAATGACTACATAAGGATCATCTTCAGCAAGACAGCATCTCTATTTGAAGTGGCAGCCCTTTCTGCTGCTGTTTCTGTTGATGCTCCAAAAGAGATTGTGGAGGCTGTCAGAAAATATTCAATAGCCTTGGGTATTGCCTTCCAGATCAGGGATGATATCTTTGACTATTCCGAAGGAATGGATGTAGGCAAACCTCTGGGAGTGGATATTCTTGAGCAGAAGATTACCATGCCTCTTCTTGCAGCAATGGACATGGTTTCAGAAGAGAGGCAGGCATATATCAGAGACCTTGTTTCTAAGGTTGTCGGAAGACCGGAACTTAGAGAAGAAATTGTTGCTTTTGTAAAGGAAAACAATGGAGTGGAGGGAGCTCAGAAAAAGCTTGAACAATATGTGCAGGAGGCGATAGATGCAATATCAATCCTTCCTCAGACAAAAGAAAAAGACTATTTGATAGAACTTGTAACCTACGTGGGAACAAGACAGTCATAAATAAAGACAATGAAATTCAGTGATATAGCAGGAAATATTCAGGTCAAGCAGGCCCTGGTCGGAATGGCAGATTCCGGCAGGGTTCCTCATGCTATGCTCTTTTTTGAAAATGAGGGTTGCGGTGCGCTTGCAATGATTCTTGCATATCTTCAATACCTCCATTGTTCCAACAGAAGCAATGGCGATTCTTGCGGAACCTGCCCTTCATGCAATAAGATCTCAAAGCTCATTCATCCTGATATCCACTTTGTCTTTCCTACAAATACAGGAACAAAGTCAGGAAAGATGGCTTCTAAAGATGTGACTTCAGAAACCTATATCTCTTATTTCAGGGAACTTGCATTGAGAAATCCTTATTTCCTTGAAGATGAACTAAATGATGCAATAGGAATCTCTGGCAAGGTGGGAAATATAAGTCTGGCAGAAGCAAAGTCCATTGTCTCAAAGTTGTCCCTTTCATCTGTCCTTGATGGGTATAAGGTGATAGTCATGCTGCTTCCAGAGAAGATGAATGCAGTCTGTGCGAACAAGCTTCTGAAGATTCTTGAAGAACCTCCGACAAAGTCTCTCTTCCTTATGGTGACACATAGTCCGGAGAAGGTCATGCAGACTATTTTCTCAAGATGTCAGAGCACAAGAATTCTTCCAAACACAAAGGAAGAGATAGCAAAGACTCTTATTGAGAACTTCTCAGTCGATCCGGAAATAGCGAATGAGCAGGCAAACTTCTGTGGTGGTAGCCTTGGAACTGCCCTGGCGGCGATAGGCAATAGAGAAGACAGCGACCTGTATATGACAATATTTGCAGATCTTTTGGATTCAATCATCAGAAGGGACCTCCTTTCATCCTTGAACGCAGTAGAGTCAATTACTGCCTTGGACTCAAGAGAAAAGCAAAAAGCTTTTATTACCTTTGCGGGTGAAAGCATAAGAACAATATTCCTGCTTCAGCAAGGACTTCAGTAGATTGCTGGTATTCCCCACCAGGAGCAGGCATTCTACGAAAACGCTGCAAAAAGATTATCCAATAAATTTTGCGGCAGAACTCTTGCCAACTTAGATCAGACCCAGCATCTTCTTTTCAGAAATGTCAACCAGAAGATATTGTTCACTGACTTAGTTGACAGAATGTTTATGAGCATATAATTATGGAAGATAAGAATAAAGAAGTAAAGCACTTTGACTGCTCACGTGGCTGCGTAGTGGAGGCAGGTCCTGAGGGTGTAAACGAGTATACCTATAGACAGGGATGCTGTAAGCTGGAAGTGTATGACTGGCTTAAGAATGTGCCATGCAGCAACAATAACGAGTACTTCGAGGTGCGATTCAAAAATACTCGAAAAGGCATCTACGTCAATGCCTCAGGTCAGACAATCAAGATCGGTGACATGGTAATTGTCGAGTCTGCAACTGGCCACGATCTCGGAATCGTTACCCTTGAGGGTGCGATGGTTCTTCGTCAGATGAAGGCAAAGAGAGTAAATCTGGAAACAACAGAGCTTCGTAAGATCTACAGAAAGGCAAAGCCGTTTGATGTGGAGAAGTGGCAGGAGGCAATTGCTCGTGAGCATGAGACAATGATCCGTTCTCGTCAGATTGCAGCTGAACTTGGTCTTGAGATGAAGATCGGAGATGTAGAGTTCCAGGGTGATGGTACGAAGGCAATTTTCTACTATATAGCAGATGGTCGAGTAGACTTCCGTCAGCTCATCAAGGTCTTTGCGGAAGAATTCCGTATCAGAATCGAGATGAAGCAGATTGGTGCCCGTCAGGAGGCTGGCCTTATCGGTGGTCTTGGAGTCTGTGGAAGAGAACTTTGCTGCTCTAACTATATCTCTATATTCCAGTCAATTACGACGTCGGCGGCAAGATGTCAGGACCTTTCTTTTAACCCACAGAAACTCGCCGGACAGTGTGGTAAGCTTAAATGCTGCCTGAATTACGAGACTGTGAACTACATGGATGCCCAGACACGAATTCCAAGAGTTCTTAATCCTCTTGAGTTTGAAGACGGTCTTGCTTACCTGATGAAGACAGACATCCTTAAGGAGACAATGTACTTCTCATATGACCAGGGCTCATTTGCAAACCTCTACCCTCTTTCAGCATACGAGGTCAGAGAAATCATCAAGATGAACAGAAACGGTATTCGCCCAGAGTCACTCAAGGTGGATGTAGAACCACATGCACCGGAATTTGTCACAGCCGTAGGAGATGACAGCATCTCAAGATTTGACGAGACAAAGAAAAAGAAGAAGAGAAACTCAAGAAGCAGAGGTGGAAAAGGCAGAGGCGGCCGCAAGGGAGAGGGAAAAAGCGATAAGGCAAAAGATGCATAAGAAACTTCTAGGAATAATAACAGGTCTTGTCCTGCTGATGTCCTGTTCACAACCAGCAACCTTGGAGAAGTACATCAGTTCTGATGCGCGGACAGAAGAGGGAGCATATCGATATGAACTGGATCTGACAGATACGGTCTCATTATATTCAATCGCCTTCTATACCCTTCTGGATGAGCATCTGGCAAACGATTTGGCTATGGAGGTGTCTCTCTATTCCCCTTCAGGAAAAGCCTATAAGGAAAAGGTAACCATACCTGCAGGCCGCTTTGAGACAAAGGGTTACTATGCTAAGGAGTGCTTTGTGGATTACAGGACAGATTTTCAGCCTGTCGAATATGGACACTGGTGGCTGGAGCTAGATATAATGGACCATCCGGAGAAACTTAGAGGAATGGGCCTTCGCCTTTCAAAACAAAAACAGAATACATCATGGGAAAAGATAAACTAAGAAAATTTAGAGAAAACGAGACCTTCGAGTGCCTGATTCAGCCCACTACAAACGAAGTCCTAGGTCAGGACCATCCGCTGAAAGGTAAGTGGGGCGAAAAGATCTTCGGCAACTCCAACCCTATCGTAGTCGAACTCGGCTGCGGAAAAGGCGAGTACACCGTAGACTTGGCACAGCGCAACCCATCATGCAACTACATCGGCGTGGACATCAAGGGTGCACGTCTCTGGAAGGGGGCGAAGTACGTAACGGAAAATGGTTTGAAGAACGTAGCCTTCCTTCGCACACGCATCGAGTTCATCGAATCCCTGTTCGCAGAGGGCGAAATATCAGAAATCTGGATCACCTTCGCAGACCCACAGATCGGCAGGGAGAAAAAGCGTCTCACAAGCCCGCTCTTCCTGAGCCGTTACCGCAACTTCCTCGCAAAGGACGGAATCGTACATCTGAAGACCGACAGCCCATACCTTCACGAGTATTCAAAGGCCATCGCACAGCAGAACGGCCTCAGCATCCTCGCTTGCGGAGCTGATATCTACGGAGAGGACAGACAGCAGCTTTATGAGAGTGGCCTGGCATCTGTTTGCGGCAGTGCAATGATCGATGCCTTGTTCGAGGTTCAGACCTTCTACGAGTCTCACTTCATCGCTCAGGGATATAAGATCACTTATCTTTCCTTCAAGATTGACCATGAAGGCGCGTACATAAGCCCTGATTGGGAGGAAGAAAAATATAAGGGCGAAAACCATCAGGCATTCGCCCTGGAATTCAAGAAGCCAAACTAGTTAGTTGGCCGGGAAATAAGTTGGACTGTTCAGTACAAAACCGACCCCTGTTCCCTTATTCTGCTCTCCCAAGACGCGGCAAGCACGAATCAGCCTTCCGGCTCCAGAATATGTGTCCTCCTGTCCGCTGAGGAGAGAATTTATTCTTAGTTCATGAGATGAGTGGATAATCTTTCCATCTCCAAGATAGAGGCCGACATGAGTCACGGCCTCTTTTTTTTCTGCAGTGGCCTTTCTTCCAAAGAAAACAAGATCTCCTGGCTTAAGATTCTTGATTCTTTCTTCCATAGGAGCATCCGGATCCAAGGCAATCTGCTCTCCACATTTACACTGCTGGGAAGCATTTCGTGGAAGAAGAATTCCGTTCAGGAACATAGTGTATCTTACAAAACCACTACAGTCAAAACCCTTGACAGACATACCACCCCAGAGGTAAGGAATACCTACAAACTGCATGGCTGTCTTCTCAATATTCTCATAACTTGGATTTCTGCTTTCTGCCCAAGTCTTGAAGCACTCAAGGTCCTTGGCAAGGACGTAGCCAATTTCTCCGGCAGGCATCATGACCTCAAGAAACTTTCCCTTCTTTACGGCTTTTGATTTCGATTTAGATACTCTCAGCAGGTCTCCTGCAACAAGGTCGCTTATTATGAGAGAAGTCTCGCATGGCTTGGAGTAAACCTTGCTTAAAAGAGCAGTGCAGATGTATTTTGGAGCCTGCATATATGCCTTTAATTCGGCCTCATCCATCAGAGCAAGACCCATATCTGTACACCAGGCCTCGTAAGGTTGAGGTGTGCGTACCTTCTTCCAGTAACTTTTGGAATCAAGAATCTCAACAGGTATTCCCATAAGTTCCTGTGTCTCCAAGGCAGACTCATAATCAGGCTGGATTCTGAGATAATTGACAGAGTAGTCGGTTACTGCAAACTTCTTTTCCTGTGCAGAAGAATATGAGGCAGTTGCCATACAGCAGGCAAGAGCCAAGAGTGTCATTAATTTTCTCATTTTCAAAAAATCTTAAACTATCCTTATGCAAAAATAATAAGAAATATGACTAATTTTGTAGAAAGGATGCAAATCACGGTAAATTATGAGGGATTTTGGCGAAGGAAGACGATATAATTCATTTGTCGGTTATTTTAAGAAAAAATACGGAGAAAGACTACAGAAAATAGTCTTGGATGCCGGCTTTACCTGTCCTAACAGAGATGGAAAAGTCAGCAGGGGAGGTTGTACCTATTGCGACAATGCAGCCTTTCATCCCAGCTATAGTACGGCAGGTAAAAGCCTCCATCAGCAGATGGATGAGGGTATCGGCTTTCATAAGGTACGTTATAGAACCACAGAACACTATCTCGCTTATTTTCAATCATTTTCAAACACATACGCTCCATTGGAGAGGCTTCGTGAACTCTATCTTGATGCCTTGTCCCATCCAGATGTCGTGGGAATAGTCATTGGTACGCGCCCGGACTGCGTAGATGAAGAGAAACTTGATTTTCTTGCAGATCTCAAGGATGGAAAGGTCTTGGATGGATGGACCCGTTCGCTTGCCGGTTCGCAGGTGCGCACGGCGCCGATAGTTATTGTTGAGTATGGTATCGAGTCGTGCTACGACTCTACACTTGAGCGTATCAACCGCGGCCATGATTTTGCCTGTGCCCAGCGTGCTGTGAGGATGAGTGCAGATAGAGGACTTGATGTGGGTGCTCATTTTATCCTTGGTCTGCCTGGTGAGACGAAGGAGATGATGTTGGATGCGTGTAAACTGATCAATGACCTTCCGATTCTGTCGGCGAAGTTTCACCAGCTCCAGATTGTGAAGGGCACGAAGATGGAGCTGGAGTATGCACAGGTGCCTGAGGATTTCGTGAGGTTTGAACTTGGCGAGTATCTTGACTTTTTCTGTGATATGCTCGAAAGATTGCGCCCTGATCTTTTTATCGAGAGATTTGCAGGCGAGGTGCCTCCTCGCTTTGTAACGGAGACCCCATGGGGATTGATAAGAAATGTGGAACTTTTAAGGCTTTTGCAGAAGCGATTAGAAGAAAGAGACACCTGGCAAGGAAGACTTTTGTAATTTAGGTGCAATCTTCTTTCTCTAATCAAAAAACTTCTGTATATTTGCCAATTAATACTCATTTGGAGATGTTTCTCCCAATAATTTTTTTGCGATGCAGACATACGTTAACTCACAGATCATGGAAGGCTTGACCTTCGACGACGTTTTGCTTATTCCTGCCCGTTCAGAGGTTCTTCCTCGCGAGGTGGATGTGACTACTCATTTCTCAAGAGACATTATTCTTCGTACTCCTATCGTTTCAGCAGCGATGGATACTGTGACTGAGTCAGAACTTGCTATTGCTATGGCACGTGCCGGCGGTATCGGTGTCATCCACAAGAACATGACAATCGAGGAGCAGGTGAACCAGGTTCGCAAGGTGAAGAGAGCAGAGAATGGAATGATCTATGATCCTGTTACTATCAGCCCTGAGGCAACTGTGGGCGAGGTGCTTAGAATGATGGCACAGCATCATATCGGTGGTGTTCCTGTGGTTGATGGCAACGGTTTCCTTATCGGTATCGTAACAAATCGTGACCTTCGTTTCCAGGATAATATGAAGTTGCCGGTGTCTCATATCATGACATCTGAGAACATTGTTACTGCTCCAAAGGGAATCTCTTTGGCAGATGCAACTGAGATCCTAAGAAGAAATAAGATTGAGAAGCTTCCTGTAGTTGATGCAGACGGTAAGTTGGAGGGTCTTATCACTTATAAGGACCTTATGAAGATCAAGGATAACCCTACAGCTTCAAAAGACTCTAAGGGTCGTCTTCTTGTAGCAGCTGCTGTCGGTGTCAAGTCTGACACTATCGAGAGAATCGAGATGTTGGCTGATGCAGGTGCTGATGCAGTTGTAATTGATACAGCTCACGGACACTCTGTAGGTGTGCTTCAGGTTATCAAGGGTGCTTGTGATGCTCTTCCTGGTATGCAGATCGTTGCAGGTAACGTGGCTACAGCAGAGGGTGCTAAGGCTCTTGCTGATGCTGGAGTAAGTGCTGTGAAGGTTGGTATCGGACCTGGTTCTATCTGTACAACCCGTGTTGTTGCAGGTGTGGGTATGCCTCAGCTTTCTGCAGTCATGATGGCTTCAGAGGCTCTTAAGGGTACAGGAATTCCAGTTATTGCTGATGGTGGTATCAGATACTCAGGTGATATCGTGAAGGCTCTTGCTGCAGGTGCAAGCACAATCATGGCCGGTTCACTATTTGCAGGAGTTGAGGAGTCTCCAGGAGAGACTATCATCCTTAACGGTAGAAAGTACAAGTCATACCGTGGAATGGGTTCTCTTGAGGCTATGCAGGCCGGATCTAAGGACAGATACTTCCAGGATATGGAGGATGATATCAAGAAACTTGTTCCAGAGGGAATCGTAGCTCAGGTTCCATACAAGGGTACTCTAAATGAGGTTGTATACCAGCTTCTTGGAGGTCTTCACTCAGGTATGGGTTATGTGGGAGCTAAAGATATCGAGACTCTTCGTACAGCTAAGTTTGTCCGCATTACAAACGCTGGTTACATTGAGGGACATCCACACGACGTGACTATTACCCGTGAGGCACCTAACTACTCAAGATAATAAATGAACAGAAGTTTAGTCAAACTGATATGTCTACTAGGAATCGTCTTGTATGGGCTTTCGTCCTGCAAGATGATTTCCTCGTTTCTGCACGATGGCGAAGCTGTTGCTAAAGTGGGCGAGGCCCGCTTGAGCAAGGAGGAACTTCGTGCCTTGATCCCGACAGGAATTCCTTCAGAGGATAGCCTCAGATTGGCTGAACAGTATATAAACTCCTGGGCGACAGATCAGGTCTATCTTCAGATTGCAGAGCAGCAGCTCTCAAAGGAGGAACTTGATGTTACCAAGGAACTTGAGGAATATCGCCGTTCTCTGATAAAGTATCGATATGAACAGCGATATGTGAATGAGCGTCTGGATACCTTGGTTTCCGAAAGTCAGATTGAAGATTATTATTCAAAGCATTCCGAGACCTTCAAGCTGAAGATACCTATAGTCAAGGCGCGCTTCATCAAGATTTCAGCAGACTCTCCTAACCTGGAGATGCTCAAGAAGAAGATGTCTTCCACAAAGATGGAAGAGCAGGTGGACTTGGATTCCCTTGCTAATGTAATGGCAGACAGGTATATGAACTATTCGGAGAAATGGGTAGACCTCATTACTTTGTCCAGGGAGTTCGGGCAGGATTACGGAACCTTGCTCAGCAAGATGAAGAAATCCTTTATTGAGACAGAGGACGCGTATGGAAAAGCATACGTCGCATATATTTCTGATATTAAGGGAGTTGGCGCGGTTCCTCCTGTTGAATATTGTTCTGATAGCATTAGGGATATCATAATCAGTGCTAGAAGACAGCAGCTTTTGATAACTTTGGAGCGGGATTTGCTAAAGGAGGCCCGCGATAATGAAACTTTTGTAACTTTTTAAAAGATGATGAATATTTGGAAGACAACAGCAGTAGCGGTGATGATGCTGATGGGCGTTTCTGCCTGGGGACAGCGTTATGAGGGCGGCGTAATCGACAAGTCTGTTGCAGTAATTGGAAATGAGCTCATTCTTCTTTCTGACGTTGAGGAGCAGATCAAGATGAACAGGATGAATGGAATCTCGTCTGACAGAAATGCCAGATGTGAGCTTCTTGAGCAGATGATGATATCTAAGCTCTTCCTTATGCAGGCCAGAGTGGACTCCCTTTCTGTCAGCCATGATATGGTGGAAAACAGCCTTTCCATGAGACTTGATCAGGTGAGAACCGGTCTGGGTGGTGATGCTGAGGTTGAGGCATATTTCGGAAAACCGATCTATAAGCTTCGTCAGGAGTGGAGAAAGACTTTGGAGGAGCAGAGCCTTACAGAGCAGATGCAGGATAAGGTTTCTAGTGGTATTCCTGAGATTACCCCATACGATGTTCAGAAATATATTGAGCGTACTGATGTTGAGGATCTTCCTGTTGTGCCTATTAAATATCAGCTTCGTCAGATCTGTCTATATCCGGACAGAGAGGCTGCGAAGATTGCAGTTAAGGAGAGACTCCTTGCTATCCGCGAGAGAATCCAGAATGGAGAGAAGTTTGCAACCCTGGCCCGTATCTATTCTCAGGATCCAGGTAGCGCAAGAAAAGGAGGAGAGCTAGGAATGGCTTCTAAATCTATTTTCTGGCCAGCTTTCTCAGATGCAGCGATGGCTCTTAAGCCAGGAATGGTATCACAGATAGTTGAGACTCCGGATGGATTCCACATCATCGAAGTTCTTGCTAAAGATGGAGATATGTTTAATGCCAGACATATCCTTCTTCAACCGGAATATACTCAGGCTGATAAGGATAAGGCATTCAAGACTCTTGACAGCTTGAAGACAGAGATCGGTCACGAGGCAGTTTCGTTTGAGTTTGCAGCAAGATTCTACTCAGAGGATCCTGCAACCAGAACAAATGGCGGGCAGATGGCAGACCCTATGTCGGGTTCTTCATATTTCGAGATCGATCAGTTGAAACCTCAGGACTATGGTGCCATAAAGCATCTGAAGGAGGGAGAGATCTCTGATCCGATCGAGTCTTTGGATAACGAGGGTAATGGACATACTGTCTACAAGATCATCAAAGTAGATAAGATCCTTCCTTCTCATCCGGCAACTTACAATAATGACTATAATCTTCTATTGGACAATACAAGAGCCGACCTTGCAACAAAGGCTATTGATAAGTTCATTGCAGAGAAGATAAAGACAACTTACATCATCATTGATCCTCTTTTCAAGGATTGTGTCTTTGAACGCGAGGGTTGGGAAGCAAAGTTCATTAACTAGGAATGCAAATTTCTAAGCGAGTAATATTAGCCCTTGCGGCCTTTATTCTGACTGCTCTTTCTGTGCCAGCACAAGAGAAAGAGCAGTCAGATAGTCTTGTGCGCCTTATCAGTGCCGAGTCTTTGAGACAGTATAAGGGCGATAATGGCATGACCTACAGAAAGGTGGTCGGTAAGGCTCGCTTCCTGCATAATGACACCTATCTGCTTTGTGATACTGCAGTGTGGAATGTGGATAGGGGCTATATCGACGCTTGGGGAAACGTCAGCATCCTTCAGGAACAGACTGTCCTTACCAGCGAGAAGATGAAATACATTATCGATGAGGACGTGGCTCAGTTCAGAGGTTCCCTTGTTCAGCTTGAGGATAAGGATAAGAACACCTTGAGAACCAAGATCCTGGACTATAATACCAAAGACAGTGTGGCAGTCTTCAGGGGTGGAGCATCGATGAAGGATAAGGATGGTCAGATTATCGAAAGTGATGACGGACGCTATGATTCAAAGAGTCAGACCTTCTCCTTCATTGCAAATGTGAATATGTTCACAGACTCCATGTTTGTGAAGACGACTCTGCTTATTTACGAGGCAGATAAGTCTCTTGCTAAGTTCGGTCAAAAGACGAATGCATGGAAGGATGACAATATGTTCTCAGCAGAGGCCGGTTGGTATGACAGATTGAAGGAACTGTTCTTCTTCAATAGAAATGTACACGTCCTCACCAAAGATCAGGAGGCCTGGTCGGACTCCCTGTATTTCTATAGGAATACCATGGATATTCAGATGCTGGGAAATGCACAGCTGAATGATACTACAAGAAATATCTACGCACTTGCAGGAAATATCGCTTATGTGGATTCTCTTTCAAAAGTGACTTTTGCCAGAAAACCTGCAATCATCTCAATGATTGAGGAGAAAGGACAGAAGGATACGGTATATTTTGGAGCAGACACAATACGATACTTCACTCAGAGAATGTGTGATATTGATTCAATGACGGTGGTTGGTGCCCAGACCAGACTGAAGAATGTATCCATAGACCCAGTAGGAGAATTCAGAAAGAAGGCTGCTGAGGCAGCAGCAAAGGCGGCAGAGGCCGCAGCAATGAAGGATCCTAACAAGCGTGCTCAGATGGCGGCCAAAGGGGGACCTTCTGCGAAAGGATCTCAGCAGTTGCCTGGCGCAGGAGAAAGAAGGCAAAAACCGAAGGCTGCATCCAAGACAACAGACTCGCTCAGCACGGCAACGGACAGTACGATGACAACAGATTCTCTATCTGTTCCCAAAGATACTGTTGTAGTAGAGAAGGATACGACAAAGATGGGCTTCCTTTCTGCTATCAGAAATGTCAAGATCTACAGAAAGGATATGCAGGTCCTCTGTGACTCCCTTGTTTATACAGATCTGGATTCTTTGGCCAGACTATATAAGAATCCTATCATCTGGAATGAGATTACCCATCAGTATGTTGCTGACAGTATATCCATCGTTGTTGAGAATAATGCGATGAAGCAGGCGAACCTTATGTCCAATGCCTTCATCCATATCAAGGAGGATGATATTCATTTCGATCAGATCAGGGGTGCTGAGATGATAGCCTACTTTGGTAAAGACGGTCAGCTCAGCAGATTTGATGCTCTTGGAGGTTCTACTGCCTTGTTCTATATCGAGGAGAATGACAGTTTTGCCACTGTAAATAAGAAGGAATCAAAGATGCTTTCAGCGCATTTTAACAATGGAAACATCGAGAAGATCTATTATTTCGAGGCTCCGAAGAGTGATGGCTATCCTGTAGTTCAGATGGCTAAGGAAGACAAGGAACTCAAGGGCTTCAGTTGGCAGCCTGATAAAAGACCTGCTGATAGATATGCGGTAACTGGTCTGGACCTAAGACCTGGAGAGAGAACTGCATACGAGGCAAGACCTCGTGCAGAATACCTTCAGACAGATATCTACTTCCCAGGTTATATTGAGAGCATATATAAGGAAATCAAGCAGCGTGAGTCTATGAATCGCGTTCGCAGAGCAGAGAGGGAGAGACAAAGGGAGCTTGAGCGAATGAATGCCGACCATATCAAGGACAGTCTCAAGCAGGTGGCAGTTCGCGACAGCCTTGCTGCTCTTGATAGCGTCAGACTTTCAAAGGACTTGAAAAAGGATGAGGTTGTTAAGGACACATCAGCTGTTTCTGCCCAAGCTCAGGTTGACAGCGTACAGGTCAGACCTCTTCCTACAAAGGCAGAGTTGAAGGCTGAGGCAAAGGCCAAGAAGAAGAAAGAACGTGAAGAGGCCAGACTTGCGAAAGAGAAGGCAAGGGAGCAGAAATGGAAAGAGCTTGATCAGCGTGATGCTGAGAAACTTATGAAAAAGGCTGAAAAGAAGGCAGCCAAACTTAGAAAGAAGAAACTCAAAGCCTTACGCGATGCTGAAAGACAGGCTCAGCGAGATGCGGCCTTGCTTGAAAAGTATAAGCAGAAGTTCAAGGAAAAAGAAAAGAAATAATATATAAAGACAGGCGCCCTCATTTGAGGACGCCTGCTTTGTTTATAAGGTTCAGCTTATTTCGCGTAAAGTGAAATTATGTTCAAGACCACCTTAGAGGCCTTTTCCATGCTTTCAAGCGGAATGTACTCAAACTTGCCGTGGAAGTTATGTCCTCCAGCAAAGATGTTAGGACAAGGAAGGCCCATATAAGAAAGGTTTGCTCCGTCAGTACCGCCTCTGATTGGCTGAACCTTTGGCTCGATTCCCTCCATCTTCATTGCCTCCATGGCCTTGTCGACGATGTGAAGGTGTGGCTCCACCATCTGTCTCATATTATAATATTGGTGTTTGATGTCAAGGTTGACAGTTCCGCAGCCATATTTCTCGTTGATCTTCTCGGCACATTTTACCATGAGTTCCTTTCTGCTCTCGAACAGGTTGAGGTCATGGTCTCTGATGATGTATGAAAGTTTCGCGCTCTCAACAGTTCCTGTGAATTCGATAAGGTGGAAGAAACCCTCATAGCCGCAAGTGTGCTCAGGGCGCTGCTCGGCTGGAAGTAGGTCGTTGAACTCCATTCCCACGTGCATGGCGTTGATCATCTTGTCCTTTGCGTAGCCCGGGTGGATGTTGCATCCCTGGATCTGTACTGTTGCTCCCGCTGCGTTGAAGTTCTCGTACTCGAGCTCGCCGATTGCGCCGCCGTCCATTGTGTAGGCGTACTTTGCCCCGAATTTTTCCACGTCGAACTTGACTACTCCTCGTCCGATTTCCTCGTCAGGTGTGAAGCCGATCTTTATTTCACCGTGCTTGAACTCAGGGTGCTCCATGATGTACTCGACAGCACTCATGATTTCTGCTACTCCTGCCTTGTCATCCGCTCCCAAGAGGGTTGTGCCGTCTGTTGTGATGATGGTCTGTCCCTTGTAACCCTCAAGTTCAGGGAAGTCGCTTACCTTGAGTCGAAGGCCCTCCACCCCTGCGAGAGGGATGTCGGTGCCGTCGTAGTCTGTGATGATCTGAGGTTTGATGTCCGCTCCTGATGCGTCTGGAGCTGTGTCCACGTGTGCTATGAAGCCGATGGCCGGAACCTCTCCCTCGCAGTTTGATGGGATTGATGCCATTACATAGCCCCACTCATCAAGCTCAGCCTCTACTCCCATAGCCTTGAGCTCATCGCAAAGAAGACTGAGAAGTTTAAGCTGCTTGCTTGAACTAGGCTGAGACTCAGAACATGGATCAGCCTGAGTGTCAATTGCCACATATCTTAGAAATTTATCAAGAATCTTTTCCATATTACTCTTTTTTAGCTTTTAGTGAAGCGTAGATTACATAAAGAATGATAGCTGTGTAAGGGATGATTGCGATTGGCTCAGTCCAAGGAGAAGGCTCCATGAACAGGTCGATGTTCGCAAATCTCAAGATAGCGCTGACAACTCCCATGAGTGCACCACCGGCGATGAAACCAGATGCGATAAGGGTACCCTTCTCAGTGCGTGCCTCGTTAAGAGCCTGATCCTTGCTGCGGCTACCGACATACCAGGCAACAGCACCACCCACCAATAGAGGAAGGTTAAGCTCCATCGGAATGAACATACCAAGAGCAAAAGGAAGAGCAGGGATCTTCACGGCGGTAAGGCCAAGAGCAAGGACAGCACCGATTCCATAAAGAAGCCAAGGTGCACCGCCACCATTCATCATCGGCTCGATCACAGCAGCCATCGCATTGGCTTGAGGAGCAACAAGGGCATTCTCACCAGTAAAACCGTAAGTCTTGTTAAGTACAAGCATCACACCGCCCACTGTAGCAGCAGCCACAAGCACGCCGAGGAACTTCCAGATCTCCTGATTCTTAGGAGTCGTTCCAATCCAGTATCCTACCTTGAGGTCTGTGATGAACGCGCCGGCAACAGAAAGAGCAGTACAGACAACACCACCAATAATAAGGGCAGCGGTCATACCGGCAGTACCGTTAAGACCAACCGCCACCATAATAAGTGACGCAAGAATCAAGGTCATCAACGTCATACCGCTCACTGGGTTCGAACCCACAATCGCAATGGCATTGGCAGCAACGGTAGTGAAAAGGAAGGCAATAACACCGACAACAAGCACACCGATTACAGCATGCCAGAAGTTATCGACAACGCCGATTGCAAAGAACAGAAGAACAGTGATGATGGTAACAGCGATACCGATAGCGATGATCTTCATTGAAAGGTCGCGCTGAGTTCTTGCAACTTCAACCTCTTTGTCGCTCTTCTTTCTTGTGAACTCATTTGCAGCAAGGCCTACAGCGGACTTGATCACTCCGAATGACTTAACGATACCGATGATACCTGCAACTGCGATGCCTCCGATACCGATGTGGCGTGCGTACTCCTTGAAGATCTGCTCAGGAGCCATAGCTCCGATTGTCGTTGAGATGCCTGAGTTCATAAGGTCGATGACCTGTCCTCCCCAGATAAGATTCATAAGAGGAATGATTACAAGCCATACAAGGAAGCTGCCACAACATATAATAAAGGAGTATTTAAGTCCGATGATGTATCCAAGTCCAAGAACAGCTGCTCCTGTGTTGAGGCCAAGCATGACCTTTGCCTTGTTTGCAATTGCCTCTCCGAAAGGAAGCACTCTTGTAGAGATCATCTCGCCCCAAAGTCCGAATGTCGAAACGATGAAGTCATAGAGACCTCCGATAAGTCCGCTCACTACGAGAGTCTTTGCGCTTGAACCGCCACCCTCTCCGCTTACAAGAACCTGGGTTGTTGCAGTCGCCTCAGGGAAAGGATACTTTCCATGCATCTCCTTTACAAAGTATTTTCTGAAAGGAATAAGGAAGAGGATACCAAGAACTCCTCCAAGAAGTGATGAGAAGAATACCTTAGTAAAGTTTACAGTAAGCTCAGGATACTTGTCCTGTAATATATATAGGGCAGGGAGGGTGAAGATTGCTCCTGCCACAATTGCTCCTGAGCAAGATCCGATAGACTGGATCATTACATTCTCGCCAAGAGCGTTCTTTCTCTTTGTCGCGCTTGAAAGTCCTACTGCAATAATGGCGATAGGAATCGCGGCCTCGAATACCTGGCCAACCTTAAGGCCAAGGAAGGCTGCAGCTGCAGAAAAGAGGATTGTCATAAGAAGTCCGATAGATACGGACCAAGGTGTAACTTCCGGATAGTTTTTCTCAGGGGATAAGAGTGGTCTGTACTCTTCGCCCGGTTTTAGTTCTCTGTGGGCGTTTTCCGGTAGAGATGTCTTTTTGTTTTCCATCTTTATTATAGTTTAATTATTAGTATTTCGTTAGTGTTAGCGAAATGCAAATATACACATAAAAATAATAGAAAATTTTATTTTTACTTAATGAGCGGATAATCAACACTTTAGATATTTTGCTTGAAAAAAAGATGAAAAAAACTGCAAAAAAATGCGAAAATAATTTGGAGATTAAAAAATAATGCCTACCTTTGCAATCCCGTTTGAGAAACGGGGAACAAAAACAAAGTTCATTGACAATATTGAGAGAGATAACGAGGTAAGTTAAAAGAAGATAAATATAAGAGATTAAGTCTGTAATTTACAAATGAAAAAGAGAGTTTTTTCGTAGAAAATTAGGGACTGCAATTTCAAGGCAACGAGTAAAAGAGAATG
>JAEIGA010000235.1_pt1 | contig 78333 bp, 124 predicted proteins | sample 9270691 | NCBI WGS metagenome assembly JAEIGA01 (sample SAMN17057246, study PRJNA624740) | gut metagenome | biome: biome; isolation source: fecal sample | host: Bos grunniens | place: China: Xizang | collected 2019 | reverse complement strand
GGAAAACTCCCGCGGCCCGATCTGCTCCAGCTCGATCTCCATGTCGTCGTTTTTGTAGCTGGCGAGAATGCCCGCCGGCGCGTCCAGCATCGACGGCGCGTAACTGTAACTATTGCAATCCATTTGTTTTTTTACCTCCTCATGCGTTTTATCGCCGCTGTTCATGCCGCCATCATCGCCGCGTAAAGCTCGCGGCAAAATTGCAGCTCCTCCGCGTCGTCATTGTGCGCCTGCAAGTCAAGATAGCTGCAAGCGATGTTTCGCGCCTGTTCCCGGCCATAGCTCGCGGCCAGGTCTCGCCACATGTCAACACCGTTTTCGTACATTGTAAGCACCTCCGAATATTTTTGTTTTTCTGTTCTATACCGCCGGTGAAATCCAGCTTTGGAAACCTCTGAAAAAAGTTTTTTAGGCGGCGCGGGGAAGATCCGCGCCGCCTGTTCTGATGCCGGTCACGCCGGGAGCGGCGCGGCCTGCGGGCGCTCGTCGCGCTCCAGATTTTCGCTGCCCCACATAAATCTGATCTTGTCCATGCTCCACTCCCGGCGCCCCTTGTAAGAAAACGCCGCATCCTCCGGGAAGTGCCAGGACCATTTTTGCTTGTTCTTGCTCCACTTGCAGCCCAGGGCCTTCAGCGCCTCCCGGTGCTGCATCGTGTTCCCGCCGATCCACAACCAGCGCCCGCACAGCTCGATCTCCAGCCCGTCAAGCTTGAAAAGCTCGTTGCAGATGTTGATGAAATCCTCCGGCGTTTCCGCTGTCGGCTTTTCCGCTTGATACGTCCGCGGACCGTCCGGGCGCGTGCTCTTGTGGATGTCCTTCAGGCGGTCAAACAGCGCGGAATACTCGTTGTTGATCTGCTGCATGATCTCCGTGCTGCCGCCCCGGTCCGGGTGATTTGCCATTGCCAGCCGTCTATACTCGGCCTTCAGATCCTCAATGTTATCAATGCTTTTGAAGTATTTCATTTGTGTAACCTCCATTTGATTTTCAAAGATTTTTAATACATAACGCCGGGGCCGGTCTCAAATGGAAACCAGCCCCGCAAAATAATTTTTCCGCTGTTCAGGCCAAATAAATTAATGTTGCTGATTTGTGCCCGCGCGCCTCAGAGCGAAGCCCGAAACGATCCGCCACGCGCCGCGCCGCCTGCGCCAGGTGCAGCGCCTCCGCCGTCGGATATGGGCCGCTGTAATCGTGATGCACCATCAGGCCGCGCCGGTCTTCCGTCAGCTTTACCGGCGAAACGTCCGCCAGCCCCGCAGCGGTTAGCGCCTTGATAATTCGATCTTGCTTCATGCTGCCGCCTCCTCCGCTATCAGAGAATAAAAATCACCTTCGCGGGAGATCGTCAGCCCCAGCGCCGCAGCAGCAGCGCGGGCCGCCTCCGGCGTTGCGTAGCTCCTGCCGTCTACCGGATCAGTACCGCGCCCCGGTCTGACTCGCTTGATGCAGTAGCGCCGACGCGCCCCGCAGCCGATTGTCTCAATCCCGTAAATCATGTTTTCCGCCTCCGATTTTAATTTGATGTATAACGCCAGCCTGGGCCGGAAATGGAAACCAAAAATGCGAAAACATAAAGATTTTTCTTGACTTTTTGTATAGTATCCTTTATAATAATAAGTGTAGATAAGGCTTGACAATCGGGCCGCGCCCCGCGCGCAGCCCCCTACTTTGAAAGGAGATCTGAAAATGAAAAATCTGCATGTTATCATGACGCGCGCGCACGAACTCACCCGCGCCGCCCTCCAGCCCGGCGATAACTACGCCGTGACCTTCGCCGCCGCCCTGCGCATCGCGTGGGAGGAGGCAAGCCGCCCCAGCGCTGCGGACGAATGGACCGCCATGAGCGGCGAAGAGCAGTATAACGCCCTGTGGCGCATGACTTTGCACTGCTACAAGCGCGACCAGGCCAGCGGCGAGGACGCGGAAGGGAAGATGCAGCGCGCGCCGGTTTTCGGCTGGATCAAGGACGCGGACGATCTGCGCGCCGTGGCGCATGAGGCATATATTAGAGTTATCGCGCTGCTGGACAGCACCGAAGACGGCGAGGAGCTCCGCCGCATCCTCTGGAAGGCGGTCATGAGGGCCGCGCGGTACATTGACCGCCAAGAGCGCCGGAACCCCTCCGCGCTGCGCAAGATCGTTGACGACGACGGCGAGGAGCTGGAGGAGATCGACACGACCAGCCCCACGGCGGAACGCATCGCGCCTGACCCCTACACCGCCGCCGCCGTCCTGGACAGCATCGACCGCGCCGCGAAGGATGCAAAAGATCTTGCCATCATGCGAGCTCTGGCCGCCGGTTACAGTGCCCGCCAGATCGGGGACGCGCTCGGAATGAGCCGCACCGCCATTAATAAGCGTATCGCAGCATTCCGCGCCCGCTACGACGAGCAGCAGGCCAGCCCCGCCGCCGCTGCGCTTGACCTTGACCGCAAAGCCGCCCGCCAGAACCGCAGCGAAGCCCGCCGCGCCGGCCTCGCATAAGCCGCCAGCATCAGCAGCCCCCGCGCCCACCATCACGCCCCGCCGGATCACCCCCGGCGGGGCTTCTTCATACCTATTTATAGACGCGCGCGCCCGCGCACATGCGCACGCGCGATCAACGTCCCGGCACTCGATAAAAGACTTAAGCAGAATCAAACGCAGAATGACAAGAAAAGCAGATTCAAAGCCCGATCAAAAAGGCTGGACGAAGCAACAGCCGGGCGAAAGCAGCAAAGGGAAAACAGTCACCGCGCTGCGCCTGTTCAATGCATGATAGCGCGCAGCATGGACGACAGACCGGCCAGCATCAGCGCAGCCGGCAACCGGCGCAGGCTCCGCCGCTCATGTGCGGATTATATGCAATAATGCGCACACAGGCCGCCCCCGTTTCCAGTCAGAACCGAAAAAAGCAAACGCGCCAGCCCCGTAGCAGTTTTCCCCTGCCAATAGTTCAGCGATACATCAGCGATACACGGGGTATATATGAGGTAAGCATGAGGTGCCAAAACCTGTTTGACAGTGGATGTATAGTACGATTTGCAAAAGGTAGGTTGGATGCCGAATGGGAATTAAGGGAAAGAAAAGCAAGAGAGTAAATCCGAAGCGGCAGCCGAGGACGCAAGCGGACGTAGACAAGGCTTTCAGCGAAGGGATGGCAGTGGGGAGCAGGAGTGCATTGACGATTATGCTGTACACGCTGCACGACAAGTTTAAAGCGGGGGATGCTGAGTTGAAGGAATTTGCGGACGCATTCAACTACACGCTAGATAGCATGAACCGTGGGTATATCACGGAGCGGGACTTGGAGGTTGTGCTGAAGGAAGAATACGGGACAGAGATCAAGAGATGAAGCGGATTGGGCTGATTGATGTAGACGGCCATCACTTTCCGAACTTAGCGCTAATGCGGATCAGCGCATACCACAAGGCGCAGGGCGACGTGGTGGAATGGTGGTGGAGCGATTTCATTCACTACGACATTGTTTATATGAGCAAGATCTTTTCGGATGAGTATTCGCCGGATGTGCCGGAGCCGATGAACGCGGACAAGGTGATAAAGGGCGGAACGGGCTATTGCATATCGCTGGCAGGGGGGCGGAAGTGTTTGACGAAAGCCGACACGCGAGCCTGCCGCCGGAAATCGAGCGATGCTTCCCGGATTACTCCATTTATCCGCAATATGATTTTGCGGTTTCGCTGACAAGCCGTGGGTGTCCGCGCAGGTGTGGGTTTTGCCATGTATCGAAGAAAGAGGGATGTGCGTCAGTCAAGGTAGCTGACGTGTGGGATTTCTGGAGTGGGCAGGAAGAGATCAAGGTGCTGGACGCGAACATTACGGCTTGCATGGATAAACGAGAGCTTATGCGGCAGTACGTGGGAACGGGAGCATGGATAGATTTCACGCAAGGTCTGGATATAAGGCTTTTGGACGATGATGACGTTGCGGATTTGAACAGGATGAAGATTCGTGGGCTTCATTTTGCGTGGGACAATCCGAATGATGATCTGAAGGCATCATTTGAACGCTATGCGTCTGTAGCAAGGAAGAAGACGAAAAGCGGCGCATGGGGGACGGTGTACATTCTTACGAATTACGAGAAATGCACGGTAGCGGAGCACATTAAGAGGGCGCTATATCGCATAGAGGCAGTAGAAGCATTGAACTATGACCCATATCTGATGATTTATGACAAGCCACACGCGGCGCCGGAGCTGCGGAATCTGCAGCGATGGTGCAACAACAAACGTATTTTCAAAACTGTCAAGCGTTTTCAGGATTATACAGGGTGATGTCAAAAAGTAGGTTGACAGATGAAATAAGATACACGGGAAAAAGGGAGGCGATGTTATGGATAAGATCAGCATTTCTCTTTACGGAGGCAAGGGATTGCTTGGCGGGCGGGAAACGCCGCTGGAGGCTGACATTATATACTGCGAGATGTCGGAAAAGTGCTCATACTATTCAGCGGGGAAATGCCTCAGAAACAGAGCATTTCTGAAACCGGAAATGTGTAAGTACGGGCGTGTGGAACGGGAGCGCGGATATACCAGCAGGGCGGCGAAGTATTATGAATGGAAAAAGCGGTATACAAGCGACTCAGTATATTCCAAGCTTCAATATCCGAATACGCCTGCCGCTGTAATTGGTGATTGGCTGTATCTATACACAGCTTATGTAAGTGTGACAGAGCATCGAGAAGACAGGCTATATCCCCCCGGAAAGGTTGTAAACGGCTTCGACATCAGCGATCCGGGATTTACTCTCTGTAGTGTATTTATTCCGATGACGGATGCGACGAACGAGCTGCTTTATGCGATTTTCAGTTTTCGGCCTCGCGCGATGATGGGCGGGATAATCACTGAGTACCAAAACAAGTATGTCCCGGAAATGCTTCAGGAGATCCATAAGGTCGCTCCTGAACTATATAATCGGTTTGTTGGAGAATACCCGGAATATATTCTGGAGCCGAATTATATTGGGAAGACGGTCTACGTTGATTCGCTGAAACCAGGAACGGTCTTCCGCGTTGAGCAACGTGGTGAGTGGATGTATGACGGGGAATATGTGACGGCGGTAGGTGGAATAGATGTTGGTTTGGCAAGCCCGTGGTGGTCGCAGGGCGGCGGCCTTGCGGAGGGGGTAAGAATCAAAGTCAATCCAAAGATGACATTTCGTGTCATGGAAAACAGCATTGTGGACGATGATACGAGGTTTGCCTGATGGCGATATTGTGTGAAGCGTGCAACCGCAAATTTTATGAAAGCGTGGTCCGGGAGTGCCCGATGAAGGCGGGGCATTTTATCTGCCTTTACTGCTGCCACAAGTGCAAGCGGCAGTATAAGGGGGAATGGGTAGGCTGGGGCTGCATGGCATTTGATGAACAAAGGAGTTCCGCCGATGGGGTACAAAGACGCAGAAACGGAGAGAGCGTATAGGCGTAAGTTCATGCGTGAGCAACGTGCATGGCGCCTGGAGCATCATTTGTGCGAAAACTGCAAGACGGTTGATGCGTTCACGATGGTTGGCAAACGGCTTTGTGCGGAGTGCCGCGCGAAGAAATCAGAATACGAACGCGACCGCAGGCACGGGAAGCCGGATGAAATGCGGCAGCGGGCGGAAGCGGAACGTGCCAAACGAAAGGAGCGCAGAGAACGGCGTTTATGCACGGAATGCGGATCGCCTTTGCCAAACATAGGGATTTATCCTTATGTGATGTGCGAAAGGTGCCGGGCGGCGGAAAGGTTGCGGCAAGAGCGCCGGCGCAGGGAAGCCGGTATCGTTCCAAAACAAGAGCGGCTCGAGCAGGGATTATGCGTCCGCTGCGGGAAGCCACGGACGGACGGGCTGACGGCGTGGGGCGGGGAACCTATCCTTTTATGTGCGGGCTGTTATGCCGATACGGTCAGAGCCGGGCGAGCCGGACGTGACGCATATTATCATTCCAGCGGTACGACATGGGGGAACTATCAATATGAGTACGAGCGGCGCATCCGGCATGGACAAGAAAGATCGAATCCGTAAATACGGGGAAGTTTTCACCCCGCAGAACATAGTCAATCAGATGTGCGACAGTCTTCAGAAAGAAGCGCCGGAGTGCTGGGAGATCGAGAAGACGTTTTTGGAGCCGTGCTGCGGTGAAGGGGTTTTCGTCCTGGAGATTCTTCGGCGGAAATTTGAGCGGTGCGTCTCCCGAAAGGATTACACGGCGGCGCTGCGGTCGGTGTGGGCGATGGACATACAGGAGCGGAACGTGGACGCGACGATAGCGAACGTCTGTGTTTTGTGCCAGAAGCATTTCAACCCGACGAAAGAGGAGTATCAGATCATTTCCGATCATGTCATTCTGTGTGACAGCTTGAAGATTATGCGCATGATGCATGAGCTGAATGCAAAGGAGGAACCCGATGGACAACATGAATCAGATACAGTCCCGTAACTGCCCGAACTGCGGTGCTCCTGTGCGTGGGAGCGATTGCGAATACTGCGGGACAGTGTTTTCGATTGGGAACGATGTTGACGTGGTATTGGACGCGGACGCTGTTGCGTCGGCGGTGAGGCGCCATGTGTACGAAGAAGACGGAAACGGGCGGACAGTGCGCCGTTTTAATCTGGTTACGGGCCTGTATGAATGGGTGGCGGAGAACCCTGCGAAGGGGGTATCGACTCCGGCGCTTCCGACGAAACATGGAAGGTGGTGACGGGAAACATGGATAACGAAGCCATTGCCATTGTGAGGCAGTACATCTTGGAGCATTTGGACAAAAGCGATAGTGCGCCGGATTTCACGGTGTACACGGTCTGGAAAGCCAAGGCGCTCCAGAACTGGAAGTATCTGCTTTCTTCCACGCTGTACGACGGCATGTACTACGAGCTGACGTACAACGGTGACAAACAGGAATGGTATCTCGATGCGTACAAGAAATTCGAGAACCGCGTCATTCGCGGGCAACAGGTGGTGATGCCTCTTGGGTAGTCCGTATAATCCGAACGAATCCATTTTGAAGTAAATCATGCGGTGGCGGAATAGACGCAAGCGGCTGGAAGCCGTAGGCGGGTGCAGGAGTAGGAACGTGCCACGGACCGAAACAGCATCAGTAGACGCTATCTTATACGGGGCATGTAAAGAGAGCGGCCATAGCCCGGTGGCGTATGTCGGGTGGAAATCCCGACCCGCATGACGAAAGCCTACCCTCCGGGCAAATGGAGGGGCGCTGCGGGGTGTTTGGGAACGCTTAGAATCCGCAGCAGATTGAAGCGCCGGAGATCCGTCACTCCTGAACCGGTGGCAGCGGAAGAGACGCATGGCCGTGGGAATCGGCCAATATACGGGAGGGTAGCTCAACGGCAGAGCTTCGGGTCTTGAAAAAGGGTAGTGCCGCGAAACTCCTTTGATGCCGGTTCAAATCCGGCTCCTCCCACCAGCTGGCAGACGTGCCATCCGTGAAAGCCGGACGCAGGCAAAACGCGATAGACCAACCTGAACGCTGTAAGCAAAGCGCCAAGCCGATCAGGAGGGCGGCGGCGGAACATGCAGGCCAACGGGACTTCGAGAGCCTGAAAAGCTGTGTGTGACAGCCCGGAGAGACGGGCTTTAATGCAAACGTAGCTTCAGATGGCAGAGCGCGCGGTCTAGCACCGAAGCTGTCGTGGGTTCGATTCCCATCGTTTGCAATGACTGATCGGAAAGACGATCCGTGTGAAGGGCGTCACCAAAAGCACGTTAAATAAGTGGAGTCTCCGTGCGAATCGGCAGCTAAGTCCCGCACATGGGGCGGCAGGGTTGGCTATCCTCCAAACAGCGTAAGAAGAATTAGCCCATCGGACGCTTACACCGATGTCAAACAAGAGGAAGACGTACCGATGCACCGCGCGAAGGGCGTCCGGCTCCGTGGGGCCGTCAGGGCGGTGCGCAACGCCCCCACATTTTATAAGCGGATATAGCTCAACTGGCAGAGCATCGCCCTTCCAAGGCGATGGCTACGGGTTCGATCCCCGTTATCCGCTCCACAACGCTAAAGGGAGCCGTTGCGATTGCAAGCGCAGAAACCCCACACGGACGCGAAACCCTGCAAGGATGCCTGCCAAGCACCTTGGTTAAAAGCCGACACTGGCGCACCGAAAGTCGTTAAATTCAGTGCCACGCCATCGGCCCGTTGGCAGCGGGCGCGATGGTTCTATAAGCGGGCGTAGCTTACGGAAAGCGATGTAACGACTATAGCGTTATGCGGCTGCAGCCGTAGCCATTTAAGCCGTAGACGAAGGTTCGACTCCTTCCGCCCGCGCCATGGCCTATGCCGCGCCCATGAAAAGCGTCACAGATCGACGAGACGCGGATGGTCTTTGCCCGCAAGTGGTGCATACACGATGGGCAAGAATTATTTCTCCCTATGCCGGGGCTATTAAAAGATAACGGATGCGACCGATGCACCGGCGCAGGCATGAAAAGTTCCGTGGTGAGAGCGGCGGCAACGGTGTGCGTGAGCCGAGGCGTGGATGCGGAGTGGAAGCGCCGACCAACTGGCTATACAAACAGCGTCGAGGCGACAGAGTAGACTCTATCATGTCGGGGGCGTATTGAACGCCCCACGCCGCCGATCTCATTGTGTAGGAAACGAGGAGTATTATATGCCAATTATCAATGCTGATCTTCCGCGCTGCCCGATCTGCGGGAAAAAGGCGCTGGTGATTCATCTTCATGACACATACGACCGCGCAGATTACGGCTGGGACTGCGGCTGCCCGCGGTTCCGGCTGAACGACGGGATTCACGGGCTGGACGAAAACTCGCCGCCGGTGCTGTTTCCCCGCGTCTCCGGCTGCCTGACGAAGCAAGACGCAATTGAAGCGTGGAACGAAAAAGCAAAACGAATGATGGAGGTTATGCGGCATGGGTACAGCCGTTCTTATCAGCATCCGTCCGAAGTGGTGTGAGCTGATCGCCAGTGGAGGAAAGACGATTGAAGTGCGAAAGACAAAGCCGAATCTGTCCACGCCGTTTAAGTGTTATATCTATGAAACGCTTGATAAGAAGTACGAAAACATTGGCGTTTACGATCCAAACGCACTGCTTTATAAGAACTTTGTCCATTATCCTGGCAAGGTCATCGGAGAGTTTATCTGCAGTAACATCCGACCTGTATGCGTCGGATATATTCATGGCGCGTGTCTGAAATATGAAGAAGTCATCAATTATCTTGGCAAGAACGGACACGGCTATGGCTGGGAAATCAGCGATCTTGTCATCTTCGACAAGCCGAAAAAGCTAACAGAGTTCCGGCGTTGGGCGGGATGGGCCGAGACAGATAAACTATCCGGCCCGCCGCAGAGCTGGTGTTATGTGGAGGAATTGTGATGGAATACACGCCGGAGAACATCGACATTCCCGCGTTTGAGGACGCGCTGAAGCAGAAACGAGATTTTCAAGGCTCGGAGTTGCGCCGCAAGGTCGCCACTGCTCAGGCTTTCTTTGAAGGATATGAAAAATGCGTCTATGACGTGATTGACATGCTGCACTGCAGCAACTACGAAAAGAGGAATGCGGAATGAACGGTAACAATCAGGCTGTGAAAACGGAGGGGTAATCTGTGGGCGGCGGAAGTGATTTTTACGAATGTGATAGAGATCGGGAGTTTGAGCGAAGAATGTATGAAGCGAGATACGCTTTTCAGCATAATACCGACGATGAAGAATGCAGCAATCGTGTGTGCGGCACATGCAAATACCGCATAAACCCGAATGGCGGTGTTGCATGGTGTGCAAAACACAAGGATAGACTTGTAAAGCTGATGGAACAAGCGTGCGATATGTACAAAGTCGGCGATCCGTGGGATTCTCCAGAGGAACCGCATCAGTACCGCCCCTATCGCCCGTGGAATGTGCTTCTGGAAGAACCTGACGACATGACCGACGCGGAAAAAGCGCGGCTTAAACGCATCAAGCAGATACCAAAGGTCGCGTTTGATTCCTGCTTGACTTATGCCGAGACTCTGCGGGATAAGGTTATGGAGTTGGAGGCGGAATATGACAAGATCATGGACTATCTGAACGGTGAGGAAAAATGAATGTAAAGCTGACTCTGACCGAAAACCAGCTCCGCGTGATTCAAAACGCCCTGGAGCTTGACTTCCGCCTTCACATGGGGCAGGAGCATTGCGGTCTTGCTGACGATCTCGCGTTTCAGAACGTGGAAATTCCTCCGATGGGAACGCCCGAACACGACAAAATATTCAACGAGTGCATCTGGCGGCGTGACGATGGCGTGGCCGCGCTGCGGAATCTCTTCAATGTAACGCTTGGGCGAGACTTGAAACGGTATCAGAAGACGCCGGATGTGATTGCTGAGATCGACATATGGCACGTTATCCGGCACTGGTTTTGGGAACAAAGAAATAAGAAAGAGGTATACGAGCATTGGACGGTGGATGCAGGGGAGCCGATGCAGCTCGCACCGGAACCGTTGCCGAAGATCGAGGAGGATAACGATGCCTGAAAGCATTGCACTGAATCAAGACTGCCTCGCATACATGCGGACGCTGCCTGACAACTATTACGATCTTTGTGTGGCTGATCCGCCGTATGGTGACGCTTCATGCGGCGAAGCCGCCGACACACACACACACACACACACACACACACACACACACACACAGCGCGGCGTGGAACCGCTTCGGTCAGCGATTCGACCGGTACAAGAATGACACAATCCCAGAAAGAACGGGAAATCGCAGTAGCCCGGACGGGCGGGACGTGGGCGGAGAAGTACGGAAAAAAATTATCGCGTGGGACGTTGCCCCGGAGAAAGAATACTTTGACGAGATCTTTCGCGTCTCACGCAATCAAGTCATCTGGGGCGGCAATTACTTCAATCTTCCGCCGACGCGATGCTTCCTGGTCTGGCGCAAGCTGACGATCAGCGAATCTTTCACGATGGCAATGGCAGAATACGCATGGACGAGCTTCAACGGTAACGCAAAGTTGTTTGAGGCGGCGCCGCAGGGCAAAGCGGGTGATCCGCGCTTCCACCCGACCCAAAAGCCGATTGAACTCTATGCGTGGATCTACAAAATGTTTTGCAAACCGGGCGACAAGGTTTTTGACCCGTATCTCGGTTCCGGCAGCAGCAGAATCGCAGCATGGAACGCAGGGCTGGATTTCACCGGCTGCGAGATCGACCCGATCTACTTTGAAAAGCAGGAAGAACGCTTTGCGCTGCAGACGGCGCAGATGAACCTTTTCGTAGGGGAGTGATACCCATTCAACTTTGGAACGGTGACTGCCTTGAACTTATGGACGATATTCCAGACGGCAGCGTGGATATGGTGCTGTGCGATCTGCCCTATGGCGTTTTGAATAAGGACAACCCCAACGCTCAATGGGATATACCGCTTTGGACAGATGCGCTTTGGGCCGAGTGGTCTCGCGTCTGCAAGGAGAACGCTGCGATTGTGCTTTTCGGGCAAGGGATGTTTTCCGCTGACCTGATGAAAAGCAATCCTGTGTGGTGGCGGTATAACCTGATCTGGAAGAAAGGCAACCGTCCGACCGGGTTCCTGGACGCGAACCGAAAGCCTCTGCGGATTCACGAGGATATTCTTGTATTTTACCAGACGCAGCCGACGTATCACCCGCAGTTTACGATTGGTGAAACGGCGCATAGCCGCGGCGGAGCTTGGAGTTCCGACAAAAAGAGTGCGCGGAACGGGTGCTACGGTGGGTTCTCTGCTACACCGACCAAGATCACCCACGAGAAATATCCTGTATCGGTGATCGACATACCGAAAGAGCACCCGCAGCAGTGGCATCCCACGCAAAAGCCCGTCGCACTTCTGGAATACCTGATCCGCACATACACGGGCGAAGGCGAGACCGTGCTGGATAACTGCATGGGAAGCGGTTCCACCGGCGTCGCCTGCGTCAATACCGGTAGGGACTTTATCGGAATTGAGATTGACCCGCAATACTATGCCGTAGCTCAGACGCGGATCGCGGAGGCGCAGGAGCGAAAGAAGTTTGAAATTGCACAAATGTGCATATTTACGGAGGACGCAGCGAATGAATGAAAGAGAAAAGACCGTTCTGGACGGCGTAAAGCAGATGGAAGAGCAGGCACCCGGCGTCGGGCTTTGCGCCATGCCGTTTCGGGTGATCTGGGAGGAAATGGAACGCATCATCGCCGAGCGGGACGGGCTGTTAGCATACCGCGAGCCAAAGTGCGTCCTGCCGGATAAACGATATTTCGGCGTCGGCGTCTGCCCGCGCTGCGGAGCTGTGTTTGTGGATAGCAACACAAATTACTGTGGGAACTGCGGGCAACTGCTGGACTTTGGAAAGGAGAATGAATGATGTACGCTGAAATCATGAAATGCACGGAAACCGGTGCGGCTTTTGTTAAGAAGCTCAAAGAGGAGCTGAAAGTGTGCCGTGACGAGCTGTGCCTGAAATGCGGAAGCTATCACGAGGCTCACAAGGGCGCTTGTGACGGATGCCGCTGGCAGGAAAAGTGATATGAGTCGACGCGGCGGTCGCCCATAACGCCGCGGCGCAGTCCTTGGGGCGGCAGATAAAAGGTCAGCCGATAGAAAGCTCATGCGTCTTCTACCTTCGCGCATGGCGCTGTCCTGTCTGCCGCCCCCCCTTTTTGGCTGCAATTCTCCACCAAATCGCTATAAAGCGAAAAAATACGATGAAAAACGTAGTGTTATCAATGCCTTTGCGGTTTGGGAGCAGGGTTCAAGTCCCTTCTCCCGCACCATATGAGGAAGCCCTGTAACTTCAACGGTTACAGGGCTTTTTTCTTGTATTATCAATGGTTTGCAGTCTTAAAATGTTGCCTTTCTAAGCAATTATTATGCTTTCGTAAGCAACAAATTTACCTTTCAATTCGCTACGAAATCGCTATTGATGGGCAAAAAGGAGGCCAACTCTCCACCAATTCGCTACCAATTCGCTACGAAATCGCTACGGATTTTTCAATAGATTTCGGCTTTTCGGATTGCGATGAGAAAAAGTTTTGCATGGTTTTGAGGTCTTTTTCCTTGTCCGCGGCGGCGAGGTGGGTGTAAATCTTGCGCATGGTGTAAATATCCTGATATCCCGCCTCGCGCATCGTTGCGGCCTCCGACCATCCGAGATGGTAGCAAAGCGACACATAAGAGTGGCGCAGGCCGTGGCATCCTATCCGTGGCAAACCCGCTTTGTCGCACACGGAGTTGACGGCTTTGTAGATGCTGTTTGGGTGGCTGGTGACGAGATAGCCTTTGTACCCGTCATCCTGCATCTGCTTCAGGATCTCCGTCAGGCGCGGGATCACGATATGGACGGTTCGGGTGCTTGCCGCGTTTTTGTTTTCTGCCTTATGGACAATCTTATTATCTTTATCCGGCACGGCTGCGCCTTTGACGCGGATCGTGCCTTTTTTTATATCCACGTCCGCCATTGTAACGTCGCAAATCTCCGACCGGCGCAGGGAATGCAGACCGAGAAGCGCGGCGAGTTCAAACGTCTTCCCCTTGATCGCGTCAAGGAACATTGGGATCTGCTCCGGCTCCAGAAACTCATGCTCTGAAGTAACGACGGCGGGAAGGGTTACGGTCGGCGGCGTAACGCCAACATGGCGCATGGCGGAAGAAACAAGCCCCCATGCGTTCTTCAGCGTTTTCGGTGAGCATGGCTCATTATCGATTGCTGCCTGCCAGTCCACGGAATCAATAATTTCGTCCATCTGATCCTTGAACCGGTTCTTTTTAATTGTTTCATATCCGCGCACGGTGCAGGGGGAGAGCTTCGGCTTGGACGTTACATAATCGTCGATTGCCTGCTTCGTTGTGAAGTCGCACCGGCGCTGAACGACCTTGCCGGAAAGATGCTCTGATTTGATTAGTGTCGCCTGCCGCCGACACTGCGCCTCCGTATCTCCATATACCATCACGCTTTTGCCGCCGAGCTTCAGCTGAATACGGTAAGCGCCGCTTTTTAACTGTATTGCCTTTGGCAACTTCATGTTGGTCTCCTTCGACGCAGATTATAAACGCCTTCCGCAGTATTCGCACTCGGTTCCATTTAAAGGCGCACCGCAATAGGGACACTCCGCAGGGAACCGATTCTGCTTTTCGGAGGATTGAACGCGAAGAGTTGTCTCTTTGATTTGCAGATCAAGCAATTCGCGGCGTTTCTCTGCCTCTTTCTTTTCGTAATACTGATCGACCACCTTGCGGGCATTCGCAATCTCTGCGCGTCTCTTCTCCTGTTCGCTTTTGCCGGAACTACCAGATTTAAGCACAGATCCTATGATGCAGATAATTGCAATTATCACGATTACAGTCAAAAAGCTCATATAGCGCCTCCTTTATATTTCGCAATTACGGTACATTCGTGCCGCTTTGCGGATAAAGCATTCAGTTACGCCGAAATAATCCGCCAAATCCCAAACCTCAACGTGACCGCTTGAAACGGCTGCATCCAGCTCATCCTTCGGGACGAGCTTTTTTATTGCCCATTTATCAGCCCTGCGCTCATGCCGCCCAACAACATCAAACGGTGAGTAACGGTTATAAAAACTGCCTGTTGCGCAATGACCGAGTTCGTGCGCCAGTTTTACCTTTTCATCCGCGAATGACCGGATTCGGAACGGATCAATGGCGACAGCGCCGTTACCGACCGGCACGGACAGCGCTTCCGCGTAATTCATCGGAATCCGGTCAATGGCGATCCCTTGGCTGTCTGCATAACGATATAGTTCTTCAGTTTCTACCATCCTTATCTTTACCGCCCTTTCTCAGCAGCGACGCCCTGTAGCGGGCGTAGTCCTGGGCTTCCTTCCACAATCCGTTCTTTTCTTCCTCGGTCAGATTCGGAAAATCCTCCGAGAAAAACGCCGCGCGGCCAAAATCCGATTCCGGTCCGCTCGACTGCAGCATAGACGCTGTCTTTTGATCTTCCAGCGATTCACGCAGCGTTTCGATCTCCAAGGCCAGTTCTGCTTGACGATCCGGGTCAGATTCCGAACAATACGACTTTTCCGCCTGCTCCAGACGATATTGCGTACCAAGCATATAGGCATCGGCGGTGAGTCCAAGCAAAAAATCGATGCTGACGCCAAAATAGGCAGCAAGTTTGGACAAAGTAGCAGAATCCGGGACAGCGCCGGTTTTCTTCCACTTCGTAGCTGTTGCATTACTCAGCCCGGCGTCTAATGTCGCTTTCGTTTTGGAGATGTGCCGTTCGGCGCAGAGCGCACAGAAGATGTCATAAAACACAGATTTCGCCCTCCGTTTTTGTGCAAAACGCAGAACCTAACCAAAACTAGTTTCTTCACTTGACTTACTAACCAAATCTAGTATAATGGTCGCAGAAGCTAAATCTAGTTAGCGAATGAAGAGACGGCGGTTAGGCTATTTGTTTTGTAATGATTTGTAGCGACTTCATTTTAGCAAACAACCTAACCAAAGTCAAATGTTCCGCGAAAGGAGGTTAGATTTTCAGATGCCTGCACAATGGACGGGACAGTTGATTGGCGAAATTCACAACGCCGGATTCAAAATCAAGGACGTTGCGAAAGCGGCTGGGATGAATCCCAAGTATGTAAGCCAGCTTTTGCACGGAAAGTGCGAGTCCGGGAAAGCGGAGGAGCGGCTTCGGTCGGCATTGGAACGCATGAAGTTGGACGACCGTTCCAACGTCGAATGAACCGAACCCGTGATTTCCTGTGGCGGAAAGAGTATCGCACAGATTCAGTCCGATTATCCGGACAAAAAGGACGTTGAGCGACTATGCCAAAGCTGAGACAGAAAAAAGCGGACTTTGACGCGCTTGGGCGTCTGCTCCGCGGGTATGGGGTCAACGGAGCAAGCCTTTCCGACGCGATTGGGTGCGCTCCGGTGACGGCACGGAAGAAACTGGCGGAACCGAAGTATCTCACGGTCGGGGATCTGTACCGGGCAAGTGAGAAATTCGGCATTCCGATGGACGAAATCAGACATTCGATTGTGAGGTAAGGAGGAAACATGGACAGCAAAAGCATCCTGGAAATGAGCCAGGGCGCGATTTTGGAGCGCGTCAACTATGAGATGGGGAAAGTGATCGACAATATCCTTGACCCGAACACCAAGCCGGACGCCAAGCGTAAGCTGACGATCTCGCTTGTGCTGATGCCGAGCGCCGATCGCAAGACCATCACGGTCAACACAACGGCAAAGTCCACGCTTGTTCCGACGGACGCCGTTACGACAGGGCTTTTCATTACCAATCAGCCCGGAACAGGGGAGATGGTGGTGGCGGAGATGGTTCCGCAAATCCCCGGACAGTACGACTTCGGCGGCGGCGAGCAGGCCGAGCCGAACATCCTCGCCTTCGACAAAGTGAAGGCAATGTAAGAAAGGAGAACCGATCATGCTGAAAGAGTTTGCGCAGTATCTTGTGTCCCTCAAGGACAACAAGACCTATGAGATTCACGGTGAAACCTACTCCGACCGCGAGCTTCACCGCATTGCTCCTTATGTCCCGCACCCGGACAAGCTGGGCGTCACCGGTCTGGACAGTATCGTGAAGCTGGTCAGAGCCGAAATGCAGAAGGTCACGCTTCCCATCTTCATCCGCGTGGACAACCCCACTTCCGTGACGGTTCTGACCGCGCTGGACGCGGACATGAAGCGGGACGTGCTTTTCAAGGCAGAGGCGGACGTTCCCGGCTTCCGTGAGGGATTCCGCGAGTATGACAAGGCGATCATCGAGATCCGCAGCAAATTTATTCCGAGCGAGGACACGAATTATCTGCTTGATCTCCTGTCCCGAATCAACAAAGAGAATGGCGTTACCACCAGCGACAACGGTGTGAGCCAGACGGTCGAAGCTCGCGCCGGCGTCAGCCTGAAGCAGATGGTAAATGTCCGCCCCCGCGTCACGCTGGCGCCGTTCCGCACGTTCCTCGAAGTTGAGCAGCCCGCGTCCGAGTTCCTGCTGCGGCTGGATGATGACGGGAATGTGGGTCTCTTCGAGGCGGACGGCGGTATGTGGAAGCTGGAGGCGAAGAAGAATATCCTCGCCTACTTCGATGATGCTCTGAACGACGAGATCAATGTGGGCCATGTCGTTGTGATGATGTGATGGGATGGTCGGAACGAAAGACGCCGCCGCGGTTCCCAGCCGTTGACGCGGCGATCAAGGCAAAGGGCAGCGTCGCGAAGTTCCTGCGGGAATCGGGCGTGAATGTGCAGACCTACTACGCGCTGCAGGCCGGGAGGTCGATGCCGACGCTTGGGCTGATCTACAAGGTGCTGGATTACACCGGGCTGACGTTTGAGAAGGCTTTTGGAAGGGGACTGACACATGCACAGTGAAGGATTGCGGGTCTTTTCCCGCGTGACGAAAGCAATGCGGCGGCGCTACATCATCCGCTTCGTTGATCTTTGCTTTTGGATGGTGGTAATGAGCGTCGGCTGCGTGGCTGTAGCGCTGGCGATCAGCGGTTGCCTGAAGCTGCTGGGCGTGTCCTATGGTTGAGCGTTACAGATGCGCCGACTGCGGCGCGGTATTCACAGAACCCGACGAACGCACATGGACGGAGAACCACGGGGAAGGGATGCGCGAACGCTGGCTCGAATTGCTTTGCCCGGAGTGCGGAAGCATTGACATTGATGAGATATGTCCTGATTTGGAAGGAGAATTTTGATCGTGGACTTGATAACTAACACGGAAATCGCTCTCGATGTTATCAGAAATGCTAAATCAATAGACGAAGCGGTTTCTTACGTTCGTAAGATCGACGCTCTCAAAGTAGCTTTAGAGAGCGTCAATAGGTTTCATTCGGAATCAGTCAAATATGCAATATTAGAGGCAGAAGCGTTAATCAAGGTTGTCGCGCTTGGCGGCATCTTAAAATTAGGAACTCCATGCTCTTTGCGTTATAAAACGGCGGAATGGCTCTCTTCTCTAACAAGCGATGATGCAATGTGCTTCATCAACATGTGCAGAGATGGTCTTGTCATTGAAGAAATATATAAACGTGAAATTGGCGATGTAGCCAGAAAAGATGGCAGGATTCGTAACGCTCAAAAATGCGTCAAAGAAATGGAAAGCACTTTTGCCAAATTCGGATTTGTCGATATGCGCCAGCCGAAGCAATATATTCGCACCGTGCTCGGCGGCTATGAAGGACTTGCTGATGATGTTATCGACGGAGCACGCAATTCTCTGAGGCGCAGTGGGGCTATTGGAGCAGGCGACGGGATATATGTTTCGCCTGAAATTGAGGACATGCGCTATGTAAAACTCGCCATGCTGATAAGGTATGAAAGCATTTTGCATGACTTGCATAACTTATCTGCCATTGCAAACACCGCAAAAGTTAAACTGACATTTCCAGAAATACTTGCTTTCAAGACTAATATTTCCGCTTACCAACAAGAGGTAAAAAACAAAGGCGTTTATCAAAAGTTTTACGGTCAACGAGACGGCGAAGCAGAATACTCTGATGATGAACCATCAGACCTTCCTGCGTTATTTCTTGCGCTTGCTCTTATGTCTAACGGCATAGTTGAGCGCGATGAAAGGATTTACGAACTCATAAAAGAAAAGCAGGGCGTAGAGGAGACATAAAGTGGGCGTTATCTGGACTACATACAACAGCCGCGAGGAATGGTTATCCAATCGTTACGGTATCGGGGCATCGGAAGCCGTTGCTGTATGTGGGTGCGGATTCAAGACGCCGGTTCAGCTTTGGCGCGAAAAGCTCCGAATCGACGCCCCAGCAGACCTTTCCGATAACCCGCGCGTTGCTTTCGGAAATGCCGTAGAGGAACCGATGCGGGCACTGTTTCGCGTAATGCACCCGGAATACCGGCTTGATTTTACGCCGTTTACCGTCCTTCGCCGTGAAGATCATCATCAATTTATGTTTTACACGCCGGACGGATGGCTGACAGAAATCGAAACAGGGCGCAAGGGACTTTGGGAATGCAAAAGCGCAACGTGCCTATCCGCAAACGACTGGGCGAAGTGGAAAGACCAAGTTCCTCCGGGGTATTTCTGCCAAGTGCTTCATGGCATGGCGGTTGGGGATTTTGAGTATGCCGTCCTGTTTGCCATTCTTCTGAACAAGGACGGCGACGCGGAAATCAGGGCATACCACTTTGAACGCGGCGACTACGCGGAGGATATTGAGTGGCTGATCCGCGAAGAGACAACCTTTTGGGGCTACGTCCAGCGCGGAGAAATGCCGCCGCAAAGGCTGATTTTGTAACGGAAGGAGAAGCAATGGGAACCCTGGTGAACGAAACAACGCGGTCACAGCTTATGGAAATCAGGAGGCACCTTGAAACGCACGGGAAGATCGACCGGAACACGGCGCTGAGACTTTATGAGTGCGACGCGCTCCGTTCGAGGATCTCAGACCTGCGGCATGATCCGGTCGCCCCGATGAACATCGAAACGGTATGGACTACCAAGAAGAACAAATACGGCCACACGACAAATTATGCATCGTATCGGCTTGTGAGGGATGAAGCGGAATGAGCGGAGAAATGACCGAATTTAGAATCACTTCCGATCTGTCTGCGCTTCGCGGTCAGGTCATCGAAGCCAACTTCGCGGAGGTGCGCGAGTGGCTCGATACGAACCTCGCCCCATACCGCGACATGGCGGTAACGCAGGACACGATCTCCACGGCGAAAGCCTATCGCGCCAGCATCCGCAAGGTGCGCGACCGCATCGACGAAAGCCGCAAGGAAGCGAAAGCTGCCGCGCTGGCGGCATACAGCGCCTTTGAAACGAAGTGCAAGGAGCTGACTGGGTTGTGCGAAGAGGCCGCGAACGCCATCGATACCCAGGTCAAGGCCATCGAGCAGGCGGAACGGGACGCGAAGATCGCGGAGATCCGCGCCGCCTATGGTGAACTCGCGGTCGGCGAGCTGGCGGACTTCTGCCCGTGGGAGCGCGTCTACAACCAGAAGTGGGAAAACAAGGGCGTGACGGCGGACGCGGCTGTGCAGGAGATCGCCCGCGCGATGGCCGACGCGACGAACGACCTCAAAGCCGTCCGGCAGATGGGCGGCGACGATACGGCGTATCTGCTGGACGTGTACAAGCAGACGCACGATCTGAGCGCGGTCGTCCGCAAGGCATCGGAGCTGAAAACCATGCGGGAGCGCGAGGCGGCTCGGAAACGGGAAGCGGAGGAAGCCGACGCGAGAGCGAAGGAACGCTTTGAGCAGGCCACCGCCGCAGCGCATGCCCTTGTGGTCGAAGCGCACGACGATCCGAAAGATGAACCGCTCGTGACCGTCAGCTTCAAGGTAACCTGCACCAAGCGCCAGCTCACCGCGCTCGGACAGTACATGAAGCAGAATGGGATCAAATACGGGAGGGCAACATGACATGACGCTTTACGAGAGCGCGGCGGGCGCGACGCTGCCGTGGAACAGCATAGACGCGGGATCTCCGCTGATCGACGCGCTCCTGATCGACGCGCTCCCGCAGCAGCAGATTGACATCTGCCTCATGTGTCCGCATCACGCCGACGCCTGCGACAAATGCGACGGCGAAGGAAATCTTCGTAAAACCGACGGCAGACCGCAGGCGGAATTTGATCGCCCGCTGCTGCTGGAAATGATGCGGCTGAAGCGCAGCAACGTGGAAATGTGCGCGGCGCTCGGCATTTCGAGAAGGACGCTCTTCCGGGCGAAACGACAGATTTTGAAGGAGGAACAAGGAACATGAAAGCGACAAACACGCTCGCGCCGACGAGCAAGGAAAAGAAATCGTTCTCGGCTGTGATCTCCGGCGAAGGCGCGCAAAAACTGATCCGCGCGTCTCTGAAGGACGACGGTTCCGTGAAGCGATTCACCGGAACACTGATTTCCGTTGTGAACGCATCGGAGCAGCTTCGCGCCTGCGACCCCGGCAGTATCATTTCTGCCGCGCTCCGCGGCGAGGGCGCCGGTTTGATCTACGGTCACGGCTATTATGTGACGCCCTACGGGGACAAGGCGACATACATTACATCGTACAAAGGCTACATCCAGCTCGCCCTTGCAACCGGTCTGTATGCAGACATTGACTGCATTGACGTGCGCGAAGGAGAGCGTAAGGGGCGTGACCGTCGCACTGGAAAGCCCATCGTTGATCTGAGCGTCTACGACACAGACGAGGAGCGCAATCAGCATCCGATCATCGGCTATAAGGCGTACTTCGAGTTGAAGGACGGTTATTTCCGTGAGGAATACTGGCCGATTGACGATCTGCTGCGCCATGCCGACCGCTATTCTCCGGCGTTCTCGCGCGAACTGTATCTGCGCTGGCAGAACGGAGAAGCGCTTACGGACAAGGAACTGCGTACCGTACAGAACGGAAGCCCCTGGTACACGTCTACGGATCGCATGATGCGCAAGACTGCGCTGCGCTCCCTGCTGAACAGCGGATATGCACCGCTCAGCAACGAAACCAAGTCCATGCTGGCCCGCGAGACCGAGAGCGGCGAAGGCGACGTTTTGGACTTCGGCAATGACATCATCCCGGACTCCGGCGTGCTCGAAACGACCGGTGAAGTGGTGGACGCGCCGCAGGCCGAAGCGGCGGAGAACGGCGATAAAACGCCGTGTGACGGCGATTCCTGCCCGGTGGACTTGACGGACGATCCGCAGCCGGAAAAGCCGATACGCGGCAGAAAACCGACAAAGGACGCGGAGAAACCCGCCGAGCCGGTTCCCAACGCAGAAACTGACGCCATTGACAGCTTCTTCGGTGACGCCGAATGAGCATCTTTTACTGCAAGGAGCAGGACGGGACGATGAACGTCCGCGTAAGCGGATATGTAACAAAAGACCCGAAAGTGACAGAGAAGGTTGTGCTTTTCTCTGTCTGCTACGGAAAGCAGAAATACATGGACTGCAAGGCGTGGGCGAATGAGACCGCCGGGCAGATCGCCGCGTGTCTGGAACGGCACGACGCGGTTGCGGTGGATGGCGTCTATGAGCAGTTTGAAGGTCGGGACGGACAGATTCGGAAGCAGCTTTCCGTTGACGGGATTTTCCCGATGGTGGTTCCGTCCGCTGCGCCGGAGCCTGCACAGCCTGAGCGTTCCGCGCCGCAGACGCAGCAATCCTCGACGTGGGAGGAACTCTCCGACGATGATGGGTCTTTGCCGTTCTGACGGGCAAAAAGGTGGCTTGAATCGTGAGCGCGAATATCGGCGGTTATCTGCGCGGCCCGTGGTGGCGCTATCGCAATGACAACGATACGACGCGGCGCTGCTTCGTGATCGCATGGGGAGAGATCGTCAAGCACCCGGAGGAAAAGTACAAAGATCTGCGCATCATCCGCTTCGTTATCAAGACGGGGCGGGGCGCAGGCCGCGCCGAAAAACATCTGGTCTGCGTCAGCTATGGCGAGCGGCAAAGCGCCGTGATCATGCGGGCGCTGGAAAAAGGCGACGCTGTTTTCTGCGCGGGTACATGGGTGGAGACGCAGATCAAGACCAAGAAAAAAGGTCTCCACCCGGCCTATGAAATGCAGGTCAATTTTATTTTCCCGTTCGGGCTTGTCGGTTTTCTTCTCGACCTTTACGGCACCCCGCAGATTCGCGGCGCGGTGGAGGATCGGGCAAACGAGGAAGCCGACCCGTGGGAAATGGACTAGGGTAATGGAATCGGATTTCAGGAGAAAAATCTATGCCGAACAGGATCATCAAAGAGAGCATAAGGACAAGTAAGACCGTCAATTCTCTTTCTGATTTCGAGTTTAGGGTGTGGCTTTATCTGATTACCTACGTTGACGACTACGGGCGTGGAAGCGCGGACCCGGAAATTTTGAGAGGAATGGTCTTCCCGAGAAGGAGAGGCATCACAGAAGCGCAAATATCTGATGCTCTGCACAAGTTGGCGAATACTGGCATGGTGAATCTCTACGAAGTGGACGGTGAGCCGTACTTTTATTTTCCGAAATGGCGAGATCATCAGAGAGTGCAGCAAAAACACTCAAAATTCCCCGACCCACCGTTACTCACCGTGGATAACCGTGACATACCGCCGGAAGCGAGAATCGAAATACGAGAAGCGAGAAGCGAGAAGCGAGAAGCGAAAGAGAACGAAGACGCCGTAGATAGTTTATATAACCCTGAGTTTGGAAAGGTTATGTCTTTTTACCAGGATAGATTTAACGCTGCACCAAACGGAGAGGTTATAGGGTTACTGCAAGACTATACGGAGGCGCTCGGAAGCGATGTAGTTCTCCACGTTTTGCAATACTGCGTCAACGAGCGCAAGTTTTCATGGAGCTACGCAGCGGCGATCCTCCGGCGATACAAAGCCGACGGGCTGGACAGCATGGAGAAGGTTTTGCAGGCCGAACAGGATTACCAGCGGAAGAAACAGCAGAATGGCGGTAAACAGGCAGTGAAAATGACGACGTTTTATGACGTTGGGGAGCAGATGATGAAAGAAGGGCTTGTATGACTTTCGAGGAAACGCGAACGATCCTGACGCTGTTGCAGACGGAATATCCGCAGAGCTTCAGCAAAATGGATGAACGGGCTATGGCGATGAAGCTGAAGCTGTGGGCAGCTGAGTTCCAGTATGACGACTATCGAGCCGTCTATGCGGTTGTGCGAGCGATCATCAGCGCCGGTGGGCGGGAGTTCGCGCCGAACATCGGCGTGATCCGGGAGAAGTTGCGGAGCTACAGTGCCAACGGGGAACTGACAGAGAACGAAGCATGGGCGCTCGTCAGCAAGGCCATCAGCAACGGAATCTATGGCTATTCCGCAGAATACGAAAAGCTCCCGCCCGCTGTCCGAAAGGCCGTTGGAGAGCCGGAGCAGCTGAAGCGGTGGGCCGTCATGAACATCAACGAGGTACAGACCGTGGTCTCGTCCAATTTTCAACGGAGCTATCGCGCCATCGCCCAGCGTGAGCGGGAACTTGCGAAGATCCCGTCAGACGTGCGTGAACTGCTGACCGGCGTCAGCGCGGAAATGCTGCCGGAGGCGTCCGAATGATGTTCGGTACTCCGCAGACCGCCGGGCGGCCATGCAACGGCTGCACCGAGCGCCGCGTCGGCTGTCATGGACACTGCGACCGCGAGTCCGCATGGTTGGCGGAGCAGGAGAAAAAGCGCGATGCGATTTACGAGACCAAAAACCGCGAAATGGAGATAGACAGCTTTCGGCTGGCGCAGGTGCGCAAAACGCGAAAGCGGAAGCGCTGAAGGAGCCGCAATGGGGATTGACGCAAAAGATTTGGCACGGTTCTCGCCGTGGGCGCAGAAACAGATCACTGAGAAGATGCTGGCGCAGGAACGGGAGAAGGCCAAAAGAAAAGATTCTTCGACTGCGGCGCTGAGCGCCTCCGCTCAGAATGACGACGCAGGACCCAAGCGGAAGTACCACAACACGCCCGCTGAACGGGTCGCGGAAAGCGGGAAGACCATCAAGTTCGATTCGCAAAAGGAAGCGCGGCGCTATGACGAGCTTATGCTGATGCTGAAAGCGGGGAAGATACGCGATTTGAAATTGCAGCCGCAGTTTACGCTGCAGGAAGCCTACACGACGCCGGAAGGGAACCGGGTACGCGCGATCCGCTATGACGCGGATTTCAGCTATTACGTTCTGGCGGTGGAACTTTATGCCGATGACGGCGGCGGGAGCACGAAAGCGGAAAAAGAATGGAAATACGTCGTCGAGGACGTAAAGTCAAAAGCGACGAAGACGCGGGTGTACGCCGTCAAGAAAAAGCTCATGCGGGAACGATTCGGAATCGAGATACAGGAGGTTGAATAGATGCGGCTCATTATGAAATGCCGTGACACGATCTGCAATATCCGGGTGGACGCCATCGAAAAGCAGGAGGACGTAGTTTTTGCCTACAAGTGCCCGCCGGGGAGCATGACGGCCACGGAATTTGTCGGCGTATTCGACCTTGGCAGCGTGGACTTCCTGTATGTGACGGACGAAAAGGGGAGCGGGCAATGAAGAAAGGTATGAACCGGGCAGAAAAAGGGCAGTTCAGTTTGTTGGATGAAATTATCGTTGACAACTTCGCCGGAGGCGGAGGCGCTAGTACGGGGATCGAACTGGCAACGGGAAAAGTCGTGGACATAGCGATCAATCACGATCCCGACGCGATTTTGATGCACAAGACGAATCACCCGCACACGGAGCATCTTCAGGCGTCCGTATGGGACGTTGATCCCGTGGAAGTCTGCCGTGGGCGCCCGGTTGGGCTTGCGTGGTTTTCGCCGGATTGCAAGCATTTTTCAAAGGCGAAGGGCGCGGCGTTGGTGGACAGGAAGATTCGCGGTCTTGCGTGGATCGTTCTGCGCTGGGCCGCCCGCGTAAGGCCGCGCGTCATCATCTTGGAGAACGTGGAGGAATTTGTGACCTGGGGGCCTGTGCGCAAGGGCAAACCGATCAAGAGCAAGGTCGGGCAGACATTCCAAAAATGGCAAGGCCAGCTTTTGGACCTGGGCTACGCCGTCGAACATCGGGAGCTTGTGGCGGCGGACTACGGAGCGCCGACCATCCGTAAGCGTTTCGTCCTGATTGCTCGCTGCGACGGTAAGCCCATCGTCTGGCCGGAGCGGACGCACGCGCCTGCGGAAAGCGAGGAGGCCCGGAGTGGGAAATGCAAGCCATGGCGCAGCGCTGCGGAGATCATCGACTGGAGCCTCCCGATGTATTCAATCTTCGATACCAGAAAGGAGATCAAGGAGAAATACGGCGTCGATGCCGTCCGCCCTCTCGCAGACAACACGCAGCGGAGAGTGATATGCGGAGTGGACAAGCACACCATCAAAAGCGGGAGCCCGTTTCTTGTAGATTGTAATCACACCGGGGCAGGGCACATCTCCGAGATGTTTGAGCCACTGGGGACCATCACGGCGAAATGCACGAAGGGCATTGTTGCTCCGATGCTTGCTCCGGCGACTTTTAGCAACACCGGCAGCAGCGTTGGAACGCCGGCAAATCATCCCGTCAGCACTATTCGGTCGTCAGGCGGAGAAGTCCTTTCTGCGGCTTTCCTGGCACAGTACCACTCCGAAAAGACAGAGGCGGCGCGAACCTGCGGTCTGGACGGTCCGATGCTGACCATTGACAGCTCAAACCGCTACGCCCTAGCAAGCGTAAATCTGACGGAATACTTCGGGAACGGGGCACCGCTGAATATCCGAGAGCCAATGCACACAGTCACGAGCAAAGACCGGGAGGCGCTTACCAGCGTCGTGTTGCATCCCGTACACGCAGGAGGGTACAAAGGGCGCGGTAACCTGCCGACACAACCGCTGAACACGATCACGGCGGCAGGCGGCCTTCAAATGAGCGCGGCGCACATCGTCAAATTCAAGGGCACCAACCTGGGGCAGACGCCGGTGGAGCCATTACAGACCGTCACGGCGCAATCGAATCCGTATGCGCTGTGCCGTGCTGTCATCCAGAGATACGACCCGGCGGAAGACGTTGGACGCTGGCCGCAGGTCCGGGCGCTTCTCAACAAATACTGCGGCTATACGCTGGGAGAGGACGAAATCATCCTGCTGGTGATCTGCGGCATCGCCTTTTACATCCGGGACATCCTGCTGCGGATGCTGGCGCCGAAGGAGCTTTACGCAGCTATGGGCTTTCCGCCGGACTATAAGATCGACCGGGACTACATGGGGAACGAATACGGAAAGACCAAACAAGTGGCCCGCTGCGGAAACGCCGTCTGCCCGCCGATGGCGGAGGCAGTAGTCCGCGCAAACTATGAGGCGTTCCCGGTGACGATCATCACAATGGCGCAGTTGGCGTCCGTTGTAAGCGCATAAAGAGCCTAAAACCGAAAACTGGAAGGAGAGGCAATCATGAGGCACAACAATATCACCCGGGGGATCATCATTTGCATGGTGATCATCGCCGTTTTCCTCTGCGTCCTTTTGGCGACGCCGGTGGACGCTTGCGAGGGCGGGCGCGTCCTGACGCACCGCCAGATCGCGCTGCACGACGCGGCGGAGCTTCTGCGGAGCGTGGGGTACACCGACGATGACCCGGCTATTAAGGCTCTGTCAGCGGCGTGGTGGGCTGAACAGGAGGCTCTCGACATCGTGGCGCGTGTGGTGCAAGGCGAAGCGGGGTCCTGTCCGTGGGAGCATCAGGTGGCGGTCGCTGCCGTGGTGGTCAACCGGGTCAACAGCGACCTGTTCCCGGACACCGTGCGGGAAGTCGTGGCGCAGCCGAATCAGTACACGACGCTGTATCTGAGCGGATTCGACAAGACGAGCCGTCAATGCTATGAGGCGGCGAAAACCGCACTGGATGGGGAGAGCGGAGTGCCGGAAGATGTGATATGGCAGGCCGAGTTCGTGCAGGGCAAAGAAGTCTGGTGGCAAAGCGACGTTGATACGGGTTGGTATCGCAGCACAACGTATTTCTGCCGGGGAGTGAAATAAGATGCTTCAAGAACTATGCCGAGACAGCTTTTTCGAAGCGTGTAAAGCCATATCGGGGCCGGATGTAAGGTTAAAAGGACGGGCAACACCGTTCATGGACTTCTACGGCGCGTTTGATAGTTTTGGACGCTACGATTGGAAACGCTTGCCGCTGTCAAAAGTCAAAGGCGCAAGGGAAAACGATATACGGAAGACGCGAAGTAAGGCATGGTGCTATTTCAACGATGTTGCCGATAAACTATGCGAACACTATCTGCGTGTGCGGTGGGGGCGAGATTTGAGAAAAGCCATGACGGAAAGCGGTACATTCTCCGCGTTGTTTGAGGACTTCTACAGCTACTTTGAGGAAAGGAAAGCTATCTTTATGGGACAGACAGAAAAGGCGATAGACGCAAAAGTAACCGCGCTTTCGGCAAAAGGAAAACACCCGCAATCCCACGGCGGCGTTGCGAATCTGCTGAAAGTGCTGACAAAGACGATGCACGACCAAGGAGCAAGCATCTACACCGTCGCAAAGGTTCAGTACGCCGTGTGTATGCAGGCGGGCATTTACATTCCCGACGATTTCTTGACCGACGTGCTTGTAGCGCATGAGATGATTGCGGAGGGCTGACAATGGCTGAGTATATCGAGCTCGAGGCGGCAAAAGATGCAGTTTGTGTGGGAATTGGATAGACACGCGCTTTGGAGAGAATTTCTGTCCCAACTGCGTCGCGGATATGCGGGAGGGCTGATATGGAACGACTGACAATCCGAAATTCTGACGGTAGCGTGTCGCAGCCGACAAATATGAAATGGGCCGAAGCACTTGAAAAGCTCACCGCCGACGAGGACGCGGAGGAACAAGGGCGGCTTGTGATTCTGCCACCGAAACTCTATGAAGCAGTTGACGTTCCCGTTGCGTATGGTGTAGTCGAATGGGACGTTACTGGAGTCCGATACTATGATGGAGAAATAACAGCATACACGGTTCGCAACAGTTGCTCTATAAGTATAATTAACGGATATGAGATCGGCAAAACCGTATTCCTGTCCCGCGAAGAAGCCGAAGCCGCGCTGAAAGGAGATACTTGATTATGCGAATTGTAAGATACGAGGTTGGTTGGAGCGAAAGCAACGTTTTAGGTTCTGGGTGCGATTATCACATATCGTGGGAGGGCAAATCTGAAGCATTGGCTTTAGAAGCGCTCCATCAACCGGGAATGGATTATATGGCGCGAGTGGTTTGGGACAACGGCAAGTATCACAAAGAGTGGTATAACATTCCGAAAAACGAATGGGAATACTGGCATGGTGGGTTCTAAGCAGAAAAAGATACCAAGAAGCCGCGCTGAAAGGAGAGACGAAAGATGTATGAGGAACTGGTGAAGATGCTCCGCACTTGTTCAGAGCGGGATAGCTGTATCACACGACAGGGCGAGGACTATATCGGTTGGGATGAAGTTTGCCCGTATTTGGGAACGGGGTTATGCGACAACAAGGCAGAAAAAGCCGCCGATGCCATAGAGGAGCTTAAACGTGACCTTGACTTTGCGGTCAGAGCGGAGGCGGCAGCGGTGAAAGCATGTACGCCCCATTGGATTCCAGAGGAAGAGCGGTTGCCAGAGGACGAAAAAGATGTGCTTGTTTGCTATGGCTTCACTCATGACGGCGTAATGAGTGAACGTCGGTTCATCGGAGTGCTTGAATATTTTGCTTTTGATGTCGTACCGCATTGGCAGCACAAAAGCACGGGGCTGACTGTAACACATTGGATGCCGCTCCCGGAGCCGCCGCAGCACAAATGCAATCGTTGTCACGGGAAGGGCTACATTGAAGCCGCAATCGGAGTGACGGGCGACCTAGACAGCTTTCCGTGTCCAGATTGTAACGGGACAGGAATAGCGCCGGAGGAGGAAACCAGATGAACATGGACGAAGCTCATTTCCTGCTCGACAAGTTTTATCATGAAGTCCGCGAAAATGAACACATTCATAACCCCGTTGCCTATGCGCTGTATCAAGTATGGAAAATTGCGGATAGCGAGAAAAAGCGGAAGCCGACGAAGGAGGAAACATGAGCTATATACTGTTTGCCGCATTGCTTGTGGGGTTGGCTGTCTCATTTGGTATTGAGGCCATCAAGGATGCCAATAAGGACATAAGGCGATTGCGGGCGCTTCTTGACTGGTTGAAACAGGAGGTCGCGGAATGAACTGCGTTGACTGCGGGAAGGAGATTACCGGGGCGGCGAACAAGCGCCGCTGCGAGGAGTGCAATCATCGGCATCAGCTTGAATACTACGCCCAGCGCCGTGCCGAGGCGCGGGAACGAGCGCGGGAGGGACGTGCGAAGGAACCGCCTGCGATCAGATACTGCATGGATTGCGGGGTGCAACTCCCAATCGGATGCTGTTCCAGGCAGAAGCGATGCGTGGAATGCGCCAAGGTGCGCAAGCGGGAAATGGCGCGGCTATGGGAATTGAGGCGCAAAGCCGAAGAGGAAAAGAAAGCCAAACAGAAAGCATCTCTCGGCGCTGTGGCAAGGGAAGCCGCAAAGCATGGAATGAGTTACGGTCAGTGGGTGTCCGCAATCAACAGGAACGGAGGATAACATGGCAAGCGAGAAAAATGAGACGTTTCCGAAACGGCTGCAGCGGCTCCGGGAACAGCGCGGCGTGAGCAGGCGCGTCCTCAGCGAACTTTGCGGGCTTAGCGTGAATGTGATCTCCAACTACGAGAAGGGGAAGCGCCGCCCCAATGCGGACGCGATTTGTGCCTTGTCGGATTACTTTGACGTTTCCTCCGATTATCTGCTTTGCAGGACAATGGACAAAAACTGAACAGGAAAACACCCGGCAATAAGCGGTTTGCCGGAAGAGCCGAGCGGGGCTGATTGTATGTGCAAGTTGCGTACAGTCAGCCCCGCTTTTTTGTTGCGAAAGGAGCGAAAATGCAAAATAACGAACTGGTTTTGAATCGGCTGACCAACCGGATCGGAAAAGATATGGCGCTTTACTGCCTTTGTGCCGTTATGGACGTGGCATATCGTCCAGAGACGGACGCCTTATCATGGGACGACTACGTGGAGGCCGTGGGCGAAAGCACGTTTGCGGACGGTGAAACCGACGTGAACGCCGCGCTGATGGCCGGTATGCCGACGCAGGAACGGTGGGAAAAGGTTTGGGGATCGGAATATTCCGAAAACGAGTATATCCAGTTGGACGAGCAATACAAGACTATGACGGCGCAGCTCGACGCCACCGGGGGCATAGACCGGCAGCAGGACGACACTGCACGGACGTGCGCGATCATGGCGCTGCAGCGCAACAAGCTCCTGCGAAAAGCCGATAAGGACAGCGTTGCAATGGCAAAGCAGTATGACCAGATGATCCGCGAAAATCTGAAAGACAGCAACATGCGCAAGGCGGATATTCTTCCAACGCAGGCGCAGCGGCTGGACGGATTTGTGGACGCGCTGCAGAAAACCGGGCTTTCCGTTGAAATGACACAGGAAGATGTGCTGAACGTCATTTACGGCTGGATGAAAAAGAAAAAATACCCGGACATGACAACGGACGCCGCTGACTGGATGCTTCTGAGCATCATGCGGACAATGGCGAAAAACGACGATTTGCCGGAACCGCACGATCTCCCGGAGGATATGAGTCTCGCGGCCTTTGAAAGCGAATTTGCGGAGGAACCAAACGACGAAGAACAGGCAGCCTATGAATACCTGGGCTTTGTACGAGGAGGCGCGGTCCGAAAAGAAGGACGTGAGGTCTGATGGCGCACAGGACAGGAAAAGTATGGGGCGGAAAGGGCGTCGGCTGGCTGTCCAAGCGGGAAGAAGAGGACGCGAAATATGAAAACATGGGGGACGGCTGGCCCCTCTTCATCGCGTTCTGCCGATTCTGGCCGGACTTTCTCGCGGATATGCTTCGGGCAGACGACGCCGAATTTGACCTGACGCTGATTCAGAGAATGTTTATCCGCATCAACGCAAGGTATGCAGACGTGGATATAACGGGCAGCCGAGGCACAACGAAGTCGTTCTGCACCGACCTGGGGGCTGATCTTGACGCACTGCTTTGGCCCGGGGTTGATCTGAGCATCTTTGGCCCGTCGATCAAGCAGACGGCGGCAATCGCCAGCAAAATCCATACACAGATCGAGAGAAACTATCCGCTTCTGACGAGGATGCTGACGGTGGAACGCAACGGCGAGGGCGTGTTTGTGCTGACCACGCCCTACAATTCGCGTGTGAGCATCGAGGCGTTCCGCGGCAACACGATCTACGGCGTCGTAGCCGAAGAAACGGCGCAGGAAGAAAAGCCGCCCTTCGACGTGGAGGACTACACGGCAAGCGTTCTCCCGCAGGTGCGCGCGAAGTATAAGCTAGGCAAGCAGCAGAGCCGCGCCTTCGTGAAATATAAGCAGCACAGCATCACGTCCGCTGGCAGGCGGCAGCAGTACGCCTATGAGACGCGCAAAACGCACAGAACCGAAATGCTGCAGGGAAAAAGCGCCTTTGTCATCGACTGCGGCATTGAGTGTGTGCTTTTGTGCCAGATCCGCGACATTGCGTGGGTGGAGAAGCAGCGAAACGAGCTTGGCCCAAACCGCGCGATGCGGGAACTGGACAGCATCTACGCCGGCAGCGATAAAAATCCGATCATCCGCGACGAGGTTCTGACAGAATCCCGCTGCCTGCTGCTGATGGAGGAACATCACTGCTGCAAGGATCGGGACAACAAGCTGCGCCCGGAAGATGTGATCTACATCGTGGCAAACGACATTTCCTACCGCGACGCGAAAGGGAACGCGAAAAACGCCTGCGTTGTGCTGAAATGTACGAAACAGGATGATTATTATCACAGGGACAAGTATTTGAAGCAAGCCGTCTGGATCGAGGACTGGACGCCAGCTGAAACGCCGACGCCGAGGGCGCGGGCGGAGAAGATCCGGCGCATCTGGGATCGGTACACCTTCGATGGCAGCGCGAGTTATCTCGCAATCGACGCATGGCAGGTAGGCGACGACGTTGTAAAGGCGCTGATGGAAGATCCCGGAGGCGGGCGCGTTCCGCTTTGCATCTATGAGCATACAGACTACACGGAGCTGGAACTGGTCGGCGCAATTCCGGTCATCTATCCCATCCGTGCGGGCGGCGTCGGAACGACCGACGCGGACTCTGAAATGATTCTGAACGCGGAACTGCAATTTGAGCACAGCAACGTCCAGCTTCTGACCGGCAACATGAACGAGGGCGTGGAAGCCTACAAGAAGTATCACAGGATCAAGGACGACAGCATGAACTACAAAATATCGCTGCCGTACAAAAAGACGAATGAACTGATCGGCCAAATTCAGAACCTCAGAGAAGAACCAAGCGGGCAGGGCATCCGGGAAAAGCGGATCAGTCACCACATCCAGCGCGACTCCTGGTCGGCGCTGAAATATGCCCTTCGTCTGGCGCAGCGGCTGGAACGGGTGAACCTTGCGCCGAAAAAGGAAAGCGACTGGAGCAAGACGCTGGCGCGGTTCAAACGCGGCGAATCCGGCGGGGCGGGAGCAGCCGGTCAAATCGGAAAGCGGAACGCGCTCGGACATCACAGAGGCCGAAAATTCTAAAAAATCACAAAATTACGCCGTCATGCACACAAAAGTGTGCATGACGGTTCGCTTTTATGTTATAGGGAATTTGACATAACATGTATTTTGCGCGATTCGGAGAACGGTGATATGGCGAATGACGCGAAGAAAACATATCGGCTTTATGTGCTTCCGATGGATGCGGACGGCTTGAGAACGGCGGGAAAAGAGCGCTTTTATCGTGTCACGCCGGGGTATGTGCTAATTTATACCGACGCGGAAATTTCCGTGAAACATGCGGAAATGACCCAAAACGAGCTTCACAGGCTTTCCCACGGAGATTCTGAATGGCTTCGGGACTGCAACATTGTGCTGGTAGCCGAGGAAATGAAAGCGCATGAGCGCGAGATCGCCGAGAGCATGAGCAAGCGCCTTGATGCGATGGAAGCGGCGCTGAAAGCGGAAGCGGAAAAGGAACAGAACGAAAACAGGGAGGGATAAGACATGCAGAATGGATTCGCAAGTGAAATGAAAAGCGTTTCCGGCGCGTCCTATCCCGAAATTTTTGCCCGATTTCGCAAAATGTCCGAAGAGTACGGCAATCTACCGCTTAGCAGCCTGATCTCGGCCTACAACGCCGCCACGGGGCTGACCGTCGGCGATATGTATACGCCAAACCCGTACGTCCAAAACCGCCGGATCAAGGGAATCGCCACGCGCCCCGGAGATTACGGAAAAAACGAGGTCGCGCATTTCCTGCAGCACCCGGACACCAACGAAAAACCGCTCCGCGCCGTGGAAAAGGGGCTGGAATATACCGCCTATCCGATGTTTCACACCCGGACGGTGTATCAGAATCTGCTGACCTATCACTCCTACGTTGCCCCGCATCTGACCGACAGGGACGACGCCAAGCGGGACGCTTTCTGGCGCGAATGGAAGCTGGTTGAAAAACTCCGCTGCGCGGTGGACCCGAAGGACAAGGCCCACGAGCTGGCAGGACGCGCTTTACAGGAAGGAAAAGTGTTTGTTGCCCCGCGCATCAGCGTGGACAAAAGCCACAACAGCATCAACCACGCATTTTTGCAGCGGCTCCCGTCCGACTGGATCAAGATCGTCGGATATAACAACGTGAGCAAATACACGGTGGCGTTCAACCTCATGTATTTCTGCCAGCCGGGAACGTCATGGGAACAGTACGGAGATCTTTTCCGCCCGTACATCGCTGAATGGAGCGGGGCACTATATCCGCCCCCCAAAGTGAGCGGGAAAAAAGTGATCTATGCCCGCAACACGGGGCTGAACCTTTCCAAAGTGCGCAGCGCGGCAAACGCGGACGTGGACGCTTCGGCGCAGAACGGGCGCTGGTATTACTGGGTTACGCTTCCGGTTGATCGCGTTTTCCCAATGGAGATCGACGACACGGACGATAATGTTGTGCCGCCCTTCACGGGACTGTTTCTGGACATGGTGCAGCTTTCCGAAATGGAGCAGATCCAGCTTGAGATCCTCCAAAACCCGCTCGTCAGTGTTTTGCACGGCGAAATGGAGACGTGGGACGACAAAACCGGCGGGAATACGGCGGACGGCTATAAGGTTTCCGACGCAGGGCGAAGGTTCTTCCTCGCTGTCTGGTATGAAATGCTCGCGGCCAACAACACCAGCGGCATAGGGCTGTACGCGGCGCCATTTAAAAACATGAAGCTGGAAACGCTGGACGAAGCCCCCAACGCGATCAACATTGTGTCGCAGGGCTACACCGACATGATGAGCAAGGCGGGGCTGACCGCCCTGATCCCTGTTTCCGACGACGCAAGAGCGGGCGCTGTGAATGTTTCGCTTGCCGTGGAAAGCCGGTTCCCGATGACGATCTATACATGCTTTGAGCGCATGATGAACGTCGTGATCGACAGGCTGAATCTCAGCTACGCATGGGTTTTCAGGATGTTCGGCAGCCTTGCGGAGGACGAAAAACTGGAAAAGAGCTTGAAGGAGCAGGCGACGCTCGGCATTTTGCCAGCGGTTATCAAGTACGACGCGCTGCACGACATCAGCTTTTTGGACGATATTGCGATCTCCGACGCTGTGATTGCAAGCAAGATCATGGAGCGGCGGCTGCCGCTTATCAGCTCCTACAACGCATCCAACAAGGACGGGAAACTTCCGCCTGCGGGACAGGCTGCTGCCGGAGAAGGCGGCAGGCCGCGAAGCGACGGAATTACCAGCGACGGCCAGGAGGGCGATGCGGACGCCAATGGATGACGAAAAAAGAATCACGCAGGCGCAGATCAAGGCGATTGAGGCGGCGCTTGCAAAGGGCGACAGGGTGGAGATTATTCCGCTGAAGGACAGCGTAAAGATCGTTCACATCCGGCGCGCGGAAATCAAAACATAAAGATTGCACCTGCCTGTAAACGGTCAGGCAGAAGAACCGAGCGGGGTTGAGTTGGTTACGGAATGTAACCGGCTTGACCCCGCTTTTTTCGCAAAAAGGGAGTGAAACCATGCCGGAAGCGAATTTCGGAGAACTTCGGGTTCTGCAAAAGCTCAATGACTATGAATTTGCTTTTGAAGCCGACATTCTGCGGGACGGCCCCGTGCAGGGCGGACGCTGGGTGTTCGAAAACATCCGGGAGAATTACAAGACGTTCGCCGGGCGCCCCGTCCTCGTGGCGTATATCGGCGGAAAAGTAGGAGACGGCCACAATTCCAGAGACCGGCGCGATCCGAGAACAGGCGAAACCTATCGCAGTTTTATGGACGCGACGGCGGAACGCATTGTCGGCACGATCTCCGAGGACCTTTCAGACCTTACGCTCTTTGAGAGCGAGGGATATACATGGCTGCGCGTCAAGGGACGCATTTTCGCGGAATATGCCCGTGAGCTTGTCGAAGAGATCATGCGGACAGGGCGCATGAGCGTTTCGATTGAAGCAAACGTGTACGAAGAGCGGGAAGAAAACGGCGTGGAATATTACCCCCGCTGGGAAGGACTGGGCGTTACGGTGCTCAGTCACGACGTTCCGCCTGCCGTGCCGGGGGCAAACATCCGCGCCCTTGCGGACATGGAGGAAGAGTTTAACAACATGAAGCTCCGTGTCGCGTCGCTTGTCAAGGCAAGCGAAAGCCATGAACCAAAGCCGCAAAACATTCCAACCAAAAAGGAGTTGAACACCAACATGGTTTTCTCCAAAAGCCAGCTGAAGGAGCTGCAGGAAAAATTCGGCTCCGAGTATCGCGTTGTGGCCGCGACGGAGAAGGACGGTGTGACCCGTGTGCTGGCGATGCGCCGCAAGGATCACGTTTTTCTGTCCTATGAGATCGGCGAGAAGGACGCAGGTATCTACCCGGAGCGCTTCACCGCCAAGGCCGCTTCTATCGTGCTCAATGCCGAGGAAGGCGAGGACGCTATGTGCGCCGACGCCGGTGACGTGATCTGCGAGGAGTGCGCCGAAGCGGAGGCCGCCAAGGAAACCGCCTGCGCCGAAAACAAGCGTCTGAGCGAAGAGCTTGCCTCTGTCAAGAGCCAGCTTGCCGCGATGCAGGAGTTTGAGAGCAAGCGCCGCATTTCCGCGGCAAAGGATCACGCCAAGAGTGTGCTGAACAGCTACAACGCGCACCGGAGCGAGAAGGTCAGCGAGACCGTGATCGCGTCCGTGATCTCCGATGCCGAAAACGGCGTTTACAGCGACCGTCTGGACAAGGACGGAAACTGGATCGGACTTTCGGCGGTAGAGCGCGACGTGAAAGCGCTGTGCGCCGACGAGCAGATGAAGCTCGACGCAAAACGCGCCGAGGCGAGCGCCGCGGAGTTTGTCTGGCGCGGGCTTTCCGCTTCGGACGACGGTCTGGATGACGGCAGCCCCGCCGCTCTGATCGCGGCCCTTTAATTCCAGAAAGGAGTGAAAACGAACAATGGCATTCATTGAAAATACCGCGTTTGAGGCGCGGCTCACCAACAACATGTACGACCAGCGCGCCAACGTCGCCGGTCTGTTTCAGGCTTCCGGCGCAAACGCGGACTGCTCCGCGGGTTTCCTTTGCGTCCGCAACGGCAAGGTTCCCAATCAGGCGTTCGACAATCCCAGCGGCACGCGCGTCTATAACGAGAACACCTGGTATTTCAACGCCGCGACCGACGCCGCGACGCTGGATGACGTGATCTATGCCTGCGATCCCCACGACTGGCCGCTGATCGTTTCCGCCGGCGGGAACGCCTACGCCGTCGGTACGGAGACGCTGGGTCTCGGCGTTCCCGCCGGTCGGTTCGGCAACTTCTGCCGCGTGAACTTTGACGGGCAGAGCATCTACCGCTTCGGCATCGGCAATCTGAGCGCCGCGCTCGGCGACAACACCTTCTTCACCATCGACGACGGCCTGCTGGTTCCTGCCGCGTCCGCCCCCGCCACCGCGGGAAGCATTTACTTCACGCTGGAAGACACCGGCACCTTCGTCGCCGGTAACGGCGCCGCGTTTGGCTATGTGGACGTGATCGGCCACAAAGTCACCGTCGCCGCCTGATCCGGCAAAAGAAAGGAGTGAAATCAACAATGGCCATTCTTACGCTTTCTTCCGTCAACCCTGACGTTTTCAAGGTCTGCGCCGAGAAGGACAGGGACAATTCCTTTGACCGCGCCAAGATTGTCGCGGCCGGCACGTCTCTCTTCTACGACTTTACCGCCCGCGGACAGAACGCCGTGCGCCTCGCCACCAAGAGCGCAGCGCCGGAGGCCAAGCCCCGCATGACCCCGGATCAGTACACCGAACTGAACCGCAAGTTCCTGAACGCCCGCCGCATGTATGCCGCGCGCAAAGCCTGCGAAGTGAGCGGACGCCCCGCGCCGGAGACCTATGAGGCGTTCCGCAAGATGCAGCAGAGCTTCTACACCGACCCCATCTTCCACCGCGTCCTGCAGGGCATCGATCAGGACGTTATCAATCCCATCCTGCCCCGCGTCTTTTCCGAGGCCGTCAGCGCTTTCGCTGAGATGGAGAATGTGGGCTTCGGCGAGACCAAGGCCATCAGCGTGGACAGCACCGACATCCCGGTGTTTCAGGACAGCGCGTGGGGCGCTTCCCGCAGCGTTCCCGCAAACCGGTTCTATACCAAGGACTATGTGCTGAATCCGCAGCCCAAGACCGCGGAGATCCGCGCCAAGTGGGCGCAGGTCGTCGGCAACGATACCGACTTTGGCCGGTATTACGCCAACATCGCCGCCGGTATGTACGCCTACATCATGGGCACCTGGTCGAACATGATGAACGCCGCGGCTACCGACACCACCAAGATCCCGTCCGGCCTGACCTACAGCTTCTCCAGCATCAACTGGGTCACGCTGGCAAACAAGCTCTCCGCCGTGCAGAACACCTTCTGGGGCAACCTCTTCGCCCACGGCAACGCCGTGGCGCTGGCGAAGGTTCTGCCGACGCAGGTGACCGGTTCCACGAACGTCAACATGGACGCCGCGATTGCCACCATGCTCGGCGCGAACTTCACCGCGCAGGGCTACCTCGGCGAGTTCATGGGCGTCATGCTGATGCCGCTGGTTGACGCCATCAAGCCCGGTACGCAGTACACCACTGTGGAGACCATTCTCGACCCGACCAAGATCTGGATGCTCTCCGGCAACGGCAGGAAGCCGCTCACCATCGGCTTCAATGCCGACACCCCGATCAGCCTTGAGTGGGATCCCACCCAGACCGCCAACTTCGAGATTGTCTACAACCTCACCATGGCGCTGGACAGCGTGGCCGTTTTCAGCTCGAAAATCGGCTTGATTAATATCCCCTAAAAGCCGACAAAGTGAAAAGCGGCGGGGTCAACCTGCCCCGCCGCTTCAATCCAAATGATATTTCCAGCCAAACCCTTTGGCAGATTTATTGTTTCCAACGTGGTCGATGATTTTTCGTATGCTTGTCACATAGGTTCCAACCGCACGGGCAGCTTCACCAATCGACCGATATGAAGCAATAATATCCCCCGTTTCCAAATCAACTTGGTCAACTGGCGTGCATTTCACAGCCCCAGTCTCCCATCTGGTATCCCAATTTGATTTTGGTGGCGTAATAGGAGAATCATCACCCGAAAGCCTCCAAACAAAGCCGCCCCCAGTTTGGCACAAATGGCGAACGCAGTTTGAAATTGTTTTGTGGCTAACGCCAGTTTCTCTTTCCGCTGCCATTCCACTCACGAAAGTGTTTAGCAGATTTCCACCAAGGTCATACTGCAAAACGGCTTTGGAAGTTGTTTCGTGAACGGGAAGCTCGTTTTTCGGGAGGCTGTCTATGTAGCCAACATCGGAAAGATATTTGCAGACAAAGCCGTTTGCAGTTTTGGCAACGCCACGCAGAACGGCAGAAAGCGGAACACCAGCGTATTTTTCGGCGTACTTGATGCAAGTAAATTCTTCTATTCTATCCCCGGTCGATGCGTCGAACAAAACAACAGGAGTAGAGCGCCACGACCTATCTCCACGGGAGAGCTTTTGCTCAAACTTCTTGAAAACTTGGGGAGCGGGAAGCTGCCCAATATCTCCAACATCGTCCTTATATCGAAATATCATTTCATGGCACGTCCCGCGCTGATTTTTCAGGTGGCGCCAATTTATCTTTACTCCGAAATGTCTTTCCGCAAAGACAATACAAGGGAAATCGCCTATTTTCTTCCCGCTTAAATCAAACGCGACGACGGCACGAGCCTTCTTGTTGTTTGCCCCACTTGCTGCGCGGCGAAGAGATTCAAGACCTTCTGGTGAAACCTTGGTAGGTACGCCGCCTCCGTCATCAATATTATACCCCATCGAAGGGTCTTGGGTTTCCAATAAAGCAATGTAATACCGCTCCAAGTTTTTAGCGGCGTCTTTGGAAACCCCGTCAGCAAGAATTTCGGGCGAAAAACTTTCCCAGCCGTATTTCTTAATAGCAAAGTAAAAATGGCGACATCCCTTATAGTGCGCACCACGACCCGCACGGAGTGAAAGTGAGCGAGCTGACGTTATCCCGACGTACTTTTTACCATTAACTTTGTTCGTGTAGCAGTAAACCTTCCACTTCTTTTCACCGCTCACTTGCTCACCGTCTTTCGCAGTAAATAGATGATGTAGTTCGACAACGTGCGACCGTCTTCATCGGCTTTCTTTTGAAGCACTTCGCGCAAATCCACGGGGATGCGAAACGTATAGCTTTCGGTTTTCTCTGGCAAAGCAATCACTTCCTTCCTTACCTTGCATTATATTACAAGAAGAAAGACAATGCAAGACATTTTATTAAATATCCCGCGGACAGTTCTTCGGCTCCGGGGCGGCACCGGGCGGCGGGTCAACTGGGAGCCGCGCCCATAACGGCGGCACGGAAAAAGCAGAGCGCCCCTGCTGCAAGTGGGGCAAAGCCAGTCAAAACCGAAAGGAGTTATGAAAATGGCTGAAACAGCAAAGAAACCCGGCAGAAAGACGAAGACGCAAGCCGAAAATCCGGAAACGGTGCCGGTGGGCGCGGCGGAAAACATCGCGGAACCGATTCAAGCGCCGACGTTTACGGAGGACCAGGTTCAGAAGATGATCGCTGCGGCTGTCGCAAAGGCGACGGCGGAAGCAGCGGAGGCGTTCAAGGCGCAGCAGACCGCGCCGCAGATCGTACAGATCGCCGCCGACGTGGAGAAGGTGCATTTTCTTTGGCAGGCTGAGGTCGCGGACGACAACGTGCTTTCCATCGGCGGGGACAACAGCGGATATGCCCCGATCACCGGAAAGACGGGAGAGTTCATGATCCCGAAAAGTGATCTGTCCAGGGTCATGAACAGCGCAATGCGCGAGTGGCTGCGTCGCCGCTGGCTGATCGTCGTGTCCGGACTGACTGACGAGGAGCGCGAAATCTACGGCGTGAACTACCGGGACGGGGAGCTGCTGGACCGTATGGCGTTCAAGCGCATGGTGGAGCTGGAGGACAAGATCCTCGACATCTACCCGAAGCTTTGCCCCGGACACAGGGAAATGGTGGCGAAGCGCTTTTATGAAGCGTACATGGAGAAAAACCCGCATGTACGCCGGGACGTCGTAACGAAGCTGAACGACATGAGCATTGAGCTTGGCAGCGAAAACGGGGACTTTGACGCGGTGCTGGAGGCCATGAACGAGGCCGACCGACGCAGAAAAAAGAAATAATTCAAGCGGCGGGGCGACCGCACAGGCGCGGCGCGGGCATCCAGCCGGAAGGAAGCAGCGCGGCGCATCAGTTGAGGCGGCGCGACAGGGAGGGAGAACAGCAATGGCGACGACTTGGGCAGATATTGTGACGGCGGCGCTTGTCCAGATCGACGATGTTCGGCTGGAGGAGCAGATGGCCGTTTCCCCGGCACAGTTTTACCGCCGTATGGCGGCGCTTATTCAGCAGGCGATGCCGCTGCTCTCCCGTCCGCCGGAACTGCTGACGTTTCTGCAAAACGGAATGACCGCGCCGGACTATGACGATTTCGAGTGGACGAGCGACGAGGCAAGCACGACGGCGGAAACCTCTGTGGACACCGGGATGACCGGATTTGACATCTGCTCCGTCACACAGCGCGTTTCCAACGCGAACGGGACGATATCCCTTGTCCCGTACAGCGCGGCGGTCTACGACCCGGAAACCGGAACCGTGACCATGCCCGCGCAGGCAAGCGCCGGTCTGGAATATGACTTCGATTTCTACACGGACGGGGAATTTCCTGATCTATCCGAATCGCAGATGCGTCTTTTCGCTCTCGCGGTTGCCGTCGTTTGGGACGAGCGCTTTTCCCGAAACTGGTTGAATCTTCAACCGAAAATCCACGACGACAGCTTTGAGACGGTCAACGAGGCCAATTATGCCCAGCAGATTACGAAGCGTCTGCATGACAACCGCATCGCCTTCAACGACGAGCTGCGGGCCTATGAACAGCTTTGCGCATACAACGGCATGTTTCAGAGCACGATCCGAAAGCCTACGCTGGTCTGACCGCCAAAATAAGCGCCGCAGGGCGCATCTGAATCAAGAAAGGGTGTGAGGTCATTGTCTATCAAAAAGTCGCTGAAAAACGCGATGCTGACGGGCAATGGCCTCGTTTCGTGGCAGAACAACGAGCCGACGCGGTACGCGGGGCGGCAGCGGCAGTATTTCAGTCCGGAAAGCCGGACTTTTACTCAAGCTTATGCCAAATACTCATCGGACTTTATCGAGGCGACGATGCAGGGGATCGACCCGGAGGACCCCTACGCGTGGCAGACGCGGCTCATCCGCATGGCGGACATCGTAAAGCCTACCGCCGCCATTCAGCGGAACTTCGACGATTACAAGATGATCCTTGTCGCGGACCGGGACATCGAGTACATCATGCCGGGGAGCAAGATCGAGACGATGGGCAGCACATGGCTTGTCGTGAACCCGATGAACGTCTCCGGCAGCGACGGCAGCGCCGTCGTCCGGCGCTGCAACGCGGTATGGAATTATCTTGACTTTTACGGAAACGTGCAGTCAGAGCCGATCATCGTGGAGAATCAGCGGGCTAACGCGAACGACAGCGACAACCAGCAGTCTCTGCTGATCACCAAGGGTTATTTCAACGTCATCTGCCAGTACAACGACGCGACGCGGCAGATCGACACGAACACCCGCATGATCCTCGGCACGGGCGCGTACCGCGTGACGGGCTATTCGGACTTCGAGACGGAGTTCACGGGGGATTACGGCAGCGTCAGGACGCTTTCCTTCTCCGTGCGCTACGAGGAACCGAACGCCGTGATCGACGACATGGAAAACCACGTCGCGGGCGGGCGGAGTTTCACATGGAACATTCAGATCGCGGAAGCCGGAAACCTCCGCGTCGGGACGACGGCGCAGCTCAGCGCGTCGTCCGTCCGAAACGGGGAAACCGTCACGCCGACGGCGGCGCAGCCCGTAAGCTATCTGTGGGGATCCGCGGACGAAACAGTGGCGACGGTAGACGAAACCGGCCTTGTGACGGCAATCGCGGAGGGGGAAACGACGATCACAGCGACGCTGGAGCAGAATTCCGCATATTCCGTGAGCGTGAGCGTAAAGGTCACGCTGACGGCGGACGGGGTCGAATTTACGACCAGCGTACCGCGGACGCTCGGCCCCTTTGAGCGCGTTTCCGTCGGGGCGGCGTTTTTCGAGGACGGAGAGGAGACGGGCATTCCTCTGGAATGGGAGTTCTCCGGGGCGGACAAGGCCGCGTATGCGGCGGAGGTCTCCCCGCAGGGGAAGGAAGCCGCCGTCGTCTGCTACGGCTATTCCCAAACGCCGCTGACCGTGACGGCGCGGTACGGAACCGGCAGCGCGTCGGCGGATATCCTGCTGGAGGGACTCTGACATGATATGCCCATACAGCTTCGGGCAGGGGTCCGGGAACGCGATCCGCTGCGGAATCCTGCGGGACCGCGGCGAGAAATGGGACTTCTGCGTACATCAATATTATTGCCGCGCCGAGGGTAAGCAAAAGCTGAGCGATGGCGCGGGACAATGCAGGATCAGACGAAAGGACGTGATCTAGTGGCAGGATATACGACGCCGGGATGGACGAACGACGCGGCCCCCGCAATCGACGCGGACGCGCTGACGGCGCTCGGTCAGGCGGCAGAGCTCGGGGAGCATCCCTACGGGGTCTGCACGTCGGGGTCTTCCAACTCGAACAAACAGGTGAACATTGATTTCTCCGGGACGCTGACGCTTTTCGCGGGGCTTCAGGTACGGATCAGATTCGCCAACGCGAACACGGCGGTCAGCCCGACGCTGAACGTGAACGGGACGGGGGCCGCGCCGCTCCTGTATTCCACGGGGATCCCGGCGGACAGCAGCTCGTGGAACGCGGGCGAGGTCGTGACGCTGACCTATGACGGGACGAACTGGATCGTTCCGGGCGGCGGACTGAAATCGCTGGAATCTGACATTGCGTCCATTCACGCTTACGGAACGACCAACGGAACCGGAGCAATGATCCAATCCGGGACGTACTTTTACCTCAACGGGAGCTTATCGCAGGCGAAGACTGACATCCCGGTCAACGCGGCGTTTACGTCCGGCACAAACTACAGGTTGATCACGGCGGGAGGTATGAACGTACTTCGGGCGCTTATCGACAACCTTTTCATCCCTGCGGAGACTACGACAGATCTTAACGACGTCGGTCCGGGTATATGGTGGGCGGCCGGCTCGGTTGGGAATATGCCGTATGCGTCGGTTTGCGTGATCCTGTGCATGAAATATTCGTCCGGCGGCTATTCCCAGGGAATTCAGGTCGCTTTCAGGCGCAGCGGCGACGCTGTATATGTGCGGCACCAGAACAACGGAACATGGTCGGGCTGGAAACAGGTAGCATACATAGCTTAATCAAAGGAGGATAACACCATGAAATACGCAATCATTCAGGTCATCAACGGAAACTACTCCGTTTACGCGGAGGGGATCACGGAAGTCAACACCGCCAAGACACAGTTCCACGGAAGATGTCAGGCGCTCTGGAACGCGACGGACGTTCTGACCGCCAGCATTATAATCGCTGACGAGAATCTGGACACCGTGGAGGGATATAAGGAGTTTATCTCCCATCCGGCCAACGCGGAATAAAAAAACATGAGGTTCTATGACGTAACAGGCTGCACGGCGCAAATCGTCCGTCCGGGCATGAATCTCACAAAATGGGCGGAGAAGAACAGCCCCTACGCTCTTTGCAACGCGTCGCTTTATAACGGCGTATCGACTGTCACTCCGCCGACAAAGCCCGTCGGGACCATCATTGAAGACGGAAAGATGGTATCCAATCAGGGCAACGGATTCGGATGCGGCATCGAGGTGGGCAAGGAAACGCTGGACTTCGGTCAGCCCTGGGACAGAACGTGGAAGGACTATCTCACGGGCTATAACGCGCCGGTACAGAACGGCGTGTACATCGAGCCTGGATTCACGGACAGCTACGTTTTCCCGAACAGCCTTGCCCGCATCGGGGTCGGAAGAAAGCATGACCGCGTCTACATCGTCACGGACGACAATGTGACGCTGCGGGAGTTCGCTGTGAACGCCATCGCAGCGGGATTCGACACGCTGGTCAATCTGGACGGCGGAGGATCGCGCCATCTGCTGTACGACGGCAAGGCAATCTATACCAGCGCGAGAATCCCTTATAACGCCATCGCGTTCTTTCGGGACGGCGCCGGGAAAGGAGAGACAGACTCGGTGAAATACATCGACGTTTCGGAGCACCAAGGAAAAATCGATTGGGACAAGGTCAAGGGCAACGTGGACGGCGTTATCATCCGCGCCGGAAGCGGAAGCGCCGGAACGGCGGACAAGTATTTCGCCCGCAACGCGGCTGAATGCAACCGCCTCGGCATTCCGTGCGGAGCGTACTGGTTCTCCTATGCAAAGAGCGTTGCGGAGGCGGAAAAAGAAGCCAGGCACCTTCTCGCCGCCGTAAAGCCGTACCGCATGGAGCTTCCGCTGTGCTTCGATTTTGAGTATGACAGCAGGGACAACGCGAAGGCCCACGGCGTGAACGTGACAAAGGCGTTCGTCTCGTCCCTGATCCGGGCGTTCTGCTCCGCCGTGGAAAAAGCCGGATACTGGGCGCTGAACTACGCGAACCCGGACTTCCTGTACTCGTATATCGAGAACAGCATAACCGAGCGATTCGGCCTCTGGCTGGCGTCATGGCCCGCGGCGAAGGAGTTTGACAGGAGAAAACCGCCTCGCTCCTGCGCCGTCTGGCAGTGGGGGACGAGCGTGATCCCCGGAATTACCGGGGCGGTCGATACCAACGAGGCGATCCAGGATCTTCGGGCATTGATCGTCGGCGCCGGAATGAACAATCTGGCCTACGCCGACGAGCATGGCGATCCGGTATACGAGTTTACGCAGCTCACGCCGAAGCCCGACCCGGCGGAGGCGGCGCTGAAGTGGGCGAAGGAACGCGGGATCACAAATGACGCGGCGCTCGCCCTTGCCTTCTGGAACTATCACAGTGCGTTTGGAGGGAAAGACGATGGATGACGAGGATACCGCCGTGTATCAGGAAGACGAAAAGAAGTTCAGCGGTCTGCTGAGCGACGATTAAAGGAGAGACGACATGTTTTCCAACAAGATTTATGACATTCTCAGCAAGATCCAGCGCTGGCTGCCGTCGCTTGGGCTTTTCTATGTGGCAATCGCGAAGATCTGGGGCCTGCCCTGGGGCAGCGAAATCAACGAGACCATCGTCGCCGTGGCGACGCTGCTGGCCGCGACGCTGGAGGTGAGCAGCGCACGGTATTACAAGGAGGAGAGGCTGAAATGACGGAAACGCTGAAAATCATCGCGGCTGTCATCGGCTACCTCGTCACCATCGGCGGGGTGTTCACCTATCTCGCGAAGATATGGAAGTCCATCAAATCGGAGCGGGACGGCGTGACATGCCTTTTGCGCAGCAACATCCGCAAGATCTACTATTCCCACTGCGACGAGCCGGAACCCTCCATCCGGGAGTATGAGCGGCAGGATCTGGACGATCTTTACGCCGGGTATCACGCGCTCCACGGGAATCATTTTGTGGACGACCTCTACGAGAAGATGCGGCACTGGAAAGTGGTCACCTGACCAACACTGAAACGAAAGGATGATACAGCAATGGTTTCGTGCAACGAGGTCCCGACCTATTACGGACTCTCGACCGACACAAAGCCGGTCAATTCCGACGGCTCCGGCGGAACTCCCGTCAACGTCGTGCAGAACGGTTCGGCTTTCATTGAGATGGACACGGGGAAGATCTATTTCTACGACGCAAGCTCCGGCTGGATCGAGTGGGGTGCGGCGTGATGGGCCTTGATATGACCAGCTTTCTCATCGGCAAGCAGTCCGGTGGGGGCGGAGGCGGCGGAGGCGGAGAGGAAGACCTCGCCATGTGGAAGGTCGGATTCTTCGGCTCCGCGCAAGGGGAAACTACAAACTCTATCACCGTGACGATCAGCGGGTATAAAGGGAAATATGCGCTGATCACAATCATGCACCGCTCCGATTTGCAGACCCCGCCGAGCGGGTGCGTACTGCTGGACAAGCAGACGTTAGTTGACTACAACCACACTCAGTACATTTCCGTTTTCAAATACCAGATAACAGGCGACAACGTATCACTCACGTTCGCGCAAGTGTCGGCGGGAAGAATGAATGCGTCTGCGTGGGCGGTCGAATCTGATTTCCATCTTGGCCCGTGCAGCCGAATTGTGTGGGACGATTATTTCAACGCCCCATTCAGCATTGCGACCGAGCGACATTCTTTTATGGTTTTCAATGCCTACACGAGCCAAACTCAACAGCCAAACACAAACCTCACTGCGGACTCAGACGGAGTATGGATCAATCAGCAGCAGCCCGGATTTATCCCGCCGAGTACGTTTGCTTCCGTGTCTCAAGTGCGGCATTACTCCGGCGTGATCCCGTCAGGGCCAAAAACGTCGAATCTGTCCTGGTGGATCGGAGGAAACGTGACGATCACTATTATATGTAAAGCCGAAATCTACGTTTACGCCATCTCAAAGGCGTGAGGAAACAGAAAGCACACAGATCCATGCAACACCGAAAGGGGATATGACGCATGAATGAGATCACAAAAGAAGCCCTGCTTGCGGCGGCGGATTATGTGCCGCTGGACGTGAAGGAGGCATGGGCGGCGGAAACCGCCCCGAAATGCTTTGACAAGCTGGCGATCACCGCGGACGGAGAGGCCGTGCCGCCGATGTATATGGTCAACACCGGCCTCAAAAGCCGATATCTGATGGCGGCGCTTGTCCGGCTGTATCTCCGGCAGGAGATCGAGGCGGACGAAAAGGACGCGGCGCTGATGAGCGTCGATTGCTACGACGCATGGGCCTCCGGCCACCCGCTGAACCAGATCGAGCGCTGGAAGCGGGACGCTGATCTCCGGGACAAATGCTTTGATCTGCTTTCGGACTATAAGGACCTGGAAAAGCGCTTTTCCGCGCAGATCGCCAGCCTGCTGGCCGTCCAGAACGACCCTGTCATCCGCCAGAGCGAGATGTCCCGGATGATGGTGAAAGAGCTTCCGGCGGTTCTGGAGCAGCTGAAGGAGCTGCAGGCGGGGGAAGGAAAGGCGGACGACGATGGCAAATGACGCTGTTGATTTCAGCAGCCCCTATTATCCGTACCGGCGCGTCATCGCGGCAAACCAACTGAGAGGGGCGGAGCTGATCCCGTATCAGATCCTCATGTATCTTCTCGACCTCCCCGACGCGGCGGGCTATATGCCGCCGGACGATAACGATTATCCGCGCTGCAGGCTGATTAAATATCTCTGGCACGATGGGCCGCGCCCGCTGGACCGCCCGCTGCCGACGCCGGAGGAAAAGCGGAGCATGCTGTTCGACCCGGACAACCCGGACATCAACACAGACGAGGAAAAGGCAAAGCACCCGAAGGGCTACCGCGTTTTCGCGCAGCGCATGGTGGGGCAGAGCGTCCTGACCGCAGACACGATCCTGAAGGTCTATGTCGGGCGGGTGCAGGACGCCAGCGACTTCCGAACCAACATCGGCTTGCAGGCGGAGATCTGGTCGAACCCGAATTTCGTCGCCAACACGCGCACCACCGCCTATGACAGGACCTTCGACATTGAACAGTGCCTGCGGGAAGCGCTTTCCGGCGTGGACATCGCGGGCGTCGGCACAATGCGGTTTTCGCGGCAGGACGGCAGCTACAACGGCAGCGAGATCTTATACACCGACACCGGGATCATCGGCAGGATGGTGTATTTCAGCACAACATGGTCGGACAGCGGCGGAGGCGGAACCGTCAAGACATTCTAACGATTGTTCTTGTGCCTGTTAATTTCATGAACTGGTTCTGTCAGTGCGCGTATGATGTCCCATCCACGGGATATTCTGCCCCGAACGAGAGAGTAGGGGACACCATAAATCGCACTCCATTCAGACGCTGAACGGGTCGTGCCATTGATAGTAAAGTATCTGTTAGTTGTTTTGTTGTTGCTTTGGACAAGCGCAGATACCCATCGGCAGTTTGATGGTTCGTAATTCCCGTTTACATCAATGCGATCGATAGAACAATCTTTTGACGTCGCGTTGTAATCAAATCCAGCAGAATAAGCCCAGTCACGAAACGCCTCAAATGAGTTTTTCCACTCATCACATATCGTTATTCCGCGTCCTCCGTAAATGTCGTATTCTGCACACGAAGCATTAAAACAACGCTGTTTCATGTTGCGCCATACGCTATATAGGCGTTTGTCTCCGGGATATTCTGGTGAAACACTACACGCTCCATGTTTTTTCATGTGCGATGTGCTGTATTTACCTAGATTGAACCTACCACATCCGCAACTCTTCTGCCCGCTACGAAGATTTGTCAGGGCAATATAGAGCGCCTTCCCACAGTCGCACTTGCAAAGCCATTCTGTATTTCCGTTTTGAGGATTTACTCCAAGAGAAATCGCAACCAAATTTCCGAATCGCTGTCCTGAAATATCAACTCTTCTCTTTTCAACGCGAAAGGCATCAGACATACATCCACAGCTTCTTGTTCTTCCACCGCGAAGATGGTCTCCCTGAACACTGACAGTATTCCCGCAGTCACACTTGCAGACCCAATATACATGATGGTTTTCATGTTCAACAGGATCGCGCTGCAACACGGTAAGCATATCAAATTTGCGCCCAGTTAGGTCAATAAGAGTTCCCATTATTTCACCTTCAAGAGCTTTCTGATTGCGCGGCGAATTGCTTCCGCGACCGTGATTTGATTTGATTCAGCATATTCTTCAAGCTTTGCGTTGGTTTCCGCGTCGATGCGGATTGAGAAGCGAATATCCTTTGGATTATCCGACTTTGGCCTGCCTGTTTTCGGCATGAAATCACATCCTTTCTGTCACGCATATAGTATAATATATGTCACGCGAATTGTCAACACATTTGGGCTAATTTGGTAGAGGAGCGAAAGCATGGAAGACCTACCAATTAACATAAAAAAACGCATAGCGCGGTATAAGGAAATCTCCGTCTACGGACTTACGCTCTACCCTGTAAGAGTGAAGTATTACGACGAGTTTCTTATCGGCAGAGCGGCGCTAGAAGTGATGCACCAATCGTTAAAAGCAAATTATTTGAGGGTGCCTCTTCTATCTGCTTTGTATGCTATCGACTTTCAAGCGGCAATGCAAGGAGAAACCCCGACCGGACTGTTTTCGCGGTCACTCGTTTGCCTCGCGCTCGCCCTGCGGCTGGCGGAGGGAGGGACAATCGAGCAGATGGTAAGGCAGTTTGAGATCGCGGTCGATCCAAACGATTCCGCAAGGCTCCTGCGTCTGCGATTCACTGGCGCGGACGGGCAGGAGCACAGCATCACGCCTGCGCAATTCGCGGATCTGCGAAAGATCATCGCGGCGCAAAACGGCGTCAGGCTCGAATCCGACAAGGCAAACCCGGACATTGTCAAGGCGGAAAAGGATATGGCGTCCGCCGGAGGCATAGATCTTGACGTGAACCTTGAGGACTGGATCAGCGCGGTATCTTCCCTGTCCGGCGCTTCGGAGGACGAGATCGACGACTGGCCGATCCTGAAATTTCAGCGGCGCAGCCAGTCGTTCCAACGCATCCTTGACTATCTCATCTGCGGGATCGGAGAGTGCGGCGGAATGGTTTCGTGGCCGAAGGGCAACCCTCATCCGCACCCGTTTTTCGACCGGGTGACGGACAGCGGAGTCCTGCGTTCTCTGGGCGGCTCGGCGGACGATCCGCCTTCCGTGCCGCCCCAGGCGGGCGCAGCGCTCCGGGATATGACCAAAAATCTTTAATCACAAGAAGGAGTGAATCACACCATGATCAAATTCACTGACCCCAGACTTTTCGTTCAGGGCATCGGCACCGCCATCATGACGGACTTCGCCGGAAACATCAAGTATTTTTCCGACAAGTTCCAGGACGGCAACATCACCGAGTCCGCCGACGAGGGCATCATCAACGCGGGCATCGGCAACGGCCCCGTGATCGTCATCCCGACGAACCCGAACGTGTCCGTCGCCGTGACCGCCGCGGACTACAGCGAGTATGCCAAGGCTGCCGCTGTCGGCGGCACGATCAGCTACGGCGCTCCCGACATGGTCTGCCAGACCGTGACCGCCACGGGCGCGGCGCTGACCCTTGACCTGTCCCTCGGTACGCCCGTCGTCGGCCCCGGCCTCAACGACGTTGTGTGCTATGTGCAGGAGGTCGGAGCTCCCAGCCCCATCGCGCAGGACGGCGTCGCCTACGCTCTCGACCCGGCGACCGGCGCGATCTCCGGCTTCGCCGCCGTCAGCGGGAAGCAGTATCTCGTGAGCTACTACGTCTCCCGCGCCAACGCCAGCATGACGACCATCACCACCAACCCCAAGGGCGAGGTCGTGCGCTTCGTCCTGCAGCGCCCCATCTACGCCAACGTGGAGGCAGCGACAAACCAGGGCGACCTCTGGGGCATGCTCTACGAGATCATCCCGCGCCTGCAGCTCATGCCGGACGGCGCCGCCAACAACGGCAACCAGAACAGCCCCACCACGACCGCGATCAACGGTCGCGCCATGAGCTATGACCCGGAGACCATCACGGCGGACTGCGGCTCCTGCTCGCTCTCCGGCGCTCCGCTGATGTACCGCATCATCGTCCCCTGCGACAAGACCGCCGGCATCGACGGCGTTCTGGGCGCTCTGGGCGGCGCGATCTCCGTCCCGGCGGCGGGGGCCTATCAGCTCAGCCCCGCCACCATCGTGAACGGCAAGCTGTCCTACGGCACACCCGCCAGCGATTTCACCTACGTTTCCGACGCCACCGGCGTTGCGACCGTGAGCGCCGCGGGCCTTGTCACCGGCGTCGCCGCGGGTTCCGCGGAGATCACCGTCAGCCTCGCGGTGGACGGCGAGACCTACACCGATTACGTCAACGTGGAAGTCACCGCCTGACGCGGTCGACAAAAGACATAAGCGCACCAAGCCCCAGACTCCAAAAGGGTCTGGGGCAAATGCGAAAAGGCGATTTTTTATCGTTTTCTGGCATTTGTGGGGGTGAGGGTATGGCGGAATTGAACGATCTGATAAACAAAATCACAAGGATTGACGCATTGGTGGAAAACGCGCTGAGAAACGAGGTCGCTGAAGCGGTTAAAGACGCCATTGTGGAAAGCGCCAGGCAAAATGTTTATGAAGCATATACGCCGGTTTTTGAAAGCAGACGAAACGGGAACGGCGGCATACTCGACAGAAAAAGCATCGACGTGGAAGTAAGGGGCAATGAACTGATTGCCAAAGATAACCCTGATTGGCAGCAACTTTGGGGAGGTCACGGAACAGGCATAGGTTCATGGAGACCATCAACAAGGCTGTCAGAAGCCATTGCAAACGGAGAAAGACGCTTTAATATGCACCGTGCGGGGCCGCGCCCGTTTCATGAAAAGGCAAAAGAGGAGCTTATCAGCAGCGGCGCAGCGGAAGAAGCGTTGAAACGCGGGCTGGCGCGTCAGGGGCTGAACATTGACGGTTTGAGTATCACCATAACGTGACGGGGAGGCAAAATAATGGCCGAAATTGTTTCCATTAAAGTGAACGTGACCGGCAACGGTGCGGAACAACTTAAAAGCATAAAAAAACTAACGGATACTCTTAACAGCACCCCGGTCACTATAAAAATCGAAACCGTAGGCGACGTAAAAGCGCTGCAAGCGGAAGCACGGTTGGAAGCCGCAAAAGCAAAACGCATAGCATCAGAAAACCGCCTGAAAATTGCGCAGGAGGGCACAAAGCAGTCCGAACAGGCAGCCAATCGGGAGAAAGAGAAAACAATACAAATTGAGAAACAGGCCACTCTGGAAATCCGCCGGAGAGAAACCGCAGAGCAGAAGCGAAAGACTGCAATAAAGCAAGGGGAAACTGCTGAAAAGCAGGCCGCTCTTGCGACGGCAAGGGCGACGGAAGCCGAAAAAAAGCGGGCGCTGGCTATTGAGCAGGGTAAGACCGCGCAAAAGCAAAAACAGCTTCAGGAAGAAAAAACCAGAACGGCTACGGAAAACCACGCTGCCGCGGAAGCAAAAGCGGCGGCAGCAGCGGACAGACGCGCAACCGCGGAGGCGAAGGCCGCCGGCGCAACCAGGGAGCTTGGAACGCAAACCGAGAAAACCGCGAAAAAGGCCGAAACGCTTTGGGACAACTTTCAGAAGTTTGCGCGTTGGTACATCATAGGCAACGCATTTTCCGCCATTGTCCGCAGCATGCGGGAAGCGCTGGACACGATGAAGGCCGTGGACGATGAGCTTGTCACCATCCGCAAGGTCACGGGCTTTTCAAATGAGCAGATCGCGGGAATCCGCAATCAGGCGTATTCTACGGCAAGTCAGTACGGCGTCGGCGCGGCGGACTATCTGAGCAGCGTCGCGGCATTCTCTCGCGCCGGGTACAAGGAGCAGAGCGCGGCGCTGGCCGAGCTTTCCACCAAAACGCAGATCGTCGGCGACACGACGGCGGAAATCGCGAACCAGTTCCTGATTTCCACGGACGCGGCGTATAAGTACAAGGGAAGCATTCAGGAACTGAGCAAGGTTCTGGACGGCGCGAACGAGCTGGACAACAAATACGCCACCAGCATCGAGAAGATCGCCGAAGGCATGGGCATCGTCGCGCCTGTCGCGGCGCAGATGAACGTATCTATCGACGAGCTTGCCGCCGCTATCGGCACGATTACGGCTGTCACGCAGCGCAGCGGCTCCGAAGCGGCCCGTGCGCTCCGCGCTCTGTTCCTCAATATTGCGGGCGACACCAAGACCGAAATCGACGAGGGCGTGACCTGGACGACCGGGGAGATCGCAGGTCTGCGTGAGGTTGTAAAGCTCTACGCAAAGGACGCTTACGACGCGGCACAGGCCACCGGCTCCATAATCGACCCGATGCGGGCGATGGAAGGCCTCGCCAAGAGCATGCAGGACGGTCTGCTCACCGAGCAGAAGCTGATCGAAATGGTCAGCGACATTGGCGGGAAACTCCGTTCCAGCCAACTTCTCGCCATTATCCAGAACTGGGATATGTACCAGTCCATGCTGCAGGATTACGCGGGCGCAATCGGCAGCGCGGACAAGGAGGTTGAAAACGCGCTTGATAGCTGGTCTCGCAAGACGGAACAGCTTAAAAACGCATGGACGGAGTTTATTTCCCATCTGATTGAAACAAAACAGATCAAGGGCGGAATCGACCTGCTGACGAAAGCGGTCGGATTTCTTGACAGCGGACTCGGAAGAGCCGCCGTTACCGCCGGGCTCCTGTTTACGGCGCTGAAAGTGACGGGAGTGATCAACGGTCTCATCGCCCTTATCAGCGGCCTGATTACCACGATAGGCGGTCTTACCACTGCGACGGAACTGTTTAATGTCGTGTGGGCGGCAAGCCCGTTCATGGTCGTCGCCGTCGGCGCGGCGGCGATCTACGGCATCGTCAAGGCCGTAGATGCGCTGAATGTTACCTATGACGAGCATCTGGAAAAGCTGCGCGAAACGCAGAAGGAGTACGACGCGCTTTACGGCGACGACGGAGAATATGCGCGGCTCAAATCCAGAATCGGCGAGCTGACCGAGGAAGAGGTCAAGCGTCTCGGCGTTCTGGAATCGCAGCGGGACGCCCTGAAAGAGCAGCTCGAACTGGAGAAGCGGGCGACCTTCGCCGCATGGCGAAAGACTGCCATCGAGTGGATTCCAGACAGCATAAACGGGGAACTTTACGCGCACAGCAGGCCGGAAGTTGAGCTTGCTTCCGCGAAAACCGCGCTGAACGGCATTGCGGAACTGATGGCAAGCCCCTATGCCTCCGGCGAGGACTATGTGCGCGGAATCAAGCGAATTATCAACTCCATCAAGGACAGCGCGGAGGCGATCAGAGACGGCAGGGACGCGGGCGCCGACCTTGAGGAAGAAGAAGAACAACTTCTGGCACTATATGAGCGGCTTTCCAAAGAGGTTGGGGATTATACCGTAAAGACCGACGCTTCCGCAAAAGCCGCGGAACAGGCTGACAATTCCGTTTCCGACCTTGTAAACGATCTGCTTTCGCTGCAGGACGAGCTGGGCGGCGCTGCGGCGGCGATGGAGGCGTTCAACGAGGCCACAAAGGTCGAAAAGGGCGACGCGCTCAAGGACTACGCCAAGGTTTTTGAAGAGTTTATCAAGGACTGGGAAGGCGGGCTGAAGGGCAGCAACACCGTCAAGGCTGCAATCGAGGCGATCCTCGGCCCGGACGCGATCCACGCGGCGGCGGGGGACTGGGAGACCCTCGGCGAGATGCTGGCCAGCGACTTCTGGCGCGGCGTTTTCGCGGACAAGGGAGAGGACTACGGCGCGAACTTCATGAACGCGCTGGCGGACATCGCCGACGAGAACGGGAATCTGGTCAATTCCAACAATAAGGTCATCGCCTCCTTCAAGGAGGAGGGCGAGACGCTGACGCTGACCGGGTACGATCTTCAGGGCCTCGCCGAATACCTCGGCACCACGCCGGACGTTATCATGTCGCTCGTGGACGCGTGGGACATCTGGAGCGGCAGACTCATTATTTCCCGCGAAGAGATCATGGCGCTGGCGGAGAAGCTGGACGCGCTGACCTCGAGCGGCGCGGTGGACGTCGGAAAGCTGCTGAGCGGGCTTGTCGCCGACGGCAGAACCTCCACGGAGATCTGGGACATTTACAACGCGCTTTCCTCGATGGAGGGCGTAACGCTGGAAAACGTCCCGGCGGACATCGGGGAGATCGTCGCGCAGGCGGCGAAGGCAAAGGACAAGACCGACGAGGCTTCCGAGGCGCTGGACGATCTTGACAGTAAGGAAGCGAAGCCGAAGGTCGAGCTGGACACGACGCGCTTTGACATTTCCATCCGCACGGTAAAAAACGCGCTGGAGCAGCTGAGCAAGACGCCGACGACGGTCTCCATCGTGACGCGCTCCGCCGCCGCCGGAGGCACGGACAGCGCCGTCGGCGGGGAAACCCTCGTCAATGAGGAAGGCCCGGAGATCATTCAGGAGGGCGGCACGGCGCGGATCGCCGGAAACGGCCGGCCGACGGTCACCGACGTAAAGCCGGGGGCGCGGATCTTCACGGCGGAGGAGACCAGAAAGATCCTCGCCGGACGCAGCGGATTCGGCGGCACGATCCGCGCCGCGGCAATCGGCTTTGACGGCAGCGGCATGGGCGGCGGTACAAGCGGCGCGTCCGGTCCCCGGTATAACTACAACCAGATCCCGGACAGCGCCCCCGTTGCGGTTCCACAGGAAAGCGGGCCGAGCCTGGACGATCTGAAGAACGCCGTCGCGCTTTTGAAGCAGGAGCTTTCCTTCCTTCAGGAGAGCGGCGCGGCCTCGGAGGAAATCTGGGAAAAGCAGCGCGATATCCAGGCGGCGCTTCACGCGCAGGCCGAGGCAATGCGCCAGTCCGAGGAATATCAGCGCGGCGACGCCAAGGCGGTCGCCGACGTTGTCGCGCTCTCCACGGAATGGTGGAGGATCCAGAACGACATCGCCGACGCGAAGGAAAAGCAGGCGGAGGAGGACCGGAAGGCCGCGGAGGAGGCGCGGAAGGCAAAGGAGGAAGAGGAAAAAGCCGGACTGGAAGCCAGAAAGTCCGACGTCTCTCTGCGGAAGCAGCAGCTTGAATACGCCAGAGAGCAGGGCACGAGCGACGCGGAGATCGAGGACATACAGCGGGCCATTCAAGACGCGCTTCGGGAAGAGATCGCCTATCTGGAATCCATCGGCGGGTCGGAAGAAGAGATCCTCAAGCTCAAAACCGAGGTTCTGTCCATTGAGAACGACATCGCGGATGCCGCAAAAAAGCGGGCGGAGGAAGAAGCCAAGGCCGCGGAGGAGGCCAGAAAAGCCGAGGAGGAAGCGCGGCAGAAGGAGCTGCAGGACAGAGAGGGCGTCGTTTCCCTGCGGAAGCAGGAGCTGGCTTATCTGAAGGAACGCGGCGCGACCGACGCGCAGATCATCGCGCAGAACCGCAGGATCCAGGACGCGCTGAGAGCGCAGCGGGATTATATGGTCAGCATCGGCGCGTCGAGGGAGGACGTGCTGCGGATCGAAACGGAGATCCTTTCCATCAGCAACGAGATCGTTGATATCGAGGACAGGATCGCGCAGAAGCTCCGGGACGACATCGCCGACGCGCTGGAGGAGATCATCGGGACGCTGGAGGAAGCGGAGGAGGCGATGACCGGCCCGCTGCAGGAGCAGCTTGACGCGCTCACGCAGTCCCGCGACGCGGCGGAGGAGCTGCGGCGGGAAGAGGAGAAGACCGCCGCCGTCCAGCAGAAGCAGATCGAGCTGGAAAAGGCGAAGCTCGCGCTGGAAAACGCGCGGCGGGAGCGCACCGTCCGGCAGTACAACGCCAAAACGGGGCAGTGGGAATGGGTCGCGGACGCGAAAAGCGTGGACGCGGCGCTGAAAAGCGTCGAGACCGCGCAGAAGAATCTGATCGACGCGCAGACAGACCTCGCGGACTATTACGCGGACAAGGAATACAAGGCCGCGAAAGCCGCCATCGAGAAGCAGATCACGAATACCAAAAGCGCTTTCGACGATCTGAAAAAAGCGATGGAAGAGGCAGCGAAGGCTGTCCGGGACGGCAAAATGTCCTATCAGGAAGCCTACGATTACATCAAGGCCGAAATGAAAAAGATCTACGACAAGTACGGCGTGGATCTGACCGGTACACTGGACAAGTCCGGGGGAAATCTTCAAAAGGCGCTGAACAACTCGGTATCCGGGCTGAACGAGGCCGTTGAAAACATCGGCAAGGTCAACGGGAAATTCGAGGAGCTTCTGAAGCGTCTCAGCCCTGAGACGCAGACCGCCGTAATCGACGCGGCGTCCATGCTGGACGGCACGGAGGACGATCTGAACACCGGCCTGGGGCTTTTCACGAAGTACATGCAGGATGCCCTTCAGACCAACGACCCGGAAACGGCGATCAGGGAGCTGGCGGACGCAATCCGCAAGGGCATCGTCACAGACCTCAACGACGTCGGGACGATTCTGGACGCCCTGAACGGGAAATACGCGAACATCAGCAACTCTACAGCGCGGCTGTGGGCGCTGACCAAGATGCAGGCCAACTCCATCATGTGGCATCTGACCGAGGACGAGGGAACGCGGGCGGCGATGCATGCGGAGAACGTCCGGCTCGGCACCGCGATGGGGCTTTCCTACGACGCGGAACACGGCACATGGCACGACGCGACAGGTCAGCAGGTCTATACGCTCAATTTCTCCGACGGTCAGTGGACGTCCGCCCTGAGCGGGGATTATTCCACCGCCGGAGGGGCGTCCGCCGGAGGAACGTCGGGAAGTTCTTCCGGCTCCGCCGGGAGCGGCGGCACGGCGGTTGGCGCGGAAAAGAACTACGGAAATACTTATAACCCCGTGAATGTGACGACGGATGGTGACGGAAACGAGATCTATTCCGCCAAAGACATGAACGGGAAAGCGTATATCGTCAGCCCGGATATGGATGACGACGCTCCGCTTCCAGACGTCGCATACGGATACATTCGTGCGCTGCTTTTGTCGGCGCAGCAAGGCCACTCTCACGGATCGTTTGATGACAGTGAAGGGTATTACGGAACGGGTCTAAAATGGTCGGTTCGGCAAGATCGGGACGGTAAATACTATGTCTTTGGAAACTACGGGAATTATGCCGTCCGCTTTTACGATACCGGCGGCATCCTGCGCGGTCGCGGCGGGATCAAGGCAACGGATGAGGACGAGATGGTGCTTCCCCCGGAGACGACCCGGAGGCTTTTGACGGCGGAGGCGAACGGCAACTTTGAGGCCCTTTTGAGCCATCTCGGCATCGTCACGGCGGCGGCGGACCGCTACGCGGGCATCGGCGGCGCGGTGTCGAAAAACACCATCGGGGAGCAGCACAACGGCGACGTTTACCAGCTCGGCGGCGTGACGATCTCCGAGGGTCAGGCAAAGGGCATGACGGTTTATCAATTTGCCCAGCTCGCGGGGACGCTGGCGCTGCGAAAGGGGAGCTGACGAATGGAAGAGGAGCAGATGCGGCGGTTCGCCGACGCGCTTTTGGCCTACTTTATGCCGAGGATAGAAGACTATCTGTCCGACAGCGTATGCTATTTCAAGGCGTCCGTCACCACGGCCCCCGGCGGCGGCGTCATCGGCGTTACGCGGCCCTTTGACATCGAGGTTTTTTATCCCTTCGCGTGGAGCGCCGCGGACTTGCGGGTGGGGGACGCCTGCACCGTCCTGATGTTCGGGGACGCCAGCAACTGCGTCGTCATCGGGGACGGCGGGCTTTCCAAGCCCGCCGCCGTGCCGGAGCCTTACGGTTCGGACCCGGAGATGGACGGCCCGGCGGATCCCGGCGCTTCGGACGCCTACGCCCGCGGCGACCATCGCCACCCGACCGACACGACGCGGTCCCCAATCGAATCCCCCGCCTTCACCGGGACGCCCACCGCGCCCACCGCGGCGGAGGGAACGGACAGCGGGCAGATCGCGACCACCGCGTTCGTGCAGGCGGCGGCGAAGCGGTTTTCCTTCGCGTTCGCGGTCTCCGACTGGGCGGGGAGCGGCCCGTATTCGCTTTCCCTTCCCGCCGCGTCCCACGGCTGCGGCACCGACCCGGACGTTTCGGTTTACGTCAAAAACGGCGCGGTCTATGAGACCTTTTACGGATATCCGTCCGCCGGGTGGAAGCTGCAGATCGCGGCGAACGGGGATCTCGCGCTGACCGCCGCCGCCGCGTTCGACGGAAAACTGAAAGTAAGCAAGTGATCTAAGGAGGAACGTCTATGGCAATCTACCAGCCCTCATTTGTTTTCCCGGACGCGCGTTCCGGCCTCGGACGCGGCGTCGTGGACGCGACGCAGCCGCTTACGGTCTCGTGGAGGATCAACGGAGGCTCCGCGCTGACCGCGTTTTCCGTTACGATCTATACCAACGACGCCGCGAGCACGCAGAAATATACGACCGGGAAGATCACAAGCGGGTGTCCGGCCTACGGCACGAGCAGCACTGGCGCGATCCAGCTGTTTTCCTACACGATATCCGCCGCCGCTCTTTCCGCCGCCGGGATCACGAACGGGAACGAATACAAGCTTATCATCACGCAGTGGTGGAGCAGCAGCGACTTTATCACGCAGAGCAGCGCCAGCGCGTTCATCACGCGGAAAACGCCGACGCTCTCCGTCGATCCCATCGGGACGGGCGGCGTGATCGGGATGCGTTATTACACCTTCACCGGCAGCTACGCGCAGGCGCAGGGCGACGCGCTGAACTGGTTTCGCTGGCGCATCGCCTACGCGGGGCAGACGGACGCGCCGTTTTACGACAGCGAGAACGTCAGCGGCACGATGGATATTTCCTGCACCTATGACGGTTTTTTCGCGAACGCATCCTACGCCGTCCGTCTGACGGTGCAGACGGAGAACGGCATCGAGGCGGACACGGGATGGGTCGGCTTCTCCTGCAGCTACGCCATCCCGGAAACCTCCGGCGCGGTCACCGCGGTATGCGCGGGGAACACGGACGCGGTTCTGGTCGAGTGGAGCGGCGTCGGGTTTTATCCCGGCTCCGCCAGCGGGTATTATTCCATCAGCGCCGACCACGTCGCCACCATCGCGCAGGGATCTTCGATCTCGTGGTCGGAGGCCGTCCCGAAAAACATGAGCTTTGCACCGGCGTGGAGCGTCGTGTGGAAGGGCGGGATCGGGAACCAGGACGCCGACCTGTTTACGCTGGGGCAGGCGGGGGGAGACATTTCCCTTTCCTATCAGTACGCCGGCAGGACGCTCACGCTGAAAAAGGGGAACGCCGTGCTTGCGTCCCGGAGCGGCATCGTCAACGCGCCCACCGTTACCGTGGTCCTCACGGACGAAACGCTGTACATCCGCGCGGAGTTCCCCGGAGGCGGTCTCTATCCCTCCGCGGCGCTGTTTCCTTCCGCCGCGCTTTATCCGATGGCGGACTCCACCGTCGCCGTCGATATCTACACGATCCCCGTTTCCTACGCGCAGCAGACCGTTACGTCCCTCTCGGTCGGCGGATATCAGCAGTGCTGGTATGTGGAGATTTTGAAGGGGATCGCCGGGGCGGCGGTCATCGACGCGGCGATCACGGAGGGCGACTACGCGCCGACGCTCCATGCCGGCGATTATCTGCTGGTAGACTGGAGCGACGGGATCAACGCCGGAACGCTGGACATCGGGGACGATGAGCTGATCGGCTTTTCGCTCTATCGCGGGGAGGCCGGACGCCCGTCCCTCGTCAAGATCGCGGAGACCGACGCGGACACCAGCAGGATCTATGACTACAGCGCGGGGAGCCAGCAGGGGCCGTACACCTATTATCTCTTCCCGAAGGGCGCGAACAGCTATATCGCCTCGCCCATTCCAAGCACGGAGATCACGCCCTGCTGGTGGAACTGGACGCTGATGGAATGCGCGGAGACGGGCGCGGAGAACATATTTACGGTGCTTTCGGCCTTCCGTTTCCGGCTCAATGTGGAGACCGGGGCGATGAACAACAACAACGCGCCGGGGATCCTTCAGAATTTTACGCCCTATCCTACGGTCCAGCTCGCGCCGCAGAACTATAAGAGCGGCTCCCTGTCGGGACTGCTGGGCATGATCGACTGGACGTCGGGCCAGCCCCGGTATATCGACACGCTGGCGCTCCGGGACGCGGTCATGGCGCTTTCCGTCTCGCAAAATCCGATGTTTCTGAAAAACAGAAAAGGCGACGTGCTGCGGGTGCGGATCTCCGCACCGGTCTCCATGCAGACAGACGACGCGACGGCGGAACAGGCGCAGACCGCCGGGATCGAGTGGGCGGAGGTCGGCGACGCGCATGGCGTCAGCCTGTATTCCGACGTCTTTGTCGGCGCGGCTCCCGCGTAACGGAAGAGAAACGGAAGTGACGACGGTATGACGGAGAACAAAAAATATCTGGACTATCTGCAAATGCTGCGCAGGCCCTTTCAGAAGCTTTGCAGGCTGCGGTTTCTTCAGCCGGACGGCTCCACCGCTTTTATGCTGGACAACCGGCAAAGGGGGAGATACGCCGGGGCCTTCATCGCGGACGGGACGCTCTCCCACAACTGGCAGAACGGGCGCAGGACCAGCGCGTCCGTAACGCTGGACAACGTGAGCGGGGATTTCGACTTTAATTTCAATTCCGTCTGGTTCGGGCGGGAGATCGCGCTGGACGAGGGCCTTGTCCTCTCTGACGGCGTGACGGAATTTTACATCCAGCAGGGCGTTTTTCTGATCGAGACGCCGACGGAGAACGTCAGGCCGACCCAGAAGACCGCGGTTTACAACCTTGTGGACAAGGTCGCGGCGCTGGACGGGACGCTCGGCGGGAACCTGGACGGCACCTATCAGGTCCCCGTCGGCACCAACATCTTTCAGCCCATTGCCGCGCTTTTGGCGGAGGACAGGGGGAACGGCTATCCCATCGACCGCGTGACGCCGGTCTTTACGGAGTATTACAACAACAAAACGCAAACGCTGCCGGACGGCTCCGCCGTGGGCATGGTCCTGTCCCCCTACACGCTCACCGTGGACGGCACGGACGGGACGATCTGGAAGGTCGCGGAGGGGCTGGCGGCGATGGTGAACGGCTGGATCGGATACGACGAGACCGGGGCGCTGCGCGTCGATCCCTCGCAGGACGATATCCTTGATTCCACCAAGCCCGTCGTCTGGGAATTTTCGATGGCGGAGGCGCAGCTGCTCGGCATGACCTATCAGGTCAAAAATACCGAGGTGTTCAATGATTTCATCGTGGTCGGAGAAATGCTGGACGATCAGACGCAGCCGAAGGGGCGGGCGCAGATCTTCGACCCGTCCAGTCCCGTTGACATCAACGCCATCGGGCGGAAAACCAAGCGCGTTTCGCAGGCGGGCTTCGGCACGGACCGGCAGTGCCGCGACTACGCGGAATGGATGGTGAAGCGCTCCAGCGTTCTGCAGCGGGCCGTCTCCATTTCCTGCAGCCAGATCCTCCATCTGAGGGGGAACGAACTCGTTACCATCGTCCGAACGGACAGACCGGGGAATCCCGTGGAGCGCCATCTGGTGCAGGGGTTTTCAAGGCCGCTGGCCGGTACGGGCGAAATGACGATCAACGCCGTTTCGACCAACGACTTTCCGGCGGCGACCGTCACTTAAATCGAAAGGAGTTTTTTGAAATGTCCACAAAGAAAAAGGCAAAGGAAGCGTCCGCGGTCAGGCGCTTGTTCGTCCTCCCGGACGGGACGCGGTATGAGATCTCCGGGGAGAACGGAAAGTATGTGTTCTGCGGCGGCACTCAGTTCCGCAGGAAGCGGGGGCAGCTCGTCACGGAGAAAGTCTCGGCTGACGAAGCGCCGTGCGCGGAAGTGCAGGACGAATAACAAAAACGCCCCAACCGCGAATTTTAACGCGGTTGGGGCGTTTCTTTTTGCGTGTTATCGTTTGCGGATTCAGACGTGCAGGCGGTCGTTTTTGCCGAAAGCGGCGTGGAACGCGAAATAATGCGTCAGAACGGCTGCTCCGTTACGATGTCTTTTCCGATTCCTTTCGGTTTCAGATTGATGCTTTCGCCGTCATCGAAGCGGATGAAGATCCTTTGCACACCGCGCTTTCCGACATAGAGCGTTTCAACCGCGCCGTGTCTTCCTTCCGGTGTCCATACGGACTGACCCATCGAGAGCGGGAAGCAGACGGCCTTATGCGTTCCGTCCGGCATATCGACGCCGACAGCCCCCGCGAGATACGCACCCGCTTCCACTACTTCGGCGGCGGGACATTCCTCAATGATGTTTGCGGCCCACTGGTAAACGTCAAACGGTCGGTCGCAGGACAGCATCTCATCGTCCCGGAACAGTTCAAGGAGCTGATTGACCTCAACGTATTTTTTCATTTGCCAAATCCTTTCCGCCGTCAGCCGATGCTCCGAAGATAGGCGACGGCGTTTTTGATTTTTTCCGCGGCCTCGGAGACTTCGATTTCTGTGTTCTCGTGCGAAAAGCTGATGCGGATCGCGCTGCGGGCGCGGGCTTCGTCGTGGAACATTGACATAATCACATGACTCGGCTCGCTTTTTCCGTTGGAGCAGGCGGCGCCGGGGGAGACCATCACGCCTTCCTTCGACAGCAGGAGGGCGAGGGCGCGGGCGTTTACGCCGGGGAAACTGGCGTTGAGAATGTGAGGAAGTCGGGGCTTGTCAAGGGGCGTGTTCCAAAGGATGCCGTCGATTTTCGAAAGCTCAGTTTGCATGATCTCCGACAATTTTGAAAGTTTCGCGGTGTTTTCCGCCATGTGTTCCGTCTGCCATTCCAGCGCCGCGGCCATTGCACAGATCGCTGGGACGTTTTCTGTTCCGCTGCGCATCCCGCGCTCCTGTCCGCCGCCGCGGATGAGGGGGGAGAGGATTGACGGGTCTTTTGCATACAGAACACCGGCTCCTGGAACGCCGCCGAACTTGTGAGAGCCAAAAGCACCAAAATCAATATCCAAAGCAGATACGGATAAAGGAATATGCCCGCACGCGGCTGTTAAGTCAGAAAAGACCAAATCGGGTATATCTCCAAGATTCTGCTTTTTTGGCAAGGTGTAGATTTCTCCTGTCTCGTTATTTGCAAGCATCTGAGCCATAGCAACCATCCGCAAATCGCGCAACACGGTTAAAGAATTTCTCAAATATTGACTTGCTTCGTATTGGAATCTGGTTATCGTTGCGGCTTCGTCTGCAACAGATGCCAAATCAGCCGATACGTCCATTTTAGAAAAGAAATCTCCTCCATCTAATACTGCGTGATGTTCATAGGGCGAACAGCGCCTAAAAGCTGCTGGCATAGAATTGATCGCAATATTGCAAGCCTCTGTGCTGCCGCTTGTGAAGATGATCTGTTCCGGCGTTGCTCCGATGCAGGCGGCGATTTTTTCCCTTGCCTGTTCCAAGGCGTTCCGGGCGTTCTGCCCGATGGCGTGTTCAGAAGACGGGTTGCCGAAGGGAGCGTTCAGAAACGCTTCGCGGGCGACGGGCAAGGTTTTAGACATACTAGCACTATCAAGATAGATCGGGAAGTGGTTCATTTTCTTTTTTCCTCCTTCAGAAATTCATATTTGTACTTCCCGACATCGGCGAAGCGGGGAAGGGCATAAAGGGCGTTGTGGTAGCTTTCGGCCTGTACGGTGATTTCCTCTGTTCTCCCGTCGGAGAAGTGAAGAAGAAAGCGCCAGGGCTTCGTGACGACGTTTTTTCGGATGTTCATGTTTCCTCCTTTTTCTTTCCGTAGCCGCAGAAGAAATCTGGCTCGTGGAAGTCGATGAATCCATACGGAACGCCGGTTTCTTCGTCAATGTCGGCGTCGTGCAGACACTCGTACATGTCCTGATGCTTGAATCTTCCGTGGATGCACTCACGGCAACGAACGACTGGGAAGACATCTGCGGCGGGGATAGATTTAATCCGTTCATAGTCAACGCATCTTTCATTTTTGCGGCAATCGTTCTGTGCAGAACAGTCCTCACATACAGAGTTTAATGCCGCCCGACGCGGAATGTATTCTTCCACCATTTCAATACCTCACAATCTTGTTTTCAGAAACATCGTTTGATATTGGAAGATATAGATTCTGCAGTTCAATAATACGTTCAAAAACAATTAGTTTTGCTTTATCGACTGCTTCGTCGAAATCTTTTGCGTTCAGATTTCTACGGTCTAATCCGAGCATGACACACGAAAGATACCACGCATCTCCGCATCCGTGGATTTTGTGAATGCTGAGATCATGGTTTTTCTTGTTTTTGAATACAGTTCCGTTTTCTACGGGAACTCCGAATTTTGCGTTGCTGATCCATTCCATAACACTTTCTGTTCTCCTTTCTCACGCTGGGAATGTCACGATGTTCTGTTTCGGCGTGTTCTGTTTTTTCATCTGTTCCGCCGCGGCATCGCGGGCGGCGAGGACGGCCTTTGCGGATTCGCGGCGGCGGCGCTGCAGGAGCTTGTGGGCGTATAGCTCTGTAGTTGTAACGCTGGAATGTCCAAGCTGGCCTTGCAGCTCTTCAAGGCTCTGCCCGGCGTTCAAACAGACGCGGGCGCCGATGTGCCGGAGGTCGTGGGATCTCACGTCATGGATTCCGGTAACGGCGAACACGGTGCGCTCGATCACGCCGGAAAGCCAGTTTGTTGAACCGCGATGCCATTTTTCCGCGCCGCTGCGCGTGTTCACCGCACCCTGTTCATGCGCCGCAGTCGTGCCAAACAGATAATCATTGTCGCTGAGATATGCGGGGCGGATGCCGCTGTCAAGGTACTGCGCGACGGCCTGTTCCGTCAACTCCGTCATGTCTATAATGCGCTGCTTCCTGCCTTTTCCGCTGCGGATCGTCATTTCGTGGTGCATGAAATCCAAATCGGAAAGGCAGAGGTCAAGCAGCTCGGCGTTTCGGATTTTCTCGTTGAGCAGGATGCAGAGCATGGCGTAGTTGCGGGGCCATGCTGAGAAGTGGGGCGGTGCTTCGTTCCGGTAAAGGCATACAATCTGTTCGTCCGTAAGAATTTCATCATACGGGCGCTTCACGACCTTCGGCTTCATGTCCTCGTCCACGGGGTTTTCGGCAAAGCGCAGGCGCTCCGGGAAACTCCGGCGGGTGGCGCGGTCAAAAAAGATTTTCAGCGTCGTCAGATACTGCTTGACGGTGGACGGCTTCGCGCCGCCGAAAAGCAGGCTGTCGCGCCAGAGTTCAACGGCGGAAAAAAGATCGTCCGTTTCGGGATTCTGCGCAAGGAACGCGCCAAACTGCGCCAGGACGCGGGAATAGTTGTTCAGCGTCTTTTCACTGAGGTTGTTGAATTGCAGGCGGCGGAGATATTCGGCGGTCGCTGCTGCGTACTGTTCGCGGGTGGTCATGGGATTGCCTCCTTTCTGTTCAGCAATACAATTTTTCGGCTATGTGAAGGTATCGCTCGGCTTCCGGGAAGGTGGGCTGGACGGCAAATATGGTACGTTCTGTACCCTCGTTGTTGATTACCACGGCGTAAAGGTTCCCTTTGTAGCGCGGAAAAATCGAAAAATAAATCCCGCGGGAGTTGCGCTGCGTCCACCACTCCGTAATGATTCCGTGTGCGTCTTTTCGCTCATAGAGTTTCACGGTGGTGTCTCCTTTCACCATCCTTTGCGTGGACAAGCTTAGCTGTCATATCAAGAATGTCGGATGTGGTATACGGCCTCGCGCGCTTTATGATTTCTTTTGCTTTCGCAAACTCGTCTTTTGATATTTCGCCGGACAATGCCGCCTGATAAAAGACAAATATCACATTGTCTATGCTGGCAAATGCTGTCACGATTTCGCCGCCTCCTGATAGCGCGCCATGTGCATGATGCGGCGCTGAATAGTTGTCAAACCGTTCGGGTTATAGAAAAGAATGCTTCCATCTTTCAGGCGGTTGTTCAGACCACACAGCGAGTAAAACTCCCGTGACTTGATCTGTTCTTCGTATCGCTCGGATTCGGTTTTGGTTTCAATCTTTGCAAGCTCCGCAAGGCGATCCCACAAGATCTGCATAGATGTGATAAATTCGTTCATTTTTTCTCCTTCCTTTCTGTGTTCTGATCTATAACGCCGTCGGCGCGGGGAAATGGAAACCGCGCCGCGGCGTTTTTTCGTTTTTTATGCGGTCAGCAGGGAAATGTTCTGCCCGGGGGCGACGATGTAATGCCCGGGATCGCGCATGACGGCCTTGTAAGCCTCCGCGCCCTGGAAATCGTCGATCACCGCCTGTTCCTCCGGCGTCATGGCGGCATAGTGCTTTTTTCCGTAGCAGGGCGGCAGCCATGCCCGCTGGCGGGCGGCGAAGATGTTCAGCCGGTCAACAAGGATCTGCGCTTCCTTGTTGAATTTGATATGGCAGGTGCCTTTTTTGTAGAAGGTCGCGTCGAAATAGGAAAAGCTGACGGTCGTGCGCTGGCAGGTCTCGGCCATCTGCGCGACGGAATACGGGTCTTCGCGGCAGATCGCGCCCTCGCCGTCCAGATAGGAAAGCGCCCGCTCAATGTCGCAGATCGTGTGCGCAAACTCGCGGGCGTGAAGTTCTTTGCTCCCGTCATAACGGGCGTAAAAACCGTTCAGCGGGAGAATGACCTTGCTGTTCACCTTATGGGCCTTGTTCGTCGCCCAGCCGCTATAATAATGGATGTTCTTCTCGCACTCCGGGAACCAGCTGTGTTTCGCGGAAAGCTGCTCGAACAGCGCCATGATGCTTTCCTCCACGCCCCGGCAGAGCTGCCCCATGATCTCCCGGATGACGCGCTCGACGTTGCAGCGGGTGAAATCGTAGTCCTGCAGCTCGCGGACTTTTTTATCGTATTCGTTCTGCATGGCGCTCGTCATGCGGCTTGTGAGTTCCCGGCGCTGCATCATGTTCGACCAGTATTTGTAACGCAGGGCGCGGAGGTAGCTGTTCACGGTATCGGAACCGGCAAAATCGACATTGTGATCGTCCACGGAAAGCTGGATCAGCGGCTTCGCGTAGGAATCGGAGCCGTTCATGATGTACGGGGCCAGCGCGTTATATTCGTTCATCAGAGCGACGCCCGCCTTTGCCTCCAGATTGAAGGCGGAAACCATCTGTTCAACCCAGCCGCCGGCCACAAGGGCTTCCGGGTCGGGATTCTTTGTCTGTTCCGCCGCCGCAGCCTTTTTCAGACCTTCAAAGATGAAGGACGTGCGGTGCGCCGCCGGGATGTTGCAGTAAACGATTGCAGCCTCCACGTCGGATTTTCTCTCCGCGTGTTCAAACGCACCGGAGACAAAGCGGATCGTCGCGCCGTACACCGCCAGCGCGTCAGCCAGGACTTTGCGGCGGTTGGTATAGGCGTTGCGGATCGTCTCGGCGTTCAGCAGGCAGACGATTTGTCCGCCGCGCTCGTGCTGCATGGAAAGCGCCTTCAGAAGATGCTCGTCGCCGTTGGAGAAGGGCGGATTCATGATAATCAGATCGTAATGCTTGACGGTATCAAACGTCAGAAAATCGTCATGGACGACGCGGAAGCCCTTGCCGGTGAGGATATGGGACAGATTCGGGTCGATCTCGATGCAGTCATAGCGCTTGTACTGTTCGTCCGGGCGCCAGTAGGATTTTTGGGATTTCCACGCTCTGTTTGCCGCGCATTTCGCCGCAAACTCGATCAGATCACCCTTTCCGGCGGACGGCTCCAGAATCGTTTCCACATGTCGCCAGTCCACCAGCGCGGCCATCTGGCCGGCCAGCGCGGACGGGGTAGGGTAAAACTCGGCGTCCGGGGAGGCGGGGAGACGCTTCACGTTGGCGGACGCCGTATAATGCGAAAACATTGCTTTGTTCTCCGCGTACCAGTCGGCGAAAATCTTTTTTCCTTCTGCGACGGTGCGGCAGTAGTCGATATGATATGTGTCGTCATATCCGCGCTCGCGGGAGCGCTCCGGGTCGATGTATTCAACCAGTATCGGTCTTTCCTTCTTCCAGTAATCCAGCGGAACAAGATGCCCGGAAAGGTCGGTATGGACTTCGATGCGCCCCACGCGCTGACCGGCGGCGTGAATATAGACAAGGCGCTCGGTGTAAGCGCCGCGGCGCTCAGTGGCGGTGATCAGGCTTTTTTCGGTATAGGTAAACATTTTTCTTTCTCCTGTTCTGTATTATTTGATATAGATATTTTGATTCTTTATTCTGCCGCGGATTCGCTGTTGAACCAGACCTTGACGGAGATGGATTTACAGGTCGGGTGTGTGAAGTGGTAGGCGTCCAGCCAGCGCGGAACGTCGGCAAGCGGCAGCCGCTGATAGTGCATGGTATAGTTTTCGGAACCGTCCGCCGCGGAAAAGAAGCAACGGAATGAACAGTTGAAGGTCGGGATCATGGCGTGTTCTCCTTTCAGTAAATTCCGTGGTACTGGCCGCTTGCCGTCAGGCGCTGCCATTCGTCGCGCTGATTCTCTTCGTAGTATTCGTCCGTGTCCTCGTCAAAGACTTCGCAGTTGATCCCATCGACGTTGGAAAGAACCTCCTGGACCATGCCGCCATAGCAGCGAATCAGGACATTCGGGTCGGCGGTTTGCGGCGCGGCGCTGTTCTCGCCGTCATCGCGCATCATGGAACAGAGTTTGCTGTTCAGGTCGCGCAGGCCGGAGCGGTAGGCGGCAATCTCGTCTATGATCTTGCTGGAGCGGACGCGCTTCGCGGCTTCGCCCGCCTCGCGGATCAGGGACAGAATGCCCTCGGACAAAAGATAAAGTTCACGGTTGGTAAAGTTCATTGTGCGTTCTCCTTTCATGTTCGTGTGTGCATTATATGTTGTGCGTCAAGCGATTTTTGACACTCCATAACGCCGCGGTGATGGGGCGTTTGGAAACCGGAATTTCAGTTTTTTTCAGTCCATAGCGCAGTACATTCCCGCATCGTAGCCCATGCGTTTCATGGCGGCGCTGATCGCCTCGGCGCGGCGGCTGCGTCTGTTCGCCTGTCCGCTGGAGCGGGGAGAAAACACCCAGCCCATAACGCAGTTGCCCCATGTCCATTTCCACGCGCTTCCGCCCGCCTCTTTTGCCGCCTGTTTGATCTTATCCGCGTTCCATCGGGGAAGGTCAAGCGTTGGCGCGTCAAAGTTGCAGGTTCCGCCGTCCTCCGTCTGTTCGATGTGCTCCGTTTCGGCGTAGGCGGCCAGCAGATCGTCACGCAGCTTTGCGTATTTGCCGGTCAGCGGCGCGTCAAACTGTTCGGAAAACTTTTTCAGCATAGCGGCATGGTTTTTCCGCGCTTCCTGTTCGTCGTGCGTCGTTACGCAATCAAGCTCCAGGCCGCCGGGGGAGCGCAGCGCCATTGTTTCATAGACCGTCGGGCCTCCGGGGGCGCCGTGGAAGTTCGGAAAAGAAGTCGTGTCGATCACAAGCGGCTTGCCTTTGTATGTGATTACGTCGTGGATGTTCATTTCGTGCTCCTTTCGTATAAAAAAAGCGCGGGGCTTTCGCCTCGCGCTGATTGCGTGTTTGGTATTCAGTTTTTCCAGATGTTTCGGATGCAGAAGCTGAGGTTGATCCCGCCGTCGTCCCCGACGGAAATGAAAACGTCGTCCGCGCCGCGGAAAAGCGCCGACAGCAGATCGCGCGTCCGGGGATCGGACAGCATCACCGCAGACGGCAGCAGAAGGCGCTCCATGCCGTTTTTCGCGCGGTTGTCCGGCAGCGTGGTCGGGTGTTCGATCTGCTTTTCCCGCGCGGCGAGCTGGTCGCAGAAGTCCCGCAGCATCCGCAGGCGGGCCATGGCGGTCTCATTCGGCTCCGTGCCGGCAAAGGCTTCGTTTTCCTCCGCCTGATCCTGCGCCCAGGCGGGAATGTCAATGTAGTCCTTGATATTTGCCATGTATGGTTTTCCTCCTGTTCAGTCGTCCCAAAGCGCTTGCTTGTTCTCGTATTCTGTCAGCCGAATGATGCTGGTCTTTGCAGCGGCCTCCGTGTCTGGATAGCTGCAATGCGATCCGCAGCGCGGGCAGGGAATGTCGTTGGTCAGCCCGTCTGGACCAATGGGAGGCACAACGCTGACAAAGCGCTCGCCGCAGTAGTCGCAGAAGTATTTATAGTTCATTTTTGCGCTCCTTTCTGTCGTTTGTCTTATAACGCCGTCAGCGGCGTAAAACGGAAACCGAATTGCCGAAATATTATATTATATTATAACATACGCACAGGGAAATGCAACGGTTTTCAGCCGGATCACTCCGGCTGAAACCATTTATCCCAATCCTCGGCGGCGCAGTAACCGGCGGCGGATTCAAAAAGTTTTTTTGCTTTGCGCAGACGGCGCTTCCACGTTTTTTCATCCGGGTCGTCGATCTCCACGGTGCAGGCCGCAAAGGAACGATCCAGAATCACGGGAAGCGCCAGCACTTCGGAAAACTCCTTTTTGCCTTCCTCGGTCAACGGCTGCGGGCCGCAAAAGGCAATCGCAAGGGATTCGCAAACGTCGTCGTAAACGTCAACGTCAATGTCCATTTTAAGCAGGTCTTTTACTTTCATGTGCTGTTCCTCCTCTTATGTATAGATGATGGATTCTATGGTCGCATAGATCGGAACGGCGATGCGACGAAATTGATAGTTTTCATCCTGTACTTCATAAGCGATCCACTTGTAACCGGTTACGTCGAATCCGTCACAATGCATATTGAAAAACGGCCCAAGTTTGATTTCCTGATCGTTTTTACGGAATTTGATATACAAATGCGGCTTGTTGACTTTCACGATTCATGCCTCCCTTTACCGTTCTGTTCTATTTCCCGGCCAGCAGGCCGATCCCAATGATGACAAGCGCGATTAAAACCGTGTTCTGCGCCTCCCTTCAAGCGGTAATGATGATTTCAAAATCCTCTTCGGCGTAAACTTCGCCGATGGATGCCAGCTCGCACCAGCTCGCAGCGTCCGCCGCCGTTTCGTGGCCGCAGATCGGCTCCAGAATATCATAAATCCCGTCGCTGTCGTTGCAGCGGCGGTAATATGTTGCGCTGCCACATGTCCCAAAAACCGTGATCTCTGCTGTTCCGTACATTGGTTGATCTCCTTTCTGCCTTCGTGACCTCCGGGGCGGGATTTGTTCATGTTCAGCGTTCGACCTTAAAAGTGACCTCGTGACCGGGGTTTTCTTCTATCAGTCTCTTCTTCAGGTCATCGACCATCATGTTGTTATCCAAGGCCGCCTGAATGACTTCGACCAGCTTTTTCCCGTCAAGATAGGCCCAGATTTTCGCGCGCCGATTCCTCATTTTCATTTTCTTCTCCTCCTCAGATTTGCACACCGCTCTCGTCGCCGATTACCCACAGAAGCGCGTCAATGATGCCGTGATACTCCCCGATGTTTTCACGCCAGATCGTGTATTGCAGAGCGTCATTGTTCGTTGCATCCACCGGCATCCGGCGCAGCGCGGCCAGCCTGTCCATGTACTCTGTGATTTTTTCGCGGATTTCATTTTCGAATTTCATGTTTATGCCTCCTCGTCCGTGACGATCTCGATGGTGATGTTTTCAAACGCCTGCGCCAGCAGCGGGACAAGCTCTTTGACGTAGATGTTTTTGCCCTTGTTCAGCCGGAAGCGCGTCAGGCGGGAATAGGGGCGCTCGTACATGTTCTCGGTGTAGCCCTGCTTTTTGTTCAGCCCCAGGCAGTTTTTCGCGTGTTCCTTGTCCGCCCAGAAGCTCCAGAGACTGTACATGTCCGTGCCATCGTCGCCCTTGTACTCGTACAGGAAAATCAGAAATGCATTTCCCTTGTAAAGCGAAAGCGCCGTTTCCTGTTCTGTGCCGGTCTTATCCTTTTCAATCCAAGTGGCCTCGCCGATTTTTTCATCCCAATTCCAATGCAGTGCCATGATGCTTTCTCCTTTCGGTTTTGTGTGTGGATTATAGACTATGAGTCAAGTCGTTTCTGACACCTTATAACGCCGCTGATTTCCAAAATTGGAAACCGCGGCGCGAAACTTTATGCAGATTTTTTCTCTTTTTTTGCCGTCCGGTATCCGGCGCCGTGCTTTGTTTCGGCGCTGACGATTTCCCCAGCGGATACAAGATCGGAGAACACAGACTGAATATATCCCCGACAAACGCCGTCCTCCGTGTACTTTTCGCAGCATCGGCGGGGGATATGGTATTTCTCCGCCAGGCGGACAATCGGGCCGCTCCAGCCGTCCGGGACGATATACAGGTTGCTGCGCTTCGTGCAAAAGGCTTCCAGAAGATCGGCGGCGATTTCCGTTTTCTTTTCCGCCAGACGCTGAAGAAATTCATCGTTGTTCATGGCGGAAACGTCCTCGTAAACGTCTACCCAGCGCACAGAAAACGTGATGCAGGCGTCCAGCGCTTCCGCAATCGGCTTGACGCGGTTTTTCCCGACGACGCCGGAAATATCTTGCGGATGGATGTGCAGATGCTCCACGCCGGGAAGGTTTTCGCTTTTGTGTCCGGTGCCCTCCGGGATTCCGAACGCGGCAAGAACGCCCTGCGCCTCGGCATAGAACGCGCTGCGGGATTTATCGTCCGGGAACGACGGATAGCCGCCGCTGAAAACGTATGTGGGACAGTCAACGCGGAAGTGGACGCGGATATATTCATCCGCTCCGTAGATCGGTTCCGGATTCCAGTTATCCGTCAAACTGTGATCCGCGCCGTACTGCTGGCCGTGAATGTTATCGTGGAATTTCATTTGTCAAATCCTTTCTCCCCGTGAAAGCCGATAGGACAGCTTGTGTTTGTCTTATAACGCCATGAGAATAGCGGAATGGAAACCTATGCGGAATAAAATTTCATGTTTGCAAACTCACGCATTTCAGAGACAAGACCGGCGGGCGTGTTTGCGTATTTCTTCATCCACGCGGGGAAGTGATAGGACAGGTAGCTTTCCAGGTTGTCGATGTGTTCCTCGTCAAAGGCGCGGATCGCGTCGCAGAATTGTTTTGCCAGCTCTTCATATTTCGGCATGATTTATCCTCCTCAAATGTCCCGGACGGGGACGTAACCGGCGCGGCGGGCTTCCTGTTCGCATTCCCGGCGCGTCTTGCCCCGTGCGATTGTGTTTCCCCAGTCGTTTTTTGCCAGCCATTCCCGGACCGGTTCAAAGCAAAAATGCCCCGTGATGTACGGGGCAAGATAGGCGGTCGGCTTTCTGCTTTTCATTGCTTTTTGTCCTCCTCGTCAAAGATTCCCGGAAACCGGCGCTCGATCTCCACGCTGTTCCGGCTGCTGAAATCTCCGATGATGCGCCCAGCGGCATTGTACAAATTGCCGCGGTATTCGCAATCGTTTGGATAAAACGTGACGCTTGCGCCTGCAATCTGTTCTCCCGGATACCAAACGTCGATTTTCATTTTCCCAGCGCCTCCCATTCCTCCTCAAAAGATTTGAAAAGCTCGCAGTCCGCGCCGTCGCTGTCCAGAACGATGATGCGCCAGCCTCGCTCCAGCGCCGTCCCGATGATGTTGCGCAGATCGTCCGGGATGCGGTTATCTTCGGCGTCGGCGCTGTATGTCCAGATCAAAACGCCGAATCCGCCGTCATAGATATGCGCCATCACCGGTCTGTCCTCGTAGATATCATCGTCCGCCCACTCCGCCAGCCATTCCCATGTTTCCGGCCTGATATATTTCGTGCTCAGGTCGATTCCCTTAAATTCAAACATGATTGCCTCCTTTTCTTTGATTAATATGCTTCCTCCTGTTCTAAGGCCAGATCGGCCGTTCATAACGCCCTGAATTTTTGCTTTTGGAAACCGGCTTTTCAGAAAGTTTTCTCGGATTTCCCGGCGCAGAAGATAAGCAGCGCAAAAAGCGGCACCAGCCACCAAAGGCGGCCGAGGGGAGCGCCCTGCTCCACCGCGCCAACGATCCCAAGCATAAGAAAAAAGGCCGCGCCAATCAGCGCGGCCATGGTGCTTTGTTTCATGTGTTCACTGCCTCCTGTTCTAATCGAACGACAGAACGATAGAATACGTTTTGAATGGCGTCCTCGCGGTTTTCGGATTCAATAATCCGCTGAATGAATTTCTTGAACATATTGCGCCTCCTGTTCAAAGCACATAGCAGTCAATCACGACCATCCCGGCAGCGGCGGCCTGTTCCGCCATCGCTTTTCTCACCTGATAGTGTCTGACTTCGCTTTCCCATGCCGGATCGCTTTCAAATACTGCTCTCATGCGCTCGTAGTTCTGGAGCGGACGCAGATCGTTCAGATAGTAAAGCTGCTTCCCGTCGAGAATCACGTTTTCGGTTGAAACGTCACGACTTCCCCAAATTCCGCTTGCTTTCAGTGCCTTGAAATACTCGGCGGCCTCCCGCGGCGCCCAGCTTTTGAAGGGACGGACGCCGCGCACCATGCCGCACGTTTTCCCGTTATCGTCCTTTACAGTGATTGTTCCGGCACTGATTTTTACGCGCTTGTTTTTCAGGTCGATCATTTCCATTTTGAAAAACCTCCGTTTTGTTCTTTACCCTATACCGCCAGCGGGAGTCGGCTTTGGAAACCGCCTCCCGCATGTTATTTTATTTTTTCAGGCGTCGCGCCAGTACGTCCAGGAATTGACCTTTGAAAGCCCGTAACGCTTCAGATAGCGGTCAATCTTTTTCCCGTGTTCTTCCTGTGCCTGCTCATAGACCGCGCGGATCGCGTCCAGTTCGCCGCGCGTCGGGATTCTGTAATTCTGGCCGCGCACGGTCACGCGCTGACCGGGAAGATCGCGCACAAAAGCGCTGCCGCCCAAAGCGGCCAGAATGTCGCCGTCCCGCGCAAACGTCAGCCCCTTCAGCTTTGACGCCTCCGGCTGGCCGTAGTACGGTTTTTCGGCAATCAGCAGCACAAAACGGGGCAAGCGCGGATCGGCGCCGTGCATTTCTTCCTGTTCTGCCAGATCATCGATCCATTTTGTGAAATGCTTCATGTTTTCCCGCCTGAAGTATCCTTCGTTTGTTCTGGCATTGGCCGCGGCGCGCTGTGCGTCGTCATAGTCATAGCCGGATTCGCCGAAGCAGAAGTCTGTTTCGATTTTATGCTTTTCCACGGGGATCAGATCGCCGTTCGGAAGCTCGGCCAGCGCGGCGGCTTTATTCGTGCAAAAATCGGTCATTTTGTCGTCGCCGTTCCAAACGTCGGCGGCATAGACGGCGCGGAGTTTTGCTTTTTATTCTTTCGTCAGCATGGTGTATTCCTCCTTTACTCGTCGTTTTCGTCGCCCATGCTGATATTGATTTCCAGATGCAGATCGTTGCCGTCCCGGAAAAGATCAACGCTTTCCACGTCGTAGCCGTCCAGACCGGCCTCCTCGATTGCGCCGACAATATCAGCGGTGCCGTAGCAATCAGCCGCCCGGCTGTCGAAAATCGTCCCATCACTGTCGCAGTCGAAAATCGTCACGATGCAGCCGCAAAGATCGTTGAACGTGTTCAGAAAATCGTAAACGTCCATGTTTTTCCTCCCGTTTTTTGTTTTCGTAAATCCTTTGTTTCGCCTGTCGTTTCCGGGGAGGCTTCCCCGGCGCGGGCTTCTGATATATAACGCCTTCAAAATTCGATAATGGAAACCACCAGATAAAAAAGTTTTTCCGGAAATAGAAAAACGCCGGGGAGCGGTGTTACCCGTTCCCCGGCTGTCATGCGTTTTCTGTTCTGTTATTTCTTTATCCAAGGCAGCGCGTTATCCAGCGTCAGCTTCAGCCCGCTGCGCTGTTCAACCGCCTCCAGAATGTAACGATTGATCGATACTCCTGCGGCGTCGGCTGCGGCCTTGATTGCGTCCTTTGCGCCCGCCTGCACCTTCAGAGTGATGCGCTCATAGTTATTTTTTTCGTATTCCGTAATTGCGCGCGTCGTGCTTTCGTACTTCGGCATTGTTTTTTCCTCCTGTTCTGCGCCTCAGTTTATCACGGCGGCGCCTCCCGTGTCAAAATTTTTTGTTTTCGCCTCCCTTCAGACGTTCAGCGCGCCCAGCTCATAAAGCACTGTGTTCAGCGCCGAAAGAATCAGCGTGGAATCGTGCCTCCGGGCGTCGTTTGCCTCGCCGCTGTTCAGGGCGCAAAATTCATCGCAGTTTTTCCGCTCCTCCCGCTTCAGGCGCTCGATCAAATCTACCAGCGCGTCACGCTGGATCATGCCGGGGCCGCTCATGCGGCGGCCTCCGGCATATACTCATCCGTGTTCACCGTCTCGGACAGCTGGCAGAGGATTTTATAGTTTTTCTTCGCCTGCGCCGGGCCAATGTCGTAATGCTGGCCCATGCCGCTTGACGAAAAAACGCCCTCCGTGCCGCTCGGCGTCCAGATTCTCACGGAAAGCTCCGGGATGTGCCGCCCCGTCTCGACGTTCCAGGAGCAGCCGTAGTCATTTGTTTTCGTTTCGTACTCGGCGCGATAGCCGATGGAAAACTCCACCACGCGCCCGCCGGGAAGATCAACCGTTTTCCGCAGCTTTTTTTCGCCCCAGATGACATAATAGCGCACGTCAAAGCGGAAGCCTCCGCGCGCCTGCGCGTCCCATTTATGCGCCTGTTCCCTTGTGATGCTCGGCATTGTGATACCCTCCTGATTTTTATTTTGTTTTGGCATTCAATGAAGCGCCGGAAGCGAAAGCTCCCGGCGCTCGATCAACGTCAAAACTTTTCAAGGTCTTTCAGCACGGCATCGATCATGTCCGCCTTTTCGTTTTTCTGCCGGGCGGATTCATAGCGCCAGTTGCTCACGTCCGGCTTGCCGGTCTCTTCGTCAACGCAGCCTTCCAGGTCATATTTTGCATCCTCGCGCAGCGCCTCCGCCTTGTGGATC
>JAEIGA010000234.1_pt1 | contig 78378 bp, 48 predicted proteins | sample 9270691 | NCBI WGS metagenome assembly JAEIGA01 (sample SAMN17057246, study PRJNA624740) | gut metagenome | biome: biome; isolation source: fecal sample | host: Bos grunniens | place: China: Xizang | collected 2019 | reverse complement strand
ACCAAGTAAGTTTTGTCTAAATCTACCTTGTTTACCTTTTAACATATCTGATAAAGATTTTAATGCTCTGTTACCAGGTCCTGTTACTGGTCTACCTCTTCTACCATTGTCTATTAAGCTATCTACAGCTTCTTGAAGCATTCTCTTTTCATTTCTTACGATAATATCTGGAGCTCCAAGTTCTAATAATCTTTTTAATCTGTTATTTCTGTTGATGATTCTTCTATATAAATCATTTAAGTCAGATGTAGCAAATCTACCACCATCTAATTGAACCATTGGTCTTAAATCTGGAGGTATTACTGGAAGTACATCTAAAATCATCCATTCTGGTTTATTGCCAGAAAGTCTGAAACTATCAACTGTTTCAAGTCTCTTAATGATTTTAGCTTTCTTTTGTCCAGATGCTTTGTCTAAATCTTTTCTAAGTTCTGCTGCAAGCTTGTCTACGTCAACTTCTTGTAACATTTCTTTGATTATTTCAGCACCCATACCTACTCTAAATGATTTATCACCATATTTTTCAATGTACTCTCTATATTCTTTCTCTGAAAGAACTTGTCCTTTTACAAGTGATGTATTACCTGGATCTGCAACTAAATATGCTGCAAAGTATAATACTCTTTCTAATGCTTTTGGAGTAATGTCTAACATTAGACCAATTCTACTTGGAATACCTTTGAAGTACCAAATGTGAGATACTGGGGCAGCAAGCTCTATGTGCCCCATTCTCTCTCTTCTTACTTTAGCTTTTGTTACTTCTACACCACATCTATCACAGATAATTCCTTTATATCTAGCTCTTTTATATTTACCACAATGACATTCCCAGTCTTTTGTTGGTCCAAATATTCTTTCGCAGAATAATCCGTCACGTTCTGGTTTTAAAGTTCTGTAATTTATAGTTTCTGGTTTTTTAACTTCGCCTTTCGACCATTCTCTAATTTTATCTGGAGATGCAAGTCCTATTTTTATACGGTCAAATACTTCTAAATCAACCATTTTTTATACTCCTTCCTATTATACAATCTCTTAAATTTGAATCTAAAGAATTACTCTTCGTCGTCGAAGTTATCATCCATAAAGATTTCTTCTTCATCAAATAAATCTTCGTCGAATTCGTCTCCTTCTTCATCAATGATGTTACCATCTTCATCTTCTATCAACATGTCGCCTTCTAGCTCATCATCTGATATTGGAGTGATTGGTCCTGTAACTGTATCTTCATCATCAATATCTTCTTTTAATTCAACTTCGTTTTCATCGCTTTGATTATATAATTTCATGTCTAATCCTAAACTTTGTAACTCTTTTACAAGAACTCTAAAGCTTTCTGGAATTCCTGGTTCAGGTATATTTTCACCTTTTACTATTGATTCGTAAGTTTTTACTCTACCAACAGTATCGTCTGATTTCATTGTTAAGATTTCTTGAAGTGTATATGCAGCACCATATGCTTCTAATGCCCAAACTTCCATTTCACCGAATCTTTGTCCACCGAATTGAGCTTTACCTCCAAGTGGTTGTTGTGTAACTAATGAGTATGGTCCAGTTGAACGAGCATGGATCTTGTCATCTACTAAGTGATGTAGTTTTAACATGTACATGATACCTACTGTTACTTCGTTATCAAATGGTTCACCTGTTCTACCATCATATAATACTGATTTACCATTTGTTTCTAATCCAGCAACTTCTAACATTGTTTCAATATCTTCTTCTGATGCACCATCAAATACTGGTGTTGCAACTTTCCATCCAAGCATACGAGCAGCTGCTCCTAAGTGAACTTCTAAAACTTGACCTAAGTTCATACGAGAAGGTACACCAAGTGGATTTAATACAACATCAACAGGTGTTCCATCTGGTAAGAATGGCATATCTTCTTCAGGCATAATTCTTGAAATAACACCTTTGTTACCATGACGACCAGCCATTTTATCACCAACAGAGATTTTTCTCTTTTGAGCAATATAAACTCTAATTATTTGATTTACACCAGGTCCTAATTCATCTGAATTTTCTCTAGTGAATACTTTAACATCAACGATTGTTCCAGCTTCTCCATGAGGTACACGAAGTGAAGTATCTCTAACTTCTCTAGCTTTTTCACCAAAGATAGCTCTTAATAATCTTTCTTCAGCTGTAAGTTCTGTTTCTCCTTTTGGAGTAACTTTACCTACTAATATATCACCAGGTCTTACTTCAGCACCAATTCTGATAATACCATTTTCGTCTAAGTCTCTTAATGAGTCTTCACCAACATTTGGTATGTCTCTTGTGATTTCTTCTGGACCTAATTTTGTATCTCTACATTCACAATCATAATCTTCGATATGTAAAGAAGTTAATACATCTTCTTTAACTAATCTTTCATTTAATAATATAGCATCCTCGTAGTTATAACCTTCCCAAGTAGTGAAAGCGATCAGTAAATTTTTACCAAGTGACATTTCACCATTTTTAGTAGCAGGACCATCAGCGATAATGTCTCCTCTTTTTACTTTTTCTCCTTCTTTAACTATTGGTCTTTGGTTAATACAAGTAGCTCCATTTGTTCTCTTGAATTTTCTTAATGTATAAGTATGTTTTTTACCATCTAATTCAGTAATATCAATTTCATCTCCAGTTACTCTAGTAACTATACCATCATAATCTGTTAAAACTACAGTTCCTGAATCTTTTGCAGCTCTATATTCCATACCTGTTCCAACCATTGGAGATTCTGTAATCATAAGAGGAACAGCTTGACGTTGCATGTTTGCTCCCATAAGTGCACGGTTAGCATCATCATGCTCTAAGAAAGGTATCATAGCAGCAGCAACAGAAACTAATTGTTTTGGAGAAATATCCATATAATCAACTTCATTTGGTGTTACTTCTTTAATATCAGCTAAATGTCTTACTCTTATTCTCTTATTAATAAATTTTCCATCTTTATCTAATGGTTCAGAAGCTTGGCATATATTATTTCCTTCTTCTTCATCAGCTGTCATAATTACTATTTCATCAGTAATTTTTCCATTTTCTTTATCAACTTTTCTATATGGTGTTTCAACAAATCCATATTCGTTTATATTACAGAAAGTTGTTAAAGCTGAGATAAGACCAATGTTTGGACCTTCAGGAGATTCAATTGGACATAATCTTCCATAATGAGTATAGTGAATATCACGAACCTCGAAACCAGCTCTTTCTCTTGATAAACCACCAGGACCTAATGCAGAAATTCTTCTCTTATGAGTTAATTCTGATAATGGGTTTGTTTGATCCATAAATTGTGATAATTGAGAACTTCCAAAGAATTCTCTAATTGCAGATGTTATTGGTTTTGTGTTAATTAATGTTTGTGGTGTAATAACATCTAAATCTTGAATTGTCATTCTTTCTCTAACAACTCTTTCTAATCTTGTTAAACCTATTCTGAATTGGTTTTGTAATAATTCACCAACACATCTAATACGTCTATTTCCTAAATGATCTATATCATCTTTTTTTCCTAAACCATGTTCTAAGTTTAATAAATAGTTAATAGAAGCTAAAATGTCTTCTGTTACAACATGTTTTGGAACTAATTCAAATATTCTTTCATGAATAACTTTTTTCAAATCTTTTGGATCTGTTGTTTCTAATATGTTTTGTAAAACTGCATAGTTAACATCAACTTTAATTTTTAATTCTTCAGCAATTTTTGGATCTACATATTCTTTAATATCAACAGTTCCATTACCGATAACTTTAACTTTTTTATCTTCAACTTTAACATGAACTACATTTATACCACTATCTTGAATTGCTTTAGCAACTTCTTTTGAAATAACTTCATCATTTTCTACTAAAACTTCTCCTGTTTGTGGATGTACTATTGTTTCAGCTGAAACTAAACCAGCTATTCTAGAAGCTAAAGATAATTTTTTATTATATTTATATCTACCAACTTTAGCTAAATCATAACGTCTAGCGTCAAAGAATAAACCATCAAATAAATTTCTAGCTGCATCAACAGTTGGAAGTTCACCTGGTCTTAATTTTTTATAAATTTCTATTAAAGCTTCATCAGCTGTTTTAACTGGATCTTTTGCTATTGTTGCATAAATTTTATCTTCTTCTCCAAAGAATTCAATAATTTTTTCATCAGTATCTAATCCAATTGCTCTTAATAATGATGTTACAGGTAATTTTCTTGTTCTATCAATTCTAACCCAAAATACATCATTACTATCTGTTTCATACTCAAGCCATGCACCACGAATTGGCATAACTGTTGAAGTATATAATTTTTTTCCTGTTTTGTCATATGAAGAATCATAGTAGCATCCTGGTGAACGAACTAATTGGCTTACGACAACTCTTTCTGCACCATTAATAACAAATGTACCACTATCTGTCATAACTGGGAAATCACCTAAGTAGATTTCTTGTTCTTTAATTTCACCTGTTTCACGGTTAATTAATCTTACTTTTACATGTAATCTTGTTGCATATGTTGCATCTCTTTCTTTAGTTTCTTCTAAAGAATATTTTGTATTTTCTTCCATGTAATAATCAAAGAATTCAAGTACTAAATTACCACTATAATCAATTATAGGTGATATATCTTCTAATACTTCTCCTAAACCTTCTTTGATGAACCAATCGTAAGAATCTTTTTGCACTTTAATAAGATTTGGTATTTCAACACTATCACCAATCTTAGCAAAAGTCTTACGTACGCACTTCTCGTGCACAACATCTTTTACGTTTACTTTTTTCAAAATAAAACACCCTTTACCCTTTATTTAAATTTAGCAGGAAATTTTATCTTTATAGAAGTCCTTCTTGAGCAAAAAAGTTATTATATCTTTTTAATATCCCTGCTACAAAACATTAAAAAAATATAGTTCCTTTTAAGTCAATTCCTCAACTATAAAGTTCTTTAGAAATTAATCAAAATGATTAATTATTATGACATAAAAAATTTTGAATATGTTATATTAAATATAACACGTTATAGTTTATCACATTTTCCTTAGGGAAGTCAAGCTTTTTCGCACTTTTTATTACAAAAATATTACATTTTTTTAGATTTTATTTTTATTGTATTTTATTTTCTATAATGCTATAATTTATTCAATAGTTTTTAATTAAAGAAAGGGAGATAAAATTGAACTTTAGATTATTTTATGAAGTACATAAAAGTAAATTTAAAATCGGTATATCAATCGTTCTAGCCGTAATAATTTTAACTATTATTATTTGCAGCATATTACTAAACCCAGAACGAAATATCAGACTATATACAAGACCATCAAACACCACTATTACTAGTTCAGACAAAGTTTTTAATATAAGCTTTAATAATAGTCATAATTTAAATTCTGTAACATCTAATAATTACATATTAGCATTAGAGAATTCTGAAGATTTTTTATTAGCAGTATCAAAAACTTCTAAAACTTTTAATTTTGATTTAAAAAAAATATTAGAATCAGATAAAGAAACTTTTTTAAATTCCCTAAGTAATTATGAGAATCCAAGTGAAATCTCAAATAAATCTTATACTAATATATCTGGCGTCTCATATAATTTAACTTATAATTATAAATCAATAGATTATGTCATTATTGAATTTCTAACTGAAATAAATGAAAATTTATATTTCTTTGATATAAGATACCCAAAGGCATTAGAAAATAAATATGAGAATTTAGCTAATGAATTATTAAATTCAATAACAATAAATTAATAAAAGATAAAAAAAGAGCTCTTTTTAAAGAGCTCTTTTTCTTATATTTTATTTTGCATTTGCAGCTTCTTCTTTTAAAGCTTTTCTTTCAGCTGTTTTTTCTTCAATGTAATCTAACAATATTACTTTCAATAATGCAATTATTGGTACTCCTAAGAACATTCCTAAAACACCAAAATATGCGCCAAAGAATGTTACAGAGAATATTACTAATATTGGACTTATTTTTAATGAATTTCCTAATATTCTTGGATTAATTACATTTGCATCTACTTGTTGTAATACTATTATAACTATTGCCATCCATAATGCTTTTTGAATTCCACCAGTAAAAATTGTTATTATAGCAGAAACAGCTACTGCTACTATAGCTCCAAAATATGGAATTATATTGAATATACCTATAAAGAATCCAAGTAACACGCTATATTTTACATTCATAATTGACATTGCAACAGATGTTATAATACCAATTACAAAAGCATCTATAATTTGTCCAGATATAAATTGATAAAAAATAACATTTGTTTTTCTATAATATCTAGCAATTTTTTTACAAGTTTTCTTTGTACAAGTTGCATTTAACAAATTTCTTGCAAAACTTTTTATATCACTTCTCTCTAATAATAAATATACAGAAACCATAAAAGAAACAAATAAATTAAATACTACATTAACTGCATCTACAATTCCTTTTATATATTTACTAACATTATCAAGATCTAAAAATTCTATAATTTTTCCAACAATATCAGATTTTTCTAAATTCTCAATTGCTCCAATTAAATCAACTTGTGAAAAGATATGTTCTTCTGGTAAAGAACTTAAATATAATTTTGCATCAGAATAATAAACTGGCAAACTCTTTGATAATTCAATAACGCTATCATATATTCTTGGAATAATAATATTAAATACCATTATAATCAAAAATATCATTGCTAAATATACAAATAATACGCTTAAGCCTCTTGCTCTTTTAGCAATAAATTTTATTTTTATTCTTTTAAATAGATCTTCCACTTTTTTACTTGGTATATATAGTAAATAAGCAATCAAAGCTCCCATAAAAAATGGCATCATTAAATCAACAAAACCATTCAACCATGAAACTGCTGAAGATAACCCATCTACCGTCTTATAAAAAACTATTAACAAAATACCTAAAGTAAACCAAGCAACGTATTTTTTCCAATTTTTATCCTTCATTTTCCCTCCTAAAAATTATAAATCTATTTCTAATTCAACTGGACAATGATCACTTCCATAAATTTCAGGATATATTTTTGCTTCTTTAATATTATCTTTGATTTTATCAGAAACAATAAAATAATCTATTCTCCATCCAATATTTTTTTCTCTTGCTCTACCCATATAAGACCACCAAGAATAAGCATCTTTTTTATCTGGATATAAAAATCTAAAAGAATCTACAAAACCTGAAGCTAATAATTCAGTCATTTTTTCTCTTTCTTCATAAGTAAAACCTGCATTTCCTACATTAGGTTTTGGATTTTTTAAATCAATTTCATTATGAGCGACATTTAAATCGCCACATAAAATAACTGGTTTTTTGTCATTTAAATTATTTAAATATTTTCTAAAATCATTTTCCCAAATCATTCTATAATCTAGTCTTGTAAGTTCTCTTTGAGCATTTGGTGTATAACAATTTACTAAATAAAACTTCTCAAATTCTAAAGTAATTACTCTTCCTTCTTTATCATGTTCTTCAATACCAATTCCTTTAGTAACTGATATAGGTTGTAATCTAGTAAATATCGCTGTTCCAGAATAACCTTTCTTTTCAGCACTATTAAAATATTTTGTGTATCCATCAAAATCAATTTCTAATTGACCTTCTTGCATTTTTGTTTCTTGTACACAAAATATATCACTATCTAGTGTTTTAAATATATCATTAAAACCTTTATTTACAACAGCTCTTAAGCCATTTACATTCCACGAAATAAATCTCAATCTGTCACCTCTATATAATCTATTTATACATATTAAATTATATAAATACACATATAAAAAGTCAACTAATTTAAGATTATATTTTGTTTACAAATTTGCTCTTACAAGCTTTTACATTATGTTTTTTATATGATTAATAGAAATATTATTTTTACTAACATAAACCTCAATTACATCAAACCTTATATATTTATTAAACCAATTATTAATATATAAATAGTATTTTGCACTATTCCATATATGATGCTTTTTTCTAAAATCAACTGCATCCCTAGGGTTTCCATATTTTTTATTTGTTCGAGTTTTTACTTCTATAAAAACGATTTCTTCTTTATCTTTTGCTATAATATCAATTTCACCCTGACTGCAAGAAAAATTTCTAGCTATTATTTCATAATTACTATTTTCTAAAAAACTTATAGTAGCTTCTTCTCCAGCATTCCCTAACTCTTTTAAACTTTTATTATCTAAATTTATTTAAAACACATCCTTTTTTACTCTTCAATATTTTTCTTTATATAACCTCCAAATCTTTCTTCAACTAAATCCTCTAATTCCATAAGGACTAATAATTTAGAAACACATATTACATCATTATTAGTTTTAATTGCAATTTCATCTATACTCATTGGGTTTTCGCCTATTACATTATATATTTTTCTATATTCTCTTTTTATATTTAAATTATATTTATTAATTCTTTTTTTCTTCTTTTTCCAATCCGTAAAATCTTCTAAAATATCATTAATATTTGTAACTAGTTTTGCACCATTTTTTATTAATTTATTTACTCCAACTCCATATGCATTATCTAATCTTCCAGGTATTGCATAAACACTTTTTCCTTGTTTCCAAGCTAGTTCTGCCGTTATACTAGTTCCACTCCTATATCCTGCTTCTATTACTAAAATTGTTCTAGATAAAGCTGCAACAATTCTATTTCTTCTAGGGAAATTACTACTTTCTGGTTTTACATTATCTTCAAATTCTGTTATAACCAATCCCTCATTATCAATAATTTTTTTGTATAAATCCGCATTTTCTTTTGGATAAATATTATAAAATCCACTTCCTAAAACAGCTATTGTCTTTCCACCCATTTTTAAAGTTTCAGTATGTGCAACAGTATCCACTCCAATTGCCATTCCACTTATAACAACAATATCTCGAAGCGCTATTTCCTTGGTAAATTTTCTACTCATTTTAACACCATACTCTGTTATATGTCTTGTACCAATTATTGCAATTCCATCTTCTTTTAATAATTCAATATTTCCTTTATAATATATCTTATTTGGCGGATTACTAATATTTTTTAATTTTTCTGGATATCTATCATCTATTAATTCTATAAATTTGCTAATATTATTCCCCCTTCTTATCATTTATTTTCACTTTCAATATTTCTGCTTAAACTAATTGCCTCTAAAATATGATTTTGTTTTATATTTTCACTTTTATCTAAATCTGCAATTGTTCTTGCAACTTTTAATATTCTCGAATAAGCTCTCGCACTAAGTTTTAATTTTTCAAAATATTTTTCTAAAATTTGCTTTCCTCCAATATCTAATATACAAAATACTTCAATTAATTTTTGTGAAAGTTCAGAATTAGAATATATATTAAATTTTTTATATCTTTCTACCTGAATATTTCTTGCCTTATTAACCCTTTCTTTTATAACCTTAGAAGATGTGCCTCCTTTGCTTTCAAAATCATCATATTTCACATTTGAAACACTAACTTGAATATCTATTCTATCTAGCAATGGACCGCTTATTTTTGATTTATAACGCTTTATTTGTGTTTCTGTACAATTACAATTTTTATCTTTACTACCATAGTATCCACACGGACATGGATTCATACTAGCAATAAGCATAAAATTACACGGATATGTTAATGTTCCATAAAGTCTACTTATACTAACCTGTTTATCCTCCAAAGGGCCTCTTAAAACTTCTAATGTATTTTTGTTAAATTCAGGAAACTCATCTAAAAATAAAACTCCATTATGAGCCAAACTAATTTCTCCTGGTTTAGGAACTCTTCCACCTCCTATAAGTCCTATTTGAGACACTGTATGATGTGGACTTCTAAAAGGTCTATGCTTCATAATTCCATCTCTATTTTCTTTTAACTTTCCGAGCAATACTATGAATTTTCGTTACTTCTAAAGCTTCTTCAAATGTCATATCTGGTAATATAGTTGATACTCTCTTAGCCATCATAGTTTTTCCACTACCTGGAAAACCTATCATTAAGCAATTATGTCCACCAGCCGCTGCAATTTCCAAGGCTCTTTTTATATTTTCTTGTCCTCTAACTTCTGAAAAATCTAAAATATCTTCCTTTTCTTTTTCTAAATTTTCAACTACTTCAGTTTTAACCTCAAGTTTATCATTTAAATATGATATTAATTCTTTTAAATTGTTAATAGCAATTACCTCTAATTCCTTTACAATTTTAGCTTCACTAATATTATCTTTAGGAATAATTACTTTCGTGATTCCAAATTTCAAAGCCTCTATACAAATTGGTAAAACACCAGCTACTCCATTTATTTTCCCTTCTAAAGAAAGCTCACCAATAAAAATTGTTTTTTCTAAATTTTGATTTTTTATAATTCCCATAGATTTTAAAATTCCAATAGCTATTGCTAAATCAAAAAATGAACCTTCTTTTCTTACATGAGCTGGAGATAAATTTATAATATATTTCCTACTTGGCAATTCAATATCAGAATTCTTAATTGCAGTTCGAACTCTTTCTTTAGATTCTTTTATACTAATATCTGGAAGTCCTACTATTTCCCAAGATGGCATTCCTGCAGAAATATCAACTTCTACATCAACTAAAATCCCATCTAATCCTTGTAAAACTAAACTTTTTGTTATTGATAACATTAAACCTCCTATTTTTATAAATAGGAATTGTTTACTTTTTAACTACATTTAATTTTGGATTTAATTATTGAAAAAAATAAATTGATTTAAATAAATTTTGATTATTAAGTATTGAAAATTATAACACGTTATTCTTCAAAGTCAATACATAATTGTCAAAACAATTTTTTTCTGCTATAATTTTCCTATCTAAAAAATAGGAGAATTTATGAAAGAAAAACTATCTGAAACAGAATTGTTATTATCTAAAATCGAAGATAAAATAAAATTCTGCAATTCTAAAAACAAAATAACATATACAGATTTTTTAACTATGCCTGAAAAAGTAAAGGTCAAAAAACATTTAAAAGCTTTACATATTAAAAATTATTTCTTTTTTGGAGCAAGAGAAAATCCTGATAGAGAAATACTATTATTCTATCCAGAAAAACTAACAGAAGAATTAGCAAGAAAAAATTTGTCTAATATTTTGACAGGCATACGAATATCTCTTCCCTCTTCTCTAAAAGGTACTTTTGAGCATCGTGATTATTTAAGTGGAATTATGAAATTAGGTCTAGTCAGAGAAAAAATAGGAGATATTTTAGTATATGAGGATGGTGCTGATTTTATTGTTTTAAAAGATAATTCTCAATATTTAAGAGATAACCTTTTATTATTAAAAAGATTTAAAAAATCAAAAATTGAAATAATAGATATTTCAGATATTAAACAAATAGAAAGTCAATTTGAAACCTTTACAATAATAATTAATTCTATGAGAGCTGATAATATTATTTCTGAAGTTACACATACTTCTAGAAACAAAACAGAAGAAATAATCTCTGATGAACGTGCTAGTTTAAATTATGAACTAATTGAAAAAGGTTCTAAGGTTCTTAAAGCCAATGACATTTTAGTAATTAAAGGTTATGGAAAATTTATTATAGGAGATTTGGTTCGAAATACTTCAAGTGGAAAACTTGTTATTTCTATAAAAAAAGCAATTTAATATTTATAGTAAAATATTTTACATAAAAAAGAAGCTAGAGCTTAAAACTCTAGCTTCTTAAATTTTTATCTACTTATAGATTTTCTTTCTTCCAATCATATATGCTACTCCTCCACCTGCTACTAATATTACTATTCCAACCAATACTACTAATAAAGTTGTACTTATTGTTCTAGCTTTTTGTTCTGCTTGACTTAAACCTGTTGGTGGTGAGAATGTAACTGTTTCAGTAAAGTTTGTATCAATTTCTTTTTGCCCTACAGTTCTAGAATCTGGATCTTCTATAAAGTCTGGTGTATTTCCTAAATATCCAGCTTCTTCAGGTTCTACAAGTTTTCCTGTTTGTACATCTATAAATTCAATATATGCTTTTCTACCAACTGTATTTGAAATTTTTACAATCTCTGTTAAGTTATCTAATACTACATTTTCAACATCTAATTCTGAAGCAAGCACTCTAGATGCATTTAATTCAATCATATATAACTTATCTGCATTTAAAGTTGTCTCATTCTTTAATGGTGTTAGATATTTATATAAAGTACCATTTATACTTGCATCTTCTACGTTAAATGCTAAATTATTTTTTGTATCTGTTATATAACTTACACCTTGTCCATCAACTAATTTTGTAGATACATTAGTTGCTGTTACATCTTTTAATAATCCATATGCCTCTATTTCAGCACCTGTATATGTTTGGAATTTTGGTGATCCTGCGCTTGTTACGTTATCTTCTGGTGCGAATAATAAATCATTATCAACATAACTTACTATTTGATCTACTCTTGTTTCAACTATCTTATCTGTTGATGCATTATATGTTCCATAATATGTATCTCCTAAGAAATATCCTAGTTCATAATCTTTATTATTAACAGATGCTCCAACTACTGTCTTATATTGTCCGTATGATGATTTAACTTGATTTACAGCAATTTTAACATTAGTAAATGTAGTATTTTTCAATAAGTCTGGATTAATTCCTGAATTTACATCTTTTAATTTATATCTAGCATCTACTGTAGTTGTATTTAATGTATTTACAATTTCATCAACATTATAGTTTTTAACCATATCTATTAAGTTTTGATTACTTGTATCTATATCACCTATATTTGCTATTGCAAATTGATATTTAATTGTAATCTTCATACCTTGTAATAATTCAGAGTCAATATTTACATATCTAAATCCTTTTGTAGAACTTGTTCTATCTAACATTTGAACATTTTCTTCTCCTGCTGATAATACTTCATTTAAACTAATATCTCTTTCTACACGTTTAGTTGTTGAATTATATTTATAAGCTATATCAAAGTAGATATGTAATATTTCTTCACCAGATGCGGTTACTGCTGTTATTTCCTTAATGTCATCCATTAATTCTAATTTTGTGACTGGTCTTTCAATTAAACCGAAGTTTACTTCACCAATTGCATATGTATATGTTTTTGTTCCATCTACATTTTCACTAACAGTAGTAAGTACACTTACACCTGTATTGTTTGTCTTTTCAATTTGAACATTAAATACTTTTGTATCAGCAAACATTGATGTGTTTTTAGCTAATTCAGCTTTATTTCCAACATCACCATGAGATTTTAAAATATTATCTAATTTATATGCCATTTGAGTAGAATAATCTACAACTTCAAGTCTTCTAATTTCATCATCTCTAGCTACTGATACTTGAGCACCTTTTGATGTTTTTAATATTGCAAATGCTGTTGCATCTACTACTTCTGCTTCATTTGTTGCTGTTCCTGGTGCTGTATATACAGTTGATTTATAATCTTGACCAGAGTATCTAATTGTATCACCTGTTGTTGTTACAAATTCTGATGCTTCATCTCCATAAATGAATCTTACTACATATTCACCAGCATGAATTCTATCACTTCCTGATGAACTCTTTAATGTATAGTTACCACTTGCATCTGTCTCTGTTGATAAACCTGTTTCAATTAAATATTCTGTTCCATTATGGTTAACTTTTTCTAATAATACAACTGTTATATTTTCTGCTCCTTGCTCACCACTATTTTTCTTACCATCACCAATTTTTTGTCCTGTTTGAGATACTGTTTTTGTGTTTAAATCTTCCCATACATTACCAGTAATCTTTCTTTGGAATTTATCATCACCTGATGTTGGTATATCTTCTAAAATTATAGATGTGTAATAGCAATGATCTTCATATTTGCTTGGGTCTGTAATAGTTGGTATTACAGTAGGATTAATTATACCTGGATTAGAATCTTTATCTACAACACCTGCTGGTGTACCATTTAAGTAGATTGAGTAAGCTCCTATTTGTGCAATATTTGCTTTTTCTCCTAATATAATTGCTCCATTTGATTTATTTACTTTGTAAACTAAATCAAATGTTGTACTAGCATTTGGAGCTAAAGATGCCTCCATCTTAATATAATGTACTTGATATCCTGAATAGCTGTAACTTGTTCCTGAATTATATGATGAAGTAGTTGAGGCTGTTCCCATTGTTGTTGATTGTAATGTTAATGAATTTGTTGAAATATCTATTACTTCTCTTACCACTGATGTATATTTACTTGATTCATTTTTCAAAGTTACTCTATATGTTAATGTGATATCTAATTCATCTGATGTTGATTTTACTCCTGTTGGATAATCACTAGCTCTAAAATCATAATCACCTTTATATAATTTTAATTTATATGGAGTTGCTAATTTGTATTCTCCTGTGTAACTTCCTGTTCCAAGTTTAGCATAATCATAAGTTGATGTATATCCATTTACTGTTACTACTGCACTTATAACATCTTTCTTCAAGCTTAAATCACCTTGTTCTTTTTCAACCAAACCTAAATTTATATGTTTTAGATATTCTATATGTTCTGCTTTAATTGTATCTCCACCACTTACATTTACAAATAAATCTATTGATTTAGCTTGTATTGTTGTAGCAGCTGTCCAATTAAGTGTACTTGTATGTCCAGATTTAGTGTATTCTAAAGCTTTTGATGCTTCAGTACCATTTTTTCCAGCATAAGCTTTATTATACGCAATAGTTTCTAAACTATTATTAAATCCATTTCTATCTACATCTTGAGCATGTGATTTATTGTTCCAATTATTATTTGTACCTGTATCTGTTACACCTGTCGCACCTGTAAATACTGTATCTTCATATTTAACACCATTATATTCAAATACTACATAATATGAATTATATCCACTGCCATCTGCATATTTTCTTGTACCACCTGAATATTGTTTGTTTCCTTTTGGAACTTTTCCAAATGAATAATGTCCATTACTATTAGTAGTTCTTGTAGCGTATAAAGTTCCATTTTGATACAATTTAACTGGAATTCCACTTAATAAAGTTTCTCCACTTTCTTTTAATCCATCTTTATCTTTATCTATCCATACATCTCCAGCAATTTCTGGATCATCTAATTGGATATAATCTTTATTAGCATTTGAACTAAACCAGCTTGTATTAATTGGCTCTGTTGTATACCATACTTCAGTCCATGTATACACATGTCTTCTTAAAGTTCCATTGGCACTTACTGAATACCATACTATTCTATGAGTTTTTGAATGTCTTTGTTCATATGTACCAGAATGAATAGCTACGCTATTTTCTACTGGTTGTAAATACATATTTGATTTAGTAACATCGACTGTTACACTTACTGTATCTGAATCTCCTGGATCAAGAGTTCCAAAATTATATGTAAAACTACTTCTTCCATTATATGACAATCCACTTTCCATACTATCTCTTATTGTTAAATTATCAATTCTTACTGATGAAGTATTTTCAATTTCAAATTTAAATGTTACTGTATCGCCTTTTTTTACTGTTACTGGATTTGCTTTAGCTGTTGAATTATCATATCCACTTCTATTAGTTCCAACTGCTACTCCATTTATGTGAGTTATATATTTTTTATAGTTTCCTGCAGCATTATCTAAAATAGGTTCGTCTTCTTCTTCTGTAAATGCACAACTCACATAATCTGAAGATGACATTCCATCAGTTGTTGCTGTGTTTGTATATACTGTTCCTCCTGATGGTATACTTTCTGAAACTTTTAATTGTATTGTAAGTGTAGTAGTTCCCTTATATGCTGTTGCAGTATATGTACGTCCACTTCCAGAAAAATCGCCTCTATTATAAATTTCTAATCCTTCACTAAATGTATCTGTAACTGTAACAGAGCTTTTATTTGTTGTTACTTCTATTGAATATGTCACAATTGAACCTGGAGCAACCATTACAGCATTACTTCTTTTTTCATAATCAGTATAATTAGCTCTAGAATAAGAATCTGTTTCTCCATCAATACTATAAACTGATGTTATATGTTTATTAATTGTTGTTTTCTCAATAACAGATTCTTTACCTGTTACAACCGCTGTTGTTTGCATCCAACCACCTTTAAAAACTACAATTCTTGCTGAATATGCTTTATCATTTGTTCCTGTAGCAACAGCATTTGCATATGCTACTGCATCATTGTGAACTCTTTTTCCTGTACCACTTGAAGGAAGAAAACCTTTATCTGCTGATTCCGGTAAAGCTATACTTGCATGTGAATTATTTAAATCATCTCTAAAACCTTTTTGTTCCCAATAATATAATAACATCTTTTTATATTGCCAACTTATATCATGGCTATGATTGTAAGTATCGTGTTCTATATCTGACATCGCACTTATATATGCAATTTCAGCTAACATATCATCAGAATATGTGAAACTTGCTGTTGACAAAGTCCCATTATTATTAGCTGTTCTAAATGTAACTGTTGCGGAAGTTGGACTTTCTCCATCAGCATTAATATCAATTATTGCATATACATATAATGCTCCTTGAGTATCTCCTGCAGTTTTTTCAATACACATCGCTTGTGCACAATTTTGTCTTTCACCATCTGACCATGAGCCATGCAAATCTTGCAATGTATAATTCTTTACTGTATCATAACCTTGGTGGGCTAGATCTGGAAAAGTAGTTGCTTCACTAGTATTTACTAACAATGCACTGAATATTAATGTAAATATTGTAATTACAAAAATCATCATTTTTTTACTTTTCATAATCTCACCCCCTATCTATAAACCTTCTTGCTAAATTTCAGTCTTACCATATATAGAATTATTGCTACTATTAGTGTTATTAAAATTATTAATGCTACATTTTTTACTTCACTACCAGTAGATATTGTAATTATTATTGTTGCATTTGAATAATCATCTTCTGTTTGTTCTTTATTTGCTGGAGTAGAATCAATATCATTTAATCCCATACTATTAGTTGATTCTGCAATTTCTGCTCCATTTATTAATTTTACTGTTTCACCATTTTCTAATGTTTTCGTTAATGTTAATAATATTTCTTTACTTGCTCCTACTTGGATTTCTTTTCCTACAAAGCCTTTATAATATAAATTTCCATCATCGCCATAATACCAATCTGGATTTTTATTATTATCAAATTTCATTCCTTCAGGAACATAGTCAACAATTTTATTTACATATCCATTAACTTCTCCATCATTTTTAACTCTTATTTTATATGTAATTTCAACTGTTGAATTTTCAAAATATTTTGATTTAATTTCTACTTTTATATTATCTTTATTTTCATAATTATATTTTTTAGTACCACCACTATTTGTTACTGTTACACTACTTACATATTTTTCTAAAGATAAATCAAATTCATTTCTTTCAACTAAACCTAAGTCTAAATTTACACAACCTGCATTTTGTATATTAATAACATCTGTTATACCTACTAAAACACTAGAACCATCTAAATTTACAGCTTTAGTTATAGCATCTGAATTTTCATTTGTTCTTGCTGTAGCAACTTTATATTTTGTTGAATTATATAATTCTGTATCATAGTAGAAAATAACTACATATGTTCCATTTGCAACTTTATTAAATGTATATTCTCCATTAGCATTTGTTATAGCCTCTGCAACTTTTGATGTTATATTACCTTTATCTGTAGTTTTATATAAAGCTACAACTGTTGTATCTACAGCTTTTTCATTATTGTTAATACCATCTTTATTTTTATCTAACCAAATTCTACCTGAAATCATATAAGTTTTTTCATCTTTAACTTCATTTTCATCTTTATTTATAACATTTTCTGGATCATTTGGAGTTGTATTGTCTGGTTTTTCAGGATTTGTTGGTTGCTCTGGATTACTAGGTTGTTCTGGGTTATTTGGTTTTTCTACTTCGTTGTCTTCATCTACAAAACCTTCATTATCTTCTGGTACTTCTGCTGGTGGTCTTTCTATATCAACCATTTCATTATCTGGTTTTTCTGGAATTTCAACAGTTACATTTTCATTGTGTATTTTGTGCACTATTACTTCTGTTTCAATTTGTTCAAATTTAGGTCCTGATACTGTAACTTTATTATCTATACTTTCTTGATCTCTTTCAAATAAACTAGCATCAACTTTTGTACTTATTATCAATTTAACTTCTTTTCCACTTGCTAAATTTAAATCTATAGATAATGCTTTACTATTTTCAAAAAATTCTACATTTTGTTCTTGTCCATTTTCATCAATTAATATTATTTTTTGAATTACTAGACCATGAGGGATTATATTTTTTACATTAGCTAAAACATCTACAATTCCTATATTTTTAAGTCTTAATGTATAATTTACAACATCTTCATCATATAAGATTTCAGCTTTATTATCTGCTGTCCATTCATACTCTAGTTTTGTTTCATTTTGCCAAACTGTTTTACTATAATCATTTGAATAATAAATATTTTCATCATCATCTAAAGTTATATATGCTAATAAATTTACTTTAATATTTTCAATAGTATAATCAATATCTTTAACTCTAGTTGGTACGAATATTTCTTTAGATTCTCCTGCTTTCATTGTGTCAATTGTAAATGTCAATAATGTTCCATTTCCTCTTTCAGTTAACCCTCTTTTTAGACCTTCTGAACCATAAGCATCAGTTTGCATATTGAAATATAATTCTTCTGGTAATTCAATATTTAATTTAACATTTTTCAAATCTTTACCAGATATATTTTTTGCATATATAGCAAACTCAAATATTTCATTTGTTAAAGCATCTTTCTCCTCTAAAGATTCAGTTGCTCCCCAAATTAATTTTACTTCTACATTTGCTGAATTAACTTTATTTTTTATTGTTTCTACTTGTCTTTCTTCTATATTATCTGCAGAAACTGTTGTTATACCATATACAAATATATCTTCTGTTGTTGCTTCTATATTTCTAACTATAGCTTGATATTCAAAAGTTCTACTTTCTCCTGGATTTAATTGTTCTATTATTAATTCATCAAATATTTTTTCTGAATTTATATCTTCTACATATCTAAATAATAAAGTATTTTCTTCAGGATTTCCTGGGTTGTAATTAAGTTTTTCTATTTGCATATAATATAAATTAGTATTTTCTGCTCTTCCTGTTAATTTAATATTTTTAACTGGAACTTTTGATGGGTTTGTTACTACAACAGTATATTTTAAAATTTGTCTTTCAAAAACACTATCTTCTGCTTTTAAAACTTTTCCACCTTGAGTTACTTGAGTTCCAATTTCAAGTTCTGCAACTTCTTCTTTATTTTCTAAATCATCTGCTTCTAATTCTTTTTCTTCTGAAACTAAAGCTAAAGAACAATTACCTTTAAGTTCTTGATTATCTAATTTATAAAATACTGTATATGTAGCATAAGCTCTTAAGTTATAACCTAAATTTTCTGGTATAGTTACTTCATATACAAATTCTACTTTTTCACCTTTCTTTAAAGTTCCTTCTTTAACTACTATTTTATAAGATTTATATTTACTCATATCTGAAGTATCTTGTGTCCAAGAAACAGAATCTTTTGTAGCTTCTCCATCTTCAGAATAATATATCTCTGTTAAATTACCAGATGTTGTTATTTCTGAACTCATTATTGTATCAAATTCTGATAATAAAGCTTCTCCATCACCATTTTTATTACCAATAAATGGTATTCTTCCTACTACTACAACATCTGTTGTTTCTTTTTCAAAATTATTTACTACTGTTCCTTTAATATTAACTTTTTGTTCACCAATGCCTGATTTAACTTCAATTCTATCAACTTCTTCTTCATAACTATTTCCTATTGATTGTGTTATATCATTTTGTCCTGTCATTCCTTTTAACATTCCATGTTTTGCTATGAAGTTTAATACTACTTCTTCAGCACTTTTTCCTTCTAATATATATGATTGTCTTACTGAATCTTCATTTGTATATGTCAATTTTAATGCTTCTGATGTATTAGCAGTTAATCTATTTGTAGTTAATTTTGTATAAATTACAATTGTTGTACCTTCTTGAATTATACCAGGTGTATATACTGATTGAGCTCCATCCATCTCAAGTCTTAATACTTTATTTCCACTATCATTTTTTACAACTTCCCAGTTTTTAAGTGATAGTCCATTTTTATATAATAAGTTTACACCCTCTATACTTAATTCATTTATATTTGATGGCATTTCAATTTCTATTACTGGATTTTTAAATAACTCATATCTTTCAGCATCAGTTTTCAAAGTCAATGTTAATGTTAATTCATTTTCATCTTCTGTTGATAATTCTGTTTTATCTAATTCCATTTCTATTTTAGCTTCTGTTTCTTGTAGAGTAATATCTCCTTCATTTGCAGCTGTAAGTACCATATCTCCTACTATCATTTCTACATTAGCTGTTACATTGATAGTACTAAATGTTGCAATTTGTTCTCTACTATATAAACTATCTTCTTTTATAGCTTTATCATTTATAATTTGGATAGTTCCATCTGCTATAGGACTAGATAATTCATAAGTTACATTATTTGTATAATAAATGAAATCATATTCATAATATCCATTTACTTCTGGTGATTTTGCATCTATATAACCTACGAAATCTCCTGATGCATCATAAATGTTTATTATACCAGATTCACCTAAGATATTTTTAAATTCATCTACAGACACTCTAGTCTTTTTATAATATATATCATTTAACAATGCCATTTTAGTTGCTGTTATCATTTTGATTTTGTCTTCATCTTCTTTAACAACCACTTTTGAAATTCCATTTTTACTTCCTTGGATTATTACCTCTTCAATAGTGTTGTATTTTGTCTCATATCTCAAATTTGATGTAGCATTAGCATATAAATAACCTTTATAAATGCTTGAGTTTTCAGATTTTATATTCAATTCAACTTTAGGTTCAACAACTTCTTCTTGCACTTCAGGAACCTCTTCTGATTCTTCTTGTGCAGGAGGTGGTGTTTCTTCTGGCTCTTCAGGTAATTGTTCTTCAATTGTTGGCTCTTCTGTTGGCTCTTGAGTAGGTTCTTCTGTCAATTCTTCTGAAACCTCTTCTCCTTCCTCAGGAACTACACTGAGATTCTGATCAACAACTTCTCCTGTTATTCCAGGCAAAACTTCTTCAGTTGGTTCATCAGTTACTTCTGCTTCTACTTCAACTGTTCCAGTAGCAGATGTTCCTAAACCTCCTTCTGTTGTTTCTCCACTCATTTCCATATTGATTGCCCATGCAACATTGGATAATGAAACTATTTGGGTTTGTAGCATTGTCATAATAATTAACAAAATTATTATCTTTTTCATTTTTCTTATTCTCATAGTACAATCTCCTTTCCGATCATATTATTATCTTCGAATAAGCGCAATTATGCCTATATTAATATACTCCTATATAATATATTTTATCATTTTTTAAATCAATAGTCGAATTTACCAATTTCCCAAAACCCTTGCTACAAGCCTACGGCACAAACTTTTTCCAACTTTTTTTTGAAATATATCTTTTATATATCATTTTTTAATAAATTAATACACAATTTTAACTTTTTTAGTTTTTTTCTTTATTCCGTATAATTACATGAAATTTATTATTAATTACTTTAAAAATAATATAATCAAACTTTTTTAAGCACAAAAAAAGACATAGCACAAACTATGTCTTTTTATCTATGTTTTAATAATATACATAACATTCTAAATTTCTTCTACCGAAATTTGTACATTCCACTAAAGTATCCATGTATATATCTAAACGAGCATTTGTAATAGCTCCACCTCTATCTTCTACAACAAACCATCCACCATTTGGTTGACTTGCAAAATATGGTATATATATTACTGTACCCATTGGATAACTTGATCCAGCTGCTATTGTATACCATGATGCTGCTCTTGCACCAGATGCTGTTATTCCATATGCAGGATGTGATGGACTTTTTCCACATGTTGAAGCTGTATATGCTGAACAATTAAATGTTGTTTTTACAGGAGTAGCACCTTCTAAAGATGCCGCAAGTGTAAGTGCAGATACTCCTCTTCTTGAACCTGCACGTGATGAAACTTTTGAAGAAATTTGAACTATCTTATCCACAGGTTCTTTTATAATTGTTTCAGATATAACTGTTCTTTCTATTTCTATATCTTCTTGATATTTTACCTTATACTTAACTTCTTTAATTCCATTTTCACCTTGTTGTAATACAGTATCTCTTGTTTCCGTACCACTATTTGAAACATCTTTTGTTATTGTTTCAAATGGAATTTCTATTTGCTCTGTAACTATTTTTTCTGTTATAACAACATAATTTCCTAAAATTTCTTCTGTAGAAACTGTTGCTACTTCTTCTGCAACAACTACTTTTTCAGCATTAATTTTACTTATAGTAATAGTTTTTGTAGCTGTAATATTTGAATCTATACTTGGTTCTACTGTTTCATCTTCTAATAAAACAATATTATTTTCTTCTAGAATATCAGATATTTTAACATTTGAAGTTACTACCGAAATAGAACTATCATCAGAAAAATTTATTGTTACATAATTTACATCTGACCTTGAAGCAAAAACACCTGCTGCAAATAAACCTACTGCAATAATTACTAAAAAAGCAATTTTTCTAGCAAATTTTAATATAGACTTATTATCCATAAAAGCCTCCTATTTATTTTAACACGATTATTATACTATTATTTCATTTTTTTGTCAATTTCTTTAAGTAGCCATATATCTCTTATATATTTTTATATATTCAAAAAAGCAACAAAAAAGCTAGGTGCAATCACCTAGCTTTAGTTGTTTTTTGTCAAATTAAGAAAAATCAACTTTTACATTTTTTCTAACTTCTTCAGATTCAACATTAAATAATTCTCTTTGTTTAAATCCAAATAAACCACCAACAATATTTGAAGGAATAGTTTCTAATTTTGTATTATAACTTGTTACTGCAGCATTATAAGCTTGTCTAGTATTTGAAATTTGATTTTCTGTTTTTGCTAATTCACGTTGTAAATCTAAAAAGTTTTGGCTAGCTTTTAAATCTGGATAATTTTCAGCTATTGCCATAATTGATTTCAATGAATTTGATAAATCTCCATTTAATTTTGATTTATCAGAAACAGTTTGCGCACTAGCCCAAGAAGATCTTAAATCTGTAACTTTTGTTAAAATTTCTTTTTCATGAGCCATATATCCTTTTACTGCTTCAATCAAATTTGGTATTAAATCAAATCTTCTTTGTAATTCAACATCTATTTGACTCCAAGCTTTTTCAACATTATTTTTTTCAGTTTGTAAACTATTATAAATTGCAATAACAATTACTATAAGTACAACAATTACTATTAATATTGGCATAATTTACCTCCTATAAAATCATTATTTAAGATAAAAATATTATATCATATAAAAAAAATTATACAATAGTCATTTTTTATAATTTAAAACAAAAAAAGAAAGTAGCTTTAGCTACTTTCTTCTTAATTTATTAGATATTATTGTATTTATTATATTTACTATAAAATACTAAACCTACAATAGCTATAATAACTATTGGGAAAACGATTAGTCTATAACCTGTATCTGGTAATCTATCTTGAGATATTGTATTATCTTTTGATTGATTTACAGTAATTGTATTTTTTACAGTATTTTTTGCTGCATTATTAACAACTTTGTTATCTACTTTGTTATCGATTTCGTTTTTAACTTCATTTTTAACTTCATTTTTAACTTCATTTTTAACTTCGTTTTCAACTTCATTATCAACTTTGTTTTCAACATCATTGCTAACTTCATTTTCAACATTATTTTCTACTTCATTATTAATATCTTCATTTGTATCAGCTTCAACCACTACATTTAAGCTTTCTGAAACTTTTTCAGTTTTATCTGTATCTTCATTAAATAATACAAATAAATCATAGCTTATTGCATTTTGATATGTACCTTCTTGAACACCATCTTTAACTTTGAAGTTTATTGTTAATAATTCTGTATCTGTTGGAACAGCTTCGCTTAAGCTAATTACTAATCTATAATCTCCATCGTCTCTAATTGGGCTAGCATTGAAAAATACACCTTTACTTGGAAGAACGCTATTTGTATTAGAATCATAAACTGTTAATAAATCTTCACCGATTTGAACTTTACCATTTTCTGTTACTATACTATCAACTGTTAATTCTTCTAAAACATTTTCATCTATATTGATATATCCTTCAACAGAATCAATTCCATCTGCTAAAGTAACATCTGTAATTTTTAAAGTTACAGCTATTTCTTCTCCAGATTTAACAGAATCTTTTGATGCTGAAAGATTAATATCTCCACTGATTGTAGCATATACGCTTGTACATATTAAAGCTAATGTTAAGAAAATATATAATACTACTTTTTTCTTGTTCATAGCAACACTCTCCTATAAAATCATTTTATACAATAATACCATACCATTAATGTTATAAAAAATCAATACCTTTTTTTAACAAATTTTAAAATCTAAAAAGCCTTTTTTAAACATTATCAAAGTACTTAATAATGTAAAGGCAGATTTGAAAATCTGCCCTTACTACATATATATATTTTAAGAAGGAAATGTTTTACTTAGTCTTCAAAAACATTTATTTTAGCTGCTCTATATTTTAATATTTGTAAAGAGTCTAAGCTATCGATTTCTCCATCTGAGTTAACATCAGCTGCCATTGCATATACTCCTACTAAATCTCTTGTTGCATTTACATATTGTCTTACAATACCTGTATCTAAAGCATCTACTTCTCCGTCGCCATTAACATCACCTTTAACAACAACTTCTAAGTTTTCTAAATTTTCTCCATCTTTATCGATAGAAATTACATATCCTGTTCTTAATATTGTTGTATCTGTAACTACTTCACGATTTTCATTTAAAACTGTTACTGTATATTCATCAGATACTAAGTTATTTTTGAATTCCATTACTGTTATTTCTGGTGTATTTACTACTACCATTGTATCATTTTTAACATAACCATAATCAATTTCTGGTTCTGTTGGTTCAACTGGCTCTTCTGGGTCAATTGGTTGTTCTGGATCAACTGGTTGTTCTGGGTCAACTGGTTGTTCTGGATCAACTGGTTGTTCTGGGTCAACTGGTTGTTCTGGATCAACTGGTTGCTCTGGGTCAACTGGTTGTTCTGGGTCAACTGGTTGTTCTGGATCAACTGGTTGTTCTGGATCAACTGGTTGCTCTGGATCAACTGGTTGCTCTGGGTCAACTGGTTGCTCTGGGTCAACTGGTTGTTCTGGATCAACTGGTTGTTCTGGATCAACTGGTTGTTCTGGATCAACTGGTTCTTCTACTTCTTCAACTACAGTATAATCAATTGTACAAGTTGTACCAAATGCTATACCATCTTCTGTATAGTAGTTTCCGTTTTGTCCATCAACTACAACACATGCTTTATAATCACCAGCTTCAGGTGTACGTAATAATACTCCTGAACCGTCAGCAATTACTGTACCATTTAAACTTGTCTCGCCAAATGATGTTCTTAAATGATCTAATTCTTCAGCTTGTTCAAAAATTGAAGGTAATTCAATTAATGTTATTGCTGATTCTTTAACTATTGTTGCTTTCATTGTTAACATTTGATGTTGGAAACTAATAATTGGAGCTGTTATTGAATTTGCAAAATAGTCACCTACATTATCATAATTTTCATTTTTTGCAATGAATTTATATTGATTTACTAAATAAGCAATATTGTTATATTGGTTATATGAGAAATCAGCTTCTTGTAAATATTTCATTCCTGCTAAGAAGAAATCAAAGTTTCCACTTAGTAAGTTTTTGCTAACATTTAATTTTCTTAAGTTTACTAATACTTCTAAAGCTTTAACGTCTGATAATTGGTTATATCCAACGTTTAATTCCATTAATGATGTTAATTTTGTCCATTCAACGTCATTAATATCACCTAATTGGTTTTTATAAACATATAATCCTAATAGATTATCTAAATTTTCTACACCTTGAATTGTTTCTAATTTATTGTCTGTCATATCTAAGTATTTAATTCTTGGTAACACTATAAATTTTGCTAATTCTGCATCTGTTGCATATGTAAAATGTCCTGATAATTGTTTTTCAATTGTTGAATTTGGAACATATTGTCCTGAACATTCTAAATCTTTGAATATAACAACTACTTCTTGAGCTGTTACAACACCATCATTTACTACTGTATATGTTGGTTCTTCAGCTACTGGTTCAACTGGTTCTTCTGGGTCAACTTCTATTTCTGGAGCTAATATTATTTCATTTAACCATACAACTACTTGTGTTAAATATGATGTATCCATACCATTTTCAAGCATGTAATCATATATATCTACAATACCTTCTTCGAATAAACAATCTACTAAAGTATTGTCATTCATTCTTTCTATTAAGCAATAATTCATTGTTGTTGTCATTACATCTATATATTTAAAACTTCTTACGAAATCTTTATAGAATGTTGTTGAATTGTATTCATCAAAATCTTTTAATCCATTTAAATATTCTGAAATAGGATTTTCAATGTCAACAGTTACTGTTCCAGCTGGATTTCCTTCTTCATCTATTTGTTCAACTTCTCTTGTTGTTGGGATGTTAAATCCAATTTTAATTAATGCTGTTTCATTATCAGTTAAAGCACCTGCTTTTTCTAATCCTGAAACTTTTTCAATGATTGCATTAGCATATGCTTTTGCTTGATCATAATTTGCTTTAGCTAAATCTTCTTCAGATAAATCATATACATTCATTGGAAGAAGTGTTGTTATTCTATATTCTTTTTTATAAATTGAATATAATTCTTCTAATCCTTCATGTACTAATGCTGAATATTTAGCAACTTTTTCTTCTTCTATTGTTTTTAAAACATAGAAACCTGTTTTTACATTATTAAGTAAATCTCTAAATGAATTTACTTTTTCTGTATAACCTTCAGCTGCTGGATCTAATTCTGCTATTTTTTGTAATGTTTCTTCTATTTTTTCATTATATTCTTTTACTTTTGCTTCTGCTGCTAATAAAGCTGCTCTATTAGTTCTTAAAGTTGCAACTGCACTTTTATATTTTGCTAATAATTCTGCTTCTTTAGCTTTTTTATTTTCTTCTAATTCTAATACTCTTTTTATAGTATCAATATAGTTATATGAAATATTTAAGTTAGATTCTAAACCAATAAATTGTTCTAAACCTCTTAAATCTTCAATTTTTTTATCATTTAATTTTAATGATGGAATATCATTAATTAAAACATCATTATTAATTACTAATATTTTAGCATCATCATAAGCTTTTTCATATAATGTTATTCCTTCTTCAGCATAGCTTATTAATTCACCATTTTCGTATTGACCTGCTGTTAATTGTCCTTTTACTGCTTTATATAAGTTTTCATCATCAAAACAGATACCTGTTTCTTCTGAATCTACAATAACATAATATAAAGTAATATTTGTGTTATATAATTTACTTGTTGAATCTTCAACTTTTACAGTAATTTTTAATAACCCTTTGTATGGAACATATGTATCTCCATCACCTTGAGCTACTACTAATTCGCAAGCTGTTCCACCTAACCATAAAACACTTGCAGCTCCATCTACAGCTTCATAATCTAACCATTCTGGAGCAACTTCACCACCATCTTCTAATAAGATGTCTGGTAATGTAATTGGTACTTTTTGTACATTACTTGCTTTTTCAGAAATGTCTAATTGAATAACATCTCTTTTTTCAATTTGTTGGTTTGTAATATCAGAATATTTGATATTATCAAATGTTGTTATTGAATCTACACTTTCTATTTCATTAGAAGATAAATTCAAAGAAGTTAAAGGTAATTTGTCTAATTCAGCTAAATTACTATCAACTGTTAATTCATTAGAAGTTAAATTTAATTTAGTTACACTAGTAAAGTTACCTAAACCTGTTAAATCATCAATACCTGAATTTGAAAGATCTAATTCAGTAATCTTTTCAATTTCTGATTGAGTAGTGAAGATTTTGAAGTTAGCTACATCATATGAAGCCATAATTTTTTTAGAAGCTAATTCTTTAACTAAAGCTACATATAATTCACTATCAGATGTAATCTCTACATCAAAACTAGTTGTTGCAGCGTTTACCACACTGAATGGTAAAACACTTTGGAACACAATTAATACTATTAAAAGTGTTGCCAAAAACATTTTCCTTCTCTTCATAGTTTTCCTCCTAAAATATTTTATTGATTAAATAATAGCACTTTGATTTTAAAATGCAATACCAAAAAATTGGCAATAAAAAAAAGCCTCTTTTTTCCATTTACGGAAATACTTTTTTCGGCTTTTAATTTTTTTATATTAAGTTTTTATTACATTTTTTAGCTTTTTTTATAATTTTACTAGGCATTACTGTTTTTTTAGAACATTTTTTATAATTAATTTTTTTATAACTTTTATATTTTCATAATTTATTTTTTATTAATTTACATACAATATTTACATTTTATATATTCTATTTGCATTATCATAAGTAATTTTTGCTATTGCTTCTACTTCAATATTTTTTTCTTTAGCAAGCTTTCTTGCAACTTCTATTACATAAGAAGAATCATTCCTTTTACCTCTATAAGGCTCTGGTGCCATATATGGACAATCAGTCTCAATTAATAATCTATCTAATGGAACTTCATTAATTGCAAGTTCTGGTTTAGCATTTTTAAATGTTATAACTCCTGTAAAAGATATATAATAACCAAGTTCTATACCTTTTTTTATTAACTCTACATTTAATGGACAACAATGAAAAATACCGGTATTTAAACATTTTTCTTGTTTTAAAATATCTATTGTATCAATATGTGCATCTCTTGTATGAATTGTTATTGGTAAATCTAATTTATTTGCTAATTCTATTTGTTTTATAAAAACTTCTTTTTGAAGTTCTTTATTTTCCTTATTCCAATAATAATCTAAACCAATCTCCCCAATAGCCACAACTTTATCATTATTTTTAGCTAATTCGTAGATTTCATTTAATTCCTCTATACTATTTTCATTAACATCATTTGGAGATATTCCACAAGTAGCATATATATAATCATATTTTTTAGCAATCTCTATTGCTTTTCTACTAGATTCTAAATTATATCCTATACAAACTAATTTAGTAACATTAGATTTATAAACTTTTTTTAAAACTTCATCTAAATCATTTTCAAAAGCTTTATCATTATAATGACTATGTGTATCAAATAATTCCATATTTCCTCCTACTATTTAAACTTAAAAATATTTACGCATAAAAGAAAAATCGCCGTTTCTAACCCGACGATTTTATTTTAATTTATTTAAATAAAACTACTACTGTTGCTACAGCATATTCTTTACAATGTGATATGCTTATATCTATATTTTCTATTTCATCCATTTTAGTTTTTAAAATTACTTCAGGTTTTCCAGTATCATCATTTACTATTTCAAAATCTTTTAAAGAATAATTATTTGAAAGTATCTTACTAATAGCTTTAAATATTGCTTCTTTAGCTGCAAATCTAGCAGCATAATGTTGATATTTTTGTACTTTTCTGCTTTCACAATATTCAATCTCTCTATCTGTAAATAAGTTTTCTTTAAATTTATCTTCATATTTTTCAATAGATTTTTTTATTCTGTCTATTTCAATAATATCTGTACCACAAGCTATTTTCAATTATTTCCTCCTGTTTACGACACTAAATATAAAAGCATAATTATATTTGCTGTATTTAATGTTAATGAAAAAATCAATAACATCATTAATATCGTAAAATACTTATTATTTTTTTCAATATTTAAATCTTTATAAATTACTTCATATTTATTTCTTATTTCATCATATAAATTTTCAAGATCTAATACTCTTTTTAAAGTATTATAATAATTTGTTCCACTATCACTAAGAGTTATTTCTTTTTCCCAAAATTGTTTTGTAAAAGAAATAAATTCACTTCTCATCTTAGTAATTTTCTCATATTCCTTAAAATCAGAGTTCAATTTTCTCAAAAACATCTTTTGATATAAAGCAATTATATAAGTATAAAAATATTCTGTTTCATATTCAAAAGGTAATTTTGTAAAATTATAAGTATCTATCCCAGAACAAATTAAACTTGAATTTAATTTAGTCATAGCAATTTTATAATACTTATATTTATCTAATACAAATAGTTTTTCACTAGCACTCTCATTATCTAAATCTGAAGAATAATTACTCGGTAAAACATTTGCATATCTATAAAAGTCAGTATCATTAATTTTATTTAAATCATTCCAACTTTCTTGTTCTATACAAGTATATGCAAATGTATAAAACCTTGAATTTGATAATTCTTCTTCTGTTCCCGTAATCTTTCTTTTATATATTCCTGTTATTTCTGTGATTAATTCTGAAATTCCTTTAACATCTTTAAAAGTATCTGTTTGGATTCTAATATTATCAAAATTTTTCAAATGATTAAATTTTGAATTTATATCTTTAAATTTATAATTAAAATTAAGTACATCATAAAAATCCGTAGCATTTTCTAAATTTGTTTTCATGGTGAAAAAACATATTCCTGTATTAAAACAAATTATTTCAATATTTTCTATATTAAAGAAAATCCCATCATTATTTTCATCAACTTTTCCTTTTACAGTATTTGCTAAATTATATGTAAAACACGCACAACTTTGCTTAGCAACAATTTTACTTTTAAGTTCAGGATTTAAATTATTAAACTCTTTTAATTTTTCTCCTCTAAACTCAAAAGTTGGAAAAATATAATTTCGAAAATGTGGTAAGAAATGATTATATATATTCATATCTTTTTCTTTTTCAAAAATTTTGAAACTACATCTTTTATCCTTAAAAAGTCTTAAAATATATTTATCATATTTACTTTTATCTACTATATACGGATGTATAAAATACGTATATTGATATTTTGTCTTTAGTCCCAATTAAGTCCCCTCCAATAAAAGGTTATTTTATATAAATATTTAAACTTGTATCTTTATGTAAATGCCATGTTGATACAAAGTCAATGTATAAATAATCATCTAAATTTACACTTGGTTTTAATACTACTGTACCATCAGATGCTAATACTCCCCAAAGCCCATCTTTTTTCACAACACAATATCCATAAGCATTTTGTTCTTTTGCATCATCATATTGATAATTAACTATTAATTCATTATTTTTATTAACATATCCATATTTTCCATTTCCATCTTTAACTAAAAATAATGTACTTGTTGTTAAAACATCTTTATTTTCTTTTTTCTCAAAATTAAAATTATAATAATTATATTTTCCGTTTTCTCTTACTCTTAAGTAACCTTTTTCTTCATTTAATTCTGAAATAATAACATTAGATAATTTTACTTCAAAATTACTACTTATTATATCTGTTGTATTATCTTCATTTTCAGCTTGATAAAAATTAGTTTTATTTGTTTTTACAATATAATTATATTTAAATTCTATACAAATTGTATTGTCTTCTGAAATAATACCATATTTTGAAGCTTTTTTAGCAATATAATATTTATCTTGTGCAAATTTTAAATCTTCATATTCTATAGGTATCATAACAGTTCCATCTTTTAAAATAATACCATATTTTGAGTCTTTAACTACAACAAATTTGTCACCATGAATTTCTGTAATTTGATCAAATCCACCATCTATAACCACTTCTGCTATAGTATTAACTACTTTAAAACTATTTCCATCATTAACTACAAATAATTCATTACTAGCTACTTGTTGAATTTCTGTATAATTAGCGTCTAATACTATTTTACCATTTCCTGATATTATTCCATATTTATCATTTTCTTTTACAATATACCCATTGTCAGCTGAAGTTTTATTAAGAGTTTTTATTTCAGAATATTTTGCATCAGCAATTATTGATCCCATTTCTGAATTAACTATACCTTTTAATCCAGCTTTTTCTATTATAATAGTTTTTTCTATACCGTCTAAACTATAAACTGAATCATATATTGGTTCTGTTATTTTTGTTCCATCAAATTTTATTAGTCCTTTTAAGCCATTTACTTCATAGCTTAAGACATTATCTTCATACCAAACATCTGTAATAGTAGAATTTTCTATAGCTTGTACTTTATCAAATTCTGTTAAAATTTCAGAACAACTTGCATTTAATACTTTTGTTTCATAAGTATTATTTTCATAATCAACATTATATGTACAAATAAATAAAGGTTCTGTTTTTTCAGGAATTATAATCATTTCAGCATATGTTGGTTTTATTATAACATTTCCTTTATTATCTATTACTCCATATTTATTATTATTAAAAACAGTAAAGTATGTAGTTTGAACTGCAACCTCTTGTGTCATCTTATCTTTTGTAAAAAGGTTTTTTATAGAAATAATTATTAAAATTACAACAATAAACGCTAAAACTGTTGCAAATACCTTTTTCATATTCAGTTTTGGTTCATCATCAAATCGTCTACCTCTACTCATAAAGCCCTCCATTTATAACAATAATATTCATAGATACTATATCATTTTATAAAAAAGTTTACAATAGATTTTATAAAAAATCTTAGGGAAATCATACTGTTAGCTTTTTAAGATTTTATTTGCACCCAAACTTAACATTACCTTCTATTTATTAATAACAAAAAAGATGCTGATATTTTCAGCATCTTTTTATTTACTTTCTTTTTAATATTTTAGCAACTATAACTGTTATATCATCTGTTGCCACTCCATAACTATTATCTATAGCTTCTGAAACAATTAAATCTGCAATTTTTTGAACATTATTTGTATTAAGATTTTTTAAAAGATTTTCCATCCAATCATTTGAAAGTTCATTCTTAACATCTAAAACCCCATCGCTACACATAACAATTATATCATCTTCTTTTAAATCTATACATTGTTTTTCAAATTGTATTTTATCCACAGTTCCTATTGGCACATTTTTCGAATTATACACAGTTACATTTTTCTTATTTTTTATATATGTATTACATGCTCCATTTTTAATCATACAAATTTTACCTGTGTATAAGTCTAATACATTTAAATCTAAACTAGCATACATATCATTTTTTTGCGTTAAATTCATATTTGAATTTATTAATTCTAAAGTTTCTTCTGGATCAAATCCATCTAATAATAATTGATTTAGTGAATCTATAACATTTTTACTTGCTTTTCTGGCATCTTCTCCACTTCCCATTCCATCACTAATAGCAAGTACATATTTACCATCTTTTAATTTAACTTGCATATTGGTATCACCAGATTGTGAGCTATTATTCTTTGTAGTTTTTGAACTTCCTACTTGCATTACAAATTTATCTTCACTAGAATAAATTTGATTATATATATTAACAGATGCTTTTCTTAAATCACGTTGGAAAACAACTTTTTTTCCTAAAACTTTTGATAATAAATCAGCTATATTAACTAATTTACTTTTTTCTCTAATAGTTTCATCTTTATAATCCAAATTTAAAGTTACAATAACTTTTCCATTTCTTATTTCTTTTACTTTTACATTATTAACTGGATAATTTTTACCTTTTAATAATATATATATTTCCTTTTCTTTCTTATCAAAAGGATTTGGCTTTTCTAAATCTTCAGAAACTTTTGTTATAACTTTAGATATATTATTTATTTCAGAATCAATTTTCTTTTTTTGCTCTCTTTCTAATTCTGCTTTTACATTATTTCTTTGAATAATTCTATATGTTTGATTCATTATTTTCATTAATTCTTGCAAATCATTTTTTATTTTTGAATCTCTCATTAGAATATAATTATTATGTTTTTTAAATACATCTATTATACTCTTTTCAGTTATGATATCTTCAACTAAAAATATATCATAAACTTCACTAACAAATTCTTCATTTTCATATACATCTTCATAAAATATATTATCTGTACGATTTTCAAAATTATCAAAAAAATCTTGAATAAATTCTTCTTTCATTTCTTTATCAGACATTACTTTACTTATAGATGTTTCTGTAGCACTTTTCATTGTTTGTACTACAGCATTTATTTTTTCTTTTACCTCTTCATATCCATATAATCTATGTTCTCCATAATTTGTAAGAAGTTTATTTTTAGAAATCATATTTTCTAAATTAATTTTAAATTTAGAAGGTACCAATATTAAAAACATAGATGCCATTAAAATTTCTCTATAATATATAACTTGTATAGTATTTCCAGTTACTAAATATGTAAGAATTGCATTTCCAAGAACAAAGCCTATTATTACACCTATTTTTCCAAAATTATTTAAGAAACCTGCTAATACTCCTGAAACAGCTAATACAGCAAGTAACATTAAATCTCCTCTTTCAATTAACATTAAGGCTAGTCCCATAGAAATACCTGACACTCCACCTAAAAGCATTCCATTTTTTAGTCCCAATACTAAAATAATAAATATTATAATAATATTACTTATACTTAATTCAAAAAGTTTAAAATTGTTAAATGCAGATAAAGCTATAGTTAAAATAAGAACTGCTGCAACAACTTCTTCTATAGCAAAAGCTTTCTTTTTTCTTATATCTCTAATAACAGCTATACCATTTACAAATATTTTATAAAAAACATATGTAAGTGCTGATATTACTGTTCCCATAAATAGATCATATATTAGAAAAACATCTCTTATATTTTGAATTAAATTATATATAAAACATGCCCAAAATAATTTTCCACCAACTAATAAAATTTCATTTCTTTCTTCTGTTGATACTTTAGGTTTAAATATCACATTCATTAAAAAGAATAACAATGATGTATAGAAAAATGTAGAAAAACCTGTCATCCCATGAAATATAGCTGTTGATATCATAGCAACTATAAAAACCATAAATACAGGCACTGTAGTTCCCATACAAGCAGCTAATATCGCTAAACCAAATGGAATTATTTCAGTATTTATTGATATAGAAGAAACCAAAAAAGTTAATATACAAATTAATATATTTTCTCTTTTTAGCATTTCTTTTAATATTAACTTAATTCTACTTTGATGAAAAGTTTCTTCCTCTATTCTTTCTGTAACATTTTGAAACATCCTTAACCACCTCATATTTTAAAAATAAATTATGTTATTATTTTATTAATATTAGTAATATTATTTTGTCATTTTAACTAACTTATTTTTAAAATTTTTTTACAATTTGTGATAATTTATTTTAATCTCAAGCTTTTTTCGCTGAAATACATTAAATATTTTATTACAATTTAGGCAAAAAAGCAATATAAAGCCGTTAAATCATACTCATTTTTATTAAAAATTTCAAACAAAAAGCACTCTATTTCTAGAGTGCTTTTTAATAAGTAATATTATTCTTTATCTAAAACTTTCTTTTTAATTACAAAGATTCCTACTGCTAAAATCACTGCTGCTATTAATATTACAAATACTAATTGTGCAGTTCTATTTTCTGTACTATCAATACCTGTTGGAGGTGATAATGTAATAAGCTCTGTTGCACTTGAATCTGGTTCTGCTTTGGCTACTAAATATTCACCAATTGGTGTTCCAGTTTCATCTAACGCAAATGGATTTACGTTACCTGCAATAGATTTAACATCTCTTCTACCAACTGTATTTTCTACTTTAATAATTTCAGCTATATTGTCTATATCATTTGCATCAGACTCAGAAGCAAAATATCTTGAAATGAATAATGTTACTTGAGCTGAAGATTCTGCAAGATTATTTGTTTTTGCATAAGGTGCTAAATATTTAACTAATCCTGGGTTTGAACCATCAACATCTTCTGAATTATCATTACTTAATATTAAGTTATTTCTAAGTTCTGTTACATATTCTTGATATTCTTCATCTAAAATTGCATATCTTTCTCCAGTATTTATTGTACGATCAGCTCTTGTATCTCCTGTAATGTTTCCAGCTGCATCAATTATTTGTACAACACTTGGATCTATTAATTTATTATCTAATAAATATTCAATTGTTGTATTTGACCAAGAACTATTTTTTGAAACATTTAATACATCTGAGAATACTGCATCATTATCTACATAATCAACTATTTGACGTACTTTAGTTTCTACAACTTCATCAGTTGTATTTCCGTCTTTACCTTGATAGTAAATACTTCCAAAATACATACCATATTCGATTAATTCATTATTATAAACTTTGCCATTATCATTATATGTTGATGTTGCAAGTTTTTCTACAACACTATTTACTAAACTATTTTGTTCATCAATAGATGCTGCTGTATTTACACTTTGCCATAATGGTTTTAATAATGATGATGTTCTATCTGTTTCACTAATATTAAATACTGTTAGTTGATATATAACTTCTAGTGTAGTACCTTGTAACATATCACCTTCAGCCATAATATATCTATAACCTTGAGCACTATTTGTTCTATCTAATCCTGCAACTTTATCATATCCAATTGAAGCTTCTGTATTAATTGCTACATCAGCAATAATTTTATTATCTTTAACTTCATAATAAATATCATAAATTGCATCTAATACTACTTTTCCATCTGAAGTTCTTAATACCATTTCTTTAATTTGTTTATCTAATACTAAGGCTGTTTTTGATCTTTCTTCAATACCACAGTCAACATTTTTGATTGTATAATTGAAGTTTGTTGTGCCAACTCCAACACCATTAACTGTTGCGTCACCATCAATCATACTTACTTCAATTCCACCAACAGTTGTAGTTGTTAAAGATTTATTTGGTGTTCCACTAGCAATTTCGTATAAATTTTCAACTGATAAATTAAGTTTTGCTGTATCTGCATACATATAGTATCCATCACCATAAACTGGTCCTAAATCGCTTGCTTCTGCACTATCAAAATCTCCAAATAAAGCTGTATGATCAGCATCTTTACTATCTGCAGTTGCTAATTTTGAAGTATTATCATATGTTAATGTTTGTGTTTTTGATGTAATATATAATCTTCTTGCTTCATTATCACGAACATCTGATACTCTTGCATTAGCTAAATCTGTATTTGATAAATCATGCCATTCATTATCTACATAACCATTAGAGTTTGTATCTGTAATATTTTCAAAACCTACTTGGTATGCTGTTGATTTATAATCTTGACCATTATAAACTTCTTGATTTCCTGTATTTCCTGTTAACATAGCAACATCATTATCACCATAGATAAATCTTACTACATAGTTACCAGCAGGAATTGAATTGAATGAATATTCACCATTTCCATTAGTTACAACTTCTTGATTAAATCCTGTAAGTTCACTAATTGTTTTATTTCCTAATTCAACAAATGGTGTATTTGTTGGCCATTCAAATTCATATTCTTTATAAGTACCATTACTTTGTGGTATTCTAATAATTTCAATTATTTCTGTTTTCATATCTTTAATAGCTTTATCTCCATTATCTGGATTATAAATACCATCACCGATATATTGATTGTATTCTATTTTTTGTGTTTGAGCATCTTCAAATGCTATACCTGTAACATTTCTATCAGAATCATTTAAACTAATTTTTATTGATGGAGCTGAATCTGTATCATCTTCATAATATGATTTTTCATTTAATGAAGTAATATTAACATTGTTTGGAGCTGAATCGCCATCAACTCTACCAGTTACATCTCCTGCTGTGCACCATACACTAGCATCTTTAGAAGCTTCTGTATAGTATGATGTAAAGCTTTCAATTTCAGCTAAATTATATCTTTCACCAAGTTTAATTGTATTATAGATTCCGGCTTCATTCATACTGTCTTTTTCTACTCTAAATGTTACATATATATCAACTCTTCCTCCATGAACTATATTTTGATTCATTAAAGAATTTGTTGTCATTCTTGTATAAGTTACTCCATCACTACCAATTGTTGATGTTGTACTATCAGCCCAATTAATATCAATTGTTCTTACTTCTTGATTATCAGCTGTATAGTAAATTGCTTTAGAACTTTCAGCAATTTGAGTTACAGCATTTACTTCTGTTCCATTAATTTGTTGAATATATCTATGTGTTACGTCATATGCTGAATTTGCTGTTATTAATTCTAAGTTAGCATCATAATAATCTGCCACTGAATTTACTCTTAAATCATAAGTATCTGATTCATTATGAACACTAATTAAATATGTTAAATATAAATCCATTTCTGTTGATTCAAGTGGTAAACTTAAATTATTTGTATAATATCCATCTAAAACACTACCTGCTTCAGTTCCATTATAGATACCTGCTCTATAATAATAATCTGAAGAATATAAACCTAATTCATATTGTATACCTTGATTTTCAACTTCTAATTGTTTATATAATAACTCTTGATTGTTAGGATCATCTAAATCAATTGCTCTATTATATTTGTATTTTAAAGCTTTTCCATTAACTACTACTGTAGCTGTATTTAAATCTTTTTCTAAAGAGACATCAGTTGTTTCTCTTTCATTTAAACCTAAGTTAACACTTAACATGTAATTATAAGTTGCTGAATATCTTTTTGTTACTTTAAACACGTCTGTTGTTTCTTTATCCCAATTTACTAAATGAATAGCATTATCAAATGGATATGTTAGAGCACCTGTCGATGTTCTTGAATTTAATATCATTTGATCATAAATAAATCCATTTTCATCAGTAGTTTGTAATGTTGATGCTTTTCTAGTATTATCTGAATTTGTCATTGACACTTGGTCTACAGATGTATAATTTAATTCTTTTGAGCCACCATTTCCTTTAGCTATACCTTCTGTATTTCCATTTACGTCCATTGCACTTTCGCCAGTGATTACTTCAAAACTAGAATTAAATGTTTTTCTATCAGAAACATTATCTTTAACCATTGAATCATATAACCATGCATCTCTTTCAGATGTTGAAGCTCCTTTAAATGAACTTGCATCACCTTGAGATGTAGCTAAATAAATTGTTGGTTCATATGTTTGACCATCATAACTAAATTCAACATCATATGAAACTCTAGAAGTTTCTCCATATTGAGCTTTTAATGAAGCTTTTTCTTCTTTATTTAAATATGCTGGAACAGCTATTGTTCCGATATTCCAATTACCATTTTCATCTGTATAAACTGATGAATTTTCTAATAAAGTAATTTTATCATTATCATCATATACTAAAGCATTTCCAAGTCTTACAAGAACATTTCCCTTATCATCTACAACTACTCTATAAACTGTTACTAAAACATTCTCAATTCCTGGTTCTTCTTCATCAATTTTTCCATTTGGATATTGGTGTTTATCTTCTACTCTATTTGTGTCGTCCCAAACTTTACCACCCATTTCCATAGTTAAAAGAATAACTGTATCTGAATTCCATTCATTAATACAAGTAATTTCTATTGTACTATCTTTAACTAGTTTTCCTGAAGCATTTTCACTCATTCCAACTAAAGTCCAATTTGGTGGTAGATTAGTTTCTTCTACACTATATGATGGAGCTTCATCATACCAATAAATTTCATCTGATGTCCATGACCAACCAAGATCATTTGAAAGCATTACTTCAAATCTCTTAGTTTCATTAACATAGTCTCTACCTTTATATTTAAATGTTCCTTTAATAGTTACTGTGAAATTAAATGCCGCTGTAACATCTTGTTCTTTAATCTTGTCATTTAAAATCATTTCTTTATTAATTTTAATTTTTGTTTTATTTACTTCTAATGTATTTTTTACTTTAACTGTAACTAATGCTGTTCCTTCACTTGTTAATCTACCTGATTGATTTTCATAGCTTACATTATATTTTTCTCCATCTCTTTCCACTACATTATATGTAGGTGCTTCTTCTGTAGCAAGCCAACTAAATAAATCTGATCTCCAAGTTTCTCCTGATTTAAGTGTAACTGGGAAAGTTTTATCTCCAACTGTTACATCAAATATAAACTCTCTACCAATTATTTCATTACCATTAGTATCATATAATTTCTTTTCAATTTGTAATCTACCATATAATATTTCTACATCTTTTTTATTTATAGCAGTTATAATAACTGTATCTTCATTCTTTAATACTCCAGAAATATTATTAGTTTGTACAGTTTGACTACCATTAGATAAACTTACTAAGTCTACTCCATCTGGTATATTAATTTCTTTAATTGTATATGTTGGAACATTGTCTGACTTCCAAGTAATTTTTTCTGATTTCCATCCATTTACATCATCAGCTTTTACTGTTACATTAAATTTCTTTTCTCCATTAACTACTTCTGAGCCATAATTAAATGTTCCATCAAGTTTAACTTCAAAAGTAAATTCTTGACCTGTAATATTTTCAGTTTGAGCTGTTTTCAATATTTCTAAATAACCATATTCTTCTAAAGATGTAGACTCATTTGTAGCAATTACTACTACAATTGTCTTATCTTGTAAAGAACCTGTTATTTTATTAGTTTCTACTGTCTTAATTTTATTTGAGAAACTTACAAATTTTGCATCATCAGGAATATTAATTTCTTTAATTTCATATGTTGGTGCAACATTTCCTGTCCAAGTTATTGGAGGTGATACCCAATCTTCTCCACCAGCCTCAACTGATACAGTAAATTTTTTCTCTCCATTAACTTCTTCTGAACCATAATTAAATGTTCCTTTTAACTTAACTTCAAATTCAAAATTTCTTCCTAATAATTCTTCATTTTTAACAACTTTAGCAATTTGTAAATGTCCACCAGTTAATATTTCGTCTCCTCTATTTATAGCAGTTACAGTAATACTTCTTCTATTTTGTAGTGAACCAGAAATTACTGGTTTTTCAGTAATTGTTTTTTGACCATTTGAAATACTTACAAATTCAGTTCCTTCTGTTACTATTTCTTCTACTGTATATCTTGGAGCATTTCCTGTCCAAGTTATTCTAGCTGAAGTCCAAGCATTACTATCAGCAACAACAGTTATCATAAATTCATAAGGTGTTCCTTCATAGAATTGAACTCCATTGTATGTAAAATTACCATTTAATGTAACTTTAAAATTAAATTCTTTTCCAGTTACATTGTCAGCATTTCCTGTTGAAGTTTCTGATTTTTTAAGTACTTTTAAATAACCATATTTATTATCTATTTCATCATTTATTGCTGTTATAGTTACAGTACCATTTTTTAAATATCCTGAAATACCAGCTGTTTGATTTGTTGAAGTATAACTTGAATTAGAAACACTTACAAATTCATATCCTGCTGGAATATTAATTTCTTTTACTGTATATCTTGGAGCATTTCCATTTTTCCAACTAATATATGGTGATTTCCAGCTTCCTCCAGCTGTTACAGAAACAACAAATCTTTTTGTTCCATTAACATTTTCTGAACCATATTGAAATTTACCATTAATTTCTACTTCAAAAGTAAATGTTCCACTATCTACACCATCTTTAACAATTCTTAAATATCCGCCATCTCTTTCAGAATCATTCTTAGCTATTGCTACAATTGTTTCTCCAGCTAATAATTTTCCATCTCCATTAATAATTTTACCCACTAATCTATAATCAGCATTATTTGGAATTATTTCTTTAATTTTATATGTTGGAGCTGCATCAAACCAAATAAACTCAGCAGATTTCCAAGCCCAACCAGTTGCGGAATTAACAGTAACATTAAAATCTAAAGGATTATTTGTGCTATATTTTTTACCATTATATTCAAAATTTCCTTTTACATTAATATTAAAAGTAAATGTTTCATGTCTTAATGCAGTATCCAATAATTCTTTATTTATTTCTAAATATCCAGAATTTTCTTTAATAGTATTTATAGCTCTTATATCATCAACAATATGTTCTGTAGTGCCATTTGGCAAAGTTCCTTCCCAAGGTCCTTGGGCTTTATATTTTTCTTCATTATATTCAACTTCAATAACTTTATAAGATGGAGTTTCTTCTGTATCCCATCTAATTATTGAGCTTGTATCTTCTCCATAACCATTTTTTACTTCAAAACCTACAGTTTCAAAATATTTATAACCATTTCCGTCTTTTCTATCAATATATATATCGAACATAAATGTATCATTTACATCAACCATTTCGCCTTCAGTATTAATTACATTTTTTTCTAACTCAATATATGCATATTTAGAAATATTTCCTTCCCATTCGATTTCTCTATAATCATACCATCTAACACCAATAATAGCATGAGCTAATTCTTGTTCTCTTCTTTCTTCCATACCGTCAAAAGAAATCCATGTATATCTATATTGGAATAGATTTTCACCTTCATCTTCTATACCATCTTCATCTAAATCATACCATTTATATACAGCATCACCTAAATGAACACCCCATGTACATAAGAAATAGTGTCCTTGAAGATCACTATATAGACCTCCAGCATTCATAAATTTAAAATCAAAATGGAAATTTTCAATTTTTGTTAAACCTTCTATATAATCAACTGTTATATAGAAAACTTCATTTGGATTTGGATAGATTGAAGTATCTTCTTCTGTTCTTTCACCATATTGCCATTCAAAATTCCAATCTTTTCCTAATTCTAATTCACCTTTATTTGTTACTAATTTTACTCCAGTGATACATGCAAAATCTACAGGTTCTCTACTTTCGATTTCAGCACCCTCTTTAACATAATTAATTGAGAATGGTCCAATTTTATATTGGTTTTTATTAATATCAAAAGCAACAGTAACTTCATCTGTTACATCAAGTTCACCATTTTGATTTGCATCTTCATTCCATTCAGGTTGATATTCGATTTTAGGAGCTGTAATATAACCTGAATCTACTTCATTTCCTTCATCATCATGAAGTACATATTTTTGTTCTGTTTGAACCATTTCTAATTCATCAACAGAAGTTTTACCTGTAATATTTAATATGTAAGCTTCAAAAGCCTCTGCCTCCATTGCCAATGTGTTTGGAGCAACTGGAATAGAGTTATATCTACTTCCAGCTTCTGTTGACCACCAAGCGATTTGTATATATGAATATCCACCTTCAAGTGTACATTCATATAAAGTTCCATCTAAATTAATAACTGTATCATAACTTAATAAATATAATGTTCCACTTCCAGGAGCCACTGTTCCTGGTTCTGAAATTGTTCCATTAAATTCATAATAAACATTTTCAACATGAACACCTTCTAATTCAACAGTTGCACCATTTTTATCATTACCATATTTTAGACTTCCATCATACTCACGTAGACTTCCATCTGAATATGTATCAAATACATAATATGAATTTCCTTCTGAATCATGTCCTAAACCAACATAAAAATTTCCTTCTTCTGTTTCTAATACATAAGTATGATTTACATAGTAAATCGTTTCTCTTTCAGATATATAGTAAGACTCTGATTCAAAAACACCACCATAATATCTTTCTCTTTCACCTTCTCCATTAATAACGAATTGATAATAAAGAGTGTCTCCTGATGCTATTTCTTCAGACATTTCAGCTAAAATATATGCTTCTTTTGGAGTTGCAATTTCATTTGATACAACTTCATATTGTCCCCAAGTATATGATGTATATGAAGCCTTTGAAAAGTTTGATTTCCAACTATAAACTTTATGTTTAAATAAAACCATTCCTAAATCATTTGCTGTTAAATCTCCAGCATTATATGTGTATTCTTTTCCACCATAAGAAACTCTTAAAATAGTTTTATTAGCTGAAGCTAATTCTCTACCATGCTCGCAACATAATACAGAATAATATTTAACTAAATCTTCATATGTTGTTTGTGCTGTATCACCTACATTTGTACCTATTTCATCATAATCAGATTCTGATTTCATTTCTGTAGTATAAGCTACTACATTATTTATAATTAGAGTGCTTAAAAGAATAAATATTGTTAATATTATTGCAAAAATTCTTTTACTAAATGTATTTATTTTATTCATATTAAACACCCCCTCTTCTTGATTTTTCTTTAAACTTGAGAACTATTATAAATATTGCAATTCCTACTAATAATATAGTTGTTATTATTAATGATATATAAATAAATGCTTCACCAGTTTTAATTGATAATAATGCATTTGCTCTACCAAAGTCATCTTCATTTTGAGCTTTATTTCCTAAAATAGAATCTGTATCAGATACACCATAAATATTATAATCTTCTACGATTTCTGCTGTATTAACAACTAAACCTGTATTTTCATCTGTCATAGTTCTTGAAAGAACTAATTTTAATTGTTTAGCTTCACCTGGTTTAATTTCTACATCAGCTAAAGTTGTTGTGTATAAGTTTCCATCACTACCTGTATACCAAATTGGATTTAATCCAGAGTTAAAGTTTACATCTTCTGGTATATAATCTACAATCTTCTTGGCGTAACCCGCGATTTCGCCTTCATTTCTTACTGTAAATGTATATTCAATATATATTTCTGATCCAGCAACATATTTAGCAGCCATTTCAACTTTTGCTAAAGTATTTCCACTAAATTCTGTTGTTTTTGTACCTTGTGCATTAGCAACTGTCATCTTAGTAATTTCTTTAGTTAATGATAAGTCGAATTTCATTGCTTCAACTAAACCAATATCTATATTTGAAATACTTCCATCAGCAACTACTATATTTCCTGTTACTGCACCATTTCTTAATGTTCCATCTTGTTCAATCTTTGTGGTAATAACATCTGAGTTTACATTTGATGTTATATTTTCTTTTTGATATGTTGTTACTGTATATAAAACTGTATCATAATCAAATATTATAATGTAATTTCCATTTGTTACACCTGTAAATGTATATTCACCATTAGAATTTGTTACAACGCTTTGTTTAATATAACCTGTTTCAGAATTTACTAATGTAGCTTTAACACCTTTCATTAATATTTCTGAATCATCTCTCATACCATTTTCATTTTTATCTAACCAAGCAATTCCTGAAAGTTTATATGTTTTCCTTAAATCTTCTGTTGTATCTGCGGCTGAACTTGCTTGACCTGTTGAAACTTCACCTGGTTTATTAGTATTTGTTGTAAACTCTGTAGCTTCTATAATATGTGTAATTGAATTTGATTCAATTACTTCTCCTTCATTATCAATAACTTCTGCATAATTTGTTACTGATAATTCTTGAACCCCTTTTAGTCCTGTTGCTAAAGCTGTAATATTAACATCTAATGTTTTTCCAGGTTCGATTGAAGCACCAATTATAACTTCATCTTTTTGAGCAACTTTTTTATTTACCACAATTCCATTTGAAACATATGAAATTGATTTTACAACTAAACCTTCTGGAATTTGATCTTTCAATTGAATTGTTTCAGCTAATGCTGCGCCTTCATTTTTTACTACAAAATTATAGTGAATTGTTTCTCCTTCTTTTACATAAGTATTTGTTGTTTGAGTTGTTTGAGTAATTACTAAGCTTGGTTTTCCTATTGATGTTTTTAATACTCCAGATTTATATTCACCTGTTTCATTACTTGTAACAGTTACTTGATTTTTTACTGTTTCTAATGTTAATTCTCCATCTAATTCTCTAACTGTTACTACAATGCTTATTTGTTCTAATCTACTTGATTCAATAGTTCCTATATTCCATGTTAACATTCTAGAAGCTTCATCAAAACTTGCTACTTCTAATTTTTTAGTTGTTAAACCATCAGATTCATAACCTACCATATAAGCTTCAACAAAATTGAATCTCTCATCAACTTTCATTGTTGCTTTTACTCCAGTTAATTGTTTTTGTGTTAAGTTTCTAATTAATGCATCATATCTAATTTCCATACCTTTACTTGTGATTTCATCTAACAAGTCAGTTTTTAATTCTATAGACATTTCAGCTTGATTTACTACTACAGTTGCTTTTTCTGTTTCTAAAACTGTTCCTAAATCATCACATGTTGCTGTTGTATATACTTCTACTTCTACAGCATTATCATTATCAACAATTACTTTATCAAATTTAACTAAAATTCCAACTTTCATTTCTTCTGTTACTTTTAATTCTGGAATTCTAAATTTAATTACTGTATCTGAAAGTTCATAATCAATTTTTTTATCATCACCAATAATACTCTTATATGTTGAATATTCTGGTATTGGTATTTCTATAATTACATTTTTAGCTGATTCTTTTCCAGTATTTTTAACTGTTGTTTCAATTGTTAACTCACCAAATTCATTAATTTCTGTTGAGCTTAAAGTTGTATTCATTTCTAATTCTGGTCCAGCACCTGTTGCTAAACTTACGAAATCTGCAATAGCTATTTCATCTAACACAGCTACATCTGTAGCATTTGTATAATATGTTGCGAAAGTCCCTAAAAATTCTTCATTATGACTTAAATTTCCTGGAATTTCAAATTTATATGTAAATCTAACTATGTCAGATTTATTCATTTGATAATTACTATCTATTGGAACTATTAAATATGATTTTATTTTTGTTAAATCACTAATTTCTGTAGTCCAACCATTTGTGCTATCAGTTAAATCTTTTGTTGCTTCACCATTTTCTGAATAATAAATTGTAAATTGTGTATTATTTTTTGCATCAGCTTCAATTAATGAAACTAATTTTGTATCCATTGTTGTTCCTAAATCTTCAGCTGTTACTATATCTTTTACTCCTGCAAAAGGTATTCTACCTAATATAGAAACATTTGATACAGCATTTTCTTCGTTATTCATAATTGTTAATTCCATTGTTGCTACTTTCGCATCTGAATATACCAATAAGTTTCCTTTTTGAGTGCCTTGTTTTACAGATGTTACTGATGAATTAACACTATTATATCCTGAAATACTATTAACTGAAACAACTCCACTTGGTGCAGAATATTCAATTACAGTTTCATCATATCCTAATCCATCAATACTTTCTTCATATACTGTAACATCAGCATTTGCATAAACTAATTCAAATTTATCTTGAGTAGCTGGTGTGTAAAGACCAACTTTAATATTTGTATTTAATACAATATTTGTACCATTTGAAACAATACCTGAACTTAACGCTGATTGTTTACCATTTACTTCTGATCTAATATAAATTCTTCCTTCATTTTCATAAGCTTCAACTTTAGTTAATTCTAAACCATCGCCATGTACTAAACTTGCATCTGTAACTTCTACTGTTTCAACATATGAAGGCATTTTAATTTCAAAAACTGAATTTCCATAAGTATCTGATTCTATTTCATCATTATTGAATTCAATTCTTAATTCTACATTATCATTCATAGCAAGAGTTGATAAACTCTCTTTATTTATTGCTAAATCTGCATTAGTTCTTGTGTCCTCTAAAGATATTTTTGTATTTTGTACTCCACAATCAACTAAATCTTCAACATATGAATATTTAGCATTTCCTTTTGAGTTAATTTCTAAATAATCAAATGTTTTATAATCATCTTTTTCAAAAGCCGTTGTTGATACTGCTCTTGTAACAGAAATAATTAAGTTTCCTTCAGCTATTGGTGCTGAAGTTTCAATATTTATATTTTTTACAGAATTTTCAAAAATTACAACATAGTTTCCATCATCATCTTTTGCAAATTCTTTATTTAATGTTGCATGTAAATTTCCATTTTTATCTGTTATTTTAATAAATCCGTCTTCTCCAAGAATTGTATTAAAATTTTCACCAGTTACAACTAGTCTTTTATAATAAACATCATCTTGTGCTACTGATTCTCCATTATCTCTAATATAATTTCTTGATATATCTGAAAAATACATTCCTTGCACAATATCTTTATATGAAATATTAAAAATTAATTTAGAATCTAATTCAATTTCGTATTTATTTTCTTCATTATTGTAATTCAAATATGTATAAGCTTTAGAAATATTTTCTGTTAGATTTTCTACTGTATATGTAACAATATTTCCAACTTGTTCTTCTAAGACATAAGTTATTTCTGCTTCATTTTCTATTTCTGTATTCTCTCCATCAAACATTACTATATTTGTTTTTATGTTTGATATAAGAGATAAATTATCTATTTCAACATCAGAGTAAGTGTATGTTATTAAATATCTATCAATACCTGTTGCACTATAATATAATTCAGCTTCTGGAGCATTTTCTTGTTTTAGAACTTCATCTTCATTTTGAAGTGAAACTAATTGTAAATCATTTTCTACATCAATATCTAAAATATTAGTTTCTTCATCATATTTCCAATTATCTTCTCCAAACTTCACTTCATCATTAGCTTTTCCATTAATGCCTTCTGTTGATTCAGCTACTACATTAATTGATGCTGGTTTTACATCATTTATCACAGGAACACTAATTTGAACATTTGAAGTTTTGATTGGTAAAGAATTTAATTTTGTAGTTCTATCAATACTTACTTCTGTTTGAAGAATAACTCCTGTTCCATCTTCTGAATTAAAAGTTATGTATTTTGTTACTTCAGAAGAAATATTAGAATCTCTCTTATCCTCCCAAGATAACTTTAATTCTACATCTTTTGAAACTGGAATTTCTTTAGCTTCATTGTTTACGTATGTTCCTTCAAATCTCACTACATTTGATTTAGATAAATCATCAACATCAACATATTTTTGATTTTCATAATACACAGGAACTTCAAATTTAACTTTGTTTCCTGCATCTACTTGATTTAAAGTCACTACATCTTCTTCAAAAGCTTGAACAAACTCATTTTCAATATTTTCTGGATTCACTTCAAAATTTGCATTATCATTTTTTCCAATTAAGATTTTTGCATCTTTTAAGTATCCATTTTCTTTAACGTTAAGACTTAATTCCAATTTTAAATCTTCACCATTAACATCTACCGTTGCTTTTTTAGAATTCTCATCTTCTAGTACAAAGCTAGCATCGAATTCTACATTAGCGCTTCCAGTATCGCCTCTATCTTCCTCGCTAAAACCATCAAGGATTGAAGCTGCATATACTTTAGACACTAGAGCAAAATCGCCAAACGTCATAGTGAAGATTAATATCATTGCCATTATCTTCGTTTTCCAGTTATTTTTTAACATACATTACCTCCATATAATTTTTCCTTTTTCACCCTGATTTAATATATTAATATAATATATATTAATATACTTTATTAATCCTTTCAATATGTTGAATTCTTGTGAAAAGCTTGTGAATTCTGTACATTTTACGGATACACTTTTTGCAGAGTTTTTTTAAAAAATTATAAAATTTTAATTACATTTATATAAAATCGTATAGTTATGCCATCATAAAACCATACATTATATATTATATACGCTTATGTAAACTTTTTCAACCTTTTTTTGATATTTTTCTAATTTTTTTTGCCTATTTTTAAGGCTTTTTAAACTTTTTGTTGTCTAATAAGTTGGTTGCATTTTACATTATGGAATTTCATATTAATAATTCTAAAATTTTTATGCAACTTTACGGATTAATAGCATACATATATATTAATAAATTCAAGGAGGTTTTTAATGGATAACCTAGATTTAAATAAAATGTTGGAAGTTTTATCAAAAATGGATAAAAATGAACTTGAAGAAAAGTTAAAACAAGCACAAAATATGCTTAATAATTCTAAATAAAGGATGGTACTGTGTTGGAAAATGATATGTCTGATATTATAAATAAATTTAATAATATTTTAAAAGATAAAAAAATTGATATTAATAATATTATAAATGATTCAAACTCCAAAAATGTTGAAAACACTGAGTTTTCGAAAAACAGTTTTGATTTTGACATCACTACATTACTAAAATTCAAAAATATATTTGATAAAGCAAATAACAATAATAATCCAAGAAATAGACTTTTATTTTCTCTAAAACCATTTTTAAAAGATAATAAAAAAGAAAAACTTGATCAATATATAAAAATAGCAAATATTTTATATGTTATAAATATATTAAATGAAACTAATAAGGATGATGATGTATCTTGAATTTTTTAGCCTTCAAAGAAGATGATTTATTAATTTTATGCTTATTATTTTTACTATATCAAAACAAAAATGATGATATCTCTTTATATATTATACTTGTTTTACTTTTATTAGAATAATGATTATTTTTCTACAAAAAAGCTCTAGTTTATACTAGAGCTTTTTCATTAATTTATTACTATATCATTTTTTACAATTTTACATACTGGACATTTTTCTATTTTTTCTTCTATTTCCTTTACTTGATTAGCAATTCTAACTTGAGTAACATCAATATTATTTGCTGTAATTATTGCTTTAGTATTTCCATTTGCACCAGCATGAGCAACACCTCTTAAAGAACCAACTATAGCAATGTTTCCACCAGCAATTACTTCTCCCCCAGCATTTACATCACCCATAATTACTAAACTTCCAGAATATTCTTCTATTTGTCCAGATCTTATTGAATAATTTATATATTTAGTTTCAGAAACTTCTGTCTCATTTTCAAAAGTCTTTTTAATAGCATGTAAGCCTAATAAATCAGATGGTGAATCAAAGTTAACTTCAGTTTCTATTTCAGTATTAATTATTTTTCTTATTTTTTCAATTTCACTTTCAGTAAACAATTTGCCTGTTATTCTCATTGGAATTGTTGCTGCTTGATAAAAATCTTTTAATTTAGTTATCTTATTTTCTAGTTCTTCATAAACTTCTTCTACATCTGCTACAACATTTACATTTAAAACAATTTCTTCTGTAGTTTGACTAATTTTAATATTGTTTAACATATTTAAACATCCTTTCTATTCACTACCTAATTAAAACTTTCATCTTCTGTTCTAACAGACATATCTTCTACAACATCTGCTTTATTAGCTCCAAAATATTCATCAACAACTGCTTTAACAACATCTGCTGTATAATATCCATGTCCACCATTTTCAACCATAACTATAACAGCTATCTCTGGATTATCATATGGAGCAAATCCAACAAACCAAGCATTAACAATAGAATTATTAACACCAGCCTCTGCAGAACCAGTCTTTCCACCAATTTCTATATTAAAATTTTTAAATACTGTATAAGCTGTTCCACCTTCATCCATAGCAACAGATCTCATACCTTCTTTAACTATTGCAAGTGTTTCAGCACTTACACTACTAATTTCATTTTGATTATTTCCAGATAGATTTAATTCACCATTTGCAAAACTATTTATTTTTTCTCTAGTTTCCGTAGTCCCATCTGAATTCATAATATCTTTTATTATTGTTATATCTATATTTTTTCCACCATTTGCAATCATAGAAATATATTTTGCCATTTGAATAGGTGTATAATCATTATAACTTTGTCCAATAGCAGCACTCAAAGTATCTCCACCTTGCCATTTATCACCATTTTTTTCTGCAACTTCTCTAGAAGCTACTGAACCAGAAACTTCTCCTGTAAGCTCAATTCCTGTTTTACTACCTAGTCCAAAATACTTAGCATATTTAGATAAATTATCTATTCCAGCTCTATTTCCTACTTCATAGAAAAAGAAATTACAAGATTTTTTTATAGCATCTTTTACATTAACATATCCATGACCACTTCTATACCAACATCTTGGTGAAAAATCATCTGTATAATGATAAGTTCCCGTATCATTTATTCTTTCTGCAGGAGTTATAACTCCAGTTTCTAATCCAGCTACAGCTGTTACCATTTTAAAAGTTGAACCAGGAGCATTTGAACTTTGTATAGCTTTATTAGACCAAACTTTTCTATTTTGATAATCTTGATATTGAGCATTTGAAATACCATCATATAAAATTTGAGGTGTATAGTCTGGATTACTTACCATTGCTAATACTTCCCCATTATTGACATTTACTACAACTACACTACCACCTTGAGCATCATAAGCTTGACTATATGAGCCATTTCTAATATTTTCAATACAAGTTGCTAAAGATTGTTCTGCAACTCTTTGTAAATTAGCATCAATAGTAAGAACTATATCAGATCCACCGATAGCTTCTTGTGTAACATACTCTCCTGTAATAGTTCCATTTACATCCATGTCAATCTGTTTTATACCATCTTGGCCTCTTAAATATTTTTCAAAAACTCTTTCAATACCAACTTTTCCTATTTTATCATCAGATTCATAATTATAAGTATCTCCTTCTCCTTCAAGTCTTTTTAAATCTGATTCAGATATTCTTCCCATATAACCTATTACATGAGAAGCTAGATTTCCCATATAATATATTCTATTTGATTCTGTAACAACATTAACACCAGTAAGTTCTAAACTATGCTCTTGAAGTTGGATTGCACTATTTCTAGAAATACCTGAAGATATTTCGATTGATTGCGTTGCTGAATATCCTGTAGTTGTTATTGCATATCTAATTGCTAAAATTCTTCTTATTTCTGCAACATCTTCACTTTCTATATTGTATTTATCTCTAAATAAATAAAATGCTTCTTCTGCTGATGCTGTTTCAGGTATATCATACTTTTCTTTCCAAGTTTTTAATTTTTCTTCAGAAGAAAAATTAAAAGCAAATGGATTTATACTAATTGGAAATTTATCAACGTATTTATCCCCATTATTTTCTAAAATCTGTGTCATTACAGATATTGAATGATTTATACTTGCATCGTCTGCTTTAGATTTGTACATTTCTAATGAAAATGCCATATCTGATGATACAAGTGGTATTCCATTTCTATCTAAAATACTACCTCTCGTTGCTTGAATCGTTGTTTCCCTAGATAACCTTGTATTAGAATTTTCTCTATATACACTTCCATTTACAATTTGTAAATTAAATAATTGAAATAAAATCACAAAACCACATACATATGTTAAAAATGAAAGCATATTATATCTTAAATTAGTATTTTCTTGTCTTGTACCTTGATTTCTTTGAGTCTTTATATGTTTTTTATTATACTTTTCTACTTTTACATTAAACTCTTTCTTTTTCAGTTTAAGCGCCTCCCATTTTTAAAGCTCTACTGTATACATATTATTTCTTTTTAAGTTTCTTTCCATCTTATAACCTAATTTTTTAAATGGTTTAAATAATATTATTGTCAAAAGTGCATTATAAAGACATTCTATAGCTAAAATTTTTAAAAATGGTAATAATTCGAATTCAAATTCTAATATTACTGATTTTAAGAAAAAACTAGTCATTTCAAATATTATAGTAGATACTACCACCATTATAATAATTGATATTTTCTCATCTTTTGACCATAAACTATCAAACCAACTTGCAATAAAACCAACTATAGTCAAACAAGCAGAAGTTATACCTAAACAACTACCATAAATTGAATCTATCCATAATCCAGCTAATACACCAAACATAATAGCCAAAAAAGAATTAGCATATAAACCTATAAATAGTATAAACATTACAAATAAATTAGGTACTATTCCAGATATTGTTATAATTGGAAATATATTTGCTTGTAAAAAATAAATAAATAAAAAAGTTATTAATAATATTAAACTAATAATAAACATAGCAAATATATTTACTCTATTCTTTCTTCTACCTTTCTTCATTAAATACCCCCTAATTATTAATTACAAGAACTGTATTTAATTTAGAAAAATCTACTGCTGCTTCAACTATAGCATATCTATCTGTACTATTAACGGTCGTTATTATTTCTTTTATCGTTCCTATATGAATTCCTTGTTTATAAATTCCACCAACACCAGAAGTTTCTACACTATCACCAATTATTAAATCTGTATTTGTTGGTATATAAGTTACTCTTAAATTTTGATTATTATCTAAAGTTCCTTTACAAATAACACTTTCTGAAGTTGTACTTATGCTACAACTAACTGTACTTGCTGGATCTATAATTACTTGAACATTTGAAGTTGTATTAGTTGTTGAAACAACATATCCAACTAATCCTTTATCAGCAATTACATTCATACCTTTTTTTATACCATCTTTTTTTCCAACATTTAAAACTAAAGTACTACTATAATTACTTACATCTTTATTTATAACATCTGCAGCTATTGTAGAATAACTAGCATATTTTTCAGTTAAATTCATCTTTTCTTTTAAAGTTTCATTTTCTGATTTTACAACATTATATTCTATCAATTGTTCAGATAGTTTTTTATTTTCAGCTTTTAATTTTTTATTTTCTTTTTCTAGTTCTTCCATGCTAGTAAAAAAACTTGTATTTCCAGTAAATTTATTTTTTATTTTAGTAAAAGTTGTTTGAAAAGGAGCTGTTATACTGCTTGCAACACTCCCCCAATAAGAATCTTTACTTGTATCAACATTTGTTAATAATATAAGTAAAATCAGAATAATTATAGTTATAACAGTTCCTAGTAAGCCAACATGTCTATTTTCACCCATCTAATAATTCCTTTCTATACTTTACCATAAGCCATTGTTAGAACGCCTTTTAATTTATCTATATCTTCTAAAACCATGTTTGTACCATTTGCTACACAATCTAAGACATTGTCTGCAACAGTTACATGTATCCCGGTTTTTTCAGTTATTAATTTATCAAAATTTTTTATTAAAGCTCCTCCACCTGTAAGCATTATACCTTTTTCCACAATATCAGATAATAATTCTGGTGGTGTTTCTTCAATAACCATTTTTATACCTTCTATAATTTTATTTAATGAATCTTTCATAGCAAATTCCACTTGTTGAGAAGTTATTTCTTTTTTTACAGGTAATCCAGTAGTTAAATCTCTTCCTCTTATTATTTTAGTAAGTTCTGTCATTATAGGAAGTGCACAACCAATTTCCATTTTAACTTCTTCTGCAGTAACTTCACCAATTGCCATATCTAAATATCTTTTAGCATAATTTATAATATCATCTGTTAATTCATCACCAGCAATTCTAATTGATTTACTAGTAACTATTCCACCTAATGATATTACAGCCACTTCAGTTGTTCCCCCACCTATATCAACAATCATATTACCAACAGGCTCTGCTATTTTAAGACCTGATCCTATAGCTGCTGCCATTGGTTCTTCAATTAAATAAACTTCTCTAGCGCCACTTGATAAAACAGTTTCTTGTACAGCTCTTTCTTCTACTTCAGTTATTCCTGTAGGTACTCCTATAACTACCCTTGGTTTAACTAATCTAAATTGACGAGAGACTTTGTCTATAATAGCTTTTAACATTAATTTGGTAGCAGTAAAATCTGCTATTACTCCATCTTTTAATGGTCTTACAGCTATTATAGAATCAGGGGTTCTACCAAGCATTTCCTTTGCTTCATCACCAAAAGCAATAACAGTTTCTGTATTTCTATCAATTGCCACAACTGCTGGTTCTCTAAAGACTATTCCTTTGCCATTTAATGAAACAAGAATATTAGCAGTTCCCAAATCTATTCCCAAGTCCTTGCTATTAAATTTTAATAAATTCATAAATAGTTCAATCCTTTATGTTTTAAATTTTTCTATATACAAATATAGCCATTGCTAATCCTATAATACTAGATATATTAATTCTTACTGCTAAGCTAAAAGAAAGTTTTAAAACCTTTAAATCTAAACTAATTGGATCTGATAAACCAAAATCTTCACCATAGCTTAACCACCATAGCCAATCTACAGATTTAGCAAGTTCACCAAGTAAACCTCCTACTACTAAACCTGATAACATAAAAATCAATAATATCCAAAAATTTTTTTCTTTTGTTGCCATATTAAATCCTCCAACTTCTTACGGAATTTATACTTTCGTTTATTAATCCATTACATTATATATTGATATCTATGATTTTTCAAGAAGTTTTTATATAAATTTGCTATCTTTTCCATTTACTTATTAATTCAATTTTATATAATAAATTTATATTAATAAATTGGAGGTTTTTATGATAGTAAACTCACAAAATGGTCTTTATTACAGTCTAATTTTAGACACAAAAGATTTAAATAATTTAGATATAAATTTAATGAATTTTCTAGGTAATTCAAATAATACCAATACATATATAGAGAAAATATTAGATAAATTAAATATAAACATTACAGATAATATAAAAACTATTGATATATTAACTTTCAATTTTCAAATTTTTAATATAAAGATCTATTTAAACAAAACAAAAAAGTAGACATATAAATATGTCTACTTAAATTTTAAATTTATTAATATGCATAATTTGAAGGATTATAAGCTACACCGTTTACTCTTACTTCTAAATGTAAATGTGGTCCTGTTGAATTTCCTGTAGAACCAACTGCAGCAATTATATCTCCTTGATTTACATATGTTCCAGCACTTTTATAAAGCTTACTACAATGTGCATAATATGTTTGAACACCATTTCCATGATCTATAACTATCATATAACCATATGAACCTTTGCGTCCTGAAAAAGTAATAGTTCCTCCAGCAGCAGCTTGAATTGGTGTTCCTGTTGAAGCTGCAATATCTAAACCAGTATGTACACTTGATCTTATACTACTTCTTTCTCCAAATCTTGATGTTATTGTTCCACTGATTGGATTTATTAAATTAATTCCAATATCAACTTTTCCATAATTTACATTAGATGCTGTTGCTGGTTTTCTATTTTGTATAACTGGTTTTGGTTTTTCAACATATAAATTTGCAATTGCAGTATCTGTTGCTGTAAATTCTTTCTTCTCTTGTTCATATTTTACAATATAAGTTACTTGGTCTTTATTTTGACTATCTTTATCTTTTAAACCTTGAATAATATTTTCACATTCTTCATAACTTGAAACATAACATTTCTCTTCATTATTAACTAAAACTGCATAATATTTATAATATGTAATTCCTGTTTCTATTATTTTATTAAAAATTTCTTCATCATTTGATACATTATCTTTTTTTAAAAGGCAAAAAGAATATTCTGGTAAAACTTCTATATCAACAAAAGCTACATTTTCACCATCGCCGACCTTCATATATTCACTAATCTTTTCTTGTAAAGCACTTTTATCTTCTGTATATCCTAAAAATTGTCCGTTTATTGTAACTGTATACATTGGTTTATATACAGAAAATACAATTGTGAATATGATACCAAGTCCAATAAGTAATAAAATTAAAAACTTAAACCATGTTCTAAAATGAACAATTATATTTTTAAGCATTCCTTCACTCCTTTTAACCCTTATAATCATTGCCATTTTATAACACATCCTATTTTGTAATCAATTTGTAAAATTACCAATTTTTATTAATATTTATCACGTTTTCAAGTCGAAACTTGCTTTTTTTAGCCTTTATCTCACTTTTTCATTTTTTGAATAATTTTATTTTTTATATTCATACTAATTAATAATAATAAGTGAAAGGAGAATAAAATGACAAATATAAGTCAAACAGAATTATACCATTTAAAAAATCTTATCAATTGTCAAAACACAATCTATCAAAAACTTATAAACTTTTCTGATTATGCTGTAGATCCTCAATTTAAACAAGCATTTAATAAAGCTGCTCAAAACACTTTAGCAGCAAAAGAAAAATTACTAAGTTTTTTTAATTAAGGAGGTATTATGGAAGAAAAATATATGGTTAATGATATATTAGAAAATTCTAAAAAAGAAATTCAAAATTATACAGATGCGATATTAGATTGTTCAAACATTGAACTTAGACAAATATTGCAAAATACTAGAAATACTTGTGAGAGTTTTCAATATGAATTGTTTAAACTTGCAATTTCTAAAGGTTACCATGAACAAGAGCAAATAGTAACGCCTGAGGAATTAAACAAAATTAAAAATCAATTTTCAAACAATTAAACAATAGATATCTATTACTTTTTTAAAGCACAAAAAGTATTGACAACTTAAAGATACTAGTTGTATAATAAGTTCTGTCAATAACTGCGCCATTAGCTCAGTTGGTAGAGCAGCAGACTCTTAATCTGATGGTCGGAGGTTCGACTCCTCTATGGCGCACCAATAAGCAAAAATGAATCTCTAAGTTTATTAGAAGTTCTTTTTTTTTATCAGAAGGTTGAAAAGGACGTGCCGAACGCAGTAAAGGCAAAAATGATTCTGTGAATCATTTTTAGGACGCGGCTCGCGACTCCTCTATGGCGCACCAAAAAAAGAATCTCGTTTTCGAGATTCTTTTTTATATTTATTGAGTTACATTTGTTTCTGGTACTACTGTAGGAGTAGTTTCAGGCGCTACAACTGGTGGCGCTTCCACAGCTGGATTAGCTCTAACTATTCTTGTCATTACTTGATAAACATCATTTGATATTATTTCACTAGAAACTAATGCTCCATTTAAATATGTTTCTTTATATGTAGTAACTTTTCTACCACTTGCTCCTGCTTGAGTTACTTTCATTGTTCCAGGTGCTAAAGTGCTATCAATTATTGTTTGTGTTGTATATGGTATTGTTTGAGTAGTTTTAGGAATTATCTTAACTGTATATTCATTTTCTTCTTTTATTCCATATATACTAAATGTTGCAATTCCATTAGCCACACTAGCTTCTATTTTTATTGGATAATTTCTTGAATTTTTAAATTTAAAGTCTTTTATTCCATATACTACTGTAGCATCTCTACCAGCCGCTACATATGTAGTTGTAAATGAATGGTTATATCTTTCAATAATTTCTAAGTTTGATAATAAAACTACATTATATAATGTTGATGAAATTTGACATATTCCTCCTGCTAAACCATCAACAACTTGACCATTAGAATATATCTTTGCATTTCTATAACCTTCTGCTACTGTTCTTTCTCCAACAACAGTGTTAAATGAAAAAATTTCACCTGGCATTAAAACTGTTCCATTAATTTTTCCAGCAGCAATTTCTAGATTTTTACTTCTACTATAATTACTTGCATCATAACTTGTTGAAAATGTTTGAATTTTATATGGAAAAGCTTCTACACCAATATCATTTAATTGTATTTCTGCTTTTGTAATTGTTAAAGGTATTATATATTCATTTTTAACTTCACTATCAATTATTGTTTGAGCTTCCTCTGCTGTTATAGCAAAAGCTACACCATCTTTTGCTGGATATATCTCAAAATCAGTAGTCTCTGTTGCTTCAACATAATATGCATTTTGTGGCTCTGTGAAAATTTCTTCAGCCACTTTAGAAGCATCTATTTTATCAGCGACTACATTTTCATAAGGAATTTCTATTTGAATTGCATCATAATTTTTTAATATATTAGAATAATTTCTATTTTGTATTGATGTTAAAATTTTAGTTTTTAATTCTTCTGTTTTTACTTGAACTCCATCTATTCCAGGATTTATAATCAAATTACTTCCTTCTATATAATGTGAATATTGTTTAACTCTCCCCGGAATATTAGTGTCTATTATGTCTATAATTGCGTCTAATGAACTTTCGTCATAAGCAATATTCATATTTATTTTTTCACCTAATATAGCTGTTTTTATTAAAGAATAATTATTTTCAATTATATTCCCTGTTTTTCCGACATTATATGCTTTTTCCAAAGCAGTTAATAAATCATATTCATAATTTATATCTTCAAGTTTAACAGTATAGTGATAATCTGCATATATTAATTCAATTTCTGGTGCCATTTGTACTTCTATTACTTCTATCATTTTTTGTTTAACTTCTTCATAAGTTAAATTTGAAATATCTACACCATTAATACTTACTCCTCTTGCAATTGTTGTTTTAAAAGAACCTAATATCGCAAATATTGTTGAAAAACATAAAATAATAACTAGTATTATAAAAGTAACAAAAGCTATAAACACCGCTTTTCTTTTTTTCTTCTTTTTTTCTTCAAAAAATTCTTCTGTATTTATATTATTAACTACTTTTTTCTCTTCTTTTTTATTAGTATTTTTTTCTTCTTTTACATTATTCTCTGTCTTATTTTTAGAAGGATTATCTTTTACTTTATTATCAACCTTATTTTTGGCAGAAGTTTCTTTAAATTTGTTAGAAGATTTTTTAGTTGTTTTTACATCTTTAAATACTATTTCTTCTTCCTTAGTTTTTTCTTTACTAAGTTCTCCATTTTTTTCTTTCTTATCTTCTACTTTTTTATTTGTATTTGATTTACTATTTTGAGAAACCTTATTAGAAGATTTATTTACATTATTAGATTTATTTGATGACTTATTTGTATTATTTGACTTATTTGATTTATTTACTGTTTTTTCTTCTGATTTATTTCCATTTTTATTTGTTACAGCTTTTTCTTTAGAAGTTTCTTTTACTTCTTTTTTATCATCAACTTTATTTTCTAATTTTTTATCTACTTTTTCCTCAACTTTATTAGTATTATTTTTAGCATTATTAGTAGATTTAGATTTACTAGTATTTTTCTTATTCTTTGCCATTTTTAAATCCTTTCTAAATTATAAAAACTTATTATATCTTATCATATATAAATTTTTTCTGCAATGTTAAAACATTATATATTAATAAATATTCACCAAAAAAATATTCATACATACTAACAATATTTTACTCTTATAAACTAGACAATAAAAAACTTTATATATATAATACAATTGAAAATATTATTTTTAAAATAGAGGTGCAAAAGATGATTGGAAAAATGATTGAACAAATAAGAAAAGAAAAAGGAGTTTCAAAAACAGAATTAGCAAATCTAACAGGAATTAATATTGGACATTTAACACATATTGAAAAAGGTGAACGTAACCCAAGTCACAAAGCATTATCACAAATTTGTGATGCATTAAGTGTTCCTTATCAAAAATTATTTTATACTTATGATAAAACACTTTCAGAAGAACATATTGATAATGATTATATAAAATATGTTTCTTACGACAAAATCCCACTTTTTACAAATCTTTCTGATTATATTACTTGTCCTTCTAAATACCCTAAAGCATCTTTTGCAATAAAAATGCCAGACTCATCAATGGATCCTATATTTAAAGAAGGAGAAACAATATTTGTTGAACAAGCAGGTATTTTAGAAAATAAAGATATTGGATTATTTAAACTAAATAATGAATTTTTAATAAGAAAATTTACTTTTAAAAGAAATAAATTTATCTTAAAAGCTAATAATAAATCTATAAAAGATATATCTGTTACTTCAAAAGATTCCTTTTCAATTTTAGGAAAAATTTATCAGTAATTTTTACATTTTTTACAATTATTTTACAAATAAATTAAATTATATATAAATATTGATATTAATTTTTCTTAAATGTATAATACTTTCTATGAAATTTATTTAGGAGTATTTTATGGAATTAATAAAAAACATATTTTTTAATACAGATAAATTAATACCATTTGCAAAAATCAAAATTTCATATACTGGGAATTTATTTAACGAAACATCACAAGAAGTTTATATTCGTTATGGTTTTGGAAATGATTGGAATAATACAACAGATTTAAAAATGAATAAAACAGAATTAGGTTTTCAAGCAGAAATTGAATTAAATGATTCATCTTCATTTGATTTCTGTTTTTATAATGATAAAGATGAATGGGATAACAATGATAATTTAAACTATAGTTTTGAAATAGAAAATATTCTTCAAAACACAATTGAATTAGAACCTAATCCTAGCTTGCTTCCAACAACAAATTTCAACAAATTTTATTTATGGAAGAAAAAGTTTAAAATTAATATATATAAAGCTGTCACATATCTACCAAATTTATTATTTGGTAAGTATAAAAGAAAATTAAATGTAGATAATAATGAACAAGTATAAATAATCGTCGATTAATATAACAATCGACGATTTAATATTAGTTTGCTTTTTCTATCTATTTTAAAAAATATTAAATTTTTTTTAAAAAAGTATTGACTTTTCAAAAAAATGAGTGTATTATATAAAAGCAGTTGATTTTACGGGCTATTAGCTCAGTTGGTAGAGCACTTGACTTTTAATCAAGTTGTCCCGCGTTCGAATCGCGGATAGCTCACCACACCTTAAGTGGTGTATAATAAAAACCAGTATAAAATACTGGTTTTTTTATTTTAATTTTCTAAAAAATAATTGCTCACTTACGAGCAATTATTTTTTATGTTATAACCCAACCACCATTTGGTGAAATAACTTGTCCAGTCATTAATTCATCATTAATAAGCCATTCGATTGATTTAGCAATTTCTTCTGATTTACCAATTCTCATCAATGGAATTTCATTTATAATTTCTTTTATATCTTCTTCATTTATATCTTTTGACATATCTGTTTCTATAAATCCAGGAGCTATAACATTTACTCTTATATTAGACGGTCCTAATTCTTTTGCTAAAGCTTTTGACATTCCTATAATCCCTGCTTTAGCAGTACTGTAATGTACTTCACAAGAACTACCTACCATACCCCATACAGAAGAAATATTAATTATACAACCATTTTTATTATGAATCATATTTTCTACCACTTCTTTTGTCATATAAAAAACAGAATTTAGATTTGTATTTATCATCATATTCCAATCTTCTTCAGTTAACTTAGTAAATTCCTTTATTTGAGAAATTCCTGCATTATTAATTAATATATCAATTTGTCCATATTTATTAATAACATATTCAGACAATTTTTTACATTCTTCCCATTTGCTTACATCAGCTTTTATTATATCTATATTATAACCTTCATTTTTAAGTTCTTCTTTTAATAATTTAGCTTGTTCTTCTGATTTATTATAATTAGCTATAACTTTATACCCATCTCTAGCTAAAGCTTTTGAAACCTCTCTTCCTATTCCTCTAGAGGCTCCTGTTATTATAACAACTTTATTCATTATTAATTCTCCTATTTATTTTTTACATATTAAATAATACCATTTTTTTGCTATATATTCAAGTTTTTATGTTCTAACATAATTTTATACAATAAAAAAAAGCCAAGAATTAAGAACTTTTTCAAAATTCATGACCTTTACTATGGAGCCACTTGTTGGAATCGAACCCACGACCTACTGATTACAAGTCAGTTGCTCTACCAGCTGAGCTAAAGTGGCAATATTAAATTGGTGACCCCTACGGGAATCGAACCCATGTCCCCGCCGTGAAAGGGCGATGTCTTAACCGCTTGACCAAGGGGCCAAATTTGATTTGGCAATCAACTGTTACCTATTTTACATTTTTTATTGACGTTTGTCAATACTTTTTTTCATTTTTTTATAATTTTTAATGAAAAATAACTTCCACAAAAGAAGTACGTATATTATATTAATATTTTTTATGTAAAATGTCAATAGAAAATTATATTTTTTATATATTTTTATAATATATAAATATAATTTCATCTATAAAAAGGAGCATATCAATAAAGATATGCTCCCAATTTTAATAATTTTAAATTAAAGCTTCCATTGCTCTTTTTATTTTTTCTATTTCTTTGCTAGATTCTTCAACTGAATTTGTTTTTACACCCATATAGAATTTCAATTTTGGCTCTGTTCCAGATGGACGTACACAACACCAAGCATCATTTTCAAGTTCATAATATAAAACATTTGAACTTGGAAGTCCTGTTTCAGACTCTTTATTTGTTTTTAAATCTAAAGATTTATTTAATTTATAATCTTTAATTGATAACACTTTATATCCAGCAATTTCATGTAATGGATTATTTCTAAAGTTATCAACAACTTCTTTCATTTTTTCAGCACCATCAGCACCTTTTAATGTAATTGTTAATATATCTTCTTTATAATATCCATATTTTTTATAAATATTTTCCATTTGATCAACTAATGTTAAACCTTGTTTCTTATAGAAAGCAGCAGCTTCAGCTAATAACATAACAGCAACTATACCATCTTTATCCCTAGCATGTGTTCCTGCTAAACATCCATAACTTTCTTCAAATCCAAATACATATTCATTTGAATTATCTTTTTCAAAGTTTCTAATTTGTTCACCAATATATTTAAATCCTGTTAAAGTTTCAATATATTTTAATTTATATTCTTTTGCTACAGCTTTAGCTAAATTTGAAGAAACTATAGTTGTTATTAAAGCTCCATTTGATGGAATTTCATTTCTTTTAGCTTTTTCAGATAACATATATTCAGCAATCAATAATGCTGACATATTTCCAGTAAATGGTTTAAATTCACCAGTTTTACTATCTCTTGCAAATACACCTAATCTATCAGCATCAGGGTCAGTAGCAAGAACAACATCTGCATCTACACTATCCGCTAAATTTAAGGCTAATTTAAAAACTTTTTTATCTTCAGGATTTGGATAATCAACTGTTGGGAAATTTCCATTAGGTAATTCTTGTTCTGGAACTACATATACATTTTTAAATCCTAATTCTCTTAAAATTGCTTGTACTGGTTCATTTCCTGCACCATGTAATGGTGTATAAACAACTGTTAAATCTTCTCCCATTTCTTTTATAACATCTGGATTTACTACTTGTTTTTTAATTGCTTTTAAATACATATTATCAATAGCATTTCCAACAACATTATATAATTTTTTCTTTTTAGCATCTTCTAAAGACATTCTTTTTACTTGTTTATAATCTTTTACTTTTTTAACTTCATTAATAATTTCTTTATCATATGGAGAAACTATTTGAGCTCCATCTTCCCAATATACTTTATATCCATTATATTCTGGTGGATTATGACTTGCTGTAATCATTACACCAGCAATACATCCTAATTCTCTTACTGCAAATGATAATTCTGGAACCGGTCTTAATCTATCAAAAATATATGTTTTTATTCCATTAGCATTAAATGTTAATGCTGTTTCCATTGCAAATTCTGGAGACATGTTTCTTGAGTCATAACTAATAGCTACTCCTCTATCTTCCTCACCTTGTTTTAATATATAATTTGATAAACCTTGAGTTGCTTTAGTAACAGTATATACATTCATTCTATTAGTACCATTACCTATTACACCTCTTAATCCTGCTGTTCCGAATTCTAAATCTTTATAAAATCTATCTTGAATTTCTGAATCATCACCTGATATTAATAATAATTCTTGTTTTGTTTCTTCATCAAATACAGGATTTGTACACCATTCATTGTATTTTTTCATGTATTCGACTTTAGCAAAATAATCTTTATATAATTTTCTTGCTGTTTCCGGACTATCAACACCCTCTTTATTTTTTATAGGGGCAAATTCTTCTTCTCTTTTAACTCTTAGTACTACAACATCGTCAAACATTTCATATGAGTCAAATATAAACATTTCAAATTTATAAGCATTTGGTTTTTCTGCCTTTACAACATTTCCATCTTTGTCTAAATAATTAGCTTTTTTCACTGCTATATGATATGGAAGTTTTACTTCACTAACTTTTTCTAATCCTTTTATATTATATAAGTGGAAAATAGCGTTTGCATCTCCATATACTAAAGAACCATAATCATCTCTTAAGTTAGCCATTTCCTCACTAATTTCAGTGTATTCAACAACACCTACTTTTTTATTTTTTCTACAAAAAACACCTACTTTTTCTTTAGGATCTGTTTTTTCAACTGATTTAACGGCTCCTAATACTTTACTAGTTATTGACATACCAATTAATAAAGGATCAACAGGTTTTACTAAAACATTATCCACACCATTAATAAATACCCATTCAATTCCATTGTCTTTCATTTCTTGAATAACTCCACATTTTTCCATAGAATGTAAAGTTCCACCATGACCATTTGCTGCTTGTTTTACTAAACCATTTTCTTCTAATAAAATCTTACCATTCATATCAAGCATTGGTAATTCACCTTGAATAAAGAATTTTACAGAATCTTTTGGATATCCAAAATAGTCATGTTCTTCAAAAAATTCAACTGTAGCTTTATTATTTTCTCTACTTGTCATTACATACCAAATAATAACAGTTCCATATTTTTTCCAGCCTTCTTTTAATGTATCACATAAAGCTTCAAATATTGATTTATTATTTTCAGGATCAAATATATATGTTCCTTTAGGTCCACTATGTCCTAATCTTGTTCCTTGACCTCCAGCCATAGTTACAACAGCAAATTTACCATCTTTAATTGCTTGAATTCCTTTTTCTTCATAAGCTTCTCTTTCTGCAACTGTTAATTTAGATTTATCTGTATGTTCAATTGGTTCAATTGCCATATCTGTTAAATCTAATGGTTTTTTTGTACTTTCATATAATTCATTCATTAAATCAAAATCAATATTTTCAATTTGATTAATCAATTCAGCTTTTTCTTCTTCATTCATATCGTCATAACACATTAATAAATGCTCTTGACCATATTTCTTTAATTTTTCTTTTATTTTTGAAGTAATATCTTTCATGGACAACTTTATTCTCCTTTCAATATTAGCAATCCCTAATAATTTTACAATAAATTTTATATACCATTTTTTTATTTAAGTCAAGTAACTGATTTGTCTAAAAAGCTATTTTTGAAAGATTAAATACTCTTTACGGATAGAGAAGTTTACGCGTTTTTTTATACCATAAAAGTTTCTCCTACTTCCTCAATCCCACTTGTATATAGGACTTTACCATATTCTTCAATAATACTACTAATATTTCTATTTAATTCTTTAACATTATAACAATTTACTAATGTGAAATTTGTGTGAAAATTTAAAACCAGCCTATTAATGTGACTAATAAAATTTGATTTACCAGCCACGATAATAATATCTTTTTCTCCTTCAAACTTGCTTGATAACTCTTCTGATTTTAATTTTTTCCAATCAATAGCTTTAAATATCTCTCTATCATATGTATTTTCTAAATTTATATTACTAAAAATATCTTCTAAATCTTCTTCAAAAAAAGTTTCAATTCTACTACCCTCTTTAATTTTCTTATATATGTATGGAATAAGCATTGTTGTTAAATGAGACTCACTTATATAAAAACCACAAATCATTTCACTTTTATACATATATTTCATTCCTTTCTTAAAAACTATATTTAAATTCTAAATTTAATATCTATGATAGTCAATCAAAAGCGTAATCCTTTTTTCGACAGCAAATACTTAATATTCAAGCATTCTAGCAATTACATGTGTATAATTTTTACTAAAATGTAAATAATTTAATTAGATAAAAATTCTAACTATGGAGGAATTTATATGAAAAAGAAAATTTTAAAAATTTTTATTATATTATTACTATTATCAATATTTATCTTCATAAATATAAAAAACTATGTTTCTGCTGTTTCATATGAATTAAAAGAAAATGTTTTTAGGTTACACATAATAGCTAATAGTAATTCATCAGAAGATCAAGATTTAAAATTAAAAATAAGAGATAAAATTATAACTTATATGAATAAAATAGACACCACCTCTAAAACTGAAGTTATTGAAAAAATCAATTCTAATATAAAAGAAATTGAAAAAATAGCACAAGAAACCATACGTGAAAATAATTTTGATTATGATATTTCTATTGAAATTGGAGAATTTTATTTTCCTACAAAACATTATGGAAATATTTCTTTACCAGCAGGAATATATGATGCTATAAAAGTAAAAATTGGAAAAGCTGAAGGCGAAAATTGGTGGTGTAGTCTCTTTCCACCTTTATGTTTTACTGATATTTCTAGTGGAGTAATAGATGAAGACACTCAAAAAAATTTAAAGAATAATTTAAAAAATGAAGAATTTTCGATAATAACAAATTCATCTTCTGAATATAAATTTAAGTTTAAAATAATAGAAATATTAAATCTAAAAAATATATTGTAAATAATTTCTTTTTATGATATCATTATCAAAGCTTAAGATGTATAATCTAAAAGTCCACTTTAAAATACAGACATGGGGGTATATATTTTGGAAAAATTAGTAATAACAGGACAAACTCCTTTAAAAGGTGAAGTTGTAATCAGTGGAGCAAAAAATGCAGCAGTAGCAATACTTCCAGCAACTTTACTTATTAATGGAACTTGCACTATAGAAAATTTACCAAATATTAGTGATGTAAAATTATATTGTGATATATTAAGTCAATTAGGAGTAAAAATAGATTGGATTTCAGAGCATGAAATTAAAGTAGATTCTAGAAATATCAATTCTCATATAGCTCCTTTAGACGTAACTAGAAAATTTAGAGCTTCATATTACTTAATAGGAGCATTACTTGGAAGATGTAGAAAAGCTCAAGTAGGAATTCCAGGTGGATGTAATCTTGGAAATAGACCTATAGACCAACATATAAAAGGTTTTGAAGCATTAGGTGCAAATGTAGAAGTACTTCAAGGAAATATAACTGCAACTGCTAAAAATTTACAAGGAACATCTATTTATATGGACGTTGTTTCAGTTGGAGCTACAATGAATATTATGCTTGCTTCCGTTTTAGCAGAAGGAACAACAATAATAGATAATGCTGCTAAAGAACCACACATAGTTGATTTAGCAAACTTTTTAAATACAATGGGTGCAGATATTCGTGGTGCTGGTACAGATGTTATAAAAATACGTGGCGTTAAAGAACTTACTGGAAATGCTACATATTCCATTGTACCAGATCAAATTGAAGCTGGAACTTTTATGTTAGCAGCACTTGCTTCAAAAGGTGATATTGTTGTTAAAAATTGTATAACAAAACACTTAGAATCAATTATTGCTAAAATTGAAGAAATTGGTGGAAATGTTGATGCAAATGGAGATCATTTAAGAGTATGGTATTCAAAACCATTAACAAAAGCTAATGTAAAAACATTACCTTATCCAGGTTTCCCAACAGATTTACAACCTCAAATGGGAGTTGTTTTAGCTCAAGCAAAAGGAACGAGTATTATAAATGAAAGTATTTGGGAATCAAGATTCCAATATACTGATGAATTAAGAAAAATGGGCGCTAATATCACAGCTCAAGGTAAAACAGCAATTTTTGAAGGTGTTGAACAGCTATCAGCAGCACCTGTTAGTGCATCAGATTTAAGAGCTGGAGCAGCATTAATTATAGCTGGTATATCTGCAAAAGGAAAAACTGAAATATATAATTTAAATCACATTGACCGTGGATATGAAAATATAGAAGAAAAATTTAGAAAACTTGGAGCAAAAATCGAAAGAGTTTCTGAATAAAACTTATAAAAAAAGACGGATTCCATATCCGTCTTTATTTGATATAAATTCACTTAAGAAAGAGGAAAATATGCTAAATTTCTGCAGTTTATATAGTGGCAGTTCTGGCAACTGCTTACTTGTGAAAACCGAAAAAACAAAAATTTTAATAGATTGTGGAACAAGTTTAAAAAAAATAACAACTGCTTTAAAAGATTTAAATACTGACATTTCAGAAATTGATGCAATACTTGTTACACATGAACACTCTGATCATGTACAAAGTTTAGGAAATGCTTCTCAAAAATATAATATTCCTGTTTATACAAACTTTGAAACTTTAGAAGCAATGCCAAAACAAAAGGAAAAAATCTCTTTAGAAAACCAAAAACTATTTAACATTGGAAAAGAATTTTCAATTGGAGATTTAGGAATAAAACCATTTTCCATACCACATGATGCAGCAAACCCTTGTGGCTTTAATATTTACAATAACAAATCAAAACTAACAATTGCCACAGATTTAGGACATATGGATGAAACACTTTTAAATAACTTAAAAGATAGTTCATTTATTTTATTAGAATCAAATTATGATCCTGAAATATTAAAATGTTCAAAATATCCATTTTTACTAAAACAAAGAATTGCTGGTCCACAAGGACATCTATCAAATTCAACTGCTGGCAAAACAATTGCTGAACTTATGAAATCAAATTTAAAAGAAGTTATGCTTGGACATTTAAGTAAAGAAAATAATTTTCCTGAACTTGCATATCAAACAGTTATAGAAGAATTAAATAATTGCAATGTTGATACAGGTAATATAAAAATTAGTGTTGCTAATAGATATAGTCCTAGCAAAATGATTGAAATATTATAATACATAAAAATAACATCTCATTTTTGAGATGTTATTTTTTACATTTTTACAAAAGTTTTTTCTATTCAAATTTATGATATAAAAGATTTTCTTTTTATATTAGAACTCATTAACTTAATTATAAGCATCCTAATAAAAATAAAACTAATTATAAAGATAATAATTTTCAAATAACCACCTCCTATATTAGAGATTGCTATCTAAAATATAAATTTAAGTCATATTAACATGCTTTTTATTCTCTGTCAACTAAAGTTTACATTCATTTAAACTCTCATTAATCCAATATTATACGCAAATATTGAACATATTATTCCTATAAAATCTACTATTAATCCTATATAAATTACTTCTTTTATATTTTTTATTTTTACTTTTGAAGAATATAAAGTTGCTACATATATAGTAGTTTCTGTTGCCCCCATAATACAAGAAGATATTATTCCTAAATTAGAATCAACTCCAAATTCCTTCATTATATTAGTGGCCATAGCAGCTGTTGTACTACCTGAAATTGGTCTAACTAATATTAAAGAAATTAAATTTTTATCAATTCCAAAAATGTTAAATATTGGTGCTATTATTTTACTTATCAAATCCAAAATTCCAGAGGACTTAATCATTCCAACCGCTACTATCAAAGCAAGTAATGTTGGAAAAAGTTCATAAACTAATTTTAAACCTTGAACTACTCCCTCTATAAAAAGTTCAAATAAATTCTTTTTTTCTTTTAAACCATATATAAATATAATAAATATAAACAAAATCATAGATATATTGCTTATATATTCTACAAAAACCATTATATTCTCCTTTTTAATTTTATATATGTTTTAACTATTATAAGCATTGATATAAATGCTATAATACTTGAAAACCATACACCTATTATTATGCAACTTGGATTATTTGAACCTAAACCGCTTCTAATGGAAATTATTGTTGTAGGAATTAATTGAATTGATGCAGTATTTATAAGTATAAATAAAAGCATATTATTTGATAATTTATCTTTATTTAAATTATCTTTTTGTAATTCTTCTATTGCTTTTAAGCCACAAGGTGTAGCTGCATTACCTAAGCCTAAAATATTTGTAGTCATATTCATTGCAATATTCTTCCCTGCTTCACTTTCTAAATCTATTTCAGGAAATATTAATTTTATTAAAGGGCTAAGTATTTTTTTTAATTTATCAATTAAACTAGTATTTTGAATTATATTCATTATTCCATTCCAAAAACCAATATTACCAACAAAAGAAATTATTAAGCTAACAGTATCTTCAACACTTATAAATATTGAATTATTCACTTTTATATAAGTTCCATTTATTAAACTAAATACAATAGCTATAACGATAAAAAAACACCATATTTTATTTAACATGCTTCTCCTCCACACATTAAAATATATGATGTTTAAAAATTTTTATTATATTTAACTACATAAAATATTGATATATTTCATTTTTAGCAACATTTCTATCTTTAGCAATTTTTTTTATAATTTCTTTTTTCTCTAAACCTTGATTTTCATAAAAACTATAATGTTCTTCTAAAGTTTTTTCGTTTAAATTATCTACCAACTCTTGTTTTTCTGTAATTTCACTTCCCTCTACAAGAACTACATATTCTCCCTTTGGTTCAAAATTTGAATTAATTAATGTTTCTAAATCTTCTCTAATAAATTCCTCATGTATTTTTGTAAGTTCTCTTGCTAAAACTACTTTTCTATTTCCTAATACTTCATACATAACATTCAAAGATTGAATTAATTTGTGAGGTGCTTCATAAAAAATTAAAGTACCAGTTTCATATTTTACTTCTTGTAATTTATCTTTTCTATCTTTATTATTAGCTGATAAAAAACCTACAAATTTAAATTCTCTAGTATTTAACCCTGAACCAATTAAAGCATTGATAAAAGCTACAGCACCCGGAATTGGAATGACTTCAATTCCATTTTCAATAGCTTGCTTTACAATTTCTTCTCCAGGATCAGATATACCAGGAGTTCCAGCATCTGATACTATAGCAATGTTTTCTCCATCTAATAACTTTTGAATTAATATATTGCTTTTTTGTTTTTCAATTTCTTTATAATAGCTGATTAAAGGTTTTGTAATTTCAAAATGATTTAATAAGCCTAAAGTATGTCTTGTATCTTCTGCCGCAATCAAATCTACTTCTTTTAGAACCTTTAAAGCTCTAAATGTTATATCTTCTAAATTTCCTATTGGAGTTGCTACTAGATATAATTTACCACTCATATATATCTCCCTCTTTACATTTTTCCATATATTTTTAATATTTCTTCAGTATAAGTTCCATCTTCATTATATACAATTAATGGTTCTCTTACCTTCAAAAATTCTTTTCCATTTTTTACTGCTTTTATTAAAACCATATTTGGTTTTTGATCCGCTTTAGGATTAACAAATCTTATTTCTTTAGGTTCAATTTTATAACTTCTTAAAAGATATAAAATATCCACTAACCTTTCAGGTCTATGTACTATATACATTTCTCCTTTATCCTTTAAATACATTTTTGAAACATTAATAATATCTTCTAAATTGCATTCTATTTCATGTCTTGAAATTAAATGTCTTATATCTTCACTTTTAAGTCCTGTATCATTTTTTTGATATGGAGGATTTGTAACTATTGCATCTAAACTTTCTTTTTTAAAATATTTACCTAAATTTTTAAGATTATCATTTATAATTTCAATCTTTTCTTCAAGATTATTTAATTCGATACTTCTTTTGGCCATTTCAGCCACTTCAGTTTGAACTTCAATACCATAAATCTTTTTTAACTTAGTTTTTCCAGACAACAAAATACTAATAATCCCAGTACCTGTACCTAAATCAGCAACAATAGAATCATTTTTTATTGTTTTACTAAAATCAGAAATAAGCACACTATCCATTCCAAAACAAAATCCATCTTTATTTTGAATTATTTTTAATCCTTTAAATTCTAAATCATCTATTCTTTCATTATCTTTTAATTTTACTTCTATTTTTTTCACCTTCTAACTTAAAAGTTTTCCACATTTAACTTTTAATATTTTACCACGCAATCCACATTTTCTCAATATTTTGTGGATAAATATTAATCATTTCTTACAAATTCTACTTTAAAATCAATTCCTATATCAGAAAAAGCATCACTTTCTTCCCCATCTACTAAAAATTTTACTTTTGCTATTTCTTTAAGCTCTGTTAATGTATTTACAATAGAATAAATTAAATTACTTACTTTAACTGAATCTGTTTTATCTATTTCTAAAAATTCTTTTGAAAAATTAATAACTAAACAATCTCCTTTTAATTTAGTATCAATTATTTCAGTGTTTTCCGGAATTAAACTTTCTAAATTATTATCTTTAGGACCTTCTATAAGCATTTTTAATAACACTTTATAAGTATCTCTCAATAATTCTTTTGAATCAATAAGTCTTGCTTCACTCGATAATTTATTAGTTTCTGAATCTAAAAAATATAAAGTGACTATTGTTTTTCTAAGCTCTTCGTCTGTAATTTCCACTTCAGGCACATATTCTGAAATATTTGTTACTGTTTCTTCTGTATTATTTGAAACAAATGCTACTATTCCTCCACATATAGCAATTATTATACCTATTACTATAAAAATTTTCTTTTTCATATTTACCTCCTATTTATAACTTGTTTAATAAATATGCTTAATTTTTTATAAACATAACTCAAATTTGTCATTTTTAATTTAAGCTTAAGAATAACACTATATATTAATATTAAATAATTCCAAAAAATATTAATTCCCTAAGTATTTAACAGTATTTGGAATTGACAAATTACGCTAAACATTATATATTATTAGAGTGAACTTTTCTGTTCACTAGTCATAGAAACGAGGTTTTAAATTATATGAAAAAAAATACGTTACATGTTGGATTAGATGTTGGTTCAACAACTATTAAAATTGTTGTTATGGATAATGAGAAAAACATCCTTTATAAGGACTATACTAGACACTTTTCTGACACAAAAAATACTATATATCAAGTTTTAACAAAATTAGTAACTGATTTTAAAGATAATGATTTTACAGTTACTCTAACAGGTTCTGGAGCATTAGAAATATCTAAATTATTGGATATTCCTTTCATTCAAGAAGTTATATCATGTAAAAATGCTGTAGACGCTTACATACCAGAAACTGATGTTGTTATCGAACTTGGTGGAGAAGATGCAAAAATAATATATTTTGATAAATTTATTGAACAAAGAATGAATGGTACTTGTGCTGGTGGAACAGGAGCTTTCTTAGATCAAATGGCTTCACTTTTAAACACTGATACAGCAGGTTTAAATGAATATTCAAAAAATCACAAAACCATTTATCCAATCGCTTCACGTTGTGGAGTTTTTGCCAAAACAGATATACAACCACTTTTAAATGAAGGTGCTGCAAAAGAAGATATAGCAGCTTCAATATTCCAAGCAGTAGTTAATCAAACTATTAGTGGTTTAGCTTGTGGTAGACCAATTAAAGGAAATGTAGCTTTCTTAGGTGGACCACTAAACTATTTATCTGAATTACGTAAAAGATTTATCGAAACATTAGAATTAAAAGATGAAGAAATAATAATACCTGAAGATGCTCACCTTTTAGTTGCAAAAGGAGCCTCTTTAGATTCCATAAAAAATGAAATAATTACAAATGCTGAATTAACAAAAAAATTAGAAAAATTTAAAAAAGCAAAATATTCAGATAGTAAACCATTACCTGCTTTATTTGAATCAAATGAAGATTATGAAAAATTCAAAAAAAGACATGATAAAAATAAAGTTAAAAAACGCGATTTAAAAGATTTCAAAGGAGATTGCTTCATAGGAATTGACGCTGGTTCTACTACTACTAAATTAGTATTAATTGATTCAGAAGGAGCTATTCTTTACTCATTATATGGAAGTAATGAAGGAAATCCTTTAAAAAGTGTTATTGGAATGTTAAAAAAACTTTATGCTGAACTTCCTAAAGATGCTAAATTAAGATTTAGTGGAGTTACAGGATATGGTGAAAAATTAATTCAAACAGCATTAAATGTTGATTTAAATGAAATTGAAACAATAGCACATTATACAGCTGCTAAAGAATTCCAACCAGAAGTTAATAGTATTATAGATATAGGTGGTCAGGATATGAAATATATCAAACTTAAAGATAATGCTATTGATAATATTATGCTTAATGAAGCTTGCTCTTCAGGTTGTGGATCATTTATTGAAACATTTGCAAAAAGCTTAAATTTATCTATACAAGATTTTGTTCATGAAGCTGTAATAGCTAAAACACCTGTAGATTTAGGTTCTAGATGTACAGTATTTATGAATTCCAAAATAAAACAAGCTCAAAAAGAAGGCTTCTCTGTAGGAGATATCTCTAGTGGACTTTCATATTCAGTAATTAAAAATGCTATTCAAAAAGTTATGAAAGTTAGAGATGTAAAAACACTGGGTAAACATATTGTAGTACAAGGTGGTACTTTCTATAATGACGCTGTTTTAAGAGCATTTGAACTTATTGTAGGAAGAAATGTAATAAGACCAGATATAGCTGGACTTATGGGAGCTTATGGTGTTGCACTTCTTGCAAAAGAACAATTTAACAGTAATTTAGATATGGAATATTATTCTACAATTGCTAAAGCTGATAAATTAGATTCTTTAGATATAAAAATTTCACACGTTAGATGTGGTAAATGTGAAAACAATTGTCAATTAACTGTAAATAAATTTAGTAATGGAAAAACTTTCATTTCTGGAAACAGATGTGAAAAAGGAAGTGGCCAAGTAGATACAAATAATGATTTACCAAATATTTATAAATACAAATTTGAAAGATTATTTAGTTATGAACCATTAGCAGAAGCTGAAGCTACTAGAGGAACAATCGGTATACCTAGAGTTTTAAATATGTATGAAGATTTTCCATTCTGGTTTACATTCTTAACTAAATTAAAATTTAGAGTAATAGTTTCAGAAAAAACTACAAGAAAAACTTATGAAAAAGGTATTGAATCAATGCCATCTGAATCTGTATGTTATCCAGCAAAACTTGCACATGGACATATTATGAGTTTATTAGAACAAGGAATTAATACTATTTTCTATCCTTGCGTACCATATTCTAGAAAAGAATATAAAGATTCTGATAACCATTACAACTGTCCAATTGTAATATCTTATTCAGAAGTATTAAGAAATAATGTTGAAGAATTAAAAGATGAAAAAGTTAAATTTATTAATCCATTCTTACCTATAAATAATACTAAAAATTTGGTAAAAGTTGTGAAAGAATTAGAATGCTTTAAAGAATATAACTTCACAACAGCAGAATTAAAAGATGCAGCTGAAGCAGCTGAAAACGAATATATTCAATACAGAAAAGATGTACATAATAAAGGTCAAGAAGTATTAAAATACCTTGAAGAAAATGATGCCAGAGGTATTGTATTATCTGGTAGACCATATCATGTTGATCCAGAAATCAATCATGGTATTGATACTTTAATAACAAGTTTAGGTTTATGTGTATTATCTGAAGATAGTGTTGCAAATTTAGCTGAACCCAAAAGACCACTACGTGTTGTGGATCAATGGATGTTCCATTCTAGATTATATGCAACAGCTGATTTCGTAGGTAAAAATGATAGATTAGAATTAATACAATTAAATTCATTTGGTTGTGGTGTTGATGCTGTTACAACAGATCAAGTAGAAGAAATTTTAAAAAGCTACAACAATATGTATACATTAATAAAAATAGATGAAATTAACAACTTGGGTGCTATAAGAATACGTATCCGTTCACTTTTAGCTAGTATGAATAAAAAATTAGCAGAAAAGAAAATAGAAACAACAGAAAACGAAGCTCCAAAAGGAGATTATGGTGTTAAAAAAGTATTATTTACAAAAGAAATGAAAGATAATGAATATACAATTCTTTGTCCACAATTAGCACCAATACATTTTGAACTTTTAGAACCTGCTGCTAAAGCTTCAGGATATAATTTAAAAATATTAAATGAATGTACAGAAAATACTGTTGATATTGGATTAAGATATGTAAATAATGATGCTTGTTATCCAGCTATCTTAACTACAGGACAAATGATTGAAGCACTTCAATCTGGTAAGTATGACTTAAATAAAACAGCTTTAATCATGTCACAAACTGGTGGTGGATGTAGAGCAACAAATTACATAGGATTTATTAGAAAAGCATTAAAAGATGCTGGATATGAAAAAATCCCAATAGTTTCATTTAACATTGTTGGTTTAGAAAAAGCTAGCGGATTTAAATTAACACCAAAATTCATAGGAAGATTATTTAGAGCCGTTCTTTATGGAGATTTAATGCAAAAAATGCTTCTAAAAAATAGAGCATATGAAAAAAATAAAGGCGAAACTCAAAAATTATATGACTTATGGATGGCTAGAGTTAAAGATTTAATTAAAAATGGTGATAAAAGACAATTTAAGAAAAGCATTTATGATATAGTAAAAGACTTCGAAAAAATAGAATTAATTGACGAAGTAAAACCAAGAGTTGGTGTTGTAGGAGAAATCCTTATTAAATATCATCCATTTGGAAATAACTTTGTAGTAGATCTTCTTGAAGAAGAAGGTGCTGAAGTTGTAATGCCAGACTTTATGGGATTCATCAAATTTATGGCCACTCATAAAATTACATTTAATACTTTATTAAAACAAGATAAAACAAAAGCTAAAATCTTTAGATTAGCTATGAAATATATCACAGCATTTGAAAAAGATTATAAAAAAGCTTTAGCAATGTCTAAAAAAGATTATATGCCACCATGTGATATTTGGGAATTAGAAGATAGTGTTAAAGATATCTTATCAATAGGAAATCAAACTGGTGAAGGTTGGTTCCTAACAGCAGAAATGATTGAATATATTGATCATAATGTTCCAAATATTGTATGTGTTCAACCATTTGCTTGTTTACCAAACCACGTAGTAGGTAAAGGTGTTATTAAATCAATAAGAGCTAAATATCCATATGCTAACATCTCTCCTATTGATTATGATCCAGGAGCAAGCCATACAAATCAAACAAATAGATTAAAATTATTAATGACAGTTGCTAAAGATAATTTAAATAAAGAATTATCTGAAAGAAAAGCAATAGAAATTGAAAATATTGCAGACAATATGAAAAAAACAAAAAAGAAAAAAATTGAATCTAAATAAAAATTAAATTTTTAAATTATAAAAAATACCTCTTTTTTAGAGGTATTTTTTTACTTTATTTTTTAAATATTTTTTCTTCTTGGGAAATAAAGGATTCAATTTTTAAACAAAACATTTTTTCCTGTTTCACAAAAAATAATTTTTAATTTTATTTATTTTTCAATACTTATATTAAATAAAAAATAAAAATATTAATAAAATTATTTTAATTTTATTTTATTTTTAGATAATT